>Ga0179593_1512862_pt1 | contig 13607 bp, 16 predicted proteins | sample CZODoug2_1_08_16_FD_185931 | JGI IMG/M metagenome (GOLD analysis project Ga0179593, IMG submission 185931) | Vadose zone soil fungal communities from Angelo Coast Range Reserve, California, USA - CZODoug2_1_08_16fungal (PacBio error correction) | ecosystem: Environmental > Terrestrial > Soil >... | reverse complement strand
GTTCCCTCCCTACTCCCAGTACCGTCGCTTTTTACCGATTAGAAAGAAGCCAGAACCCTATTTCTTCTTTTTTCTGTCACTTCATACTTCATCGGGGCAGGCGTAGCAGTGCCTTTTTTTATGGGACTTGCAATAAAACCTGTCCCTCCATCTGGCCGAACTGCTTCCCCCCTTTTTTTTCCGACCCCCGATTCCCCTAGGCCTACGAAAACATATTGAAAAAAAACGACTTTCTCCCCAGCGTTCAATTATGTCATCGAAGGGTTGAGGTCCGATTTTTCTAATGCGCTGCCTTCCCCACTCACACCCCTTGCGGCTTTGCCTACTGGTTTCTTTAAATCCTCTTTTATAGCCTTTTTAGCAGGTCCCGACGCGAACTGATCTTTCTTTCAATTCCCTCTTCTACCCAGCCCCATCGACTCCTAGATGTCAGCGCGAGCAAATTGTATATGCACCTGATGTCCCCCCTCTTTTTCATCTGAGCTCCCCCAGTCTCAGCCCCGTTTCGCTAGTAGCGGGCATTGTAGAGCGCTTCTTTATAAACGAACCCCACAAGCCGCATCCGAAACCACTTTTATTTTAGCATACTGACTGAAGGCAGGTGTCCCTTCCGGCTATCGCTGTCCCCGTTTTTTTTTCAGAGAAGTAAGGAGGAATTTCCCGATCGCAGTTACTGACAATAGTCCCCCCCTCCCCCCCGAATTTACTTGAATCTCAATAGGAAAATTTCCGCAATGTCGGATCGGAGGTAACTGTTTTCTTCGGACCGCATTCCCCCCTTGCCGATTTTTTCCATTCCAGCGGTCCGCAAAATTTTTGGTATACAGGATGATTTTCGTCTTGAAAGTAAAGGACTGCTCATGCTATCGTCTCACTTTGGCGGGCATTCTCATACGGCCTGCTCTGCAGATCAAACAAGTGCTAGATCTGATTCCAGATTTTTCCACTTAGTATAGTTTTGACCACGATTTCAAAACCTTCGGCCGGACCTTTCAAAGATCCTTTTCTGTGGACGATTTGCAACCCTTCCTATCTTCCGGCCTTTTTCCTATGCAGTTGTAGCAATTGGTTGGGTTCGGTGTTCTTATTTCCGATGATGATGTTTCCCCTCAAGGCGCCAGAGTTTCCAAGAGAGAGTGGAGGTGTTATTCATCTCCCCTTTTTTAATTCCCCCCCACAAGTCACTCCCAGATCGATAATTTTCTACTCATTTGCATCCAAATCTCACCCCCCAATCGTTGTAACCCATAGCCACCACCCTTTAGCCCCATTTTACCCCTAGACGGATTACCTCCCTTCTTAGTTTTCGGTTGCGTCTTGCAAAGCTCTTGGCTGACTTGGGAGCAATTCGAATATTGTAGGTCCCTTTACGGGCGCGAATTCTTCTGCGTAACGTGGCCATAGCAGGGAGATTGGACGTGGTTTCCCCCTGCTACTTGCTCCCCTTTTCCTGCCACATTAAACAGGGTCAATGATGCGTATTTAAGCTATAGGGTCGCTATTGTGTGTTGATCCCTGTCCCTCCATTTACTGGATCTTCCTTCCTTTCCCCCCCCTACTCTTTCACGGAAAACGTTCGCATGGTTGCCTCTAAGGTGTCGATCGAAAAAACGTCATTTCTTTCCTCTCCTCCTGATTGCAAGAATTTTGAATCCTTCCCTCTTAAAGAAGATCATTTTCCAAAGCACAAGGTCGTCTTAAGCTCCTCCCCCCCCCCCCTCTCTTCCTCTTTCTTCTAGTCGAACTCCCCAGAGCTATCCGAGCCAAGAATGTAATTTTAGGGAAGCAAACTACCCCCCTTAGAACCTAGATTCATTCTTCTCCCCCCTTCTATCCTATTTCCCCTTTCCCCGTACACATTTCCAATTTTTTGAAAAATCAAAGTCTGACATTATATCATAGCCCCTAAGCATGAGAACAGGTTTCTATTCCCCATCTTCTTTTCCTACTACAGCGACCGTGCCGGTCTTAACCCTGGTCCCTCATACCCTCTGCCGCCCATTCCTCCCCTTATCTCAATCATCGCCAGCTTCAATTTTGCCACGTCGTTCGTGTGCCATTTATAGGAGTTTAAAACTTCCCGAGTACCACCTTTTCCCCCACTTCTACGCTTTCCTTCTGTGTAGTTTTAGGGTCGAGTCATTATTGATCGTAATGGTGTCGGTACCTTTCTTCGTCCAAATGCTCGGGAGTTTGTCCGAGCCTTCCGGCCCGGTAGCAGGCAATTCTTTAGTCCCCCCTGCTCGTGTCCTATTTATCCTCATATTTCTTATGGAGTACCCCTTTTTCCAATTGGCAGGAACACGAATTCCCGATCTTGATGCTACTCCGGGACCGTATCTCCCAGCCTCTTATTTGCCCCTTGCAATACTCCGGAAGGATGGTATTAATGTAGGATTCTGGTGCATCCCCTTTTGATTTAATCCTCCCATACCCCCCCCCCCCAACCCCCAAATCGCCAATATCGCAGAACCGGCACTTACTCAGGAGCCTCCCTTCAGCGGAAAAATCATATGACCCTCCAATAACAGATTCCGTACCCCCCGTTCTGACATCGGAAAAATTTGGGTCGCCTCGTTGCAATGAGATTTCATATCGAGAAGAGTGTTAATTCGGCTTCTGCACCATTCATTGAGACTTTTCCTTTTCCAACGTCCGTCGGTGCGTTTTATATTATTCGTTTAAAGTGTTTACCCGGGGATGCGAGCGTGCATATTCCGTGGACGCTTCAGTGGCCCAAACTTTTCTATCATCCGGTTCTCCCGTCCCCTTCCCCTCGTTTTTTCAGCGTGCCTTTATAACGTTCCCCATTGCTCTTTGTATTCTTCTCCGAACAAACTCCCACCTTGAAAACCTTTTCTCTCTCTTGCTGTCCCTCTATAGCATACATTCTCTCTTCATTTCACATGATTACTCTCTCTCTCTTCTTGGTGTTGTTTCCTGACGTCGTAAATCTGAGAATGACGAGATTGATGCAGGCCTCCGATGCCCATCCCCGACTCCCCTCTTTTTCCTTCTTGCCAACTGATTTCGCGCCCGTTTCGGAGAAATGCCACTTTAGTTTTCGAATATGCCCGTTTAAACAAAGTTGCTGTATCCACGAAAGACATTTATGACACTCACCGTCCGGCCTTCCCTAAATTCACTTCTCGTGGGGCAGACATCCCGATCCACAAAACTTATTTAATTCTCGATGAACGGTTCCTTTGTTGCTGAGAGACCCGAAATTTTATTTTTTTCCCTCTCCATTCGTATGGTGCTGTCTCATCGATGTTGCCCGCTGAAGTTGTGGATCCGGTCGTAAGCGGAGAATTTGAGATTAGGTTTTGGTATGTTCACAGTCCCCCCTCTTCCCGTTCCCGTTCCCCCCTCTGGATGAATATTGCCACTCCTTCGGGATGCAAGGGGCCATTCAGTGCTGGGGAATAGCTGTAAATAAAGTTTTATCCCAAAGACGTTAATGTCGTGCTCACTTACAATTGCGCCTTTTCCGACCCGTTTATTAGTCATACAATATAGCGGATTGTTTTTCGACCTCATGATGATGCCTACACCGGCTCTTGACCCACAAATCCCTAGCATTTTAAGCTCTTCTCTTTTCCACATCCCACCCTTCCGTGCCTCCTTTCCATTTCCTACAAACGCACCACGACCAAAGCTGGACCTCTCCCCTTAGTGTTATTTTTCTAGCTTTTTCCCCCAGTTTTTTTTAACTCCTTCTTGTGAACTTTCCCACTCCAACTTTCAGGTAAAGAGATGGGCAAAGGATTGCTCTTTCGACCAATCGTAGTGAGGGGTCTGGCACTCCGAATCACCATTTATCGATACTTTTTCTGTTTAGGTATCTCTTGACGGCTGTTCCACGGTCTGTTCGCATTCGTAAATTGTCGCAATTTCAGACTTACCAGCCGCTTGTTTATCAAGTAAACATCTTTGTCTCTTTTTTTGAAATTTCTTTCTTCTTTCACTGCGTTTAATTCTAGTTCCATCTAGTTTCAATGCATCTAAGTAATGGATGCGGCTCTGTCTCGGGGATTGAGTTTATCAGGATAAATCACTTCTTTGGAGAAGGCTTAATAATTTTGTCCCTTGTTGCTTTTTTCCCTTCTGCCCATATTGAAGGGATCAAACCCTCTTGATACCGGCTGTCATTGCACAGTCTTTTTTTTCGAGCTCGGAAATACATCTTCAACAAAGCGCGGCGGTTGGTCCTTACCTCCTTTTCGTTTTCCTTCTGAGCTTTCCCTTCAATTTTTTCCGAAGCCACCCACCTTAGCGTTCCCTCTCGGGGCTGTTTTAAAAGTAATTTAGCCAGTGACGCCGTTTTCGGTTTATCAGTATTTTTTCCTTCTCCACTCCGCCTCTATGACCCAGGTGAATTCCAGCCGATTCGCGAAGTAGACCACTCCTTTCTGCGAGTTCCCCCCCCTTTAGCGTTGCACAGCCTTTTTGCCTCCCGTCCCCCGAAGGTCTCATCGCTAATCGCTTTCACGATGGTGCTGTGCGGCCCTGACGTTAAAATATAGGCCCTTTTTTTTTGGCTGCACAAGCTTCGACTTCTTCTGTTTTGTCTTCTTTTTTTCAATGCTGCTTCCCGCCTTCTCGCTCTCTTTTGCCACCTCACTGTCATTCGTCCCCATCCTTTGGAAATACGCACCGAAACCACCCAATTTCCCCTTCTTGAAAAATTCCGTACATATTCTCCTCTTTTTGCTTTTACCCGGCCCCCCCAACGAATCTTTGCCTTCCGCCGTGTAAATAATTTCCGAGAAATGTTTGAAAAATCTTTACCATCCTCACGTGGTTTGATCTTCCAATTTTCCTTAGGAGAGTCCTTCTCCCGCCCGACGATAGCATTCTCTTGCAATCTGCCATCCATTATGACCAACCCATTTTTGTGATGTTATTTCCCCCCTTTCCCGTCTAACAGTGCCCGCTGCTATCGAATTGCCCTTCACTTCTCTTGAGAGAATACATTCGAGGGCATTTTTGCGGAGTTTCAGTGTCAAGAATTACCCCCTGACTAAGGAAATAATTCGAGAGGTACCGCGATATCCCTCCTCTCCTTCAGCCGGCTTTACTCCTTTCATTTTTTCGTTTAGGATGCGGTCAATTGTGGGTTCTTTTTTCGATCATATTTCACTTGATACAGTTATGCATCCAACTGTCGGTCTGCCTTCAATCGAGCCTCCATTCATCGAAATCCTCTCCATTCCCCCCCCTTGCTCTCGCTCCCTCGCCGCGACGATTGCTTTATCGGCGGCAAACGCGCGAGTGTGGGGGAGACGTGATATGAAAGTGGCGCCCTTCGACCGTGCAGACTTTTCTTTCCACCCTGATCACTTCATATTTGTCCTTTTAATTTGTCGCCGATCGAAAGCCTCAACTCGGTTCGACCATAAACCGGTGGTAATGACGTTCACAATTCCCGCATTTTTCAATATGTGCGGCCCTTTCGCTTTCCCTCCCTTTTGTTGCAGTTCGGCCGGGAATTTCATGTTTTATATATTGCGAATACATTGAGCCCCGGAGTTATCGCCTGCCCCCTATGAATCAGGTCATCACTTACCCCCATATTCGCTGTCTGTTCCGAACTTTTTTCTCTCCCTTCCTCTTGTACTTCCTGCCTCTGTTGTGGTTCTGCTGAGTTCCTGAAGCAAATCTAGTGTCGAACTCCGTCCGCGCACTTAAGTTTTCTTTCTTCTTGACCCCGTCATACATTAATCGGTGCCGTCTCAGGGCGCTGACAATTCTCTAAGCCTTGCCGAGGCGAAACTCTGCCCCATGTGTTTTCCGACGTCTTCCGCTTCGACCTCCCAGCTTTCCCGATGCTGCATTGGACCGTCGTTCCAACCCTGCCTGTCTTGCGAACCGCATTCGGCTACGATTTACCTGCGCGGAGAAAATACATATAAGTGAATCCTTGTTTGCGCATTTACCGCCCTCTTCAGTGCATCTGCGCCGCACCCCCGATATATCGATTCGTTCATGACAGCAGCAATCTGATCTCTCGTGACTCCCCTCCCCCTTCCCCTTTCTCCCTTTCTCTTCTATCCGATGCCTGCTTCACTCGTAATCTTGCTTCCCCGACAGTGTTAACTGAGCGGAGCATTTTTCAGTGAATTAGTGCCATCCCCAACCATTCCCCCCCCCCCCCCCCTTGACCTCCCCCAAAAAAACTTATAGAAGAATCCGGGCTGACGCTTTCTATGAATACGTCCCTTTAGGAATGATTGCGGCTTTGGAATCGATTTTTCTGGCGTACACTGCCTCCACAAGCGTATTGAATCTCCCCAGAACCGCACTCGAGCGGGCCGGGAACGATTCTTTACGCAAGGCTCTTTCCTTTGACCATCACAAGGGGTCTCCCCCTTTTGTTTCAGCCCCTATTACTGATTTTTCAGGTAACCCTCTATTTGATTCATGCCTTTTTCCCAATGGCCCCTCTCCCTTTATACTCCTGAAGCTGGGAAGCTTCCCACCAACGGTGCTATTTGTAGCATTTTACTTCGTCTTATAGGACCACATTATATTAAGCACCGGGGACCCTTCAATGTCATCTTTTTTTTCTTTCCCCCCCCGTAACATTTTGTCAAACACTGATTATCCCAGGGTTAGCGCCCGTGTGGGTTTCATTTCCGCATGATGATGTTGCTAAGACTTCAAGTTCCTACCATAGGTTCACCCTGAGCTTTCGTACTGCTGTTTTAATCCTCCTCCAACCTGCAAAGAACGCCCCGCATCATTAAGATTTTGTCATCCACTAGAAAACCAATGCTAGATGTGTCAATGTTATTTTTTTACGACCATTATAGCACTTCTTCCCTCCAGTTACTCGACTTCGGTCGTTCGTACGCTTTTACGCTGAGGACTCCGATCTAATGTCGTATCAAACTTCTTCGCGTTCACTTTTCGTGCTGTATCTCCTCCTTGGTCGGCTGAAGTGCAAACCTGATCAGTCCGAACATTAACACGGCGTCCCACTGCTTTGTTTTTCGCCTCCCCGGATCTTTCGTTATGTGTTTTCTTCAATTTTAATGCTCTAGCCAGTCAAACAGCTTATATAACCACGTGAATTGTTGAAGATTCATACTCGATATTCCCACAGGAATGGTTCTGATTGCGCCGATGCAAGATTTTGGTCCTTCCCCTCTTCAATTCCTAGTATGCCCAAATTCCGAATGATTTTTCTCCAAACGAGCGTATACTTTTTCCTGAGTCCGAACTCTTTCTACTCCCGCCCCTTTGACCTGTAATTTCTCCCTTAAGACTTTTCCTTTAGAAAACCTCGAGAACGCATCGACTCAGCATAGTTATCAACCATTACAAAGATCTTTCCACTTTTGATTAAACTCAACCTGGCTTGCTTTGTTTCCCCCCATTCTCGCAGCATGCTCCCTTTCGATTCTCCCACAGCTTCCCTCAAACCCCCAGCCAGGTGATCTAAAAAATGTTTTTCAGGCTCCCCCCTTTTGCCAGACTACGCCCCGCTATTGGAACTCCCCCCCCTCCCCTCTCAACTCATTGCCCTCTATTGCCTGACCGTTTTGGCATTTTAGTTAAAACCGTTATGATTCAAACGACCCGATGGCCTTTTTTAGTGCGGTGCTGCCCATTTATGCTCTTTTCCCGGAGGACTTTTTTAATCTATCGTCTGAAAATGTCGGGCGTTTGTCCGAGGGCAAGGACGTCATTAAAATTGAGTACCCCCAGCTTTTTCGTCTTTTTATCCGCAGCCATACTTTTCGAGGGGTCCCTGCGCAAGGGGGCCATCCGCATAAGGAGTTCCTCTACTTTAGGATTCAAACCGTTTATTGCCCAAGCATTTGTCCTTTTTACTACCCTCTGGATTTTCTATTTCTTTCTATCTTTGGTGTACGAAGACGACTCGAAACTCCCAAAAAACATCGGCAAATATTTTGCCCCGAACCGGCCCTTTCCCGGAGCACCTGTCAATTCATCGGCCCATCGTCTGATGAAATCAAAAGTGATTTAGTAAACGATGACATCGAAATTCGGTCCTTCCCCGGACATTTTTTCGGCCTCCCTCTCTCATTTTTACCCCTAATCGGGATATTCCTTGACCCCTATCTCCTTGCAGACTTTATGAACAGTCGCCCCTGATTTCCTTTTCTATATTAGTATACAGCTAAACCCAATTCTTCCCCAGGTTTCCTTCCCCCCTCCAAAGCTCGTTTCCTTTTCTCCGGCCGCGAAATCAGGCAGCGCCCAATGATGCTTCTCGAGAGAATACCCCATTATTCTTCTCTAAATTTCCATGCTAATTACTATCCTCTCTTCTCCCTTTTTGTTGTTGAGAGTCGCGTGAGTACTCGACCTCTTTCTTCCGGCATAGCTCCTCAGCTCCTCCTCTGTTTCAGGCGCTTCATGACTTCGGCCCCTGCTAGGAGACCCAATTGACCACTATGCTTTCGAAGACCTTGGCCCTTTCAAACCGTCCAATTTCTTTTCGTATCACGTACCTTAGCTCTCATCCCGCGGACTTTTCAAAATTTTTCAATTTCTCTCTTGGACCGATAATCCAAACAGATCTTTCATTTCTCATACTTCCAATGCGCATTTGCTTCTCGAGACCCTAATTTCCCTGTTTTGCTCTCAATTCTTTTCTTTTTTTCAAGAGTTTCCCCCCGGTTACTTCCCTTACTGTCTGCCCCCTGTTTTTTTTTTTTCTCTTTTTAATATTTGTTGGTTTTTTTTTTTTTTTTCTCGTCCGTTTCGGACACGATAGCGGACATAGTGAAACTCCATCGGATTATTTCCCGGGAAACTTGCTGTTTGATCCGGTCCCCTCCGTCGTAGCCCCCATCACTTCTGTAATCGTGGATAGTCCCCAATTGTAAGGGATCCCCACGATCTTTCTATAAATATGCTTGTGGGTCCCCCGTACCAGAATTTGTGCTGTCTCCCTTGGCTCGTTCCCCCCTCCACGCCGAGTTTTCCTTTTTTTACTAGAGCTCTTAAAATCCCAGTACTTTTGCCCATTTATCCACCCGCACCACTCCCCGAAGGATATTTTTATTCGATTACATTTAATTTCCTGTGCACCATTGCCACTAAACTTTTCTATGTTTCCCCCACTGCTTGAAGCTGCTTACCCGTTGACGTTCTTGCCCGACGCTTCTGCGAAACACTTATCCTTATCACTGGCGTTCCTTTCCCTTTTTTCTTAGTGCCTTAGGACCCTGCTGTTTCTCGGAAATTTGCAATTCTCAGAAGTTTACGCCGGACTTATTTATCCCCCCGTGCAATCTTTTGGTCCTTAACTCTTCTCTTCGCTTTTTTTAGTGGCCGGCGAGGCCTCGAGTTTCGTTCATTCCCTTCTCCAATTCTTGGCTGCGGTCGCTTTTTTGGAGTGGATAATCGCTCTTTCTCGGTCTCCGAATCGGCCCGTGGTGCTTGACCCTCTCTCTACTAGTTTTTGAAGGACCCCCCTTGCATAACGTTTAGGAAATTCCATTTGTCCGAGAACCCCTGTACAACTTACCCCCCTGCGACCTGCGTTTTTTAACCCGTTTTCTTTTTGACGGAACTATTCTCCACATAGTTCTACATATCGGGGAGGCGAACCCCCTCTCCCCAGTGGACCTCCGTTTTCATTTTTTGGACGTTAGTAGCATGTTGTCCTCCTGCCAGCCCTGTGAACATATATTCTGCTACGTCGCATCCCGTTATTTCCGACCACTTTGCGCGATTTTCCGTCATCCGTCCTGCCCCCCCCCCAACTCCTTTTTCCCCACAGCAAACAACCTCCTTCGCGAAATCCTTTTCTCGCTTTCGATGGTCTATAGTGCGTTACCTGATCCCAAAATATTTTTATTTTATTGATGCAAACCGTAAACTTCTCCCCCTTTTGGCGCTTTTGGTTCTACACGCTTCAGCTCTCCCCTCTTCGAACGTCTTATAACTCATCGGAAATAAGATCCCCACCCCAATTGCGATAAATGCCCTTGACCCATTTTCCCCCGTATTAGAGTGTCCCCCCAATGTTCCTTCCACACCCGAACCTCTTTCCTGTTCCGAGAATTCTTCCCTTCAATTGGTCTACCCCTACGTGGACCAACTTTTCCACATTCTCGGTGGTTTGAGCCCCTTCCCCCCCTCTTCCGAGGAGAGATGATCCACGCAACATGTTAGGTCGCATCGCCTTCTCTAGTGAAAGTATCATCTTGCCATCCTTTTGGTTGTTACAAAATTTGCTCTGTGGGACTCCCCCCCCCCTCTGCCTTTTCTCCCCCTCCCCCCCCGCGACAGACTTGCTTTGACCTTTTCTGAGCCCGCCCCCCTTCCCATAGGGCTTTGCTAGTTCAGTTTAACTTTCACCGAAATTCCGCGGCACTTTTTTGATCGGAGGATTCCCCTTTCTCCTGTAGTATCACTCATAATTGCCTTACTTTTATTTTAGGTCTTGCGTTCCAGTGTGGGTCCCTTTTTATGCAGCTATTCTCTCACCCCCGCTTATATCACCTTATGATCTGCAATCATCGAGGCATCGACCATATTATCCTGCGCCATTGACTTTTCCTTCATCCCTTACTATCCGATTGCTTTATATTGGCCCGTTCGTGATACGATTCATTCTCCAGCTGACTACTTTTCCAGATCTTTAATGAACCCATCTCTATTTTTTCTTGTAATCCTCTCATCAGCGAAACTGTTATCCTTCAACTGTCGCTTGCGCCTAAATTTTCTTTCACTTTTTACATGCTCCTTTCATGTTTGCGGTATACGCATTCGTAAACCCCTTTTTTCCGGGTTCGTCGGTAAGGGCAGGTTTTCCTCGTTTTTACCCCGAATTGCTTTTCCATGCACTTCCTTTAGTAATTGGTGCACAGTCAAGACCCTAGTTCGACTTGGCCTCCCCCCTAACTTATCTTCTCTTTCTTTCATCTCTCCCTCCTGTTTTTTCCTGAGCTCTGTAAAGCAAGTCCAATCCTGTTGCGGAACTCCTCAGTTGCGTCCATCATTTTATTTCTTGCTGCACTTTATGGCTTACGCAAGTTTCTCCCTTTTGACGCAAATCAACCCCCTCCTTGACCTCTTTTCCCTGCGTCCATAGGTGCGACCTCCGCTCGCTGACTACCCCCAGTTTAAACTCTCTGCATAACGGCGTTTCACAACGTTTCGTTCTCCCATCACGTTGCTTTTTTCAATCTCCTATCCTTCCGGCTTACCCGCCGAGTTTTCTTTTTTTTTATTACCAAGACTGCATGATCGCAGGCGACCTTCAACCTCGCCTCTTTTAGCTCTCCTTTTCCTGCCAGGCCCCCCCCCATCCCCCCCGACTCGTCTCTTAGCCTTCAAATTGCTATTGATCTTCTCTAGTTGAATCGCATCTTGATGCGAACTATTCAGACAGTTGGCGTGATTCTTTCGTTCTTCTTGACAGAGATCCCCTCAATATGACACCCCCCCACAACTGGACCTCTCTCTAAAAGTGGCTGTCCTTCTGACTTTCTTACTTTTCCATCCGCCTCGCCTATGGCCGCTCCCTTGAATTTCGATTCGTCCTTCCACTGAAATTTTTTTCACACAATACCTATCACTTTCTTTCCCCCGTCTCCCCTTCTCACATTTCCCGCAATGTCGTCTGCTGGCACTTCCCGAGTTTTATCGTGACGAAAGCCATTTCGCTGCCTCCCTTTGCCGTCCCCCCCCATTTTTGTTCCCTTCTGATGGGAAGATACTTGAAGAAGCTCTGCTATCTCTTCAATTGGCGCGCTTTGTGTTAGTTTCTGGTAGTTTTTCCCCTTACTGTCCCGTTTCTCCAAACCGGGTGTTTGTTCCTCCTTTACCCCCATTCTTTCCCAATATATCACTTCGGTTCCCCCTTCAAGTCTATTTTTTTCCCAGCTCCACCTACTGTTGTCCCCCCCTCCCCGATCATTTTAATTTTTTTTTTTTTAGCGCTGGTTTTTTTTTCCCCCATTTGTGTGTTAATGTTAAAGTTTCGAAGATGTTCACCACTCTCCTTGAGAAGTTTTTATCCTTTTCCCTCCCTTCCTTTCCCAAAGACTCCACTCCTTTCTAATTGGATCCACCTGACAAAAAAACGCTGTAACATCAGTTAACGACCCCCTATAGTCAATCCCCTCCCTCGCCCCTTTTACTCTAATTCCCCGGTGCCCTTTTTCTCTTTGCAACTTTGAAGACGGTGGTCTCCCTCGTCAAGATTGTTTCCCCCCGGTGCGAACGATGCCTTCACTAGAAATTTTTTCTAGTTCCTTCCTGTCTTTTCTGCTTTTCAACACTTCTCCTCTGCCCGTTGTTTAAACGGGTAACTTCTAAGTTGTTCAATAGGCAGGCTTTTTCCCTTTCACTTGCCCCCCTTTCTCTTATTCTGACATTCCACCCGACATTATTCCGTTCGTGCGCGTGATTTTCCTTTTTTCTTCCTTGCTGGAATCATTAATGCGCAGGATTCCCCGACTTTTTTGTCCTCCTCTCTTCCCCTGTCAGGCTTTTCTTTTTCAACAGACACATGTCCCCCTCCTTATTTTCCGCGTTCCAAAGATCTTTCCTTCTCTCCCTCTTTAACCCTCCCCCCGTCAATCCAGCCAAGGAATTGAGTCATTTTCCCCTTCCCCCTCGAAATTTCCTAAATTGCCGCACAAGGACCCTCTATTTTCTCCTCACCGTTTACCCCTTTTTCCTTCTCAAATTCTTTCTTCTTGAGAAATTATCTCGCCCCGGTCAGAATCGAAACAGATTCAATCAGATAAATACCTACAGCTCCCCCCTTTCCTCGGTCTTTCTCCCCCTTTTTTAATCCCCCTCCCCCTTTCAGATCCTCCCCCCGCTTTTTTTTTCCTCATCCGAAAAGTCACATTTAATGGTTCCTGAAGTTGTTTTTTTTTTTTTTGGCCCCATTTCCTTCAAGTCTTTTTCCCCCTTCTCTCGTACAAGTCCCACCTCAATCATCTTTGAGTGAAGTATTTTTTAGTTTTTTGGTAGTTAATTTTACTTGCGAGTCTGGGATTGTAATCTCTCTTCCTTTCCCCTTCTTTATTTTTTTTCAGAGACTTTCAATTCTTCATAAAATTATTTTCCGTACCCTTTTTCCGAGGCGATATTATACGAATGATCTTTTTCTGGCCCTTGCTTAAATTGCCCCCTCAGGTAAAGGATATTGCGCTACGGATTGGGCATTTTCTCCCCTTCCCTTTAACTTCCTTCTTTGCCCCTATTCTTTCTTGCCTCTCGTGTTCCGTTGAATCTCCATTTTTCCCCATACAACTAGAATACGAACGGAAATCGACTTCTCCCTTGAAAACCCCTTTTTTCCCCCTTCCCCCTCTCTTTTAGGATCTTAAATATTGCTAAGTGAATCGCCCTTTTTTCGTGTTCTGCTTCCCTTTTCTCCCTTGCCCTCTTCCTCTCGCACATGACCTTGATCCTCCACTCTCACCCTTCAGTGATTTTGAAAACAGTTCCGTTTGAAGTTTCATACGTTTTGCTACTTTTTTCCTTTTTTTTATGCGCTTTTATATGTCCCGACCTCCTCTTTTGCAAAACTATCCGTCCTTCCCCCTCACCTTCAGCTTTCTGAAACCATTTTTTTCTTGATGATCGCCAGTCCTTTCTTCAAG
>Ga0179593_1740615_pt1 | contig 13608 bp, 18 predicted proteins | sample CZODoug2_1_08_16_FD_185931 | JGI IMG/M metagenome (GOLD analysis project Ga0179593, IMG submission 185931) | Vadose zone soil fungal communities from Angelo Coast Range Reserve, California, USA - CZODoug2_1_08_16fungal (PacBio error correction) | ecosystem: Environmental > Terrestrial > Soil >... | reverse complement strand
TTTTTTCCTTTTTTTCCCCCTTTTTTTTTTTCCCCCCCTGAGAGCTCCCCTCGATGGCGCGGCCAGCCGGGCCTTTTTTCTTGGCGTGTCGCTGACAAGATGATCTTGAAAGAGGGGGTCCATGGGACTTCCCCTTGAGCGTCGCCGTCCCCCTTTCTCTTTTTTCCTTTCTCTTTTCTTTTTTTCCTTCGTTGGGCGCTCGGGCCGGAGCCCATGCTCATCGTCCTTTGTTGACGATGGCGCTAAATGAGATGGGTGGACCTGGAGATTTTGGGCTGGGCTTTGACGAACGCGGTTCTCTTCTTTTTTCTTTTCCTTCCTTTTTTGCCTCCTTTCCCCCCTGGCACCAACCCTCTGATTAGAATTGCGACATAGTTGATTTCCTCCCTGGAGATCTCTGCGCGTCCTTTCTTCTTTTCCTTTTTTCCCTCCCTTTTTTTCCCCCGTTCACGGGGAGGAATGGAGAACTTCCGAAAGGGCATGGGAACGGGCCCCTTGCTTTTTTTTTCCCACAACAGGGGGGAAAGGCATGATTCTGGGGCGCGCCGGCTAGCCTTTTTCCTTTTCCCCTTTTTCCTTTCGAGGCTCGAGGAAGCGGTTGGTTTCCTTCTCAACGAGAGGAGGTTAGAGGTGTCGAGCGAGTGCATTCTCCTTTCCCCCTCCTCTTTTTTTTTCCTTTTTCCCCCCCTTTCTTGGTCGGACCACACCACCACCTAGCCGGGAAAACAGAGGCTACGCTCCAACGCTGTGCGCGTCGACTGCCTTTTTTTTTTTTTTTTCCCTTCTTTTTTTCCTCTCTCAATTTTTTTCGTCCCTCTGGTTGATTTTTCTTTGGAGGGGTTAAGGAAGGAAAAGGTTCGCGACGTGAGGCGAGGCGCTCTCCCCCTTTCTTTTTTTCTCTTTTTTTTTTTTTCCTCTTTTCCTCGGCGGCTTTTTTCCTCAAGGCTCTTCGGAAAACGCGTCTTCTTTCTCTTTTTTTCCTTTGGCATTGATAAGGAAATGAAAAGGTTCCTTGTCCTCCTTTTCTTCCCTCCCACTTGTTTCCGCGCGCTCCACCCCGGCGATGAACATCCGGACGTGGTGGCTCTTCCTCTTTCCTTTTCTCCTCTATCTTTCGAGCTTCACCATTCCGCGGCAAGGGGGAAGTGCGGATGATGTAGAGGACCGCGTTCTCCCTTTTCCCCCCCTCTTCTCTCCTTTTTCTTTCCCCCTCTTTTTCATCGCCCCTTGTATTTTTTTCGCGAGGAACGTGGGAGTGGGCTGGCCGAGGGGGCTTTTTTTTCCCCCTTCCCTTTTTCTTCCTCTCCCCTCGCGCCATCTCGGGTTCGTAATAAAGTAAAGGAGGTAACCGTGGGCGCTGCCCCCCCCTTTTTTCCCTTCCTAAGTCGTGGACTCAAGAAGAGAGTGGGACGGCAAGGGACTGGGGCAGGCGCTGCCCTCCCCCCTTTTCTTTTTTCCCCTTTTTTTTTTTTTTTTTCACTCTTCACGGACTATTGGCCGGGGCGGTTCGTTGGTCTTAGTCGCCGCTCGACAGAAAGGCGATGGAGACGGTGAAGCGCACCTCCCCTTCCTTTTTCCCCTTTTTCCACCTTCCTTCACCACGTCGGTCGCCCGGCAAGTTTACGAGGAAGGCAGTAGAGGGACGAGGCCGTCCCCTTTTTCCCCTTTCCGTTTTTTTTTTTTCTTCCTTCCTTTTTGTTTTCCTTTTTTTTTCCAGCTGACCCCAGCCGTGAGAAGATACAACATAGGCTCGAGGCTATTCCGAGGCCGGGGTCTCGTCCTCCCTTTCCCTTTTCCTTTCTTTTTTTCCCCCCTCTTCCCTCCCCTTTTTTTTTTCCTCTTTTTTTTTCTGTGTGTCGTTTTCCTTCCCCCCTTTTTTTTCTCGGAAGTGCCTCTTTTTTTCCCCCATGGAAGATGTCAGAGTGAGCAACAACATGCGCAAGAAGAACCGCATGCGCTTTTTTTTTTCTTTTTTCCTCTTTTTTTCCCTTTTCTCTTTTTCCACCCCCCCATAGTCGGCCGCCCTCGGAGAAAGACAAACAGCAGTATTCGGATGCCGGCACGAGCCGAAGCAGGTTCTCTCCCCTTTCTCTTTTCCCTTCTTTTTTTTTTTTTCCTTCCCCCCTCCTTTGCTTGGTCGCGTCGGCATTTCGAGGCTATATTCGAAAGGAAGAGTGTGTCCGCGCGCCGGGTGCTGAACTCCTCTTTCCCCTTTCCTTCTCTTTTTTTTTTTTTTTTTTTTTTTTTTTCCCTCCTGTCACCCCTTGGTACAATCATTTTTTTTTCAGAAGAGGATCAGAAAGGGGGGGCAAAAGGTTCCTTCCTTTTTTCCTCCCCCCTTCCTTCCCTTGACCTCTCCACTTACCTGGTGTCCAGATGATAGAGGAGTTCAGGACGAAGAAGTCCGGGCGACATCCCCGTGTCTTTTTTTCCCTCCCCCTTTTTTTTTTTTTTTTTTTTTCTTCCTTACCACGTCTTCCCAAGAAGATCCTGCTTTTCGAAGGGTATCCAGTGCCCACGCTTCGCCATCTTCTCCGCCTCTTTACTTCCTCCCCTTTTTCTTCTTCCCTCCCCCCTTCCCTCCCTTCCTTTCCTCCTCCGGCAAAATCCTTTTGGGTTCGACGCAAGTCGCTGATGAAAAAAAAGGGCGTGCTGGGCCATCCACGACGAGTGCACCCCCCCTCCCTCCCCCCTCCTTCTCTTCTTTTTTTTCTCCATTCTTTTTCCTTCTGCATCCTGGGAACACTCCTGGCACGCGATGTTGAAGGACCACATCGAGATGGATTTCAAGCGGTCCCCCTTTCCCCCTTTTTTTTCTTTCTTCATTCTACGTAGTGGAAGCTCCCCCTTTGGTTCAAGGGGGACACGGGAGGTGGTGGCCGAATACCCGACGAGCTTTTCCTCCTCCCCCTTTTTTCCTTCTTCTCCTTTTTTCCTTTCTCCTCGGCCTAACCGTTCCCCCCGGCGCTTAACCGGCAGGCCCCGGCGAGATTTTCTTTCCCCCTCCTTCTGCTTACCTCGCACACCTTTTGGCGAGCGAGTTCGAAACCGGCACCAAGGCCGCGGCATCGAATTACCCCTCCCCTTTCTTCCTTTTTTTTCCTTCTGATCTTACGTCTGGGGGTTAATTCGATTAGGTTTTATTTTTTCTTTCTCTCGAAAAAAAAACTCAGGCCGCTCGCCTTTTCGATCTGCGTCCGGGAGGGGCTACTGGGTAGCAGGGGGGGGGGGTGTTTATTTTTTTTTTCTTTTTTTTCCTCTTTTCCATAGTTGACAATAGAGTGGAAGTAGATTTCTCGCCTTCTCCCCTTTTTTTCCCCCACTGAGAAGGCATTGTAAGAAGGGAGCAACGTAGTTAGCGTTCCACCCTTGGAGAGAGAGGTGTAGGAGGTAGATTTTCCCTTCCTTTTCCCTTTTTTTTTTTTTCCCGGCGGAGGAGAGGATACGTTCGGGGGTATTCCCCCCCCCCTCCCCTCTGGTCCCCTTTTATTGAAACTCCTTCGGTCGAAAGTAGGAGCTCTCATTTCCCCTCTTCTTTTTTTTTTCCCCCCTGTTCTTGGTCAGGGCCGCTGAAATCCCTCCTTGGGCGGGGCAAAGAGAAAGGCCGTTCGTTTCCCAGGATGCCGACCCCCTTTTTCCCCCTTTTTTTTTTTTTTTTTTTTTCCTCTCTTTCCTTCGTTGCACTCGTCTTGAAGGCCCAGGCAAAGGGTTTCATTCAAGCGACCTTGGCGTCGAACAACATCCGCCTTTTCTCCTCCCCTTTTTTTTTTTTTTTTCTTTCCTTTTTCCTTTTCTTCACTGACACAGCGGCCTCCCCCAGGCCTTAGCTGAGATTCCCACCGGTCTCTCTTTTTTTCCCCCCTTTTTCTCCTTTTAAGGGAAGATGGCGGAAAGCTTTTCTTCCCCCGCAATCCCCCTGCCAGGATATTCTTGCGGAGCGACTTGTCCTGCTCCCCCCTCCCTTTTTTCTTTCCTTCTTTTCTCCTTAGGCCGGCATTTTTTGAAGGGACAGATAAAGGGGATTTTTTTTTCCTTCCTTACACAACTCTCGGAGCAACGTGGAACCCCCCCCCCGGTCGGGATTGAGAAGGTAAAGAAGGAGATGAGGCAAGCTCAAGTCTTCTTTGGTCCCGTCCCCTTATCTTCCCTTTTCACTTTTTTCCCCCCCCCCCTTTCGTAGCGCCTGCCCCCTCAAAAAAAAATGATGGACCACGGGGGTCCGTCCTTTTTTTTTTTCTTCCCCCTTCCCCTTCTTCTGTCTGTGATGTTAATATTAGTACGGAAGGAGCGCTGAACACTCTTCCCTCCTTCTTCCCTTATGCGCGAAGCGACCTGCTTAGGAGAATAGGAAAGGAGGAATTAGAGTTTATCTTCACCATTCTGCTCTTTTCTTTTTTTGCGGCTTGTGCCCGCAGAGAAGGTTCCTTGGTGATGATGAAGAAGCTTTTTTGGTTTTGCCTCTGGTGAAAACGCGCCGCGATCAACCTACGCCAGGAAGCGGCCTTTCCCCTTCTTTTTCTTTTTTTCTTCCAATAGCCCTTTTTCTCTTTTTTTTTCCCCTTTTCCCTTTTCCCTTTCACGGCGATGCTCCTGTCTCCCCCAAAGAAAAAAAAAATACAGGCCAGCGTCCTGTTCCTACCCTTTTTCTATTTCTCCCTTGGAGCGCGGTACTTTTGACGGCGGGTAGAGGTGATAGGTGAAAAAAATAGGATAGTGGCTCTTTCTTCCCTCCCCCCAATTTTTTTCCCTTTAATAATTTCCTCGAAATCTTCTTGTGGATTAGGAATGAACGGAGGGTTCCCTCTTTCCCCCCCTCCTTTCCCTTTTTTTTCTTCCCAATTCACCCGGGCACCAGGGCTAGCTCCCAGTGAAGGCTTCGTTATATAATGATTTAGAATTGAAAGGGGGCGCTCTCCTTTTCTTCTCCCTTTTTTCTTTTCACCCTCGGGATCCAATTATTTGGCCGGTGGGCTTTCACCCTTTTCTTTCCCTTTTTTTCCCCCCCCCCCCTCCCTTCTCGCACCTCCCAGGCCCCGGATCTCTTTCAGTTGCCCGCGGGCGACCTTGCCCACCTTTCTCTTCCCCCTTTTCTTTTTTCTTCTCTCCTTCCTTTTTTGATTAAAAGAGTTTTCTTAGCACCAAGTTCTTCTCCTTTTTTTTTCCCTTTCCTTATCTTTTTTTTGTGGGATAGGAGGTGGACGAGACCTTATAGAGGAGAGGCTTTTCTCTGGACCATCGGGTGGGCCCCCCCCTTTTGCTTTAAGGGAAAAAAAGAAGAAATAGGGACAGCACTCCCACTCCACCCCCCTTTTTTTTCTCCTTCTTTCCCCTCTTTCGGCGAGGAGTTCCCTTCTTTCTCCCTTTCCCCCCCCCGGTCCCCCACACGAGAGAGAGGGTATAGAGCACAATCAGCCGCACGTCCTTTTTCTTCCCATTAGTTGATGCTCGAATCTCTTTCTGGTAATAAAAGAGGGGAAATATTCGGCGTTCCCCCCTCTTTTTTCCTCCTCTTGAAAAATGGGAGAGAGAACAGGGCACTTTTTTCCCTTTTTTTTTTTTTTTCCTCCTCTTTTTCCCATGGCGTCCAGAGCCAACTTCAAGACAGGGGAAAGGCAAAACGACGGGAGAGGGATCCCTTTTTCCCCTCCCTTTCTAAGGTCCGGCGAGATTCGGAAAGAGATAAACGACGTACCAACAGGTCTTTTTTTTTTTTTCTCCTTGTCCCTTCGCGAAAACGGTTACTTCTCCCCGCGAAAAGAATAAAAAAGCGCGATTCGCTCTCCCCCCCTTTCCCTTTTCTTTTTTTTTTTTTCCACCACCCCTCCCCTTGCCTTCGTGCGCGCACAGCGGTTGGAAGAGTTGGCAAGAAGGTTGCAGGACGTTCCCTCTACTCTTGGGTGGTGGTGTGGCGAACAAGAGATGGCCTCCCACTTTCTTTCTTTCTTTTCCCCCTTTTTTTTTTTCTCCGCATCGACGGCCACGTCAGTCTCCTTTAGGAGAAGACTTTTCCCCTTTTTTTTTTGTGTTTGATTGCGGGCGACACCTCCCTGGCCTCGAGGGAAAAAAAGTTGCCCTTGTAGAAGGTGCGGTTCCACCCAACCGTTGGGGACCCCCTTTTCTTTTTAGGGCTCTTCCAGGTTGCAGCCGAACAAACATTTGCCGCTGCCGATTTCCCTCCCCCCTCTCTCTTTTCTCCTCTCGCTGTTTCCAGGGTTGGACCCCCTTTTTCAAAGAAATAAACACTCAGGGGCGCCGAGGTAACGAAGGCACGGCTCTTTTTCCCTCCCCCTTTTTTTTTTCTTTTCCTTCCCCACCCCCGATGTCGCAATAGATGCCCCCCTCGGTTTTTGTGGGTCCTCAGTTCACTCCTTTTCCTTTTCCCCCCTTTTTTTTTTTCTACTTCTCGCTGCCGGTCCAAGGACGGCGTTAGTAAAAACCAAGAACAAGCTCCAGGCACCCATCTTTCTTTTCTTTTTTTTTTCCTATCCTGCCCCCGCCGGCCCTTAAGCCAGAAACAAGCTCTACGCCGGAAGAGAGGACTGGCCCTTTTTCCCCTTTTCCTCCTTCTTTTTTTTTTTTCCCTTCCTCCCCCCCTTCTTTTTTCAAGGAGGTATCTGCAGCTCCCCCCCCTCAAGAGCACGGAGGGGGGGAGAGAATTTTTTTTCCCTTTCTCCGTTGAGTGAGTGATCTTTCCCCGCAAGAGAGGAAGAAGCCGAGGAAAAAGGGAGAAATGCTCTCTTCTTTTCCTCCTCCTTCCCTTTTTCTTTTTTTTTTTCTTTTCCTTTTCCTTTCTCCCAACACCCCCCCCCCCGCTAGCTCCCGAGGGCGCGCCCTTTCTTTTCGTATTGGGGCGTGTCAGGAGAAGCTGCCTACTGAAAAGGCCCCCCCCCCCGGGGGTCATTGGGACTCTTTTCTTTTTTCTATTTTTTCCTTTTTTCTTTTTTTCTCCTCTTCCCGGCGAGAGCTTCGGGCTTTCCCTTGGCCTTTCCTTGTTGTTGTTTGGTGGATAGGGCCTGCCGGGCCCATGCTCATCGCCGGGTTTTTTCCCTTCCTTTCTTCTCTTTTTTTTTTTTTTTTTTTTTTTTTTATTCCCTTCCCCCCTGCAGCGACAGCATGCTTTTGGATGAGCACCCGCCAAGCGTGCCGGAAACCAAACGCTGATCGATTTGCGCCCCTTCTTTTCCCCCTCCCCTCCTTTTTTTTTTTTCTTCCCGGGCGCGGGCCTCCCCCCCCATGAGGTAGTTTGGCGAAGGGGGGGGAAAACAAAATGGGAAAGAGGAGGAATTGGGCCGAATCTTTCTTTTTTTTTTTTATTCCTTTTTTTTCACTGCTCGGCGCGCGGCGTACTAGGGTAAGGTGGTGGGAACCGCACCACTCGGTCCCTCCCCTTTCCCTTTCTTTTTTTTTCTTTTTTCCCCCCCCCCCCCTAAGGAGGCGGGTTCGCGGTGTCGTTTCCGGCGTGCGCGGATCCTTCAAAGCGAAGTGGGCGGTCGATGCGCTCCTGTTCCCTCTTTTCCTTTTTCCTTTTTTTTTCTACACTACAACACCAACCTCGCCTTTCCACCGGACGGAAAATTCCAACGGCTGTGCGCTTTTTTTCTTCTTTTCGGCTGCCGGCTTCATGGTCAGCAGGGTGCTAGAGAATTTCGGGCGGGAGGGTTGATGCTGTGCGCGGTTCTTTTCCCCTTTCCTTTTTTTCTTTTTGATGTAGACCGGAACCCTTTTGAGGGGAGGTAGGTAAGCGCCCCCCCTTCCTCCCTTTTTTTTTCCCCCTTTCTCTCGGAAAAAAACGCCTTTTGATCAATCGAAGGGAGTGGGAGGAATGTTAGGAAGTGCTCGACATGGCAGGGTCTCTTTTTCCCCCCCCCTTTTTTTTTTTCAACCCCTTTTTTCTGGACAACATCGACGTGCGTGGCGCGAAGATGGCCGCCGGTTCTTCCCTCTCCCCCTCTTTTTTTTCTCTTCCCCCCGTTTTTTCTTTTCTCTCGGGGAACGCGGCTTAGCGGGGGACCTTTTTGCGATCCTCAATGCCATCGACGCCACGGATGGACCGCTATCTCCTTCTTTTTTTTCCTCTTTTTTTTTCCCCCCTGTTCCGTTGCTGGCCGAGGAATGTCTTTGGGAAGGGAAAGATTGAAAGCGGCGCCACCTCTCGCCCCCGTTTCCCCTTTTATTACCCCCTTTTTCGGTACCCGTGGCAGCGAAAACCCAAAGAGAAGGACGTGGTGCGAAGAAGGTCTTTTTTTTTTCCTTTTTCTTTTCCCTTTTTTTTCCTTTGGGCAGGCCGCAGCTGGAAGGAGCTGCCTTTTTCTTTTCTTTTCTTTCCCCTTTTTTTCAAGTTCGGCCCGCGGCACGACTTCTTTTCCGGGGCGTTAGTGACGAGAAGACTTTCTCCTTCTCCTTTTTTCCTTTTTTTTTCCCCCGCCCCTAAGGTCACCTCCGCGTTCGAAGGACATGGCATAGAAACAGAAAGAAGGCGCGCCTTGCCCGTCTCCTCCCCCTCTTCCCTTCCCCTTTTTTTTTTTTTTTTTTTTTTTCCCCCTTCCTCTGGGGAGGTTTTTTTTTCCACGCGGGTTCGTCAGAAGCTGACCCCAGCAGTGCAGGGCCGATCCACAATCGGCTCGTCGTTTTCCCCCCCTTTCCCTTTTTTTTTTTTTTCTCCCCCCTCGCCACGTCCGATGGGGGACACCCGTCTCCCATGACATTCGCGGCGCGAGTCGCCCGCTCACTCGGCCGCGCGTGTTGCTTTTTTCCCTTTTTTTTTTTTCTTTTTCCCTTCTCTTCCTCATCGTGAACGTCCCTTTTTCCTGATGTTCAGCGGGGCGAAAAAACATTGGGCGCTAGGACGGACTGCCTTTTTCCCTCCCTTTTTTTTTTCCTTTTTATTTTTTTCAACCAGGAGCGGCCGCCCCTTTCGAGAGAGAAAAAGAGTATCGGCTGACGGCAACGAGTCCCCTCCCCCTTTTTTTTTCTTTTGATGGTGAAGAACGGCCTCTCTCAGGGCGAAGTAGGAAGGATGGAGTGGTCAGCGTTCGCGCATTCCCCCTCCCTTTCCTTTTTCCCCTTTTTTTTCTTTGTACCGGGACGATTACATCACCATCCTCCTTTGGAGAAGGAGGGGGGCAGGGAATTAAAGGAAACAGTGGTTCCATCAGGTGAGGCCCTTCCTCTTCCCTCCTTTTTCTTTTCTTTTTTTCCTTTTTTCCGTGGAAAGGGGCTCATCGACGGCCTGTTTCCCTTTTGAAAAGAAAGAAATGGGGTTTAAAAAATGATCGAATTTTCTGCTCCTCCTTCCCTTTTTTTTTTTTTTTTCCCCCCTTTTTTTCGGCCTTCCGGATACAACCGGATGATCGTTTTCGCGAGGGAAGGGATTTTTCTCTTCCCCTTTTCCCTTCTTTTCTAGGGTATCCAGTCGCCCAAACGCTTTTATTATCACGACGAGGGAAGGAGACCTCGAGACCGGTGGGTCCTTTCCCTTTTTTTTTTTTTTTCTTTCCTTACCGCCTCCATCGGGCCGTCCCAAATTAGACGCACCGGGCCAAGGAAAGGCGGTGGTTCTTTTTCTTTTCTTTTCCCCCCCGTCGGCTTGATGAAAACGGTTGATGGGGGAAATAAGAAGAGGTGGCAAACGACGCGCGCTCGCCTCTTCTTTTCCTCCCCTTTTTTTTTTCCCCTTTTTCCACGAACGCCGGTCGCTTTTTCCAAGCCAATAGAGATGGATTTAAGCGGCATGGCAAGGCAGGTGCCCCGCTGCTTCCTTTCCTCTTTTTTTTTTTTTCTTCTTCCCTACGAAGGTCGAGAGAAAGAGCAAGGAGTTCCTGGGGGGAAAAGGGGAGGTGGTGGCAGACATTCCCGACGAGTTGCCTTCTTTTTTTTTTTTTTCTCTTTTTTCCTCCTTTTTTCCGCGACCTACGGGTCTTAATGAGATTAAAAAGGAGGAGGAGAGATTTAGTCATCGAGGTCAACCCCTCCCCTTTTTTTTTTCCTTTTCTTTTGCCCTCATTCAATACCCCGCCCTCTTATATTTCATAATAATAAGTTGGTGTTGTTGAGAGAGATAGTTGAGGGGGTATTACGACTTCCTTCTTTCCTTTTTTTTTTCCCCCCCCCTTAAAAAATCGATGAATTCTTTTCGGGAGGGGTTCTTTTTCCTTTGACTCCGATGACGTAGATCTCTTGGGCGGGGCCGGTTGGAATTTTTGAGCGCAGGTCCGCCGTCTCCCCCCTTTTTTTTCTTTTTTTTTCCCCACTCACCAGCGGCGGCGGTAGGATGAGAGAAACTTGTGCAGCGGGCGCTCATCTCGTCTGTTTCTTTGTCGGACAACCACCGCCCTTTTCCAATTGAACGAATTGCTCTTGCTCGTCGATCGAACCTTCCCTTTTTCGCATCGAGGGTACGCGCGGTCCACAAGGCGGGAAGGCAGATGAAAATTCCATCTCGATGTGCGGCCCCCCCCCCCCCTTTTTCGTTTCCCCTTTCTGCCGACGTTTAAAAAACTGAGCGTTCAGCGCGACTGATGGAAAACTCCTTCCCTCTCCGAAGAGGGCAGGCGGCCGGTTTCTTTCTTTTTTGTATGGCAAGGCAACGTTTCATAAGATAATTTTGGCGGTCGAAACCCCCCCCCCTTTCTTTGTCGATGAAGATGGATGAGGGAAATGAGCATGGGCTCAACGAACCTCTTCCCCTTTCCCACTTTTCTCAGTAATAAGAGGAGGACCGAGGAAAGTTTTTTTCTCTCTGACCTCGGGGAAAGAGAGTTTCCTTTCTCCCGGAAGAAAGTGATCCTTTTTTTTTCCTGGAAGATTAGGGGGAAGGATGGCGAATTTTTACTTTATACCCTCGGAAAGACCAGTACTGGTGTATTATTTGTGAAGCTCCCCTTTTCTTTTTCTTTTTCTTTTTTCCACGGGCCTTTCGCGCGGGCGAGCCCCTTTTGTTGTTGTAGAGGGAGGCGCGCCCTGTAGGTTCATTTTTTTCTTTCCTTTTTGATTTGTCGCACACGTGAAACCCGGTCGTCGCCCTCCCCCCTCCTCTCCCCCCCCCCTTTTCGGGCTTGCGACTTCCCCCGGCAGGCAGATGAGAGGACGCTTCAAACGTTTCGTCTTTCCCCTCTTTTTCCCCTTTTTCCCCCCCCCCTTGCGTACATTATGACATCCAAATGATGGAACAAGGGGTAGTAGTACATGCCCCTCCTTTCTCCATGGTTCTTTTCTTCTTTTTTTTTTTTTTTTTTCCCCACGGCGCGCGAACACGCTTTTGCAAAAAAGATTTCCGAAGTAATTATCCCTCCTTTCAATGGGGAGAGACGCGACCCCACTCCTCTTTTTTTTCTCTTCCCCCCCCCCCCCCCCTTCGCGCCGTTCGCCAGTGTTTAGTTCCCCGGAAAGAAGAGAAGGAATGGTGCTGCTCGCTCTTTTCTTTTTTGTGTCCTTTTTACGGCCGCTTGATTTACAACTACGCAGGGTCCCCCGGAATGAGGTGGTAGAGAGCACTTTTCCCCCCCCGGCTGACAGCTTACCGGACGTTAAAGATGAATTAAGGCGAGGAAGCAACACCACTCCCTGCCCCCTCCCTTTTTTTTTTTTTTTTCTTTTTTTCTTTTACCTGCCGCGCCGCGAGGTCGAGTGATAGGTGGACAAAAATCGGGACGTGGGCGCGTATCGCCGCTGCTTCTTTTCCCCCTCTTTTTTCTCTTTCTTTTCTTTTTTTTTCCCTGGAAAAGAGGCCTTTTTTCCCCCGCAGAATGTGGATAGGAATGAAAGGGAGGGGTCAGCTTCGGACTCCCCCCTTCTTTTTCCTTTCCTTTTTCCCCCCCTCAAGAGGGAAGTGAAGGGCTGTCATACTTCTCATTGAAGGGAGAGATTCTTAGGTTTGTTCGATTTCCTTTCGGCTGTTGGAGGTGGTTTCCTCTTTTTTTCTTTTTTCTTCCCCCTTCTGGCACAGAAGACCGGCTCTCTTCCGGTTCCTGGAGAAATTGAAAAAAGTGCGATGAACCTTTTCCTTTTTTTCTTTTTTCCTCTTTTCCTTTCCAAGCTTCCTTCGCACAAAGTCCTGTTTTTGGTTTAGATGAAAAAGGGGTAAAAATTGGGGGAACTTCTCTTTTTTCCCCCCTTTTCATCTTGGCGAGAAAAGATTGCGGCGGGTGGCGGCCTCTTTTCCCTCCTTTTCCCTCCCCTTCCCCTCAAGCCACGTTGTAGAGGAGAGAGATCAAAGCACATGGGCGGATGAGCTGTGTCCTCCTTTTTTTCTTTTTGGCGCAGGCGAGGATTCAGCGAGGGAGGGAGAAGTAAACACAGCGAAGCCCCTGCCCTCTCCCTCCTCCTCCCCGTCCCTGCGCCAGACAAAAAGGGGGTAGAGATAGAAGTTTTTCCTTTCCTTCCTTTTCCTTCCCTTACCTGATGTCGTCATAAAGGGTTTTGTTTGAAGGGGGGTCCCATTTTTTTCCCTTGGGGGGGACTGGGAATAGGGGAAGGTAGAGTGGAGTCAAGCGCCCCTTTTTTTTCTTTTTTTTTTCCCTCCCTTTCTTCCCTCACGAACCGGCGCGGAAGAAGGAGCGTTTTTCCCCTTCCCTTTTTTTTTTTTTCAGCCGCGAGGATAGCAAAAGAGCTCAAACGACGTTTCCCCACACCCTTTTCTTTCTTCTTTTTTTTTTCTCCCCCCTTCGCAACCGGTACGGGGCCGTCCCCGCGCCACAGCATAATCAAAAACCCCCCGCCGCTCCTTTTCCCCTTTTTTCTCGGTGTAGGAACGCGATGCCTTTTTTTCCCCTCGCGAAAAGAGTTGAAAAAGGGCGTGCCGCGGTGCTTCCTTTTTTTTTTTCTTGGAGATTTGAGGTGGGTGAGGTTCTGTGGTCCGAACCACCGATTCGAAAACAGATCCCGGCCAGGGCGCTTCCAACAGGGAGCGGCAAGAGACGCCACGTCGTCGCGTGTGACCTTCTTTCCTTCCCCCTTCCAACCGCCTCCCTCGGGTTGATTGCGGCGAAAACCGGATCCTCAGGCCTCGAGCACACGTTGCCTTTTGTCTCTTTTTTCTCTTCTCCCGGCGGCGCGCGCTTTAGTTTGAAGCCACCATTGCCGGCCGCTGCCGATTTCTCCCTCCTCCCTCCGGCGTTGCCATTTGACCCAAGGGAGCAAAAGACCCTAACTCGCGCCGCGCTTTTTTTTTCCTCAACGGACGCGCAAGAGGAATCTCTTTAGGGAAAAGTCAAAGGAATTGTCGCAATCGATTTTTTCAGAGGTGTGGTAAGGGGCACGGCGGGGCGGGCGTGCTCACTTTGCCTTTTCTCTCCCCCAGCTTTCAGGCAACCATCGTCATTTAAAAATTTTTTTTTTTTTTTTTTTTTTTGTCAAAACACCGAGATGAGCTGGCCTCGGCCCCTCTCCTCCTTTTTTTTTTTTTTTTTCCCCACCTTCCTGGAAAGAGAGGGGAAAGTCCCCCTTCAGGAAGAAGAAGGAAGGAAAGTCCGGCGACAAGGGGTGGCTCTCCTTCCCCCTTTTTTTCTGTTTTTCTTCCCCTTCCCCTTTGAAGGCCCGGCTGGCGCGCATCGAGGAGGCTCCTTGTTGAGGCAAAAGACGCAGTGATCGTAGCCCTCTCTGGACTTTTTT
>Ga0179593_1664606_pt1 | contig 13608 bp, 11 predicted proteins | sample CZODoug2_1_08_16_FD_185931 | JGI IMG/M metagenome (GOLD analysis project Ga0179593, IMG submission 185931) | Vadose zone soil fungal communities from Angelo Coast Range Reserve, California, USA - CZODoug2_1_08_16fungal (PacBio error correction) | ecosystem: Environmental > Terrestrial > Soil >... | reverse complement strand
TCGCATTCTTTACCGGTCTGTAGATCTCACTCCAGGTAGTCTTTTTCGCCCTCGAATGACGTCGAGCGTCTTTTCTCTAAATGGTCTCTGCTCGTAGAGGTTAGTCTTAGATAGACTCCTTCCACCCCCCTGCGATTTTAATCTTTCGACTTCCTGCGCGTTTTCTCTCTCTTTGATTAGTCTCTTTCCCTGCGCCAGTTGGAGAGATAGGTTCTATTAGATTAGTGTCTTCTCGTATGAAGGGTCTACCTTTTTCCAGAAGTGAAATTTCTATATTAGAAGAATAATTATGTTTCGGTCTTGTCGGTCTGCGGAGATTTCCCGCCTCTCCATCCTCCGCTTCGTGGTGTCGGGGTTGCGAGGCTTTGGCTCTCTCCCCCCTAAGCCATCCTTTTTCTTTTTTCCCACAACATTTTCTCTTTTTTCTCGGAGACGGGGAAGCGATGTAGTTAGCTAGAGGGAGGTCGGCTCTTTCGCCGAAATCGTCCTTCGGTCGGGTGGGAGGAAGACGTCATTACCCCCCCATGCGCCACCTCCCTGCCCTTGGCAGAGAAACCTCCTGTTCGCATTTTCTCTTCTCTTAGGAGCGGGGCCAATCCCCCGCCTCCCTCACTTATGTGGCCCCTCCCCAGCGTTTAAGAGGTAGTTTTCAAGAACCGGCCAACCTTCCGGCGCGTAGGTGGCTTGAACTCTCTTGGGGACGACAGGCCTTCTTCCCCTCCAATCCTCTCTTCTTTCACCTTCAGGAGAACTCAACATGTACCGACCTGCGCGCTGTCGGGCAAACTTCCCCCAGGAAATTCCGTCTTTCAATCCCGCCTGTTTTTCCTTCCTCGTGAATGATCTGGGGCCGTTTTCTTCCCTTCCCCCCCAGAGTGTTTTTTTTATCCCTTGCCGCTTTCCTGAGGTTAGGATAGTCGTCGCTTCTTTTTCAACTCCGGTGTAGGCCCCTGATTTCGTTGTTTTCTTCTCTCAGCATTTTCTGGACCTTACAGCAATTCTGAGAGAAGTATTTTTTACTCTCCCCTCCAAAGCGACCCGCACATCGTCCAGAAATGAGAGACCTGGAAAAAGACGCTCGTATTTGGCGCCACTGCCTGTGTAGTAGGTTTTCTTCTAGTTCCCTCTCTCTTCCTCTGACGTTTTTTCTGATTCCGCCTACCCCAGAATCCGTCCCCAGCCCCCTTCGAAGGACACCCTTCGCCGGGCTTTAGCCACGGAAACGACTCAAGCTTTTCCTGCATCCTTTGCCCGGAAATTTCGCTTTGTAGTTCTCCTTCCTTCTTTCGTTTTGCACCTGCCGGGGATTTAAGGCTCGACCCGCATCCAGGCGCCGACGATTTTATCGGGCAGACTTTCAACACCTCCCTTTTTGAGCCACCCCGGCGACTAAGAGCCGGCAGGATCCCGCACGCCCCCCCCTTTTTTTGAATTCCCGATCCGGCCATGCACCCCAGATCCAGGACGTGCTCTTTTTTGCTGAATCGCTGATCAGCCGGAATTTCGCATTGAACCCGTCGGTTTTCGTTTTTTTCCCCGTTTTTCCCTTCCCCCCTGAAAACCACAACTTTGAGAAGCCACCTCCTTTTGGGCAGCAAGTTCTCTCTTGCCCTCCCTTTCTTCTCCTTAGTCCGGCACTCTAATCTCCACATCGTCGGCTCTTTTTTTATTCCCTACCTCGTGCCAACGCGCCTTACAACGAGAAGTTTTCTGAGCGCTTTGGCATCTTTTGCAATCCTTCTTACGTCATGCATTCCCCCTCCGTCTTTTTATTTCCCTCCGGCTGGCGAAGTGGGGTGTCTTTCTTTTTCCACGCCCACCGGAGCCTGATTAGAACTCAGGAAGTCCCTGTCGCAGGGAAAGCGGGGGTTTGCGCGCCGGACGCTCGCCAACTCCTAACTTCAAAGGCTGGTTGTCCCTTCTTGCGCGTAGGTTTTTGCCAGAAAATTCATTCCCCCCTGAGTTTCTCGCAACCACGAAGACCCCCTGAAGCGACGATTTTGCTTGGCGCCCCCTCAACTTGCGCCGTTTACAGTCCCCTTCCTCCTTAGGGCTCTCCCTTTTCCCTTATTTCTGACCGTCTTCTCTCCCACGGGTTCATCCCCAATACATGTTTCCCCACTCCCACTACCCGATCTCTTTTCCTCAATCCCAATTTGGAGACCCAAGCTTATGTCTCTCCCCCTTTCCCTCCCCCTTCCCTCTTAATGTTCTTTCGATCGTCCCCCAGAAAACCCCTCGATTCTCTCTCCCGCGAGTGGATAGCCAGTACCCCCCCCTGTTCGAATTCATTCTTTTCCAATGACACATGGGAGTATGAATACCTATTTCTTAGACGTATTTTCTTTTTTCCCCGTTTCGCTGTTTTTCTTACCGAGTAGCCATCGCAAATTCGAGAAGGCGATGTTCCCCAGCCGTCCCGTGCCTCCCCGCTCTTTGGAAGGAGCCCACGGAACAGCCGAGCTGATTTCCCCCCCTGGTGAAATAGCTTTTTTTTTCTTTTGGAGCGGCTCTTCGGTCCCCGACCCGACCCTTTCCAGGAGGTGGCGCTGACGTAGCCTCGATTTGGCCTACTTTTTTGCTCTCCTTTGAAGACTGAGGGAGGATGTTCTATAAGTTTTCTCCTCTCTTTTTCTTTCTGCGATTTTTTTTTCCTCCTCGAGGCTTTCTTCTCCTCCCCCCCCCCCCTCTAATTTTTTGAGAGAGATCGAGTCATCGATTTTCTTTCCCTATCGCATTGTTTGAGTTCTTCGGAGCTTTCAGCCAGAACGCCTTTTTGGTCGACCAAAGGAGAACCCTTGCCCCTTCCCTTCTTCTTCCGTCCTTATTTTATGCCGTTTGACGGGTCCCAAGCGCGAGCGTCCGCAAAATTTCGCCGAGAAGTGAACGATTTGCCTTTTGATATTTCCTGCCCATGGTTACCCCTTGTTTTTTTTCTCTCGCCAGTCTTCTCGCTTGAATCTTAATGAAGGGGTATTCCCGCGGCCTTCCTTTTTAGTCGACGATCTTCAAAAATGCCACTCCTTTTCGACCAGCTCTCGCGACTTGACCCCCCCCTTCCCGTCTTTATGATTATTGACATTCTACGGCTCAAGTTCTTTCTTTCCCCTTCCTGGTTTCCTCTGGCCCTTCTGATACAGAGGAGAGTCCTCAGCTCCCCCATCCCCCCCTGATTGACTCTTTTTCTTTTTTTTTTATGTGATTTTTTTTTGTAGAATTGGGAGATCTAGTAGGAGTCGGGCTGTGCAGTCCCCGCCTCGGCTTCGGGATCATGGTCGGTCTCTCTTCTGGGCTTCGCCTCTGGACAGTGTTCCTTCTTTAGAATCATAATTCTCCCCCCCTTCGCTTAGGTCTTGTCGGCAGGCGAGTTGTTTCTGAGAATTCCCAGCGCATGGAATCCGTGGTTTTTTTTCTGTCAACGCCGCTTCGGCACCGCGCGCGGATGTCCAAAATTCCTTGTCCGATTCTTTTTCGCGGGCCCCCTCCTCTGAAAGCGCCTGATTCTGCGCCCGCATTCCCCCGGCTGCGAATCGTCTTGTGGTCCCAATTTTTCCCGGTCACTCCGCCAAGACCTAAAAATGGATCCTTCTTCCTTAAGGACGTCTTTTGAGCTGGCTCATTCTTACCTGAGTCCCCCCTTGCCGCGCTCGAACGTCTGGTAGCGTTTGCCACGCGTCTTTCCCATGAACCCCTTTGAGCTCGGTGAGGATTTCCCCCTTACCGCACAACTTTTTCCCCTTATTGCCAGTTTCCCCCCGATCGAAAGTTCTACGGAAAAGACGTCTTTCCCTGTTGCGGATTGTTCCCCACCCTGTCTCCCCCTTCTGCTAAACGCCTTCTGATCGACGTTTCTTCTTTCCCCCTAGTTCCCCCCCCCACCGCACTGTTTCCTGGATCTGGGGTGACCGCCTTCCGGGACCTTGGTCGTGTTGGAACGCTTGCCTGCCTCTCTTCTCCTAGTCTCCTCTCCCCGGTGGCGGCTTTCCCTTTTTTTCCGAGTGAGTGTACTCTGCCAGATCTTGAAGTGGTTCTTCGATTGTACTCCCCCCCCTTTTATGCTCTAAGATCATGTCGTATTCCCCGGCCGATGCATTTTTTCCTCGAAAGGCTCCTTTATGGATCTAGCTCGCCTTTTGCGAACAATCGGAGTGTACCGGTTTTTCCTGTCGTACTTCCTTCCTGATTCAGTGCTCTCCCCCCTAATCGCTCGACCCTGCCAGAAAGAATCCAGTCCTTTACGCCCCTCCCTCCGCCGGAGTGGACCTCCACGAATAAGAGCATTCCCAGATGCTCGCGGTCTGATTTTTTTTAAGGGGATAGGCTGACTATCCCCGGTTGCTTCCGAGATATAAAGCCCAGGCACGAATCCTCTCTTCTTCGGTTCATAACCACTTTTCCCCCCCCACCCGCTCCAACTTTTAGTGAAAAGTCTCGTTCTCCCTTTCCGCCCTATTTTTTCCCGGCGAAGATTCCACGCACGCAGCTGGGAAACCTAGCCGGCCATGCACCCCCCTTCGTGCCCCGTCTTCTGAAGGGCATAAAGAGGATAGCCTGGTCCTTCCCTCTTGCCCGACACCCCTTTTTTCCCAGGGTTTTCCTCCCTCAAAAAAGGGGTTCCATTGGACGTCGTTCCCGTGCAGCCACGTTCTCTTTCTCACTTTTTTTTGAGTTAGTCTATACGTCTCCTTTTTTCTCAAACTCCCTCTACATGTTTTAAAGGTAATTTAACTAAATAGGCCCCTCGCAGGTACACGCGTTCCTGAGCGCGGATGGAACATCTTTCCCCTTAGAACGTCATTTACCGTATGACTTTCTATCCAGGTTTCGATTGGAGCTGGTTTGATGAAGTACCCCCTTCTGGCCCCGCCCCAGCTCCAGAATTACGCCGCCTTGACTGCGGAGAGTTCCCCTCGGAGGAGCTGGGGCGGCGGGCCTCCCTCCTTGAGACTCCCTCCCCCCCCCCTCCCCGGGGCCTACAAAAAGGGCGCTGTTTCTGACCATACGGCCTAGTAGGCCTACGAAAAGCCCTTTTTGTGGAGTTTCCCAACTCCTACCCCTCCCGATTTCTCGGCGTGGGATAAAAATCCCGCCACAACCGCTCCTTCTTTCTCAGATTTATCACTTTTCCCCCGCGCCCGCTGGCACCAGGGTTGAGCCCACCCCCCCACTCATTAGTTCTCTGGCTGACGGCAGCCCGCTAGCCTCTTGCGCCCACCTTGCAGAACCATGCCGTCTCCCCCTTTCACTAGCCTGGGGAATGTGCCTTATCACGATATTCCTACCGAAGGCTTAGATAAAGGAACACCTTTGGGGATTCTCCCTCTCCCCTTTATCCTTCTTTCCCTAGTATGCCCCCCCCTCGTAAAGGATGCGAGAGAGAGATGGTCGAATACCGTCGGCATGTTACGATCTTCTCCCCCCTCTCTGAGTGCTTCCAGTTACCGGAAAGTAATGCACCCGCCCCCGCGCCTGGACTCTTTGGCTTCCGCTCCACGGCTTATCCCCTCCCTCCCCCTGCGGACGTTAATACCTACGCAAGTTAATCGTTACCATCGGCGTTGCTTTTTCTCCTTGCCCCTTCGCGGCAAGTCCGGTGGAGAAGAACTTCTTTCCCCCGGGTCCCCTTTTCCCTTATGGGAGCCAGGTAGAAGGAAATAGGATATCTGAGGGATGGGAAGGGGAGTTTTGACGAGAAGAGGGACGCGTGATTGAGATTTTTTCCTTTCCCTGTACTATATTTCCTTTATAGTTTACTAATCACTTGTTTTTTTTCCTCTCTAGATTCTTGATCTGCAGGGCCCCTCTTTTTCTTTCATTTAAGGAAATCGTCCCCTTCCCGACGCTGCGAGAGATGAATCTTAATTTCTCCAAAGTAGAATACCTTTCTTTCCCCCCTGATGAATGTATCTCCCCCCCCCCAAATCAGCTGGTTCGTGCACCGAGAGAGAAGCAACGTCCTAGAGTACTTTTTTGGTTTTTAGGGATCCCCCTTAACAAGTCGATGGTTTGAAGTTCTCTGAGACTATTACCCCCGGAGCAGAGGTGTGGTCAGGGAAGCGGTCTCTATTTCTTTCCCTTTTCGGGTCCGTAGTAAACCATAGATTTGCCCTCCTTCGCATACCTCCCCAACTTCCCCCCTCTGTAGATAGGAAAATACTACATTTGTAGTCCGTCTTCCAGTGCTTTTTCCCCCCGTATTTAGATCCAATAGAGTCCCTTTCTTCTCCTGGCTCCCCTTTTCCTTCATATTCAAACTTCTCTTTCTTGGTTAGAGGATGTTTCTGCGAGTGGGAGACGAAGGGCGATCTTAGGCGCGGGCTGCCTCAGCGAATTTCTTTTCTTCTGTAGATTTTTTTTTTCGATAAACGGATGCCTGGACTCTCCCGGTCCCTTCCCCTTTTTCCTCCGCTAACCCCTTTTTTGTTCTTGTCGGGCTTCTTTTCCCAAAGCAGAGAATTCCACAGTTTTTCTTTCAGATCGCCGCTTTTTGTCTCTGGGTCCTTTTCACCATTTTGCTCCTACTGCAGAAGGGATTTTCGAACCCTCCCCTTTTTTTCTTCTCCGCCCGTTTTGCTTTTCGTCGCCGCGGGAGGTCCCTGCAGAAAGCTTCCCCGAGTTCTGCGCCGCAGTTCGTCCTTTAGACTCTTCGTCTGTTGGCGTCTCGGCTTTTATTGCCCCAACCCCGCCATGGACCTGTCCGAGCCCGGTTCCCCCCTCTTTCCTTTTCCTCGGCGTCAGGCGCATTAGGGCAACACCCGCTACGTCGGGTCCTTTCCCGATTCCCAATGACCCCCCCCTCCCCGGCATCGCTGTTAGGATATTTGCCCCTTCCCCCCCAACCCTTCTTTTGAGACGTGGATGCCAAGGATCCAGGGCTTTTCCCGTGCGTCTTTCTTAACGTTTCCCCACAGAACGACCCCTCTGGAAATAAGGATGCGACATGCTTCCCCTTTCCTCCTTTTTCACCCTCACTGGCTTTTCGGGTGCACCCCTTCTCCTTTCAAATTTTAAAACAGAGTTTTTCTGGGAATAGCCGGGCCTCCTTTTTCTTCGTTTTTTCGTTCTTTTTTAAATCAGGGGCGCTTTTTCTTCCATATTTTTTTTCCTCTTTCCCCCTCTCAGAAGAAGAGTCGACTTTTGCCCGGTCCGAGGCTCGTACCCCCCCGTGATTCTCCGCTTCGTAGACCCTTTTTTTGAAAACTCTGTCATTGCCGCTTCGGTCAATTTTGGCTCTCTTTTCTGTTTATTCTTTTTTCTGACCGGCATGTTCTTTTTCTTCGTAATGACCTTGCGGCAGTGATATCTCCCTCTAACTTGGTTGTCTTCTCCCTTTTCATACGAGCAGGTCAATAAGAGCAGTTCCCCATCTCCCCCCCCTCCGAGTCGCTGGGTCCCCCTTATGCTAGCCCCCATATGTGGGCGAGGTCCCCGGGTGTTTCTTGGTTTGCTGTTTTCTCAAGTTCATCGTCGCTTTTCGATCGGCGTTCTATACGAAATCTCTGCGCGCAGAAGGTGTCTTTCGTCGACCGCTTCCCTCTCCGGAGTCTGCTCCTTTCCACCCGGACATATTTAAAGGACCAGCCCCAGGTTTTTCCCCCTCAGTTTACTACGCGCACCAGGAAGAGGACCAGGCCCTCACGCACGCAACGCGGTGGTCCCCCAGAAGCGTTGTGGACCCCCCTCCCAGGAAGTTTAACGAGTAAGGAGGAATTTTCCCTCAGAGCTCCCTCTTTCCCTCCCAGCCCCCCCTCCAGCTTTTTCCCCTTTTTCGTGGACTCAAAAAAGGGGGAAGCAATTTTCCGTCGTGAAGTTTCAATTTCCCTGCCCCCAAAAATCCCTTACCTTCTTGGGTTGGTCTTTAGAAATGTTTTAATAGCACCTAGAGAAGGAGTTCACCTTTTGGCCAGGTTTTTCCTTTCCTAATCTTTTTTCCCCACTTTTCGTCCACATTTCGGGAGAGGATTTTGAACTTTTCCCCCCCCCCCCCCTAAGTCAATCTCCCGTCTTCTGGAGGTATCGTGTGCAATGATACAGGTTTGCAGGCAGAAGTGTTTTTTTTTCTCACCAAGTCCATCTGGGGACCGAATAAGCCCCCTTCCCCCCTCCCTCTTTCTCCCTGCGGTCCTTTTAGCGGGGCGCCTTTCTCCTTTAGCAGCGACTACATAGCTTCCCTTGCGGCCTACTACCACGGTTTGTGTGGGCTCTTAGTTTCCTACGAACGGCCCGCCCCTTTTCCTTTTTTTCCCCCAGTCCTTTTTCTATATCCATGACCCCCCCCTCGGGGAATTATCTTCCTTGGGACTACACTCCCGGCGGTTCCCCCCCCCTTTTCGAAGGAGACTCCAAATGTCTTTTTTCCCTTCTCCCCTTCTCTTCGACCACTTCCACCCCCCTTCCCCACGAATTAGTCCTACTCGCTCGCCGAGCTGCGCTGTTTCCCAGCCCGAGATACGCCCCCCCCTATTTCTCTTTTTAGAACACCGCCTGGGGAATTTTTGGAATGAGTATCCTTCAATCGAAACTTAGAGAGAGTGCCGCGAGTGGACCCCAGGGAACCCACCTGGTCGATCTCACTTTTCTAACTGCGACTAATAAATGGTTAGCCCTTCTTCTCTTGCGAGCTGCCCCTCCTCCGTCGGGCAGGGGGAAGAGATTCGACCTTTCCGAATTCCTTCTTTCCGTTTCCCGTAATGGCCTTGTAAGGAAGAGGATCGTTCTCCTTCCCCTGAGTGAAAATCCGCGGAAACCCCCTCTAGCTTCTGCCGTTGCGCGATCGAGAGGCGCGAAACGGCGCCACAGGATGGTCATTTTACTTTTTTTCTTAAAGGCTCCCTCCCTTCCCCCTTAGGAGACCCACGGAAGTCTTTTTTTTTTTTTGGTTGGGCCCCCTTCCTCTGGGTAATTTCTTTTCCCATGACTCTTCCTCGGAAGAATCGAGGACTTCTCTCTCTTTCGCCTCACCTCTTTTGTGACTCCCTTTCTCCCTGGTAGAGCCGCGCTTTAGGAGTTTCTGTAGGCGATACTCAAGACCCTTTTTCTTTCTTTTCCATTAGTCCCTTTTTCTTTTCCCCTTCTGACATGGTTCTCTTCTTATTCCAGTAATTAGAAAAATCTGTTTTTTTTTTTCAAGGGTCGCCGACCCGCCAATTTTTTTTTTTTCTCCACGGTTTTTTTTTCTCCTTCGCACATGGAACCGATGTTTTGAATTTTTCACAAGACTCTCTGCGGCGATCCCTCCCTAGAATGCCGGGACTTGGTCGCGGCTAGCGCATAGACGGCGTTCATTGCGGGATTTTTCCTTCCGTCACTCGGAGACTCCCATACTTTCCCCTTCTGTTAGCCTAACCCTTTTAGTACTTCGTCCTCGTCGCCTTTTTTCCCTTGCGATCAAATGCTGTCTGCCTACGAGGGAGGTTACGATAGACTCCTTACCATCCCCCTGTCTGCGTTTCCTTCTTTTTCATGTGATGCTTTTTCGCTTTATATTAAGGAGGGCGCGCAGTCGCCTTAGTTTTTTTCTCTTTTCCTTAGTTGACCTTTCTTGCGTTCTTTTTTGCTCGAGGTAAGCCTTTCCATGAGAATTTCGCCGCCTTCTGCGCGCGTAGGTTTGCTTTTTCTTTTTGTTTCCGTCTCTCGCCTGTTTTTGGTTGCCCTGGTCACGTTGGCATTCCCCGCGAGCCCTTTTTCCATAGCTGTAGCTTTCCTTCTTGTTCAAGCGATTTTTCGCGCTCGAGGGCGGTAGGTCCTTCCGCGCCGCCGCTTTCTGCCTTTAGTATTTTTTTGCTCCCCGGTGGGTTTCCTCCCCCATTTCAGTCAAGTCTTAAACAACCCCCTAAGAACCGGATCTTCGAGGACTCATGAAGACCTTTTTGCATTGACGTAGTCTTGAGTTTCACGCTTTCCTAGCCACTTGCGATTTTGAAAGAGCAGGGCCATCCCCTTTCCCCCCCAATTATCCCTTTTTTTTTCTATCGTTCGTGCTCGGCGAACTTCAACCCGGCCCGCCTTGAGCCGTCTTTTGCTGCCCCCCCTTGCTTAAACTGTTGACGTCCTGCCCCCTGAACACTTCCCCCACCTCCTTCCGTTTGAACCCCCGCTCGGACCTGTGATCATTCTTTTGGCTTGTCCCTAGTGAAAACCGATGGATTCCTGCTGTTGGTGACCCATCGGGAAATCCCAAAGCTGAGTGCCATTTTCGACGGGCCGATCATTTCCCGGGCGCGGATAGTTCCCCTCTCTCCCCTTTTTCTTAGGGAGTCTTGATGTGTTGCTCCTTGCTTCTTCGTCGTCTCTGATCGGTATTTTCTCAAATCCCTATGAGCGACGACTTAGTTAGAGCCTCCACTTCCGACGGCCCGGTAACTGAAGTAGTGGGACTCTGGACCCCCCTCTTCGCTTTTTTCCCTGCCGGCGTATGTGGACGATTTATACTGCGGATGACTTGATCAGTGATTTTTTCTCTTTTGTTCGCTGATAACTTCATCCCCCCGTCTTAGAAGGTCCCCCCCTTCTAAGCCTTTCAGTGGGCCGAATACGTCTTTCCAGACCGAGGTTACGCTTCCTTTTTCCCCGTTTGGAGATACGTCCCCTCTACGGACATGCTTTCGCGCCCTGTGCTGTTCTTCGCATTAGGCGCCTGAATATTCTTTTTCCTAGGGCATTTTTTTAGGACAAACCGCTATCCAAACGAAGAAGACTTTTTTCCCCCTATACTCTAATCGTGCCCCTTAAGATTCCCCCACCCGCGAGCTCTCCAAGCTGGTGGAATTCTTGCTCGGACCTTCACCCCCCCCGGATCCCGTCCTCTATTCCCCCCTGCCTTTTTCAGAGCTGACTCCCGAATTTTACCTGAGTTTTGACGAAAGCGTTCCGTTCGTTACAGTGTTGCCTACCCTCCCCAAGTCTACTTCGTCTGGAAGAAGTATCCCGCCCTTTTTGCGGGTTTTTCGCAGGTGATGCCATTGCCACGAATAATCCTCACCCGAAGTATATTTCGGTTTGACCAAACGCAGCTCCTTCTCAGCTCCTTCCTTTACTTAGCCTCCTTTTAATGTCCCAATCGGACCAAGTCTTACTTGGTTGCCAATCTTTTTTCTCCATTGTGTTTTCGATTCTCCTCCACAAAACCCCCCGGTTGAGAAACCCGAAGGATGAATTAGAGAAGGAAAGCCAATCCCGAACCCCCAGATAGGAAAGATGGTCTTTTTTTTTTTTTGGGTTTTCCCCTTTTCTCCTTTTTAGCGAACGAAAGAAGCGCTTGAGAATACATCGCATTTCATCTCATACCCCGATCCCGTCGAGAGTGTGGCTTACTCCTTGAAACTTCCCTGTCCCCAGTCGAACCCACTACTAAAAGAAGACTTCTCCTATCCCTCTGTGCGGGCCAAAAATTGACCCTTACCCCCCGTCCCCCCATACCAACCCCAGGTTTTTTTTTTCGGCAGAGGCGGGTCTCCTTTTCCCCTTTTTGACCTCCGATCATTTTTCTTTCCCACTACTTTCAACTTACTTAGAATACCACGAGATCGATTGGAGCTTGACGGCAGCCCGCTTCCCAACGATCGCCCCTTTTTTCCCACCGCTATCTTCCCTCTTCATCCACTTGAATTCCCCTCTCCCTTCCCACCTCTTTTTTGAGATTGAGATTCTTTCCTCCCCCGTTAACCCCCCCCCCTGGAGCGACGGAATTACCTCCTTCACGCGTTTACTACCTTGATTTCTCCCTTGTAAGTCGGCCTCGAGATTGGTCGACATTTTGGGTTTCTCCTCCGACACCCCTTTTATTTGACGGCATTCCGCGCCGTCCCGGCCCTTCATGCGCTATTCTTCCGGCCTGGAGGCCCTTGGCGCGAGAAGTAAAATGGGTCCTAATCACGCCCAATTTTTCATGTACTGTCTTCCCTCCTAGTTTGATCTTTCCGCGCGGCGACATTTCCCTTCGAGCCAGGGATTTTCCCCCCCCTAAAGAGGCTAGATACAGGCCTCGCATTTAGAGGGATTTGTCCCCTTTCTTCCTTTGCCGGCTTCTCGAAGATGACGCCGACATCCCTTCTCTTTCTCGAGGACTCTCCCCCCCCTCAATAAGTTGGTTGTGAGAGGGGGAGACGAGTCAGTCTTGGCCGGCCGATAGAGCCATTTTTTTCTCCAAGCCTTTTTTTCCTGTCGCCACTGTAGAACTTCTGGGTCCCTTCCCCCTTTCGCAAACTTGACTTTTCCGGGTAGTCTCTTTTCTCCGAGAAACGGCGATTCCTTTAAGTGAACGATTGCCTTGGTGTTTGATATTTCGCCATTTCCCGATTTTTTTTTTCCCGCCGTTCTTTACTGAGCGCATGTCCCGGGCTTTTCAGGCGGCCTCTCCTCCTTCCTTTTAGTAATTTTCGAATCTTCTTCCCCCCCCAAAGCGTTCTTCGACCAGCTCTCGAGCCTTAGAACCTTTAACGTTGTAGATAGGCCTGTTTTCCTTGTTTCGACCATTTTGGGTCCTGGAGATCCATGATTTCTTTTTCCTCTTTTTAGATTCTCTCTTCCCCCTTCAAGGCTTTTGAGATGTGAGATTTATGTGCTCTTCCCCCCCACCCCCCCTTGGCGCCGAAGGGCTCTCTTTCTCGTTCTTTCCTTGCATTTTGCGAGATCGGTCCCCCCCAAAGTGTGTAGTGGGTCCTCAACTGATGATTTCCCGAAGTTTCAGCAATTGGAATCCCTCCTCCTTCTGCCGCTGTATTTTTTTTTGCGAGTTGTTAGGTCTTTTATTTTAAAGCCTTTCGTGGTTCTGGGGTGCGTCTTGTTCCACGTTTACATGTTAATTTCCCCCTTCCCTCGCCGGATGTTCCCCCTCCTTTGTAAGTCTCCGATGGAAGATGTAGTAGCCCTTCGTTCTTTAGGCGCGTCCAGCCGCAGATTTCTGCGCCGCTCGTCTTCTTTCTCGTCCCCGGTGCTCCGTTCCGTAGGTAATCAAAAACCCTGTCCCCTATCCCGGCCGAGACCTTTAAGACGGTAGACTTTAAGTATGTCTCAGGAGTGCAACCTTTGAAAATCGCGCTCGTCCCGTGTGCCCTTTTCGATTCTTTAAATTCCCTGACCAAAACTTTTTCCTTCTTCTGTGCGGTCCTGCGAGTTTTCCCTCCACCCAAGCCCACAACCCGGCCACGATTGCCAGGTGGCCGCTCCCCTTTCTCCTGGACTTCCCCCTTTTTTGCGTGATGTCCCCTCAAGTTCCCCCCCTGCAAACCCCCTCTCGGGAACAATTCCGCTGAATCATTCCTTCTGAGGCCCTCATTGGCTCGTTGCACACCCCACTCCTATGGGGTAAGCCCTCCCTTCTCCCTCAACCTTTTCTGCGGGCCTCCCTCTTTCCAGCTCCCTACGAGGCGAGGATAGTAGCGAGCTTTCTCCATTTCTTTGTCACATGCCCTTATTCCGATTTTCCCCCTCCTTCTTTCTCTAGGCTTCTAGGAGAGTAACCAGAAAAGTTCGCAGAGAAAGATATTTTCGAGCAGCGGCCGAGCTCGCCCCCTTTTATTTGCCCCGCGATCCCTTCTTGACTAGCATATGGACCAGACGCTTCTTTCTCAGCATTTGTTTTTTCTTTGACCGGAGGCTTCGGCAGTG
>Ga0179593_1469841_pt1 | contig 13608 bp, 22 predicted proteins | sample CZODoug2_1_08_16_FD_185931 | JGI IMG/M metagenome (GOLD analysis project Ga0179593, IMG submission 185931) | Vadose zone soil fungal communities from Angelo Coast Range Reserve, California, USA - CZODoug2_1_08_16fungal (PacBio error correction) | ecosystem: Environmental > Terrestrial > Soil >... | reverse complement strand
AAGCTCAATCCCTCCCTCCCCCTCTTTTTGCTCCAGTGCTCCTCGGCCTCATGTGTCATAGGTCGAGTGCCTTCCCTCTTTCCCTCTCCCCCCCTTTTTATTATTTTGAAGCATCTCAGTTGTGTCGTCAAGCCCCCGCCTGGGACAGGGAGTTTTCCCCTTTGACCCCCCTTCGTTTTTTCAGATTCAAACGTGCCGTGGTTACCCCCCCCCCTAATTTCCACAAAGCATCGAATCATCCCTCCATGTTGTGCATGCGCCCTTTTCCCTTTGGTTGCTCCTGTGTTCCCCAAATCACTCAGGAACGCCATTTTCCCCTCGTTCCTTTCCAGAAAGGACTAAGAGTGAAACGGTCAGCTTCTCTTGGAACGCCCCCCCTCTTTTAATCTCAGCCTCCTTTTCTACCTAAACTCTTTGGTTTTTTATCTTTTCCACTTTTTTTTCAATAGGTAGTGAGAAAAGTAGTAATGATCACAAGTTAACAAATTTTCTCTCCCCCCGCCTAGGTTGTAATGGATTCGGCGGCTTTCCCCCTTTTTTCTCTCCTTCACTCCCTCTTCTAGTTTTTTTTTTCTTTTCTGAGAATAATTAGCGATCACTAATCCGCAGGCCCTCTTCCCTTCTAGAAGCCCCCTGAATTTGTTATAGTCCCCTCTCCTCTCAAGATCTCCAGCTCCCCCCCCAGGAATTTTTACATATTGCCTTTCCCCCTTTCCTTTTCTGACAAAAATCCCACTCACCATTCATCACGGTCTTTCCGCTTAACTTTTTTTCTCCTCTCTTGAAGGAGATGATAGCGATTGCGCATAAGACCACCCCCCTCCTTTGTCGCTGTTCTTTTCCTCCTGTATGGCATACTTGCTTCTTTTTGCGAATCTCCCCCATTTCTTTTCACATCGGCCTCTATCCCCCTTGGTCTGAAATAACAAAGCAGTGGCTGTCCCCCACCCGCAGCGTACCTTCCTCTCTCCTGTTTTAAGAATCTGTGTTAAGTTGTTCATGGATGACAAGCCCGTCTGACTTCGTTCTCTTCTCTCCTCCCCCCTTCGCACCATGGCCCAACAACCGAGGTTAACCCCCCTTTCTTTCTTTTTTTCCCTCCTCACTTAATGAGCTGCTGCAATTACCACGCCGCTCCCCCCCCCTTCTGCAGGAATTTGCTTTCATAGTCCGCTCATCAAGGTTCTTTCCTCCTTCTCCTTCGCGCAAGAGCCCAAGTCTCTCCTGTTCATTTTAGTTTTTTTGGCGGAATTTATGTATAACGTGAGCTTCGTATTTTTCCCGTTCCTTCTTGAAGATCAGCCAGGAAACAATATCACGACTTCAGCCTTTCTTTTGGCCGTCCGACCACATCATTGCCCTTTACCACTTTTCCTCACCTTCCCCCCAAAGAATAAAACTATGTGAGCTTTTTTCTTGCTCCCACTCTCCGTGATTCCACCCGTCAATCGCCAGCGTGATTTCATTTTTTTTTTCCCTACTTGCCCATCGAATCTTTTTTTCTGTGCCCCCCACTTTAATTTCCCATATAGCTCCTCCCAGGGAATGGAATCACGCTCCGCCCGCGTTAATTTTTCACAAATGGGAGCGCAGGCCCAGCATGAATGAGTAATCAAGTTTCAACCCTCCTCTTCTCCAACCGACCAACGCCGCCCTAGACATCCCCCTCGTATGTGATACATAGCTACTTCCTTCCTTCTTCCCCCAGCAGTGTCGAAGCAGAAGAAAGAGTTCTCCTCATCCCACTCTTTCCTACGACCAGCATCGCCGTCTTTGTGTTTTAGTTGTTTCTTCCCCCTTCTTCGAGCAAGGTCTTTTCGTACTGTATTCTCGGGTTTTTGTTTCGTTAAACAACGGTGCGGTTACAGTCCCTTCTTTTTTTCAGAGACCCTTCCGTTCCTTCACCAGTTCCCGTTTTTTTTTGTGAGAATATCATGGCGGTAGCCCTTAGCCTCTGTGACGCATCAGAAATCGTACCGGTTTCCCCCCCCCCTCAGCCTAGGCAGTTTTCAGTCCACTCCCGTCACTTTTCCTTTCCCCCCTCCATCGTTAAAGTGATTTTCAGTCTAGGCCCCCCTTTTTCTTTTTTAGGAGACGTCGGTGAAGAAGCAAGTCGAGGCATTCTGTTTTGTTTTCCCCTCCTTTCCTCGGTCGACAGCGGCTTTTCCCTAACCATTTCTCCCCCTTTTCATTCACCCTTCGTCATCGAGGATAAGACGTGGGTCGAACTTCTTTCCCACATAATGATAGACTTGTCGTTCAGTTCGAACGCGTTCATATACCTTCCCCCTCTCTCCTGGGTCCCCGGTCCCGAAGTTTTAGTCCCCTTCTCTTCGACGTAATGTCTTCTCATCCAGTAATTCGCCCCTCTTCGAGGCTTTTCTGAGGATAAGTTTTTGTGGAGGCGAGAGGACTCTCTTTCCGTCATTCTCTCGAACCAGCCTTTCCGGCACCTTCTCCCTTTCCCTCTTTTAGCCTCCCCGGTAAGACGAATTTTCTGTTAAGAAACTGCCGATCTTCGTCCTCTGACAAGTGACCTTCTTGATGAGGAGATGATCGAATTCCTGACTTGCTCTCCTTTTTTCTCTCATTCCTCCTTCCATCGCGGACTTTGATTTCTTTCTTCCCTTCCTGCAGGAAAGAATAGGACGGACGTCTTCTCACCATTCTCCTACTTTCAAAGTGCGTAGTTGTCTACGAGAGGTCGCCCGGATCCACCCCTTTCCTTTGTAATGAACGAACCCGTCTCCGCTTTTAGACTAATTTCTTCTCACCCGCAGGTTTTTTTTTCTTATTTTTCTCTTCCTAGAACCGATGGCGAGAATCTTCGCTATGACTTCGGCCCCTTCCGTTCTCCCTCCCAACCAGCAGAACGGTACCTGGTGAATTCGAGATGCTTTGATTGTCTCTCCCTTTTCCTCTTCTCTTCATTTTCTGCCTCTGAAGCCTAGTTGAAGTGGCCCGGTTTTTAACACATCATTCGAACTGTCCTTTTCTCCCTTTCGGTTTGCAATGCGAACGGGCAAACCCGCCACTTGTCCCTTTCTCCTTCTCGTGAGGGCATTGACATGGATATACCCAACTCAATGTCTTTCGCGCGTACCGGCTCCTTATCTTTTCCAGTGCATTTTATCTCTCTTTCAGAATCTTTTCAGATGGAGGTTTGGTCGATACTTGCGTTTACCCATGAATAGATACACTTTTCGACGAGGAGATCGTGGAGATAGATTATCTCCCCCTTCCTTCATCGTTGCCGACATGATTGGCTTTTTGAGCCCTGTATTTTCTTGTTACCTCCCTTTTTTTTCCTTCTCTCGAGAAATCTTGGTTGAATTGATCGGGTTGCCAGTCCAGTCCCCCGATGTAAGGTGGAATGGCCCCTCTCCCCTGGCTGAGCGATACTTCCTTAACTCCTCGTTCTTCTCCCAATGCACTGTTTTATGAAGAAAATTGCAGTCTTGCTCGGTCTTTTTCCCACATAACAGGACCCCGGAAACAGAGTCGGTCAATTGCGGCTTCCACTTCCTTTCTCACGCTGTCAAGTGTCCCTCTCGACCAGGAGACTTCAATTGTTACCTTCCTCCCCTTCGGATAATTAGCTAGCAGATTTCCCCCCCTTTCACCGGATGATCAAGGCGTCTTTACGAAATGACCATTTCCTTTCCCTTTCCCCCCTTACGTGATCAAGCCCTATGCCCCCCCCTCTTTCTTCTTGGTGTAGAACTCTAGACGCTATTCCACTTCCTTGGTCATCCTGGAGACGGAGGATTGCCTTCCTCTCTACCCGTTTATATACTTCGGTAACCACTTCTTTGCCCCGACTACATTCTTCCCGCTGAGTGTAGCCCTGATTTAGTTCAAGCCTCAATCCGGCCCGACATTTTTCCCCTCCCCCCCAATTCTTCCATTTCTCTGTCTCCATGTCCGAGTAGTAGAATTGTGAGATGACTGTTCGTCCAGGTCGTTTTCCGTGACAAGGATTTCCTGGATTCGCCGCTCTTCTTCCTCTCCCCCATACACCCAATGATTTCTTTTATTTCGCCGCGTTCCTTACTCCCCGTCTTCTAGTCGTAAGGGCTTGTATGTTGTATGGAACCTTTTTACAAACGGTACATATAGTAGTTGGCCTCCTCTTGTCCTTTTTTCTCGGATGTCGGCGTCTTTAGGATAACATTCCTTTTGGGTTCTAGAATTCCCCTCTTGGGGCCATTGAGGCTCGCTTTTCTTCCCCCTTTTTACAATATATATCGTTTTTCCTTCTCTCCCTCGTTGTTGTTTTTTGATTTTTTCTCATATTGGGAAAAAAGTGGTGACGTCAGATCGCTCCGCAATGGCCAGCCCCGTTTTTTCTCCTCCTCAAATTCCCCGACGACAACCAACAATTGCCTCTTATGCCGTCCCCCTTTAGCTTTTTCAAGAGAGAAAGCGATTTCAGTCCCCCTTACATATATTACGGTTGAATTCACGAAAACCCATGCCCTGGTTTTCTTGCTCTTCCCCTTTGACTCGACTTTGAACTGTTTCTATCCTTCCTTTTTTTTTGCCCTCCCCCCACAGCACAAAGAATGTTTGGTGTTCTTTTTTCATCTAGAGAGGCAGAAGCCAAGGATGGCTCTCTCCCCGGTCCTGGACCGACGTTCATACCACATTCTCCCCTTTCCGTCACCTTAATAATTGTAGAACCTCATTTGGCTTTCTCCTGCGGCTTCGGTGGAAGGGACTTCCGGCTTGCGCTTCGACGCACCCCCCTTTCTCCCGAGAGTTTTTTCGTTTTATGTTCCTTTTTCCGACAGATTGTTGCGCCTTATCCTTCAATTAAAGACCCCCGCATCCGCGTCGACCGGGAGACCCCCTTTGTGTTTCCTCCACCTAGTGTCCGCTCGGCTCAACATTCTCCCCATTTCTTTTGCAGTCATCTTGGGCTGACGTAGAGGCTTCCTTTCCCCCCTTTAGTTAACTTGCCTGGCGATCCGTTCCGGATAGAGTGGCGGTCTTCTCTTTTCTCACCTGATTTCCTTTGGATAGTCCCTTGCCTTGTTTCTTTTTCTTTTTATTCTAAGTTCTCAGAGGTCCTTACCAGGAGTGCCATCCCTCTCTTGGAGGCCCAAGGCAGAATTGGGCCTATATGTTCCTTCTTCCTTTTATTTTTCCCCAGCTCGCTTAGCAGAGCTACACCCATCTCTTCTCTAGAAACATCATGGTCACTTTTTGCTGCCTGAATTTCCATTTCGTTCATTTTCTGGATATCAACCACTGGTCGTAGTAGATATCTCCGGCATCCCTTCTCTTTCTTTCCCCCCCTCCTCTCCACCAGAGATCTTCTATCTTTTTTTTTTTTTTTTTTTTTCTCCCTTCGAAGCAAGCGCTTAGTTTCGAATAAGACCTGGCGACCTTTTTTTTTTCCCCATGCGGGCCACGACTGTCGGTTGTTTTCTCTATCCCGAGGAGAATAGTCATTTCAGAGGACGTCGACTCCAAAACAGTATCTTTCCCCCCGTTCTTTAAGAGAGATGATAGCCATTCCCCTCCCCCTATCCCATTCTGTCTTCATGTACTCTTCTTTTTTTTTCTTCTTTTTAGATCAATTCCATTCTGACCCCCCCTCTTCCCATAGTAAGTGCGAGGTTTGAACCGTTCGCTTTTGACAAAACATCAATTCCGTTTCCCGGTCCCTTTTTTGGTTTTCACCCGCCGTTTCTGAAGGTCTTTTTTCTGCCTCCATCCCCTTCTTTCCCTCTAAAACAAGCCGAATTCTCTAATTCCCAAGTGACATGTCCTTTCTTTTTTCGAAGAAGGATTTATCGGCCGGTCAATAAGAAGAAGTTCTACTCATAGCCTTCTTACTTTTCTTCAATCAGTTGTAGCCTAACCCGCATCCTGCGTTCTATTCCTTTTTTCCCCTTGCTCTTCTGTCCCACATGGGTACTAGAGTTTTATTCTTTTATCTCGGATCCATCCTCTTCCCTAAGAAAGGGAATATTTTCTGGCTACCCCAATCGCCGGCCTCTGACCGTTCTTTCCCCACCTCTGTGGTCGTAAAGGCCATTCAAGTAGGACGGCTCTGAGTGATGTTAATAGTTCATTCACGGACTATATCCCTAAACTCCGTCCAGATAACAAGCAACATATCACTTTCCTGTATAAGATACTTCTCTCTTCTCGATAGATGAGTGCCGGGTTACAAGTTAGTTGCTGTGAGAATGGATGATTGCCTTGCTCTTCGATGTTGCCGTACATTCTGTCTTGACGGAAAGAATTCAGTCTCCCTTGCCTCCCCAAAATAATTACTGATTAGCTTTATCTATTCTTGGTATTTGCGACCTCCTTTGCCCCGTTTCTTCTCCCGCGTTCTCCTTTTCCCTACAGAGAGGAGAGATGGTGGCGTTGTTCGATCATGCTTCTTTTCCTTGAAAGACAAGAGAATATCCTTTTATGGGGTCCCAATGCTTTTATTTCCCTCACCCGGTTCCCCCTCTCCTACTCCCTTGCGATCTCTCTTAAGTAAGAGGTCTCCCTGCTATCCTTCAACCCTTCCATAGAGCCGGCGTTGACTCCTTCCTTTTTCCCAACGCATCGCTTTTATAATGCTCCTTTTTCTTTTTTTCTCAGACTTTCTCAAGAATTTCAGGTCATTGCGTTCGGGGTTACACCTGGCCCTGAGCGATGTCATTTTTTTTCCCTCGACCCCGTCCCCTCCCTTTTTTTCTCCCTTCTCTTTACAGCAGTATTTAGACGAAAAGTATTTATGTTTTCCATTTCTGTAAAGGGTAATGGACCGACGGCCTCCCGGTAATTTGGCGCCACCTTTTTTCACTTACCACAAACCTTTTTTTTCTTCCAGCCACCCACACGTCTGGCTCGACCTTCTTTTACTACCTCCTATCCTGACCGATGCGTTTTTGTAGCATCTTTTTTCGCTTCGTCCGGCCTACACAGATCGTATTTGCAGTTTTGTACATTACAAGAAAGTGCATCGCGATCCACCTTTCTCCTTGTTTATACATTTTTCTCCTCCCTTCGGCTTTTCTCTTTCTCAGAGGGTATTTTTCACTTTTCTGTCTGGTTCCTTCTCATTTTACCGCGGCAGGCAGCGTGATCATGTCCTTCTTGAGCCTGACATGAACAACTTTTGTTTTTGCCTTCCCCCCTCCCTCTTTTTCCCCTGAGAGGCAAACGAGGGCGTTTTTTTCCCGGAGGGGTTTTCATTGCACCCAAGAATACATCCTTTTGAGTGCTTTGTTTTTACTGAATATTTCCGGCTTTTTTTTGGGTACTCCTTTGTGTTGGACTGGTAAAAAGAACGCCTGTTTTGTACCTTGCTTACTTTTTCCTTGATATTTATTTGCCTTTAAAGGAAAGCCTTCGCTACGACGATGCCCCATACCCTTACTGATTCCCAACAACCCGACTGTCTCCTCTTGACTTTTTTCCCTCCTTCTTAAGTGTTTGTTCTTCTAGCAGAGACCTGAATTTCTCCTGCCTGGGATTTCCTTTTCTTCTCAAAATTGACGGGATCCTGTTTAGGAGGCGTGGAAGTTTTATCTCCGGTCCGGTTTCTTCGATGGAAAAATCTTTTACCTCCCCTCTTCCTGTTTCTTTCCCCATAACCTTGTTCTCCATTTCCCTTTCCCTCTTTGTTTTTCGCCTTTCCGGAGTTTCCGTTTTTTCTTCTTTTTTTGTTTATGGTTGATATTTGATGTTCATTCTCCTTCTGCAAAAAGGAATGACTGCTGTAACGTCCATTTGAAGCTACACTTTTTCTTTTATTCAACCCTTTTCCCGTGTGGAATTGACCTGCAGATTCCTGGTTGTTTAACATCCACTGTCTTTTATTTAGACACAAGGTTCTCTTGGCCCCAGGGCGATTCTTTCTGACTTAACATTGAAAAGGGATTGCCGAAGGCAGTTCTCTCTATCCCTTCTACTTGCTGTTCCTACGCAGTCAGTTTGAACTAAACTTCTCCTTTTTTTTTGTAGGCAGACCCACCTCTCCTTTTCATCTCTTTTCAGTTGGTTAGGCGGTCAATACCTTTCTATATTACATGTTTAGTTGCTGTTTTCGTGTCCATTTTCCTTTCCCTTTCCTTTCTTCCTTTTTTGAGCGGGAGTTCTTTTTCTCTTTTTTTTTACGTCTCCCTTCATTCGTATAATTGCGCTAATCGCCCTTTCCCTTCCTTTTTCTGATCGCCCCTATTCATCGAGATTTTCCTTTTCTCCCCGTGTCTATTTGCTAATCACGACAGGTTTACGACCATGCTTTCCCCTTACCAACGTATTTTTTTTTTTCTTCTTTTTTTTTTTTTTTTTTTTTTTTTTTGCTTCCAGGAATTTCCCTTGGATCTTAGACGTTTAGACCCGTCCGATTTCAACTGGCTTCTTTTTAAGAGAACGCTCCACGTGTCAAGGAATTTTCGTGATGCTGTTCTCTTTTTTATTTGAGCTTGGCGTCTGGGCCTCTTTTAAATTTTCATATTATTCATTTTTTTTATGGTTTTTTCGTCATTTGTTTTCCCTAGTTAATGATACCGCTTTTGGGACCAACGAGCGCCGGTCTTACTCCTTCCCCCCTTTCCTTTTCTTAGTACCAACATGGTTTTTTCGATCTTTTCGATCTTTTGTCTTCATATTTACATCCCTTCAAGTGATCTGCCACGATTTCTTCCGCGTGAAACCCATACCCTGTACAAGGCGGCTGAGCGTGCGCTCAGGCTCTTTCCTCTTCCGTCTCTGGGCATTTTGACTAAGGTAGTCTCTTTTTTGATTCTTTTATTGCACCTGTTGAAGCAAAAACGGATGGTTACTTGATTTTTTGCTGCTGGTTTTGCTATCTCTCCTTTCCCCTCTTTCCTTTGTGGGTGTTTCGATATATAGCACGTACCGCCCGCATCCACTCCCCAGACTTTGTCCTTCCTTTCCTATCCCTTATCAGGTGTGCCGAGCCTTCATATCTTGAACTTTCCATTCTCTTCCCTTTCTATAGGAGAAATATAAAGTTTCTTTCGCCAGCTCCCTTTTCGTGGCCCTTTCTTTGCAAAAGCGTAATCCCCCGTCTTCAGATAAAACGTGCCTGTCGTCTCCATCCCCAATTCTTCTCCATCATCATAACCCTTTTGACTCCTTCCCTTTTTTTCCCCCCCCCCTCCCTCCCCCACAGCATTCCCTCAGGCGCTAGTGTACAAAACCTACCGACAGTTTAACGACATTTTTCCTCAGCATACCTTCCCAATTTTTCCCCTGTACCTAAGATTCACCAGTTTTTCTCGATCCTTCCCCACCTCCAAACGAAGAAAGTCCATCCAGCTCTCCTCCCCAAATTCCTTTCCAATGGTGCTCGATTCTCTTCCAAGACGCCAGGAGGAAACGCTTCTGAGACCCTCGTCTTCTAACTTGTCACCCCTTCTCCCTTACAACGCCTTTTCTTTTACAGGTTCGATACAAATGGCTTATTTACTTCACGGTGCTACCCTTTTGCTCTCCCGGACACCGCTCGTTATCAGTATCGATCACACAGAACTTCCTCAAGGACATTCCTGCGCCCACTCTCTCCTTTCTTTGATTTTTAGTCACCAGACAGCAGCCCTTTTTTGAGCGCTCGCCCAAAAGTCCTGGAAAAAGAGCCTCTCCCTCCACCCTGTCCTCCGGCCCCCAAACCGATCCCCCTTCTCCCCCTTCTTGCTCCCTGCCCTCCTCTCTGCTGATGACTACGCGATTGCGCAATACGCCCCAAAACACGCTTAGTATTTTTTCTGGAGTATGAAGAACCTTCGCGATAGAAGTACGAGAATTCGGGCATCCCACTTTCTCATTCCTTTATCGGCCGCTTTCCCTTCCCTTTGGTGAAACTTTCCCCCTCTTTTCTTTCAATTTCCCCGTTTAATCCCCTAGTTCCTTTTCAGCAACTTTTTAAGCGGGGCGTTCCTTGACCATGACCTGCCTGCTTGCAGGTCGCTTGAGATACATCCCTTCTCTTCCACCCATTTCCCCCCACACTCCTTTCACCACTTACCCGAAGTCCCCACTTCTTTTCTTTTTTACCTTTTTTTTTGCCTGAGCTGACTCCCCTTTCCAAGAATGCTAAAACATTTGCAGTTCCCTGCAGAACGTTACTTCCTCCGGAGTCACTAGGCGGCGTTTTAGCAATTTTCCCCGTTCGAGAAGGGACCTCTCATAAGTTCTAAGTTCATTGGTTTGGCGCCCCTTCCTTTTTAAAGTTTGATGCTCGTCGTAGTATGTTCGTTCTTTTGTCCATCAGGAAATCCACGCCTCCCTCTCCCTCCGCTATTTTACGGTGGAAAGTCAGAAAAACCCCCGTCCGTTAAAAAATTCGTCAGCAGCCCTAATTCTCACCTCCCAATATGTATTCTGTTGACTTCAACCCCCTCTCTTTCGTTTTCCCCTTTTACCTCTCTGGGAAGTAAGACTTGGTAACGTAGTCCAGTCTTTTTTTTCAGACCCAAACATGTGGTTCAGTCCTTGCTCGCCTCCCATTGCCTCCCTCACGCTTGCCTGCGCATGAAAGGCTACTTTTCATGAATGAGGAATCAAGTTTTTCCCCCCGACTCTTTCGCAAGGCCAAAGCCGCACGTCGCTTTTCAAACCTTCTCCCCCCCACAAGGCGTTTTTGATTACTTCCTCTGACCCACCTTTTTTTTTATTCCAAACAGCTTCTTCTCCGTCCCCCCCCCTCGCTCTCCTCAACCGTATAGAAGTTAAAGGCCGTGTTGCTGCATTTCCCCTTTAAGTTCGATCCTTTCTTTAGTAGCTTGTTTTTTTTTTTTGGTTGTTCGGAAAAACCGGTTCGCGCAAACGTCCGCGGTGACGTAGGACGAGACCCACTCCTTTCCCCCCAAGGCGCTTTGGATTCCTCACTAGTTTTCCTTCCCTAGCCTAGATGCCGAATCGCAACGTACCGGTCTTTTCCAAACAAGAAAGAATACGGCCATGGAAGCCCCCGAACCTTCATTCCTGCGACTGCTTTGCTCCCAATTGCTGACGGCCGCCCAGACCTTCTTTTCTCTTCCTTGTTTTCCTGGTCTTCAGGTGAGGATTTAGTTGTTTGTCACTTTGTCGTCAGGTTCGACCGTTATCTTTCTCCTCCTGAAATGCTTTTCTCACATCGCGAACCTTCCTCCATTCGTCTCGGCTTCTACGGCCGGTCTTGTCCAACCTTTTCTCTTTGCCTCCATTCTCTTTTTTCTTTCTGATCTTTTTTTATTACTGTCACGCCCATGATCAAGTTATTTCCCGGTCCCATTTCTTCCGCTCGTGAGAATTGAGTACCGGCGCGAGCATGTAGGGCAGCAAGCGTACTTTCCACCTCCCTCTCTAGCCTTCGGATAGTTGTGTTCAGCTCTTTTTTTTTTGTTTGGTTGAACTTCGAACCCCTCCTTCAAGGTCACGCCGCTTCCGGCCATATCTTCTTCCAGAAGAAAGAATGTCGAAACTGCGTCAGACCCGACTCGGCCTCACGTTGCTCATGCCCGGATCTTCGCTTAGCCGATGATTACGACTGCTTCTATCGTCCGCTATCTCCCCCCTCTCACTTGTTCTGTCAGATTGAACGGCCGTACTACCTTTCGTTCTTGAGAGGATTCCCCTATTGGAAAAACCTCCCTCCCTTCAACTTGTTCGTCTCGATTTTTTTCCCTCGATTCTATACACCTTATTACCCTTGTAATGAAAGAACGGCGCCGTGGTTCCTTTCCCTTTATCCCCTCCCTGCCTTTGGTTTCCGGTCTACCCGTCTTTCGCCTCGTTTCGAACTGTTTTTTCTGCTTTCTTTTCTTTTTTACCCTTTTTCGTGCGTAGAAAAAAATCCAGACATTTTACTTTTTCATGATTTCTTCTTTTATCAGGATACATGATAGCCTTCTGAAGGCGTTAGCCTATGCACCTTACCTTCCCGTCTGTTTTTCCCCCATCCCTTAGCCGTCGGTTTTTTTCCCCTCTCCCCCTTTTCCCCTTCGCCATTCTAAGTCGATTTTAGAGTGTTTTGACTAGTGGTTCCATGACTACAAAAATCACATGAGGCTGGCCGAGCCTCGTACTTTTTACCTCCTTTGGTGATCGGCTTGCCCTTCCCTCGCATCTTTTTGGCTCAGATTTGAAAGAGTGTTTTTCGACGCCCCGGTTCTATTCTTTCAGAAAGTAGCGTTTCCCTTTGTTCTTTGGGCTCCCACTCGATCTCTTTTTTTTATTTTATGGACCTTCCCTCAGGCTTTCTGCTTCTTTTTTGGTTGACTAGGCTACCTCCGTTATTTAGAGTGTGGTCCCGTAAGCCTCTTCGGGTGGATTCTCCTACCTTCCCCTTTTTCTGAGGCTAGACGCTGAACTTACCGTGTTTCCCTCCCTCCTCCCCCCCTTTTCTCCCTGGTTTCATGCGAGGGGACCGCTTCCCCATCACGAAAATCTTGAACCCCTCTCGTGCAAATGCTTCCTTTTCTTCCAGTCTTTCCCCTTTTCAACTTGGCCCTACGAGATCGTCTCCCTTTTTTCCCCCCTTTGTTGGTTATCATTGAGAGTTCCTGACCCTCGCTTAACAGGAACTTGAGTAGACCAGGCGCTTTCCGAACGAGTATTTTTTCTTCTTCCTCACTTCCCGAGATGTTGTTAAGTCTGCCCAATGTTTTCCGTTTCTTTTTCGCCCTCTTTCTACCATTGTGGTCATAACACTTAAGTTATTCTTGAGCGTACCAGTTTTCGTCTTATGACAGGCGGCAACCCATTCTCTTCCCATTCCCTTGCTATCCCCCCTATTTTTTTTCGGATTTCTCTAAGACGCAATAATGGGTCCTCCCCTTCCCGCTTCCTGCGCTCCATGAGTGATACCAAGGCGGTACGTTGTGACATTCTTGTCCTTTGCCGTATGAATCTGTTATTCAGTTCCCATTGGCAGGCTGTCTCCTGGAATTCGCACTCTCTCACCCTCTATTCCCTACCAGAACACCCCTCTTCCTTTTGTGGGTTAGGAAAGCGATAAGCGCCGTCGATCTGTTCCACTATCGCTTTCATCTCGTTTTGAACTTGTTTCCCCTTCCCTCCCTTTGGCCGATGACAGAAACGCTTTGCCTTTCCCAATCCGGATGCGGCGACTTCTCAATACCTCCAGCACGTTGTTGGGATTTTTCTCTAATTTTTCTTGCGTACAACGGAATTTCTTGGGCACTCTGCTCGATACTTTGTTTGTTTCCCCATATATCTCTTCTTTAATACTCATAAGTGGTTTTTTTGTAGATAGATATATGTGCCTTTTTTTTTAATCTCTTCAGATAAGCCATGCCTAAGCACGTCTTTTTTTTTTCTTTCTTTTTCTTTTTTTCCGCCCCTTAGAACCTCGACGCCCCCCTCCTCGTTCGCATACTTAGGTGCGCCGTTGCACGGTCTCCGCCACCTCCTGCCCGTTTTTTTTCTACCTTGGATTAGTAATTTTAGCCGACTATATGGACCGGTTCTTTTTACTCAAACTATTTTCTAGCCCCCTTCACGACTCTCGTTTGCCAGTTATAAGTCTTTTTTGAAGACGCCAAGCCTTTGGGTTTGTTATGGGTTATGCAGATCGTCTGCGTCCTCAAGGAGAATTGGAAGAGAGCCCGGAATTTACTAAACTCT
>Ga0179593_1316099_pt1 | contig 13609 bp, 16 predicted proteins | sample CZODoug2_1_08_16_FD_185931 | JGI IMG/M metagenome (GOLD analysis project Ga0179593, IMG submission 185931) | Vadose zone soil fungal communities from Angelo Coast Range Reserve, California, USA - CZODoug2_1_08_16fungal (PacBio error correction) | ecosystem: Environmental > Terrestrial > Soil >... | reverse complement strand
TTCGTACGCCGGTCATCTCCTCATCTTCCTTCTCCTTTCGAGTCTTCATCGTCAGACGCAACGGTATTTTTTTCCGCTTTCATCCTCCTCCTTTTGCACCATTATTTCTTCAAGTGTTGCCGCGGGTCTCGGTTTCTGTCTTGGAAAATTCTTAGGCATCCTCTTTTAATGGGGGTTCACCTTCTTTTTTCCCCCTCCTTGGCCCTCGAATTCGTATCAGTTGTGAGTCTCCCCCCCCTTTTTTTATTTTGACTCCGTGATGCTGGGAATGTTTTTGATTTGGCTTTTCTCGCCCAGACCACTCCGACGATTTAAATTACGAACTCCTTCGCGCGGTTCATCCTCTCCCCTTTCCTACTGAGGATTTGCTAGAGAATTTTTTCTTTGGTCTTGGGCATTGAGCCTTAGCTTCTAACGCCATGACTCGGGTCTCAACCTCCATATTTGGTAGGTACTCCCCCCCCCCTTTCGTCTAGATCTCCCTCCCTATTAATTCGTCTCATTTGGTTTGTACATTTTTTGTAAGATCCTTCTTTTTTGCTGCTCTTCGTTTCTGTTGCGCAATGGTCTTGAAATTTTTTTTTCTTTTTTCCTGTGGAGTCCGCAGTTTGTACCGAAATCTTTGGCATGGTATTCTCCGACTCTCCATGACGCCCCGTCCCTTTCTCCGGCGGCGCTTTCTCCCATTTTTACCCCTTCTTCCTCAAAGGATATCCTCTATGGCAAGTTGTCCTTGGCCTTCTTTGAGCGGTCCCGCTCTTATTCAACTCGTTTTTGTCCTCCCCCGAGGAATTGAGTTGTTTTTGAGACTTTTTTTCCTCTTTCCCCCCCCACCTCGGCCTCAGATCCAATGTGCCGACCCACGGCTGTCGGTAGAGGCAGGCTAAGCCTCCCCCCTAATTCCTGTGATCGTTCCTCTCGGCGGTGCTCTCTGTGCCTTCTTTACGTTATGGTTAGTCATTAACCGATCGGAGGTGGCTCTCCTCTCCGCGTCCTTTCGGTTGTTTTACTCACTTTTTCAAACTCTCCTTCCCGGGAGCCGGACTTTCCCGCAGGCAGTTCCCTCTGCGGGTCTCTCTGCGTATGCTGTCTCTTCTGACGTTTAGACTCCAATCCTTGGCGGTCGACTAGGTCTGTCTTTCCCCCTGTCTAGACTCTGTTCGCTCTGTGATTCCATATTCATTTTCTTTGCTAGTGTTTTGGTTTTGACCTCCCCATCGAGTAGAGGAAAGACCTTGGCCTGCCGCACAGGTTCCTTTCTCGAGGGGCCTGCTGTTATGGCCCTCGTTTATTGGTAGGCCGAACCCGCGTTTTTTGCCGACCCCCTCGTTTGCCTTTCAATTCTTTCCGCCTTTTTTTTCTCAAGTCGGCCTATCCTCTGACTGTGCTATTCCTAGCGATAGTTTTCGCTTCGCAACTATCGCCTCTTTCTCTCGATGACACGTCTGCAGAGCTTTTTTCTTTATGACGGCTTTAATCATTCCGGTCGATGCTGGTTTTAGAACAAAGGCCCCCCCCCCAATTCCTTTCGCCGCACTTCCGCCCCTGCATCTCTTTTCTCTCTGATCGCCTTTCGTTGGTTAATTTACGTCCAGTAATGTCCTTTTCTCATGCTGTTTTCTTGCATACCCTGCTTTTTATGGACAGTCCATTTTGCTCTTTTCCTTCCCCAGTTCGACTAGATTTCTTGCCTTTCTTGCCATCATTACCTGCGACTAATAATTTTTCCAACCTTTCGCCTTTACTGGCTCTGCAGAATGGTTACTTCTGAGCTCCCCTTCTAGGTATTTGCCTCTCTGACGACCGTTATTGGAGTTCCTCTACTTCCCTCCCAAATCCCCTTCCACTCCCCCTTTTTCCCCTTTCCTATTTATTTCGGCGCGCTGCCTCCTGTTCTCGTTGGTGGACTTCATACGAGGCCTCTTTTTCGGTTGCCCTGCTTTCCCCTCGGAGTGCTCACTCCTATTTTTCAATTTATAGTCTTTTCGGATGACAGGTTACCTCCGCTTATTCGAGTCCCAGTCTTATCCCCCCCCCTACATAGTGTTTTGTTTCTTTACAGCGCTTGCATTTACTTCTTTTTTTTCTTCTCCTCAAGGTGCATTTTTTGTTCCCTTAAAGTCCAGCTCCTTTCCCTTTATTAACTTGAGCCCCCCCCCCTACGGCCCCGCGTCCATTTCGGCTCGGTAGGTTACTGCCTGAATGCTCATGTTTTTTAAGTGAGTCTCGGCTGAGACCGAGTGTCTTGCGACTTTTTTTTTATCTTTTAATCCTGTTTTGGTGTTGGGAGTCTCTGAAAGTACTCCTCCCCGCATGGCATCCCTTCTCCGACGAACAGCACCTTTCCCCCAACCCCTTGCCCTTTATTCTGCTTCCGGCGATCCCCTACCAGCCGGGGACAGTTTTTGAATGGGCAGTGGGGGTTTGCGCCAATTACCTTAAGCGAGTCCTTACTTGGCAACAAGGCATGCATCGAATATTTGCGCACGTACACACTCGCTTTTCTACTCTTTCGAGATTGACTTAAGACTGCGTATATAGGCGGGCTACCGGATCCTCCCTCTTCGCATTCCAATCTCCATTGATGCGGTTTGATGGGCGCCTCTCCTGTCGCCCCGGCTACACACCATTCTTCCCGATGATCGAAGTTGCCTTTCGCAAACCCATTACGACATTATTGGCCCGGATCTTTCTAGGTCTTCTTGTTTCTATCTGGCGTGACGGCGGGTTTCTCCTCTCTATGGAATCCACTTAGGTTTTCCTGGTCCTGCCCAAAAGATACCGTAACATCTGCTCCCAGGCCGCTCGATTATTCTGACAGGTTCCTCTTATCACCCCTCCATTATGATGAAGGTGATTCTCTTCAACCTGCCGCTTTTTCTCACCCAGATTTCCCTCATTCTTGACTTTTAAATCCTTTTCCATTCGTCCTCTTTTTCCCAAGCCTCTCCGTGATTTCGTGTCGCGTCTTTAATGCCCCCTATGCTTCTTATATTCCGGTTGCCCCCATGCGGCTTTCGATATGCGGTCGTCCCGATTCTTTTTTCCTTCTCCTTACTACCGTACCCCTCATCGCCGCCTTGTGCACTCCTTGCCTACCCCACAGAATGACCATCTTCCCTGTGACATCAATTCTCCTTCGATTGGTCCACTCCCGCGGCACCGATCTTCCCCTTTTTTTTGCTGACTGAGCAGCGCGCCCTTGAATTAACAGCTTGTGCTTCAAGCTTGGCGTTCTCTTGAGTGCTCGAGCTATGGAATACTATTGTTTCCTCCCTAGGCAGTCTCCTCCCTTGAATTCCCTTGTCGAGCCGTCTCCTTTTTTCTTCATACTTTGATCTCCCCTGACTTCCTGAATCAACCCCTCCAGCGCCCCTCCTGAAGTTCTTTGCGTACCCTTATTTCAACAGGCACTACCTTGGCGACGTTCCGGTTTAATCTGCCCTCCCCATTCCCCCTCTTTGGGCTTGAGCTTGTCCCCCTCTCCTGAGCCGCACGAGCCCATCGCTTACTTTTTTTTTTTCCACGCGGCTTAAGGGACGATCGTTTTCTTACTCTTCCCTCGATAACCTCTATTCGTTTTTCCCCCCCTCTGACCCAGCTCTCTGTGATTTTGCAAGTTACCGCGAAATGCACTACTACCACCTCTCTCTTCGTCCGAATTAGGCGTGCTTCCCTTCAGCCTCTTCTTCTCCCTCCTCCCCTTTTCTTATTCGGCTGGGTTAGGTCACTTCTCCTCCCCCCCCCCCCGCTAATTTTCCCTTGTGTCTTTGCAGCCCTTTCCTCCTATTTTTCCCTCCTTGGCCAACCTTGTTCGGTTATTTCTCTTTGTCAGCCGTTGCCCGTGTTCTTCCCAGTCCTTCATCCCTGTCGCGTTCTCCGTTTTGCTATCGGTTAGCCTTCCCCCTCCCCCGTGACCTTTCCTCTTTTCCAACCGACCTCACTCCTTTGTGGGATGCTTCCATTGCGCCACCTTCCGCAGTCTTGTCACCTCCCTCGGCGTTCAGTCCCCCCCTTCAATTATGTTCCTCCCTATAACTCCTCCTATTGCTTTCTTTGAGCCTTCTAGCTTCCCTTTTCTTACAGCGGTTATCCTTGCCCTCTTTCTTTCCCTCCTTGGATTGAATTAGGCGATGACGTCTGCCGCAATTCCCACCTTTCCCCACCATTTTCCGCCTCCGATGAGACGATTTGGTGATAATTGGCCAATTTCCCTTCGAGAGATTGCCCCTTTTTCGCTTCTCGTCGGTCATTAGCCGCTGCTTTTTTTTCCCCTCCCGCTTCACGTTCCTGAATTCCTCATACTATTGCCCCTCCACAACTGCCTCGCGTCTTGGCCTACTTCTTTCGTCTCCGCGCTTGCCAAAGCCCCTACTGACCCCCACCCTGAACTCCCTATTCCGTCATTCTCATTTTTCCTTCTCTCTCTATGTTTCCCTCGGTGGCCTCCCCTTTAAGCACCTTTTTTTTTTTTTTTTTCCCCCGACCTACCCCCTTTTCCCACGCCTTGCGGTCTGGTAAATCGATTCTTGTGCAGCACTCATACTCTCACGCCCCAGCGTCGGGGTTTCCCCCGGCGTCCCCCCTCCTCCCCTTTTTTTTTCTCTTTCCCCTCCTCCCTTTTTGTTGAAGCTCTTTTTTTCTTTGCCGTTTTTTGGTTCCGGCCGATTGTCCGTCGGTTGCCTTCCTTTTCCTCCTGACACTTTTTTTCTGGCGCAGCCCTTCAGCCTTCTTTCAAGGCCCCAGGTTTCTTCTTCTGAAACTTCCTCTGGTGACCACGATGCTCGGGCCCATGTGATCGATGATCTTTAAGGTTTCTTTCCCCTTTTTCAACAGTATTTTTTTTTTTCGCTTTGTCTCCCCCCGACTTTCGATTGTACTGGCGCTGCTCGTCTTTGTTTTTTTCTTTTTCGTGCTGCTTGGTTCCTGCGCTTTTCTTTTTTCCTCTCGAGCTAATACCGACCTTTTCCCGCCCCTCTTGAAGACTTGCTTGATTAAACATTGCTTTCCTCCTCTGTCTCTTTCGCCGATCTTTTTTTCCTGTTCTTTCGATTTCCCTCCGAGCCACTCGATCCCGACTTTCCCCTCCCGCACGGTTGAACCATAAACAGTCCACAGTCTCTCGAGACGCTACCGTGCAAGGCTTCGCTTGTGTACGAGCTTTTTTCCCCATATTCTGGACTTCCCAACCCTCCCTTGCTGCCTGCTTTGTCTTTTTTAGTTTGGCATCCTCACTTCTTTGTTATGTTTTTTTAGTCTTTTTCCCGCCCGATGTGGTTGTAGTAGCCAGATTCCCCAATCGACCTTGACAGCACTCTTGCGGTTATCCCCCCTCTACCGGTGATGAGAAATTACTGACTATTTCCTGCTCCGTTGACATATTGCCCCCCATTCTTCTTCACTCTATTCTTTTCAAGGGTCCTTCCGACTTCCCTTTAGTTTGTTGGGAAGTTTTCTCATCTGGTTTGCCCCCCTTTTATTCGATATTTCCCTGAGTAACTAGAGTGGATTTCCTAGTCTTCGGGCGCTGAATTCTTTTCTTCGGGTTGCTATTCTTTGTCAGGCGTTCTTTTTTTGATACCACGCATCGACCTCTTTTTCGGGGTCCCCGACTCTCCTTCTGAGGTTTTCGGTTGCTCCAATATTATCATTCAAAGGTAGTTCCGAGTTACTTGACGATGTTTCTGTTCTTCTCTTCGAGGATTGTGGTCCTTTTTTGGGGTGTGTGGCTTATTGGGGTGTTTTGTAGGTGGCTTGTTTTTTATTTTTTTTTTGCTTGTTTGACTCTCAAGATCCACGTGTTTGATTCGTTGCTGACTGTCGCTGACTAGGTTTTTCTTATCCGTGACCGCTTGCGGTTTTGGTTCCTTTTTTTTACCAGTTGATTGCCCTTGTTAGATTTCTATTCCTCTCCTTGCCGTTACACCCCTTTTTTGTCTTGTAGGTCCGGGATTTTTTTTCTCCTTCACTTCTTTGCATAATTTGCACGACTTGTCTTTGGCAGTTATGGGACATTGCTTTCGCATTTTGACTCAGGTGGCGAGTTTGGTTGTGTGTTTTGGTGGGAGTGTTTTTTGGTGCCTTATACGCTTCTGACTGCTCATTTTCGAGTTTCCTTTCCTCTGGGCGTCAACAAATCTCGACGTCTGCGATTGCGACCGCTAGTGCTTTTTTCTTTTTCTTACCCTCAGTCGTAGTGTTAGGTTTTCCTCTAGACTTACCGACTCTTCCTCCTCCAATTACTTCTCCTTCCCCTCATTGTTCGTAGCCGATTTAGTGTGCCCCCTGACGTCACGCCGAGTCGTTATTCGCTTCTTTCTTACCGTTTTGATTTTTTGTGAAAAGTCTCCCCTATTTTTCTTTTTTTAGCTCTGCGGTGACCTAGCTGCTGACGGCATCCTGATACATCCCTCTCTTATACTTAGCCGCCTTTCTCTCCCCCAGCGTGAATGGTAGGATCAGCGTTCCTCTCAGTTAACTTTTTTTCTTTTTCCCACGATCTCATTAGATCAGTGCGGGTTTTTTTTGTTTTTTGGGACCGCACCGTCAACCCTTCCAAATTCCCTCCTAACAGCTCTGAACAGGCCTCCCCTAGTTTCTGAAAACAGTTGTTCCGTCCATCACTTGAACGTTTTAGTTGCCAGTTTTTTTTCTACTCGCATCTACTTACTAGGTTTCACCTAAAGACTCCCTCCCTCATGTTGCGCCGCGATGCGCACCTTTTCCAGACTCCTTTCAGTTGTTTCACTAATCACCCCCCCCCCCCATAGCGGCTCCTCGTGTGTTGATCGCTGATTGTCTTTTATTTTTTTTTTTTGCCTCCTTGGTTTGAAGTTCCGTATAGCTTTCCTTCGTCATTTCGACAATCGTCATGAACCATTTTCGGAGTTTGACCTTTTTTTCCGTCCGTCATTTTGTTCCCCGTGAGTTTCCTAGACCTCTGTTCGCCTATCTCTTTGTTTGACGCCTCCCACTTTTTTTTTTGTGATCTTCGACTTTGCAATAGCTCCTGTTCTTCCGGATATCGCAATGCACCCCCGACGGGTTAATTTTTCTCCTGATTGGTTCCTCCCTCCCCTTCATTTTGAAGTTGGGCCGGTGCGGGGTCCCTTACTTAAGCTTTTTTACTTCACCCCAACCCTACCATTGTCTTCGAGACCATACGTTCTCCCTTCACCCCTTTGTTTAATAAGACTTGCGAGTGTCTAGATTTCCATTGACGAGTTTCACTGTCTCCTTTGCGGTCCCTTCAACCCTGCAATTCTTTTCCCTCCTTTTTTTCCGCGCGTGACCGGCTCGTGATTTTTTCCCTTTTTCAAGTCTTCCCCCTTTCAATTACCCCATGTACTCCTTACTCCCCGTGCGTCGCCGTACGAGCTTGTGTGTCCCCTTTTTTTTTTTCTACGACCGATATGTCCTCTCTTCAGCACTCCTCCCTTTGTACCTTTGAGACATAACAACGAACTTTTCCCTTTCCGCGCTCTACCATTTACGCTGGTCTCGACTATTTCCCAACAGAAGTGCCTCCTACGTATCCTTATTGACGAAGGATTTTCTTTTCCACTGTTTTTTTTTTTCGCACACCGAGTTTGCAAACAGAATTCTTAGTTCGACTATTAAGATTCTTTTGCTACCGTTTCCGTGAGCCGGGACCCTTTCTTTCCTTTCCCACGTCGAACGCTTCACACTGGTTGCGTCTCCTGGCGGACGATTCGTTTAACTTTTTTTCTCTCAGGAATTTTACCCATACACGACCGCCTGATGTCCACTCTGCCCCTCTAGTCACAGTTTGCTTTTTTCCCCCCCAACGTAATCATCTGACGGATCCTTTCCTTCCCCCTTACGTTTGAGCCCTGGGACTTTCTCCGTTCCCCAGATCTTTCCTAAGTTTGCTTCCAACTACACCCTCTTCTGCAAAGCCCCTTTTGAGGTCAGTATATCGTTCCTCTTTCCGCTGATGCGTTGTTCCAATATGCTGCATTGACGGATGATCCTCTTATTTTTCGTCTGCCTCCCGTGCGTCCCTCTCCTGGTTCCCCCTATGTCCACTTTCCATTAACATGAATTCCATTCCCTCCTCCGGACCCCTTCGCCTAGGTACGTTAGCACCAGGGAGCGCACGACTGAAGCCCTCGGAGGTCATCGCCTCCGGCGATTTTTTGTTTTTTATCTCACCAATTCTTAATTCAATGCCTTCCCTCCCTTCTCCCTCGTGAGGTGATGCGTGTTACTCGTTGTGTATCTGCCCTCTTTGATATCATAGATTTCCCTCTGGTGTTTTCCTCCCTCCCGTAACCTCCTTGAATGCACTTTCTCCCACTATTCTCTTCTTTTGTTTATACATGTAAGTTCGAAAGCCGAACATGGCTTTTCTTCTCTGTGCTTTTTTTCCGATTTTGTCCCTAACTTTCCAGCGCATTCTTCCGGTTTTTTCCTTCAGATTACCCTAGCTTTTCATGAATACTCCCCCCCTTCGGTCACCTGCCCTCTCTAATTATATTATCGTTGTCCGGGAGCCCCCCGATTGTTTTCGAGTTCGACCTTGATATCAAGATGCCCTTTTTTTACTTTTTGAACCCCGAGAAGCCCCCTGTCTTCCTTGTCCTTGCGAGGCCGATCCTCTTAGACCCTCATGTGTCATCAAAGACGGATTTTTGAAGACCGTCCCCCCCCTTTTCCCCCTCAGCTCTTTTTTTCGCGTTCTGTTTAAGGATTTCTCTTTTTATGTTTCAACGTTTCTTTATGGCGTTGACGAAAATGGTTTCCACTCCCCCCCTTCCCCACTTCCCGCGCGACAGCTCCCTTTAACCGGTCTTCTAGTCTTTATCTTTTCTGCATCCTTCTTTTTCGTACCTCCCGTTCGTTCGGAGTAATTAGCGCTTCCGTTTCTCCCCCCAGCTCCGTTCAAAGCACTTTCTTTTAAAAAGTCACAGCCCTCTCATCTTCGATCTTTTCTCCGATTCGTCGCCCGCCAGAGCCACCCATCCCCCCCCCCTCTTTGATCCCACTAGGCCTCCCGCATGGTCTTGCGTTTTGATAGTTTCTCCCCCTCTTCCCGCCCCCCGTTTCTGGGCCCGCACATTTCTTTTTCCTGAGAGTGCCTAAATCCTCTTCTAGACTTGGAATTTTAGTCAGGAAGACTTAGTCCTCTCCCAATACTCCCCGGTCCACGAAGCCATGCTTCTCTATACTTTACTCCCCTTTTTGTTACTGTATGATGGTCCATTCTTTTCAGGTGGTATCCCGTTTTTAATTAAGGGCTCTTTGCTCGTTTTCTTCCTTTCCCTCCTCCACCTGATGGGCGCGCTATGCCACTTTTTTCTGTTCTGGGTACGTCGCTAGGAACGGATTTCTCCACTTTTAGGTTAGTTTTCGTCATTCCACCCCGCTTCCTGGGATGTTATTTTGTTTAAGATTTTTTGGCGCGGTGACCTCTATTTTTTCTTTCTTCAGCGCGGTTTTGCGGTGGTTATTCTTCCCTCTAGTTTGCTTTTCTCTGTTTTTTTTTTTTTTGTTTTTTTTTTTTTTTTTTTGTTTTTTTTTTTCTCTTTCTTGGCTGGCCTCCGCGACTCTTAGTAATCACCCACTCATAGTCGTTTCCCAAACCATTTTTTCTCGACTGTTTTATTCCTCGCTCTTTTTTTTGCTTTTGGGCGATTTGCATTCAGTTAGAATTATTGCGCCGAACCCCTCCTTCTCCTACATGACTTGGATATATTTTTTAGTATATGTCCCCCTCGCGAATGTGTTTTTCTTTTTTCCTTTGTGAAGTTTGGTAAGCAGATTTTCGGTGCGGGAATTTTATTATCGTCTTTTCCTTTTTTTTTTTCGGTTCGTTTTTTTTTTGCCTCCACGAGATGGCCTAATTTTCCTTTCCCAATTTTTAGCGAACCAGCTTCTTCTTGTTCTTAGACGTTCCACGGATGCCTCCCCGGTTCTGACGTCCCCCCTTCTCCTCCAAGGAGCTTAGCAGGGCCTCTTTTTTCAATGCCCCCTAATTCATTCTCGTTCGGTTATGATTACTTTTCCCATTCGATGAATAGGTCCTAGAGAGGTGTTCTTGACTTAATTTCCTCTTTTTTATGGAAGAATTAGTGAAGATGGTTTTGAGTAATTTGCACTTATTTCCTGTCCTCGGCGGTTACGTGCTCGGTAAGATCCCCCTCAGATTCTCGATCCTGGCGACCCCCTTTTCCGTTGACCTCCCCTAGGTTACTCTGCTTCGCGTCCTCGCCATAACCTATCTTAGGAGCTATAAGTTTAGTTGTTCCTTTCCTCTCATCTCGTATCGATGTTCGGCGTTCTCCTGGACAAAAAAACCAGAACGTTTGGGACCTTGGAGTGGACTGTCCCCCGTTCTCCTTACGCTTTGCGTTTTTAAGTTCCTCCTTGTCAGTCTGGATGTTCCTGGGTTGCTGGGTTTGTCTCTTCCTTCATTTTGTGATTATGCTCAGTGTTCTTGAACTCAGGTTTTTTTTCCGACATATGCCTTTCTTCGTGATGTCCGCTTTATTCTTTTTTTGTTGGGTTCTGTTCCTGATTGACGAACCACTTTTGTCTTTGCGCCATTCTTCCCCTCCCCCCCTTTTTTCCGCCTTTGTCTTTTTTCTTTCTGCCCGTTCTGTTTTCCCCCCATGCCCCCGCTACGATGGGACATTCTTGAGTCCCAAACCAAGCGACCGTGTTTCCTCTTTCACCCTATTCCGCTTTTCGATTAGGTACTTGGTAATATTTCTGTAAGATGGAACCATCGATTCTGACTGTCTCCCCCTTCCCCCTATTTCGGCAACAATCGTTCACCTTTACTTTGGGTCCGTTAGCGCATTATGCGCCGTCTTTTTCCCTCCCATCTACCGAGCTCTATGTGTCGCTTGCCTTATTTACGCGATGAACATTTCCCTTTTCTTTTCCATGTTTGCGTGAACCCTCTTTTAGTTGGAAGAGATCGTTCTTTTCCAGGACCCCTTACCTTATCTCTTCTCGCTAGCATTCGAAATTATACCCCCTCTCTCGCCAACGTGTTTTTATATTACTTCTTTTTTTTCTTCGTTTACAAGCATGGGCTTGCCCTTATGGCTTCCATTTCCACCTCCTCAACATGCCTTCTTCCCAAGAATCGGACGAAGCCCTCCCCAATTTACGGCCTTGCGACAGGCAATTATCGTCTTTCTTTTCTAATCTGCCACGGTGTCGGGAGTCCCAATTTATTCCCTCGGACCTTTGCCCCTGTGCCCCTCCCGCTTTCTTTCTTTCAGTCTTTCTCGAGTGTCAACCTTTTTGTAATTCTTTCTTTGAATTCGACTCCGTTTCCGTCTTCCCTCTCCCTCTTCTCTCAATTTTTCCGACGGCCAGCTTCCGGTTGGTTGGTCGTTTTACTCCCAGTGTCCCCTTTCATTAGGGTTTTCTTCAGTGGCGGAAGAGAATTGTCTTATTATTTCCCCCCCTTTTTGTTGTTGTTATCGTAGATGCTCATTTGAACTCGAAAGCTCATTTCCACCCTGACATTCTGACCGCTTCCTGGTTACCACTTCCAGCGATTTTAGTTTTTTTCTTTTTTTTTTTTGTATACTGCTCACTCTTTCCACTTAAACGGAACCTTTTCTTTTAAAATATTATCCCGGTAATTTTCAACGCTGTTCTTTTCGCGGTCACTTCTGGCCCTCTTTGCGGGCTTTGTTTCTCATCGATTCCCATTTTTTAGGTTTGCACTATGTTAAGATGGACCGCTTTCCTTTTACTAACCCTTTCTCTTTTTTTTTCTTGTTTCCTTTCGCCCCCAAAACCAAATCTTTCGCAGGCTCTCTCGTCTAGTAAGAGTTTTTTTACTGTTGTTGTTCCGAGAGCAAATTCTTTCTCAAAGTTCCTCCCGTAATTGACGTTTACGAACCCCCCCCCACCCATGACTATGACGGAACCCCCTTTACCATCTAGTTCCTTCCAGGTTCCCTAAACTTTCGGTCGCTCTATTCTAGTTTCCCCTCAGGTCGACTTGGCCCGCAACCCACCCCCCCTCCAAATAATGCCTTTTCCCCCGACTTCTTCCCTTCCTCCCTAATTCCCTGGACTTCTCGCTCGGATTTCTCCGAGGTCATTGCCGCGGCGCATGCTTATTCCCCCGAATCGCACCATCCTTTTTATTTTTCGAAGAGTCGCCTCGGGATAATCTACCTCACTATCCCGTCTTCTGCTTGGCATATCAAAGTTCACATCTGATTTCATTCCCGAATCTAGTTTTGTTTTTACTCCTTTACCCTCACATCGTCCGCGCTTTTATTCCTCTTCTATATGCTCTTTTCCTAATAAAAAGGGCACCCCTCTAGGTTTTCCGTATTAGTTTCTGCTGACGAGGTCGAGGTTCTCTTTTCCCTTCAAACACCAAGATCTCCAGGGTTTTTGGCCGCCTGTACATATCTACCAATTCATCATACACCCCATCCTGCCACAGCAACTGAACTTTTCGTGAGTAAGGCCTCCCCTGGCGTAGCCGTAATCCCGCAACCCCTTCCTCGCCGCCATTCGATGCAGATTGTTTTTTTCGCCAATCTGCCACCTCTAGATACTACAACGTGGACTCATCATCGCCCCACCGAGGTAAACTATCTGAACTTTCCCTTATATTTTCTGCCGCGGGATTTATCGTGGCGGCTTTTTCTACCCACAGATTTTCCGTTTGACTCCAGTGCAACAGAGACCGTAACCGCCTGCCCCTTTCTCTCAAGACATGGCCCTAATTCTCCTGCGACTACCCCTCACTCTCGACTCCATAGCCTTTTTTTTCCTTTTTATCCTTTTTCTGTGCTCTGCTGACCCTTCTCACACCCGCCTGTGCTTACCCGATTAATCCGCTTATTTCCATTTTCCCCCCCTCGGGATGCCAATCCTCTTTTTTCTTTTCTCCCTTTTTTAGTATTTTCTGTTGCCTTTTTTCTTCCCCCAGCATCCTTCTCGTTATCTTTTTTGGATTGGTCTCGATATACTTGTCCCACAGCGTTCGCCAACCCCTACACTGAACTTGAGTGCCTTGCGCCCCTTGCAAGTAAGATGGACGCCTAGGCGTTTTTTTTATCGTTCTCTTTTTTCTGGCCGTCTGTGAAGCCAGATTATACCTGACGATTCGTCTGGGGCGCAAATTCTCCGCTGGCTTTTTATTGATTAACCGTTTGCTAGGTCTTTGTATTCCGGAAGCCATAGTCTGCTCCCCCCAAAGCGCCCGGCCCAACAAAATTTCTTCCTCTCTTAGCAGAAGCGCTTTTCCGTTGGGATCATCAATGTCGTCTCTCCTCTCCAACTATCGTACTCGCTGTGGAGTCCTTCGTGAGCCACAGACGACCTTTACCTTTGCTCCCGAATGCACCCACCACGCGCGGCCCGCAGCGCAGATAGCAGTAACTCGTCCCCCTTTCCTCACTCGCCATCCACAAATCTCCCGTTTAATCCAACGTAGTTATCATTTTCACTTTCCTGATTCCTAGCTCGGTTTCGCAATCCGAACCCCGTTCTTCGCAATACTGTTGATTGGCGGATCGGGCTGATCTGTTCACCAGCTGTTATGACGATTTAAGCCGCTCTCCCTCTCTCTTCTTCTTTCCCCCTTTCCCCCGGCAAACGA
>Ga0179593_1208689_pt1 | contig 13609 bp, 14 predicted proteins | sample CZODoug2_1_08_16_FD_185931 | JGI IMG/M metagenome (GOLD analysis project Ga0179593, IMG submission 185931) | Vadose zone soil fungal communities from Angelo Coast Range Reserve, California, USA - CZODoug2_1_08_16fungal (PacBio error correction) | ecosystem: Environmental > Terrestrial > Soil >... | reverse complement strand
CCAGTCTCCGTTTAAAAGAACTACTCACCCTGCTCGTCTCTCCATCTTCCCCACCCTGTTGACTTTCGTGTGGTTTTTCCCTATCGACCCTTAAGCCTGACTTTCTTCGCAATACCCCGAACGGTAATGAACGGACTGTGCGACCTCGCTTCTACTCTCTTTGCCGCTCTTCGTTGTCCACATGAACTCTTTGCTACCCCCGCCCGATTGGTTTTGCTTGTTTCAGCTTGTTGCCCATGTTTTTCCTTTTTACCAACTGGGAGTTCCGTTCCTTGACACACATCAAGTCAAACTTTTGCATTCGCCTTTGATCCATCGGTCCTTCTGAACCGGAATAACCCCCACTTTTTTCCACAGTTTTAAGAATTGCGTTCCTCGTGGGCTCACTCTTTTCCCTTCTTTTTTTTTTCATGACACCCAAGTCCTTTCCTTTCCCCTTCTCCCCTCCCTTCGTCTTGGCCCTGTTACCCAACATAAAATAATTTTCTGAATTAGGCCGCTTCCCCCTTCATTCTCAGAACGCGGGCCCTCCCACACATTGTCCCCTTTCAGGAGATTTTCACAGTTGCTACCCCCTTCTGTAAACCGTCTCCTACTGAGCCCGTGACCCCCTTTTTCCGACCTGTGCTCAAAACTTCACGTTGTACAACCTCCCCTTGGACTCAAAGATTCCTTCCCTGATCCCTCTCGCGGACAAAACCCCCCCACTTAATGATTTCGATATATGTTTTTGTTTTATTTCCTGACAACTGTGCAACCTCGTTTTTGGAGGCGGTTATTTCGATTGGAAGGACAATTTTTGTTTCAAAACCAAATTGTCAGGCTCTTTATCTTACATTTCTCTAATCCAGTTTCCGGTCCAATTTTTGCTCCGTTCAATTCCCTGTTCAGGTCTCCCCTTGTTGTCATCAGATGTGAAAGGCTATGCCCCTCCCCCCCTGCCCCCTACGCCCTCTCATTTAACTGGAAATTAAGTACCAAACTCCCCTGAATCAAGCGATTTATTGATGCCTCCTCGTCACGGGCTTGTCCTTCAACCAGTTCCCCCTCCTCTCTCCCACCAAGTCCTTTCCTGACAAGGGTGGATGGATTTGGTCTTCTTCCATTGGGCCCCCAAAACTTTGCAGTGCTCCCCTGCCTGCTGTTATTTATGAACCCCCCACCGTTTCCAAGCTCAGGCCCACATTTTATGATGAACGCTCACATGCTCGATTCGTCTACAACAACTGAGTTTTTCTTTGCCCTTCCGCTTTTTTGAGCAAAATTTTCCTGTTGACAACAGATCGGACTGCGTTACTTTTTTAAACCTTCCCATCCCAAATAATGTCTGGCCTTTTATTGTGATTTGGGAAATTTCTCGGTCCCCCACCATATTCTCCCCCCCCTGTCGGAAAAATGGATTTCCACTAGCCCGTCCTTTCTCTGGATATTTCCGGTCGATGGCCTGTGCTCTAGAGCCTCCTGTTTGTTCCATAACTTTCTTGGAGTTATCGACTTTTCCTCTTTTCTTTTAGTCTGTTCAAACCAGGTTTCCCCCCCCCTACTTTTCTCCGTTCATGATTTAAACCACGTTGCGGCAAATTCCTACCACCCTGCTGACCTCAACCTCCCTTGCTCTCCAAAATGCATGTTATTGTTACGCCACCTGTTAAACTTTATCTTCCTCTTTTTACCTTTTGGTTGAGTTTTTATAAATTGCACCTTCTCTGTCCCAGAAGCGGTTTTTTTTTTTCCGTGCCCCCTACTGGGAGGGTTGCTTACTTTCCCCAGTGTTGGGACTTTTCATTCACGGGTGAATCCCTTGACCTCTTCTCTGCCTCTTGATCAGAGGCTTTTTTTCCATTGTATTCGTCCAGAACGATGGGTTCAAAAAGGCGCTCCCCTTTCATCGCCCTTCTATTTTATCCCAACTATCAACCATACTCCCCATTCTTCCCGCGAATTATAACTTACTTTCTTTCTGGTTGTCCCCTAGCGTTCCTTTTTTTCCCTTTCATATTCAGTCGCAGAGGGTTGCCACCCGGTCACGGCTTCTTTCCCCCGTGTTTTACGATTATAGTGGTACTTTTTGGATACTTTTTCGCCCCTGAAATCTCAGAGCTTTGTCTACATTTCTCCCCGTATCTCTTCCTTTCAGATGCAAACCTTGGGCCTTTTTTTTTTGAGTTCGAGTTTCCATGGAAAATGCTTTTTTAGTCTAATGTGTTTTGATGGATGGCGAAGTTTGGGCATTACCCCCCCTGCCCTCCGCTTTGACGCCCTCCGTTTGCCGAATTGGTGCTGCTGTCTTTTTTTGATCCCACACAAGCCAGCTTCGTTAAGGCTTTTGCCACTTCGTTGGTTACAGTGGTGCCTTTCCAGGTTGCTATTCCCACGGATTTTCGCCTGTCGAAGTCCCTGTCCTTTGACGCGTTGTACCCTTCCCCCCCTTCAATTATTTAAGTTCTTCTTGGTTTTGTGGGGGCATAGGCCTGTCACCACTCTTTTCTGCATCTGATGCCTCTCCTGCCTAGGGAAGGTCCCCCTTCGCCCCCCTAATTCCCTTCTCTGCCGTCTTGGCCTTTGGTTGGACTTCCTTTATTTCTTAGGGCGCACGTCGAGATCCCCCCAAGCCTGTCCCGAATTTGTTTAGGTTTTTTTCCCGTTTTTTTTATCCCTGGTCCCTTTCAAAAGACCCTGGTATGTTGTGGGGTTTTCTGTCTATTTTCCGGTTCTTTTCTTTCGGACGTTTTTTTTCCACACAGTCCCCTTTTTCTTGACCTGAACTTTTTTCTTCTAGGGGGGGAAGAGTACCCTCTCAATCGGTAAAGACAGATGAGTGTGAGGTTGTTCTCCCTTTGCCCCCCTTTACCTTGAATCCACCCCCCCTGACTGATGCTGTTTTTAAGTCATTATTTTTTTTTATCGCGAGGAGATCCCTTAGTTTTGTGGTTGTTGAGCAAGTTTCTCCAAAGAATTAAAGCCAAGGATCTTTTGGCTTGCCGAAAAGTTCCCTTTTCTTTGTAACCTCCCTCCCGCCCTCCCAAATTAAAGTTTCCACATTGCAAAGCACTTTTAACCCCTTCCCGAATTCTGGTGTGTTTTTTCCCGGGTTTCTTGCCGTTTCCAACTGGCCAAATTGTTGTGTGATATTGGCTCCCTTTCTCCGCGACCCCCCACAGGTTTATTCCTTCCGCGTCATTCTCCCGGCATTACACTTTGGTCCCACAAACGGTTCCTTGTTGTCTCCCCCCCCCCCTTTCCTCTTTACAACTTTAAAATATTATTCTTCTTCCCCAAGTCCGTCCTTCAGCTTTTTGAAAGTTGATTTGTGACGAGCAAGGCGTACTTTCCTTCTTTTTTATAACACCCCCACTGAGTCAAAGGTGTCTTATCTCGAATATGTCTATCCTCTTTTTCCGTCTTTTGTACTGACGTACTTCATATTATTCCTACTATACGATTTGGTGTATCGTTTGTCTCAGTTAACCCTGACTCCCCCCCTCCCTACGCAACGGATAGGTCGACATATCCTTTCCTTAAGAAAAATTTTTTAAGTGTGGTTTTTGGATTCACTTTCTCTCCCACAGTCCTCTTCGCCTTTCTCTACAACGTCAGTAGACCGTATTTGGTTCCCCGATGGACTAATACTTGTAAATCAATTTTGTTTCACTCTGGATAAACCCCCCTTTTGTGTTCCCCCCCGTTTTTTTCACCTCATTGCTGCCTTCTCGCGGGCGGACCAAAAAATGGGAGTTGTTCTCGGTCGCCTGCTCCCTACTCCCGGCTTCCAGCCGAGTGGATCCCTAGGAATATCCCGGTATCACCCCCCGATTTTGCCAGTGTTACGTTTCTTTTTCCACACGTCTTGGTCCCCTTGCCTTTTTCTTTTCCCGTTCGTTCTTTATTCCAATACCCAATGACTGGTAGGTGCATTGGCCAAACGGACTTCTCCTTTTTTCGATTCTTTTCGAACGTTTCTCACCTCCGCCCCCCGCTTTTCATCCTTCTTCGTATAAAATAATTAGACTTTATCGTTCAACCTCCATCAAAATCTTTTTTTCTTTCAAGGACGATTGTCACGTTTCACTTCCCTCCTGCAGCTCTTCGCCTGTCTTATCGTCTTGCGAAAAACGTTCCTTTTGCCGACCAATTTCGTTGTTTGACACCCAGAGGACGTTCCTCGCCTTCATCGGGACCCCCCCCCCACACTTACTAATGGAGCCTTTTGTTGTCCGGTTTTTTGTCACTTTTCCCCCTCCTCACAACGGCTGTTCGATGGCGGTGCTCTTCTCAGTTTTCTTTGGACCCAAGAACTTGTAGTGCTTATCTTTCCGTTCGCCCAGGACTCTCCTCCTCCCCGTCAATTGTTTTTCGGGTACATTACCTGTCTTCTCTATGTTTTCTCTTTTTTCTGCAATTTACTCTCGCCCCGCCCCCCCAGCACCCCCCTCTCCTTTGCTTGTCCTGAAACCAGCCCCTCTCCATCACGCGTTCCCGTGCCTCTCCCCCTCGGCTAAGTGGGCTCGCACTCCCATTAACGTTAAGTTTGCTCTCCCCCCTTCCTTCTCCCCTGGTGTTTTTGGTTTCTTTTCCCCATTTTCCTTCGTTTTGTCCCTGCGGATTTTCTTTATCAACAGTAGGAACTTCATGACCATTTATTGTTCACCTCCTTCCCCTCTCTCGAGGCGCAATCCCCCACACCCCCCCTTCCGGTTTTGCAATCTTCAATGTCATCTCTCGTGGAGTTCAAAATATGTGACAAGCCTTGATTCCGTGGACCTCTGCGTGGACCGTATCACCCAGTCACTGTAATCTCGCTTTTTTCGCTCTCCTTGACTTTTCACCTCTGCGACTCAATATTCTAAACCCACCTCGGGAAATTCTTTTTTTCCTGCTCCCCGTTTCCCACCGTGATACTTCGCTGTGCACAGCTTATGTTTTTCTCCCGGTGGGATCATGTGCGTCGCGTTTTAAGCTTTCTGTTGGCGATCCTTCTTCAACAGCTCGGTAGCCCCAAGGAAGTTCATATGCCTTTTTTCTTGGATGCCCACCCCCTTTTGAGGCAAATTACAGAAACAACCATTCCCTCAACCACACTTGCTTTTCCTCCCCCCCCCTTCTCCCCCCCCTATCTGTGCACCTTTATCCCCTTTTTTCCCCGGTTTTTTTGGAGATAAATTTGACAAGGCATATGTTCAGTTGCCCCCGACTTCGCAGTTTTTTTTTGGTTCCTTCGCTGGTTTTGATTTGGGATTCCTTTTTTCTTTCCTGCCGCAAGGTTTTCAGGCAACTCCTTCTCCCTCCACTTTTCGGATCTGTTTGCCCCCCCTTTGATCGCAGCAGAAAAGTTCTTCCCAGGCGAGCCGTTATACAGCGTAGCCACCCGATCTCCCATCCTTCAAGTTCGAGACTCCTCTTTTTCCGGTTCACTTCAGGCTTGGCTCATCACTTCGACAAGTTTACCCCCCGGTTGTGAGTAATCTTGACGTCTCCGCTTTTTAGCGGTTTGGCTTCGAAACAATGTCCTCCCCTTGACACGTGTGAATTTTCCCCTTTCGCTTCTTTTTCCCCCGACCCTGAGAGGTTGTCAAACCTTTGCCCCCCCTTCTTTATATCTTTGGCTGCAAACGTGGACTCAGGTTTTTTGATTTGCGCTCGATTGAGCGTCCCCTTTTAAAGTATTTCTTCATTACAATGTGGTTCTGATCTTTCCGACGTTTGGGCTCAATACTTGCAAATAAGTCCTTTTCCAGTTCAACGGCCGGTTCTCCCTTTTTCGATGGAAAGATATCCTACGACAAAAACGACCAGGACCTTCTGGTTTTCTATCTCTTTTCGAAAACGGTTCTTTTCTTTGATCACGTAGCCTTTGCCTTCCCCCGGTAAGTGTGCTCGTTTTCCTAAGTTCCGTTTCCATGCCGAAAGTTATATTTGTTTCTTTGTCGGTGCCTCGTCCTTCCCTAGTCTTTTTGATTTAAGCATATTTTCTCATTCCCGGCGCCAACTTTCCTGCCTTAAGTCTTCCTATGGAAGATACAGCCCTTTATGTTATTTTCCCAGTTGCTGGAGCAAGTCGACTCCAAAGCCTCTCTCCCTGACGTTTTCCCTTTTTTCTGTTTTCCCCCTTCCCCCAAATTCCCTCGGCTAAATTCCTTGGGTTTGGTCTATCTCTTTTTCCCTGCCCGCTTGAGCCCCTCAACTTTCGTGACAAACCTTTCCCCTTTTTTTTTTTGGAGATTCCCCGGATATAGTCCCTTTCCTTTCTATTGAGTTGTCCGGATTGGGCCTCACGTATTCCTTCCCTTGACCCCCCCCCCCAAGAATTGATGCGTTCTATCTTTCTATCGAATTTTGTTCCTCGCGCGAGGATTCAACTTTTTTTTGTTGAGTTTTTTTCCCCCCAATTCGTACATTGAAGGATGTGTTTGGCCGACGAACAGTTCTGTCTTGAATTGCCTCGCCGAACATAACTTCAATGCTGTTTATCCCCCCTCTTTATTTTCCTCGTTTTTTAAACTTCTACTTCCAGTCTGCGTTTTTTCCTGTTCGGCCTAGGGATAATGTAGTCTCCCCCACCTTTTGACGTTGATTAGTTAGACGGTTCGACAGAGAACTCCCTTTGTATCCGAAGAGCCCTTCCCCAGTTGGATTCACCCCCCTTTTCCCCCACACCACCCATCTTGTTTATTAAATATTTTGTAATTGTTAACCAACGACGTTAAATATATTCTCCTCTGTCCCGTTCCGTTCGCTGAATTTTGCGTTGGGATTCGTTTTCAATGGTTTGTGGCTTTCTCCTTTTTAGGCCGCTTCTCTCCACCACCGAATTCACCTTTTTTCCTTTTAGTAACTATGTTTCCTCTGCCTTTGCTTTTTAGTTGGGTAATAATGAGTTTACCTCATCTACTTTTTACTCCTCTCCGTGTGTTGTTTTTCTTCTATTCACTGTACCGCCGATTCCCCGCAATTATCAACGGGCTCCTCCCATAGTCTCCTCCCCTCCATTTTTGTTGTTTGATTCATCTGCTCCCTTTTCGCTCGAATAACCTTCAGAGACCCTGAACTTTGACCATAGATGCCACTACATTTTCAGCTTTTTTGTCCCCATCTCTTGGCACCCCGCCTTGGGTGTGGGAAAACCAGTTTACTGCTGTTTTTTCATTTCTTCCACCCCTTTCTTTTTTTCCCTCGAATATACCAATTTCCTTTCTTTCGGGACCAGTCCCCTCCCTTTACCCGGAATCCAAAACCTCAGTAATTTGTATTTCGACTCTCTTCCCCACGCGTTTTTTCGCCTTGACATTTGTCTTTAGGTCGAGTTTTTGATACCATGACCTTTGTTGTCCTCTGCCCCAGGTTCCTTCTTGTGCCCCGTAACTTTGCTCACCAGCCCACTCCCCTTTGACTACCACATAATTCCTCTTAGAAATAGTTCACCGTCCTCCAAGTCTTTGCGGTCTACCAGGATTCAAGTGCGTTTTACCTTCAACCCTCCCTTTAGTGCCCGTATAGCGTGTACTCTCGCCTCGTCGCAAACTTGTTCAGGTTGTAACCCTCCCTTTTTTCCGGTGTTTCTACCAGTTTTTTTTCTTATAGTTGACCCCCAAAACCCTTTCCTCAATGTCTCTTATTTTCCCTGTTTGCATGGGGATGACTCCACCAAGGGAACCCTTTGAGGCGGTTTTTCTTCTTTTTTTTTTCTTCTTTCCCCCTGGAAACCACATTATTTTTTGAGTCCTCTCTCATTAGTATCCCAGACTTTCCGCCGACGCACTTTTTGACTGGGTACCTTCCCTCTTTTTCATTCTTGATTCTCGCCACTTCTTTTCCAGCCTTCTGACAGAATTTTTCCGCTTCCCATTGGACTTAGTACCCCTTCGACCTTCCGAGGACATTCTCGACCATTCTTGACTCCTTGGGCTCGCCCTCTCACCCGTTCACCACCTCAGATAGCAACCACGATTCGACAAGGGGGGAGTCCTTTTTTTTTCCCCTTTCCCCCCCAATAGCTTAAAGACGTGTCGTCACTCGTAGTTTCCCCCTTTTCCCCCCTCGCCCAGCTCAGGCCCAACTTTCTGCATACCTCTTTACCCTTCTTCCTCTCTGGTCCTCCAAAAACCTCTCCCGTTTTTTCCCTTCCGCATACTTGGAAAAATTGTCTGACCAAAGAGAGATCTTGTGTCCCTCGGCGGACCCGTTAAACCCAATGTCCGTGCATGAACTTTTTTTTTTTGCTTGCTTTTTTTGGCTCTGGACTTCACCCACAACCTTGTCTTTACACTGGCTCTTTGATCAAATAGTCTAAGTACAACTCTTTCTTTTCCGTTCTCCTCCTGGAAGGCGGGGTAGCTTTGGTATAACGTTGGAGAAAGTTCTTTCTTTTACTTTTGCGGGCTTTTCACTCCGAAGCCTATCCTTTCCTTCCCTGAGACTTTTCCTTTATCCACCAGCCATTTCGTTCCATTACAGACACAAATCAGTACCCAACTTCCCTTTTCCTCCTCCCCCCCCCTGTTTCTTATCGCCTCTTACTCTCTCCTCGTTTCTTTTCGGCGACCCTTCCCTTGCTCATTGTCAAGTCAGCGAGACCGTTTTTTTCAGCAATTGAGGTGAGGTAATGCAGTTTGTTTGCTTCCCTTCACTCGCCCGGTTTTTGCATCCCTTTCCCCCTTTCTTCTTACATTTTCCAAGGTGATATATCTGTTGAAACGTTGGATCGCCGCAGACCCCGTTCTTCCAACGGCGACGTCCCGTGTCGACGTTATGTCCACCGAGCCTCCCCTCCGCTCCTGCGCTTACCTTCTTCCGGAAGGTGACTTGCTCCTGGGGACTATCAGAGCATTTACGACCCTTTATCCTTCGGCGCAAGGCCATCCGTTTACCAAGGATCGCTTTTTCCATTGGCAGCGTATTCCGTGTCATTTTCTTTGATACGGGTCGCCTTTTCCTTCTTTTTCTGTTGTTTTCATAACAGGCTATTATTAAGCTGCCTTGCTGCTGCAAACCGTTGCTCAGGTTGCGATTCAGACTCTATCTCTCTGATTGGTTTTACTGCATAACATTTTTTTGCGCTTACTGAAGTGGTGGCTAAGCCCATCGTAATTTTACTCACCGGCCGTCGCGATTTTTCTAGGGAAAGTGTCGGCCCTCCCCCCTTTCCTTGATCTTCGTTTTTTGACGTGTTTCATGGACAGTGTGCCTCGCCCTCGAGATTGTTTTTTTCCCCTTGTCCCGGCGTGATTTCCTATATTTTCCAGACTGAAGGTAAAGTTCCCTTTCGTTTGGGTTCTTTTAGGTGTCTATTCCTGCAACTTTTCTCGTCCTTCCGCTATTTTTTGCCCTGTACCCCGCCCCAATTTCCGGGCTTTGATACCTTTTTTCTTCAGAACTTCCGTCACTCTAATTCTCCCAGGTTTCCCTTTTTTTCCAGTTGGATCTACAAGCGACTTACCTCCGGAGGTCTTTGTGGAGTTTATTTCCCTGCAAAACCGAACCTTCTGTTCACCATTAAGTGTGGGGTTGATAGCTCCTTCCCGGTCCCTTTGAGTTATTTTTGAAAATTTTTTGACAACGTTACCGGTTTTTGCGCCTCTTCGAGGGTCCGGCATTCGGAAGCCTCTATAGGAGTGTCATTCTTGGAGAGCAGTTTCCACTTTCTTCCAAATAGACCCCAAGAATTTGATCCTGTTCTTTTTTATATCGATATTTGAATCTCGGAGTTGACTTACCTTTTTTTAGTGGTTTGTTCATGCAGTTTCTACAAAAGATCTCCCCCTTGCAGTCCCGTGGGCCGCTTGCAGGCCAGTAATGTACTTGACTGCCTCGACTCCCACCTTTTCCCAAATGTCAAGGCGTGAGACCCCACTCCCGTCGATAAGCATAGTACCGGCCAACTTTTCTTTCCCGTCCTTTTTTTTTTGTTTTGCTGGCATAGGATCCCTTTTGTCACTTGTTGACTTTCTCGTCGCTGGTTACCGAGACCCCCTGTTGTATCCGTCTTTCATTTCCTTCAGGCCTTCCCCGGTTGCAAACAAACCCTCGGTTGCGTTGTAGCCCAAATAGGGCCTGTTCCACCCCTGACTTTTTGTCCCTCTGCCACTTTTTCCGTTGCTTTTGATTCGAGAAAGCGCCTTAATTTTCGTCCTGCTATAAAAAACCCCCACTAAAGTCAAAGGTGTCGTGTGATGACCTTCTGTTCGTAGCCTAGCCGTTGCTATTTCTTGGTGTCAACTGGAGGTACCCAAGGTTGACCGTTCTCTTTTCACTCCCCCTCTTTTTTTTTTTCTCTATATACCAGTTATCCATCCCCTACGCACCGCTAGGTTCACCCTCTTCTCCTATCAATAACATTACTTCGTGTGGTTTTCCTGATCCTCAAAATACGCCTGACGCCCTTTTGTCCTCACACTCAAACTTTTTAGAATAGGCGCCATTTTTCTCCTCCTCTTTTTGTTAAACCAGCCCGTTCCCAACGCCTTCTTTTGTGTTTCAAACCCGGTACTACGCTTTTCGCGTCGTTTTCCCCCCACCCTGGGCTTTTCGCTGGCGCACTGCTCCACTCCTCCCCCCGTGCACACAATTTTGGCATTGCGCAGTGATGAAGGAAGACCTTCCTCCCCCAGATTAGTACTTTCTTTCCCGCGTGTGCTCCCTCCCCCTTTGGAGTGCTGTGAGGGCAAGTTTCACCCAATGTTCCAATTTGTTTATCTGCAAAACGGATCCTTCAATTCGATCTTTTTCCTTTTTCGACCAAACCCACTCCTTTCTCTCTTCTCTCAAATCGATAGAACTTGACCCCGCATGAATTTTGTTCTATTTTCCATTCGATCTGAAGTTTTTCATTCCTGCCACACAGGATGGAGACTCTTGCTCCATCCGTGGCGGCGCCCCCCCCCTGTCACGGTTGTCACGTCATTCGGTGGCCTCCCCCTCTTCCTTTTTCCCTCTCACTATGGACAACTTAAGTCTGTCGAATTTGGTTCGGTTTTTTGATGTTTTTCCCCCCCTTTCACCAAACCGCCTTTCGAGCGTGTGGATCTTAGTCCGTTTTTTCCCCTGGGAAAATACCTTAAGGAGTCAGTACCTTTCGTGCGACCATTACTGTCCCCCTCCCTCCCGTGCATTTTGCCTCTGGTACCCTCCTTTCTTTTCTCTTACCTTCTAGGAGAAACGTATTCCGTCCTTCCCTGACCAGACCCAAGACTCCCTTTTCTCTTGAACGGAAAAAGACAAGCGAAATCCCGCTTCCCCTTCCTCGTCTTCCGTGGTTTTAGCTTATTCTTTCACACCGCTCTTTTCCCAAGTAAGACAAGGGGGATGGTTTGGTTGATCCTCCCTGCCCCCCCCTTGCGTAACGACCGTTGCGTCACCTGTGTAGGTGCAATTATTGCCCAACTCGTCAGATCAGGCCCCCCTTTTTTCTTTTCCCGTTTTCAATGTTTTTCGCACACCCCTTAGCCCCGGTGTCCTTCCCCTCCTTCTACGTGGCGCAAATGTCTTTCCCCCCTGTGATTCGGTGACTCTTCTCCCCCCTCAAAATTCCTGTCATCGTGCCCTTTTGCCCCGACGAGAATTGAACCTGGCCCTCGCCCCTAATTCCCTCTTTTTCCTCACCCTGTCGGAAACGGATCTGGTCTATTGCATAAGTCCCTCCGGATGAAGTCTTCCTTGAGCTTGAGGATGGGAGTTCGGTTTTATTTTCATAACGGCGAGCACGGGTCTTTCGTTCTGGGGCTTAGCATTTTTTCTCCCCATTCTCCCTTTGTCCGTCCGAGCTTGTGTGACACCCCCTTTTTCCAATTCCCTCAACACACTGACTCCCCACAATCCTTTTCCCACCCCCCTGCGCCAGTCTTTTACTCGCCTGTTTCACAAAATTCGCGTGGTGTTGCTCCTTACATTGTGTCCTTTTGCCCCACTTTCCAGATGTTGGTGGGAGTGAAGCATCTGGTTGAGTTACGCCTTGTGGTTCTGTTTTGCCGCCTTGGGTTTCATCGCCCTCTTTGTGCTCGAACCTCCCAGCTGTTTTCTGGACCACTTTTTCTTGCCCGCAAGAACTTTTCACGGTCCCTCGATTGACCGTGCTCGCGTCGATCCCACCGTTCCCCCTTCCAGTCGTCGTCTACTACTTCGGTTTTTTTAATCGTCTGCTTTTCCTCCCCGATCCAGTTTCCGACGGTTTGAGTTAATATTGATTCGCATCTTTCCCCCTTCAAGGCTCGCTCACCAATTTTTTCCTCATATCCCTTTTTCATTTTGAATACGGTTCCCAGATTGTCACGCTTCCTGTCTTTTTTTATTTTCCACTTCGCTTTTTTCTTCACACCGGTCTTCAGATTTTTTGATTTTCCCCCCTCTGAGAGAATTGAATCCGCTTCAAGGCCCACCCGTTGGCCGGAGTTTTGAGTTGTGATCAATAATTTACCTTATGTTTTTCAAGGCCTTCGAGGGGCTGCCTGTCCCTTCTCCAAAGCCAGCACCCATTGTCTGCATGATTTTTCTTAGTCTTGTTGAACGGTGAATGGACAGTGTTTGCCCTATCGCCCTCTACACTTCTTTGGTGATTTCTTTTTTTATACTTAAGTTTCTTTCCCCCTTTTAAGTTTTTCTTTTGGGGTTATGGTTAGTGGAAATATGCCTGGACCTTCTTCGCCCCTCGCTAAGCGGAGGTCCGTCGTTCCCACCCTTTTCTTCTCTCCCTTCCCCCCAGTTGGGAGAAAGGGACTTTCTCTTCCATCCTGATGTTATTCCCTTGACGTTTTTTGATGACAGTTCCGAGCCTCCCCCCCCCCCCCCCGGGATGTTTTCCCTTTTTTCTTGGTCCCTTTTTCCCCCCCGAAAGGACTCTCCATTTCTTAGTGTGGGTGTTGTACGATAGAGTTCTGGAAGTGCCGCTTTGTCGGACTGAAAAATTTTCCCCCTTTCACCGTTTGAGACTCCCTCTCGCGTTACCCGGCTCATCTCTTACGCATAGATTGTGTGCTTTCTTCTTCTTGCTTTTACTTCCCCTCGTTCCTGTTTCCCCCTCTCCCCACCCCAAGAAGTTCTTTTCCCCGGTTCCCCTTCTCATAGACCGATCGCGAGTCTGTCAAGTAGTTGGTGTGTCTGTGGTGATGTTTGCCAAGTTTCCACCACTCCTCCCCTTCCTTCTGATGCACGTTTTTGCCCCTTGCCTCTTTCCTTTCTCCATCTTCACTAGACCGCAACACCAAATTCAAGGAGTCTCCCCCTGTGGATTGAAAAATGCTTGCTTCTTCCTCCCGACATTCTGATTTTTTCTATTTTATGTCCTTCTAGGTTATCCTGCGAGATTCCCCCTTCCTTTTCCTTAGGAGAGTGCGAAGCGCACCAATCCCATTTGTTCTCCCCTCGCGAGGTCGCACCCTTCCCCGGTTGTCCACAACCCCATTTTCGGTTGTTCTCCCAATAGGCATTTTTTCCAAACCAAGAGCTGACCTATAGTCTATTGACCCCACGTTCCTTTTTCCCCTTCCAGTTTGATCTGAGAAGTTCCAGTCGTCCTTTTCGGATCGTCTTTTCCCAAACACCCCCACACGAAGTACCTTTGTCTCTCTGATAACTTATTGTCCGCGCCTAATCCGTGGATAGTTCTTGGTTGTGTCCCGGG
>Ga0179593_1679128_pt1 | contig 13610 bp, 20 predicted proteins | sample CZODoug2_1_08_16_FD_185931 | JGI IMG/M metagenome (GOLD analysis project Ga0179593, IMG submission 185931) | Vadose zone soil fungal communities from Angelo Coast Range Reserve, California, USA - CZODoug2_1_08_16fungal (PacBio error correction) | ecosystem: Environmental > Terrestrial > Soil >... | reverse complement strand
TCCCCATCTTTTCCTTTGTTATCAAAGGTCCATCGCCAGCTTTTTCTTGTTTACCTTCTTTTTAGATCCCCCTTTCTTCCATCGACTGGAGTTTTTCATCCTTAGATTTTAACTCTCGGGACAAACGCTAATCCCATATCACCCATGCCCCCCCAAGTTTTAAGTGAGCGTTTCGCTTTCTCCCCTTCCTTGACCCGGCCGAGTACCTTCTTTCCCCTCCTTTGATTTTTTTTCGAGTTCCCCCCCGCGGCTGCCCCTTTTTTTTTCTTTTTACTATTACCCCCCCCCCTCAAGATTTTCGATGTAGGGGAGTTTTCCGCCTTTTTCCCCTTTTATGGTAAATCTCCCGCCCTATCCGGCGCGCACATTGTCCTTTCCCTGACCTTTGTTTTTGATTGGGCTATGTTTTTTTCTTTGAATACACCCGTCGTCGCTTTTCCTTCTCCCCCCAGGATGAGGTGGGAATCCTTCTATCCCCTATCCCCTTTACTCTGGGAAAGCTCCTTTTGCTTTCCCCCTGAATTGAACAGCTAAGATTCCTTTTTCTTTCTCCGTTTTATACCATTGACTGCTTCCTTTTTAATTTTTCGTTATCCCACATATACTTTCGAGACCCACCCCCGATCTTTTTTTTCACCCCAGAAAACGACTCCCCTCCTTACTCCCTCTTTTCGGGACAGGGAGATCGGGTTCCCTTTTTAGTCCCTTTTGTTGCGGACGCCCATGTGCACAACAAGTCTCGACCATCTTCCTCTGTTTTTTCTGCCTCATCCTGATGCTTTTTCCCTTTTTTTTTTTCTTTGGGTCCCCCTTCCTTCTCCAGCTTCGCGCCCCTTCCCGTAAAAACCCGCCGTGATTCTTCGTTTCCCCCCTTCACTGTCGCGTCACTTTTTTGTTTCTCCCCTGATCAAACTTAAGTTGACATATTTCGTTTTCACAGTTGAGCCCCTGTTGTGATTTCTTCTCCTCTCCCCCCTGTGAGCCTTCCTTCTATTCCCTTCTACTCTTAGTTTTTTTCTCCGTTTCTTCCAACTTAGAGCGAGTTTTGCCCTTAACTCTAGACCTTGGCCACCATGCAAACCCTTTTCTCCGTTTTCCCGAATGAAGAACTTGGTTCCAAGTTGTCCTTCCTTTCTTCCCCATTTGCTCCCATGGTCTATCTCTTTTTTTTAAGTGACAAAGGTGCAGAGGAGGACAAGTTTCGTGTTCCCCCTTGATCTTTTTCCGCCCCGTGCATCGCATTCTGTGACAAATTCCTTCTCCTCTTCTGTTCCCCCCCCTTTCCTTTCGTAACTGGCTTGACCTTTTTCACCAACTGAGCGCCATTTTTCCCGAGTCTCCCGAAGTTTCCCCGTCTCTTTCGTTATCAATGATTCTCTTCCCTTTGCCCTTCAGGCAGTTGTTGCCTCTCTGAAGTTTCTCCCCCCTCGACAGATTTTACGCCCCTCTGCCCCCCCTGTGTCGCCATCCGCGACCCCCCGCTCCCCCTTAGTTGTTCTCCCATCACCTTCTCCCTTCCCCTTCCCCCGGAGCTTCCATTCGATGTTTCGTATTTTGTGGGCCCACACACCGTCAGCCTGAGTATTTTCTTGTCTTCTCCAGAGCGGTGGATGCTCTCTCTCTCCTCAGGTTTTTTTTCACTCTGCTGATACAGAGTCTATTTGTTTTCGTTCCAAAAGAGGATCCCGTCCGTCCATCTATAGTGAACTTCCTTCCCCCGTTTTATTCTACCCCTGTTTTGAATCGATGCTCCCCTTTTTTTCTTTTGAGAATTTCTCCTCCCAGCTTGCTGAGAAGTCTCCGCTAACCTTTTTTTGTTTCAGTTGTATCACGCTTTGAGTAGATCTTTCCTTCCTTATGTTTTTCTTTCCTGTGCTCCTTGGCTAGTGACTGGTTTATTGTTTTTTTTCTCTTACGACTGAACTATCTCTTTCTGTTTTCTTCTACTTCGTACCCGAACCAGCAACAACGGACTCCCCCCCTCACCTTTCTTCCACGCTCTTCCAGTTTTTCGTTTCGCCCCCTGACCCTTGGATGAAGACTTTTTTTCTTCCATACCCCCAATTTGAGCATATACCCAGAACCCTTTTCTTTTCCTCCCCCTCCCCGCCTATCCCCGCCCCTGCCTACTTTCCAACAATCAGAGATCAACGTAACCCATGTTCTCTCACAATGACTTTAGTTCTCTTTCTTGAGTTAGCGTCCACTTTTTTCCTAGGCTCTTTCCGCCTCCCCCTCCATGAGATTCCCGAAATAGGTTGATGACAATCTGCCCCCCCAGTTCTTTCAACCAGTCCTTTGTGGTGTTACGTCCCCTCCCCCCCTTTTTCTCTTCTCACCCTCGATGCTCCCCTCCCGAATCCGTTTTGATTTTTTTCGCCACGGTAGTTCTCTTGTTTTCTCCTTTTCCCTCCCACTTGTTTTTTCTTGCTGCTTCAGTTTTTTTGCCTGTTTGTGATTTTTTTCTCTAGTCCAAACCCGTCCTTTAGCCCCTCCTCTAATAGTTTTTCCTTCTGACTACTCTGAGATCGTCTTTCTCGACAAGCTTCTTTGTCCTGCCTTCTCAAGTTTTTCCCGGACAGTTTGGTGTGATTTTGCACGATCCCTAATACTTTTTAAAAGAATTTTCTCTTTCCTCTTCCCCCTCTTCCATCAAGTGTGTCCTGCCATCTTTCCACCCATAGGTTTCCCTTTTCTTTCCCCCCCCATGGCTTTTGAAAATGGAATCCCCATTGGGATACTCTCCCAACAAGGTTAAAGTGTTTTCTTCCCGTTTTTTCTGAACCCATTGATTCCACTGGTTCAAAATTCCCTTGACACTAGATCTAATTTTCCGTCTCCACCCTCTTTCTTCCAATTCTATACCATTCCAATCCTTTTATTAATACTTACCCCCCGGAACCTCCCCCCCCTGCTGGAGCTTTATGTAAGAACCTTTTCCTATCATTCTTTCTGGGGATAATGGACTTTCCAACCAGATGGAATTGTTCTGTTGCCGATGAAGGAGCTCTTATTCCTTCTTCAAAGCCATTATTTTTTTCGGGTTCGTACGGGGATGTACTCGCTTGCCCCATTTCACCCCCGTCCACCAATAAACCCCTACACCCCCTAAGGGCTTCCCCACTCCATAAGGCTTAGTCCCGAGACAGTTACCTCTTAACTCGGCCCACTTGTTTGCCCCCCCCGGTCCACCGTCCCGAGTCCCCCCCCCTAATGCCAAAATTGTTCCCCTACATAGGCCCGTTTTAGTCTTTAGTCGCTTATTTCGTTTCATGTTGACACCTCCGATTGATTTTTTGGACTGCAAGAGATGTTGGTGCGGTGACCACCAGTTCGGGCGCTTCCATTATATCTCCATTCAAGTAATATTCTCACAAAGGTAAAAGTTAAAAGGGCGTCCCCAGTCTGGTCGGGTGCACCTGGATGTGTCCAGCCGGCATATACACAAAGCGGCTTTGTGATGCGTTCCCCTTTGATGAGGTAACCCCTCTTTTTTCCCCCCTTCCATCAGTTCGATTAACACTCCTCGTCACGGTGGTTTTACCCTCACCCCATTCCCCCTCTATGCAAAGTTTGACAAGGTCTCCCAATGATATGTCCCCCTTTTTTCTATCGCTGCGACCTCCTTTTTTCGTTCCCATACGAAGGGTCTTCCGACGTTAAGAAATTACTCAATGCCCCTACGACATAGTTCGGAGTTCCTGTTTTTTCTCCTCACCCTCCCACTGTTTCATTAAAAACTTAATTGATAACTTGAACACCTGGTCGGCTGTTACAGAGGTCTCTCCTTCCGGCGCTATTCCTTCTTTTTTATTTCATTTTACCTGATCAAGTAGGCTCCCTTTTTTTTTAACTGAATATTCGGCTCTTTCACCCCTTACCCCCTTCCTTCCTCTTTTTCCTCCCCTGGCGGAATTCGTCACCACCCTATTTTTCCTTCGTTTGTTTCCACATCGGCCCAGTTCGAGACCTCCCCCCTGTCCTCCCTCCCTTGTTGTGCCTAGAGATCTCGTTCCCATGTTTCTCCGTCCCACCAGCCCATCGCCCGAGTTTGTGGGACGATCCGTCAGCGCGGAGACGGAATTCTTTTAGTCCCAGTTTTCTCTCTGGCCCAACGTTTTTCCCCAACCGTTGGACTAGCCCCCGTGTTAGAGGCGGCTGTCTTTTCTTCTGCTTGAACAGGCCGATGATAGCCCACGTACGCTGTTTTGTGTTATCCCCCGTGTTTTCCGTACTCCCACCTCCCCCACTCCTCCTTTTCCTTCGCGGAGGATGCCTTTCGGCCCTTTTTGACCTTTTCTGATGTTTCCCAGGCCAGACCCCCCCGGTCTAGGCCGCTTCTAGCCACTTTTTGTCCTCAGAGCATGGGTTGTTTCCCTGTTAGACTTTAATGGGGGCAAAAACCCTTCCTTTCCCCTATTCTTGACATCTCAACTTATTGGATTTTTCAGACTTTACACATGTCCTGCCTTTTTACCTTCTTTTACCTGGGCACATCCCTTGTTCCTTCCAGCAAGTTTATGGTCATCCTTTGCTGCTAGTTCTTCCTTCGTGGCCCCCCCCGAAAGTCTTGCCCATCTCTCTCACCCTCTTTTTGCGGTTGTTACCCCCCTCCAACCTCCCCGTCCCAGACTCCTTCGGGTTGACATTTTTTTTTCATTCTTTTTTCTTAACCCCTTTTCAGCGGCAGCCTTGACCCCCCTTTCCATCTTTATACGGTTGGAACCTCCCTCCGTATTCCTTTTGTTTTGTCCAAGTCAGGGGATTTTTTTTTTTTCGTTTAAATGTTTGTTAGTCTTTCTCCCGATACTTCCCTTTTCCCTCCCAAAAACCAGAAGCTTTTTTCCCTTCTCTTAAGGTCGTGCTTATCCGACCTCCCTTTTCTTATCAAAATTACTGATCCTCTTCTCTTCTTTTCTAGACACTTCCCGAGCCCTTTGGTTTGCATTCACTTAATAGATCCTCCGCTGGCAGTACTAAGTATTCTTCCTTTGCATATTATCGTTATCTACCCCCCTTTAGCACCTCTTTCTGAGAATTTTTCTCCCATTTTTCCATGCAAACCATTTTTCCCCCCCCCTTCCCAAAAAAACGAACTTAGAGACCCCCTTGGTCATCCAGTTTTTTTTAGTTTCCTTTTTTATTCCCCAGGTTTTTTTTTTGTGGCCCCTTTTTTCCCCCGGTTGCCGATTTGGTAATCGCGGACACCCACTTTTCTTGATCTTTCTTCCCGTACAGAGCATTCTTTTGACACCCTTCGAGATCATCCTCCTGTGCCACCCCCCTTTCTTTCGGCTGGAGATTCCCTGACCCCCTCTGCAGCAATTTGCCTTCATGCCTTCTCGAAGCCGATTTCTCTGTTTTTTCTTCCTTCGACTTCTCTCCTTTTCTCTCCTTACGACCTTTTTTTCTAGATTCCAGACCCTCACCCCCGCTCCAGCTGATTTCTCTCTTGGTCTTGGATCCAACCCAATTCACCGTGGGCTACCCTCCACATCCTTTCTTCCATCTCGAGACTTTAATCGCCTTCCTCTGCTCCTTTTTGTCTCAACACCCTTCCCAGCTTTGAGTATCGGAGTTTTTCCCTGCGGTCTAGTATTATTTCCTCATTCGTTGAAGCAGCTGATCCCCATTTTTTTTTCTCTTTCGAGTGCGCCAACTTCCCGCCCCGATGCCCCTTTCCCAACCTATCCTTCCATCTGACCGGACCCCGTCCCCCCTTGAATTGATGTTGTCCAGTCTTTTTAGATGGTGGAGCATTGGGCCTCCCTTTTTTTCTCTTTATCACCAAAGTTCTTTTTAGCGAGGCTCCCTTGGGTTCTTCCTCCCCTCGTTTGGGCGAATCAACTTCCCATTTTTTGAAACCCTCTTTTTGGTGTGACTGGGTGTACTTGTTCGCTGATCTTTTGTTCGAAGGTCCTTTTTCCTATTTTTCCTCCTCCTCCCCTTTGTTTTGATTTCTTCCACGTTCCGACTAACAGACCCCCGGCCCCCCCCAGTCCCCCAAAGTTTTCCCCCTATTTTCCACGTTGGAGTCCTCTGACCGAGGCTGGTCATCACTACCCGAGTGAGCCTTCTTCCCAACCCCAGGATTTCCTCTCTGACAGAGACCCTTTTCTACCTGCTCCACCAGGCTGCCCTCAGGGTTTTTCACCCCTCTCCCACCCCCGTTTCGAAGAAATCCCCGGTTGCATTGCACCCAGACTCGATTGCTTTTAATCTCTTTTAAGCGCCAATATCTCGGCTCTCTTCGTTCCTCTTCCCTCCCCCCAGATAAGAGATGTATCCATGCCCCTCCCCGCGGCCTCCACCCGTAACTAAGATTGGGACCTTGGTTCTCCCCCCCCATGGCTTCGAAATCTTTTCTTCCTGCAGTTCCCCTTCCCCCCGATGGTCATGTGCGCCATTTTTCTTCACTTACCCCTGAGTTGCGACCATGGTTAGAGCTTCTTGCTTTTTTGTAGTTTTTCTAGAGCAAACCCCCGTTTCAGCTAGAATCCTTCCCTCCTTCCTTACATCTGAGATTCGTTTTCTTTCTCCCTTGGAATCTGGATTCATTCCCAAGAGACACTTTCCCATTTCTCCTCCTGGGGGACGCTTTAATTTCTCCTTCACTCTTGTCCCTCTGCTCCTTTTAGATCCAAGGGATTTTCCGTTTTTCCCTTCTCCACCCCGGTCCCTCTTCACCACCGAGATAGACCATTTTAAACTTTTTCTTCTAGGGTCAAAAATCCCTTGTTTCCCCCCCCTCCTTTTCTTGCTATTTTTGCCCTTGTTTTTGCATGGTTTTCCAATCTTCTTTCCCCTGTTTCCCTCATCTCAGTTTTCGAGAACGATGCGTACCTCTATCCTTAGTAACCTGCCCTTCCCTTCTTTGTTCTTCCCCCTTGCTTCCCCCAAATCCCCTGGACGTTTCTCCTTGTTCTTGCTTTTTTCCTTTTCTCCGGTAATCGTCTTTCCGTTCTTCAACGCTGATATGTAGGTTCTCTTCCCCTTTTGATTCTTCCATAGATTATTGTTTTTCTTTTTAGTAAGTCTTTAGCACCCCTGTTTACAAAATCCACAAAATGATCCCCCCATCTCTCCCTGAATCCCTGTTGAGGCTTGAGTTTTCCCCACGTTTGACTCTGTTCCCTCTTGACCAAATGCTGCCGCTCAAACGGTCTTTCTACCCTCCCCGATGTCCGTTTCCCTAGAGGTCTTAGGTCCCTTCTTTAATTGCCCCGCCCGCTTTCGTTTTGCTATCTTTGGTCCTCAATTTCGGGGGGACCCACTTAAATGAAGTCATTGTCAAGCCCCCTACCCCCCTCACAGGTCGACCGTTTTTTGCCCCCCTTTATTGCCTCTCACCCTCTTCTGTTCTCCTTTCGTTTGGAGTCCCCCACCCCTTTCTTATGGCCCCCATCCATCAATTTATTTCCAATTTTTTTAGTTTTCGGTGTCTTTTGGACCGAACCCCTATTTCCCTTATCCCACCCTTCCCCTCCCCCCTTTCCCTCTCTTTTTCTTTTCAACCCAGTGCGAGATCCTGCTCCGCTGCGTTTGAACCACCTTCCCCATGTCTTTTCGCCCCCCCTTACCCCGCAGCGAACTTTTTCTTTGAGTTCTTTTTTAACTTTTTTCCCCCCCTCACCTGTGTCATCCACCCCTTACTTCCTGGTTTCTCCCCAGTGATTTCGTGGCGTTACACGCACTCCTCTTTCCCCGAGCCCCTTCATTTTTTGTGTCTAGTCCCCCCCTTTTTTTATACCCCGCGTTCCCTTTTTCCAGCCAGATTCCCTTTCTTTTCCTGACCTTCAGGCCCAGTCCCCTCTTCAGCCTTTCATTCCCCCCACTCTCTGGTATCTGGCTTTGCCTAAATTTCTCCCACCCCCCCCCTTTTCGAGTCACCTTCTTTTCCTACTCTTTTTTGTTTCTTATGCGCCTTCCTAACTGTTCCGATGTTTCCCCTCAGCCTGCTTGGTGTCCTTTCGCTCCAGTGCCTCCTTCTCCTGTTCTCTCTCGTCCTTAATCTACCCTTCCTGTCCCTGACCCTTCCCCCAAGGTATGTCACCCCCCTCCGGGTTGGTTCAGACTTTAGCCCTCTTTTCCTCATACATTCTTGCAGCCTTAGCTCTTCACCCTTTCTTTTTTTTCTGACACAGTTTTATTTGTCCCACCGAACTTCCATGAAATCTAGTCCCTCTTGCGTCTGTTGGATTCCTTGTTCTCCCCCCCCCCTCCTGATGGCTCCGCAGCCACTGCTCCTTCATGCCATCGAGCATTTTTTTCGTGTCCTTGTTCTTGGTTTCTGGGGTTCGTGCAAATCCCCTTCTTTCCTTTAATCTTCAAATTGATATTTTTGGGTATATCTTTTTTTTGGCCCATCCCCGTACTTTTTCTCTGTCGGCCAGAATAATGACTTTTTTCTCCCTTTTCATCCACTTTTCCCCCCGATTTAAGGAGAACTGTTTTCTGGTATTCCCCCTTTGCCCTGAACCACCTTCTTTTCCTTTCTTTATCCCGAAAGTTCGTTAAAGCTCGTCGCGCACCCTCCTTTCTTTTTAAAAACTTTTTTCCAACAAGTCTCCACGCCATCCAAGCTCTGGAGTGAGAAATCGTTGGTTTCTCTGTCCTTTTTCCTTTTGTTCCTAATTGGCAACACGTTCGCACCTTTCTTTTTCTCCTCTGTTTGACTCATCCTTTGTATTGTCAACATTTTTTTGATACCTTTTTTTTTTTGTGGCCCTACATGGCTCAGTCGGTCCCGTCTCCCCCCCTTGCGCCACCCAAGTCGATTTCCATGCTCTCGCCCCTCCTGCTTTCATCCGACCTTCCTTTCTCCCCCCGGATTTCCCCAAAAAATTTCTGCTTTTCTGTCGCTACAGGCTTCACTCCCTTGATCGAAGTCCACTCCCCCCTTTCTCTCTCCCCCTGATCTTTTTCAGTTACTATTCTCTCTTGTGTCGTTCTCACAACTTCCCCGATGCACATTGAATGCACGAGCCCATTTTCCAAATTACAACCAACTTCCCCAAATGACCCACCCTCCTCATCAACCGTGTTCACTTCCCGTTTCCTATTATTTTCCCTTCTTTCCCCTGGTTAGTCGATCTTTCAGCGGTTAGCAGCTCGATTGACACTTCTGATCTTGGACTCCTCCCCCTTTAAGTCTCTTCTTTGAAAAATTCCCGATCCCATCTCCCCTTCCCCCATTTCTTCCTTGTCACGTATATCTTGGAACCTATGACTCCCTTTACTCATCGAGACCCGTCCTGATCTCAAGGACTTTTCTTCCCCCTCCTGAGCCTGTATCCTTATGTCTATATTTCACCGGTCGAAGAAACGACCCCTTCCCGGAACTCGTGCCCCATTTACAATCCTACATGTTCCCCCCCTTCCCCCGTTTTCCTCCCCACCTTCTACCCTATTATTCAGCGAGACCGGCTTTCCTTCGTCTTCGTATTGGGACCCCCCGTCCACACTCGTATCTCCGGAGGGCCCCTCCTCACCTCTCTTTTTTTCTGATCCTCTCTTTTCGGAACATCTCCTTCTTTTTTTCCCTCTCTTTTCTGAGTCACTTTTTTTTTTATTGACCAGCTCGCCAGTCTTGAACTTCGTTCTTCTTCGTCAAAGCGGTTGGAATTTGATTTTTTTCAAATGGTGCCTGAAGTGGATTCCCGTTTTTTTCTTCTCTCCATCAAAGTTCTGGGGGGATTTCTAGTCCCCTATGTTAGTAGCTTCCCCTGTCGTGGTCTAATCCACCTTTTAAGTATCTCTTCCTGGGTTTCTGTTGATGTGTCCTCTCTCCCTTGACTCCTGTGGGAAAGATCTCCTGTTCTCTCCCTTTTTTTCTTTTCTAGGTTCCCCACGTCCGATAAGCGAAAGGACACCCCATTTCCCCCCTTCTCTTCCCCGTCCAAAGTTTGAGTCGCCACTCAAGATTTAGGCCCCTTCTTTCCACCAAAGAGTGAGCCTTTCACCCACTTTTCCTGTGTTGCCTTTCACTCCCCTCCCAGCTTGAGCTTCCACTGACTACCACCTTTTCTTCCCCTCATAAATCCCCCCCTTTTCACCTTTTCGAAGCCTCCCCTGTTCCCCCAATCCGATTGCGACGCTGGTCTCCCCTCCCCTCTTCTCTCTTCGTGCATCAGTTTCAACTTTCTCTCTTTTTTCCCGAGATCTCTCTCTGGCTTCAGACCTCCAGGGAGAACCTTTTTCTTTGTTTTCGTCCACGCCCCATGACGATTTCGAACATTCCCTTTGACCGTACCTGCTTTTCCCGCAAAAGTTTTTCCTTTCAAGTCTTCCCTTGCTCCCAACCTGGTTGCTCGACCTCTTTAGGCTTCGTTTCTCCCTGGCAACCCGTTTCCCCATCCTCCCTTCCTGCTCAATAGCTCTCATTTTTGACCTTTCCATCTTTTAGTTTTTTCCCTCTTCTTTATCCGATTTGATTGATTCAGCTGTTCATGAGACCCCTTCCCAAGTGAAAGGGGTGGCCCGCTGTGACTTTCGCCTCCTTAACAAAGTTGCTCTACGTTTTCAGCCCCCTCTTCTCCTTGCCTTTTTCCCCCCCTCGCTCGCCCCCCATAGGAAACAATTTCTCCCCCCCCCATAGTTAGACCCATCTGCTCAAATGGATCAATAGTAACTCTGTTACCACGGTTCTTCCCTCGTTGCCTCTTTTTCCCCCGTGAATGTTTGTTTCGTTTCCCCCCAACTTGTCTCCCTTCCTGTGCAATCTCTCTTTGTCGAGACCACCTGATTTCTGCCGATCCTTTTCTTTAACGCCTCTCTGAGGATTAACACTAGCCCCCCTCAACCGACGTTTTGCTCGCGTGGGGGATTTCAAGAACTTCCCCCTTTTCTTTCATCTTGATCATGGTGCCACGATTTCTTGATCGCGCTTCTCCTCTCTTTTGAAATCGGCTTATTTTATTTTTGACGGGATCGCCAGGCTTCCTTCCGTTCCCCCCACCCCCTTCCCTATCCAAAAAGATGGTCTCCAAAGCATCCCTCTCTCTCCGATCCTTTCCTCTGGTCGCCCCTTGTTTGCAACCCCCCCCCCGCGTCTCAGCAACGCTGGTCGCCTTCTGGGCGGATTCTCTGGCTTCTTGTTTTTGGGTGAAACCGCACTCTTGACTTTTTGCGCTTATTTGTTCTTTCATTTCGGGGGCACAATTCCAGGCGTCTTACCCCACTGATAACCCTCCTTCTGGTCCCCTTTGGTGACCTCTACTCCCCAGCTCTCTCCCCCCTATCCTCCCTTTTGACTTCGAGGGTAACCCCCCCGAGGTGCCACTCCCTCAAGTTTTCTCTAACCTTCCTGACCAGGTGGGATTTTCACGACCCCCATCCCCCCCCCCTCTAAACCCTGACAAAGACGCTTTCCACCGGTGCGAGTCTCCTTTTCGCCAGCGTTTGAGTTCTCCCGCACCGGTCTATGCAGGGACTCCCCCCCCCCCCCCCCCCCCAGCCTCCCGAAATATTTATTTATGTCCCGTTTTTCCTATGCCCTCATAACCCAGTCACTCATGTCCTCTACTCATCCTCTGGTCCAATGTTCACGCCCTCTCCTAACACTCTTTCCCGATTGGGTATTTGATCCCTAAGGGTCTTCTTTGTCACCCTTTTGCCCCGACTTTTCTTCTCATCTTACTTCCAGTCGATGGCTTCCCTGGTCTCCCTTCCCACAGATCTTTGAGTCTTTTTTCCTTCCCCCCCTCGAGATCTCTTTTTTTCCCTTTTTTCGTTGAGCTTTTCAGAAATGGTTGAGTTCTCCCGATGTTTTCTCCATCCCTATAGAGTTGGTGAACGATTTCGCAATTGACCTATAGCCTGCCCTGTTCCGTAATAATATTATCGGACCGTGCCGCCGACTTCCACCCATTTTCTTTCTTATACCTGAAAGGGATGATCTCGTGCTTCACCTGAAGACCTGCACTCTTGGAGTCCTCCATTCATGAGTTTTTGGTATCCTGACGTGTAGTAATCTCCCCCGCCCATCGTTAGGTATGTGTTATGGGCCTAGAATTTCCTATGGTACCTCTACACGTCCCCCATCCTTTTGCTCGACCTCCCCTCCAAACCCATTGTTGGACCTCATGAAGTTGTACTGTCATGGGATTCCTTGGTTTCATGCTGATTGTTCGTTGAAAATCAACGTTCCGTCTTATGCTCTCATGGATGGCATCATCAGATGTTTTTGCACCCTCTATTTTTCCCCCTTTGGAGTCTGAGTCACTCCATTTTTCCCTGGAAAACAGGGGACCCGATACTTCGTCCTTTCTGGCTCATTTTGCTGACCATAGCAATTCGGAAGTGGCTCCCGTCCCTTTTTACCCCTACCACTCAGGTGGCGTTTTCCCACACTTTTTTCCTTCACCTTTCTTCCCCAGACGACGAAGGGCGGACCATAGGTGGATCTCCGTACGTTTTGGGCAGCATTTTGCCCCAGTTCCCCTTTTTCTTTCTCTGTACTAGGCCGACATCTGGTCTTTTTTCATCCTTCTTTTTCAATTTCTTTCCAGTGGCGGTGTGATGCTGCTCCGTTGCGATCCCGTCGAAACCTCCTAGATTTTCCATGAGCGACAGATCCTTTTTCCTTTTTTCCAGCTTTCTACTTTACAAAATAATTTTATCCTCCTGACCTTTAGGGCCCCCACGTTGTTGAGTTCGCAGCAATTACAATGAGATCTTGAGTCCTTTCCTTTCAAACTTCTTTCTAGTTTTGAAATTCGTTATTCTTCCCACCTCTATCTCGTGACCCTTAATCCTGCTGAAAGTTGAAACACACCCCCCTCCCATTGGTTTCCCCCCCCCCCCACCATCGGCAACCTAAAGAAGACCCTCCAACCGTGGTTTCCTCTTATCCACCTGATCCCTTTAGGTTCCCCCGAGTTGTTGCCATTCTTTGCCTCGTTATGGCCAGCTCCCACCTTCATCCGGTTTTTTTTTTTCACAGAAGACATTCTTGAACCACTCCCAACTCTTCTTTGCCACCAAATGTAATTAGGTTGGATTCTCTTAATTGGCCCCCGTGAAGCAACACTTCCTGATCCTACGAAGAACCCTACACGCTGCTTCTTTGCCTTTAGCTATGTATCCCCCCCCTTTGTCTATCCTGTCCTTTTGTTGATTCTTCCCAACGCCCCCACGCGCAAGCTGCCTCCGCCCTTCCCCACGTTGTCCGTCGACCCACGTTTCCCTGCATCACAGTCTGATCCACTCCCTCTCTCTAATCCTGAGACGTGCATCTATTAGCGATATGGTAACACACGTCCCCGATTGGTCCTTATTTTTCTTGTTGCGAATCAAGATCCTTAGTGTCTTTCCAGTTCAAACTCTTCCCCTTCTCCCCTGAAGAATTTTCCAGTTCTCTTACTGTGATTGCGATGACCATCCTTCTTTCCCTGCCAATAGCGCTTTTTCACTTCTTGTATTTTTGAGTCCCTTTCCAAGTATGGTCTTTTTCACGTTGAGCTTGTGGTTCCTTTTAATATACTCGTCTCGCCACGCTACATCAACTGGGTCGAGAGGATCCCGTCTTTTTTATCTCTTGAATTCCTCTTGTCCAACTTTTGATCGTGGATAGTCTCTTCGGGTTTTTTTGTTCGCCTGCTTTGTGACGA
>Ga0179593_1466839_pt1 | contig 13610 bp, 9 predicted proteins | sample CZODoug2_1_08_16_FD_185931 | JGI IMG/M metagenome (GOLD analysis project Ga0179593, IMG submission 185931) | Vadose zone soil fungal communities from Angelo Coast Range Reserve, California, USA - CZODoug2_1_08_16fungal (PacBio error correction) | ecosystem: Environmental > Terrestrial > Soil >... | reverse complement strand
ATGGTCCCCAGAGTGTCTGATCTCTTTCTCTTCAATAATACCCAGTTGTTGAAGAGATGAGTTCAGAATCTTTGACGTCCCTCTCCCTTCTTCTCCTACCAGCCCCACACCTTCGCTCCCTTTCTTTTCAGCACTTTTGAATCAGTCATAGAAGTTAATGGCTCAGGACATACCTCCCTTCTCGTAGCTTTTATACGATTTTCTTCATTACCCCTTTCCCTTCTGTAACGGCAACACCGTCTCGTCCATCAGAACGAAGCGACCGCTGTACCTTCCCCCCGTTTTACGCCGGCGCAGGTCAAGCAACTGTCCTTCCCTTATCGATTACTTTTCCAAGTTTCCTCCCGCTCTTCGACCGTTGAAACGGATCCTCAATTCTTGTTTTATGTTTTCCGCTCGAGCGTTTGCCCCTTTCTCTGGAAAGCCTGCAAATATATCCATCCCTCCCCTCTCCCCGTACCTTTCATTTGCGCTGAACAGCAAGTCTCCAAGCTACCCCAACTCACGATGCCCTTACAATTAGACCAGTTCCCTGCTTGCCTTTGTCGTTCTGTTTGTCCCCGTACCTTGTCGAGACCTCTCCTTTTCTTCACTCCCTGTTGCAGAACCGTCTGGCGGATACGTCCCTTTGAGGATTTGATTTTGTTTATTCCATTCTTCGCCGCCCCTTCAAATGAATCGGACCTGTCTGCTCTGATGCCGTGTCCCCCCCTTCCCGGAAAGTTCGTGCAATCCCCATTCGCCCAAAAGTCCTCTGATCGTTCCAACAGCGGTAGTTTCGTTTCCCTCCCTCCTCATTTGCCTTCCCGTTTCCTCTCCTTTCCTTCCTTAAGACGTCTCGCCCCCGCCGGATTTCTTCGCTTACCCTTCTTTTAATCGCGGTCTTCGTCCCGTCAGTCCGCGGGGCGGTCTTTCCCTCCCCTCTTATTAACGTCCTATCCTTCTCCTTCTGACTTTTAAAAATAGAAACAGAGTCTCCGCTTTTCTTTTCCATTCCCCTTCAGTGCTATAATTCGCACTTCTGAAGACGAGGTTTGAGCCTTCTCTTTGATACGCACCCAGGCCGACCTTAAGATGTCCAGACTCTCCCCCCCCCCCACCCCCCAGTGGATCGGTCTCCCTTGTAAGGAATGGAGTCTCCCATTTCGCTGGCGTTTCGTTTCTTCACCAAGCGAATTTTTGAAGAGTGTCCATTTTCGTCTCTCCCCCTCTGGCTTAAACTCAAGCGCCCTCCCTTTTATCGGCTAAAATGCCCTCCACCCTAATTCCGTTCTCTTACGGTTACTCTACTTCTTTCATCGGCTGCAAGCCTTGCTTTCCCGCAATTATGAATTTTTCAATTTTCCTGACCCTTTATTGGAAAACCACTCTTTATTTAAATTCCCTCACCTGCCCTTCTTCTCTTTTCCCCAGGAGTTTCCGTCTTATGATTTGGCGAATCTTCCTTGCCTTTTGCCTATATTGCCTTGAGTGCCCGCCCATTTTGGCCCATCCGACTATTAGCGACTCCTAATCGTCTCATTAGCTTCTCTCCTTCTTTGCGAGTTTACGCGGGACGTGGCTTTTCCCCCTATATGATACTGAGACCTCCACCCCCCAATACACCCGATCGGAAGCATGTCCCCCCAGCCTACACAGAAAGATTTTTTTGACCCAGATACTTCAGTCACCTGTTCTTACCACCCGAGTTTAGCGGGATAAAGCTGGCCCTTCCGCTTTTTAATAATCAGATGCCATGAGTCGGACTAAACCTCTACGTGCTCTCTTGGACGTCCTTTTGCAATAGGGATAGGTCACTCTACGTCTAACCTGGATTCGTGAAAGCCTTCTTTTTTACGGAACGATCTAGTCCCCCCGATTAGACCTCTGGCTTTGTTTACTTTTTTTTTTTTTTCCCCTGCTTCGCTGTGCTCTTCCAATTAAGCCCTCCCATAGAGGCGTTATCCCCTTGCGGATTTCTCCGTCCTCTTTCCCAATCTTTGACACTTCGAGTCCTCCTCTCATTTGACAGATCTGGATTCTTCCTTCAGTTGCTCCCTTCACTCCCACCGAGCTTGACTTTTTCCCGCACCTTGGGACGGAATATGGGGATTTTCGTTTAGTTGGTTTGTTTTTCCTACTCCATCTGTTTTTCTCTTTTAATAATCTCGTTGTTTTGTGTAGTTCGTGTGAGGCTCTGCAGACACAAGAAAAGCCAATTCCATCCGCTTGCTCTCCACCTTTCGCGGCAGCTGGGTGTGAGGTCGCGTTCAAGGGTGTATTCCTTTCCCCCCCCTTTAACCTTCGGCGATCCTCCTTTTTCATTCCCCCCCCTCTTTGTATGATAAGGCTCAGCGATCCCCTTGAGACCTCTGAGTTTCCTCCCTATTTTTGAATTTTTCACCCCTCCCCGCCCGATGTTCACAGCGCGATCGCCACCAACCTCCATCGGTTTTATTTAATGTGAAAAATCATCCAGACCCCCCCCTTCCCTATCTTAGACCCTGAGATGATCTCTGCCCAAGTCTTTCGTGATCACAGGTTCCGACTTTTGCCCCCTATGCACCCCTTCCTTCTTGGCAAGCTCGATGTTCTGGTCTGATCGTTAAATTCCTAGTCCTGGCTTCTTCTTCCTTTTAGAGGCAAGGAAGGGCTTTAAGGTCTTGCCCTTTCCCTAGATGTGACGCAATTCTGTGTTTTGTCTGCTTGGCACATGCTCCTCGTCTCTTTTACCTGCGATTGGTTTAGCAGTCCATATCGGCCCGTATTCACTTTTTAGTAAACCTCTCTTTTTCCCCCTTTTTTTCGCCCTCTTTCCTCGATGCGCGTCTACTGTAGATGTCAGCTTGTCGGTGGCGGGTTCTCACGGGTCCACACAAGTGTAGAATTTTATCCGTTCGTCTCCAGCTCAGGCACTTAGCCTGTCCCGCCCGCCGAAACAGCGCATCCGGCGGTTTTTCCCTCCTTCATCACTCCATTCTGCCTGACTGAGCAAGTCAGTTCTCTTCCCGCACTCGGCCTATTTTCCATTTCCCGCGATGACGTGCGTTTTGCCCGCTGCGGGCCTCCTTTTGCTGCCTTTAGCGATTTACTTGCGAATCCCCTTCCTATCGATAAACCCTAACTTTTTTCCAACTAACTCCTGTCTACGTTGACTAAAAATGTAAAAGCGTCTTGCTAGATTCGTTTTTTTAGTCGTGGGCTCTTTCTTCATTTAAGGTCCTTAGCTGACTTTACCCGCCTTTTCCCTCCCCTCCTATTGCCTAATCGTGGGTCCTGACGTTGTATAGCTCCCCCCAGCTTTATGAGAGTCGGGTGATTTTCCCTCGAGAACAGGGGCCCCACTCCGGTTTCTTTCTACTTCTTATAGCCCGGGGACCGCTCCCCTCCCGGTAATCTCCCTTTGAAGAGTCCGGTTACTCCGCCGTCTTCCTGATGTCTGACCGTACCCGCCTGGAGGATTGATCCAATCGATCAGTTTCACTAATAGGCCAACCCCCCCTCCCTTTTTCGCGCAGGACACGTGCTGGCTGGAATTTTTCTTGCGGTAGCTGACATTTCTTAATGAAGGTACCGCTCTATCAGCGTGTCCCGAGCACTGCTTATCTCACAAAAATCCTACTCCACAAGGCGGTTATTCACCCTTCACGCCCTTCTTCATTCATTTTGTCGACGCCCTTCGAGGTTCTTCGACCCCCATTTTCTTTCAACCCAACGAAACTATTTCCCGTGATGGAAATGCGGAGAATTCCGGTTTTCCACATCGATTTTGTCTCTTTAGTTCTGGATTTCGCTGGCACAAGCCCCCCCCCATTAAGATACTGTTAGCTGCCCGGAGATTTTGCATGTTTCCGATTCTTCAATGGAAACAGCCTGTCCCCCCTTTTATAGCATCTCCTTCAGTGCACTCAGTAGCCCTTCCCACTTGTATTCGTATGATCCAACCCCTCTCTTTTCTCCCCGGGGTGCGTTCAAGGATTTCCTTTATCGAACTTACCCAACTGTGACTGGATTTCTCTTATCGGACTGGAACTCGTTGTGCGTTTCGCGTTTTTTTCCTTGACCCAGTAGACGCTAACCCATGCCCCCGATCGCGCTCTTTTCCCAGTCGATTTATCGCATTCCCTCACCGTCGAGCAGATCCAGTTCTGTACTTTATTTCGCTATTCTTTTTTGGTTCCGGGGCTTGGTGAGGATGTAATACTTTCCCTTCGCTGCTCAGATCTCTTCTCTCCTTCTTTCTTTTTTTAGTAGAGGAGTCTTTCAGATATTGAGCCACTTCGTCTTTCCCCCCAGCACAGCCCGGAAAAACCTGCAGTCCTTCTCACTTCAGTAATGGCCGCTCCTTTCTGTTTTCATGGCTGAATGCTGACTTCCCCTAGAAGTCTTCGCTAGCGCATGTGCTCTTTCGGAACGTATTCCCGCTCCTACTCAAACACCAGACTCTTCCGCGCCGAAAGCGTACCTCCGCTTCACGTTTTTAAGACTTCGTTAAAAGCCAAGTCATTGATACTCCCACAGTTCCCGATCTTTGATCATCGACCCTTGGCATCAAATTTTTGCCCGACGTCGGTCTCCTGGCGCGAATTGCCGGCGCAGTTGTCTGGACCGCGGCGCGCAGTTCAGCCGCCTCTCTTGTGATCTGACCCAGAGAAAGGATGTGAGATTTTCACCTCCATACGAAACCCCCCTTCGAGTCTCCAGTTTCCCCGCTTCCAGCTGACCATAGTGCTGTTCGTTACTTTTTGTTTTTCCATGACCTTTCTCAAGGGAGTTCTAATCCAGCTACTTTGTTTCTTCTCCGTTTTTTTAGTATTGTTCATCCGCGTGCTAGGTACTCCCCCTTCCATGGAGATCGTCCCGTTCTCTTTTAGCCTATCCTTTTCTGGGGAAAGAATCCTGACTTCCTTCCTCCCATACGCCCCCGCCCCTGTCGATCAACGAGTGTTTTATCTGCGCTTTCATGATGAAGCATTCTGACCGCCGGTCCCCCCGTCCCCTTTAGGGGATTTACCGTCCGCTGGCCTTGCTTTATCAGCGATTCTTCGTTCCTTCTCGGTTGGACGGGATACTACTTCTTTCCCGTCGTTTTGTGCCAACCGGTTTCTCGACTTTATCAAACAAGTCCCCGCGGTCATACCTTTCTTTTCTGCGCTAACAGTGCCGTCACTGATGGAACTCTTATGACTGCCCTTGAGGGTCGATGTTGCAATCCCTCTTGCGACATCCGCCAGTCGTCACTTAACCCCCCCTTTTGACCGTTCACTAAAGTCGGCTTTGACACTTTATTTCTTGTTTAATGAGAATTTAGTTATGAAGCGCTAGGTGATCTGATCGTTTTCTCCACTCGTGCTAATCGCCCTTCATCGCATAGCTTCAAATGACCTCAAACATTAAGCTCGTACTCGTCCAGTTTTTGTTTCTCATTGTAGTTCTTTTGTTCCTCTAATTTGCGAATTCTGGCCTCCCTCGCGTACATTCGTGACAAAAGCTGTGAGTCCTCCCGAAGAGGAGACTTTTCGTCTGACGTTTGGCGTTGTCTATGGCGGTCGGTGCTTAGTTCGTGCCATCATGCTTATATTTTTCCCGTTGCCGCCCAAGCCGCTACGCAGCTGCCACGCGAAATCCTCTTTTCCAGTTGAGTCTAATCCTGGCACTTGCGATTGTCCGACCTATGAGGCTCCTTTTTTTGATCGTACCTAACACCAACCATCCTGTGTACCTGAGACCTTAAGCAGGTTCCAGTCCTTCCCTACGGGACCAAGATACTTGCTTTCTTCTTCCCCCATCAGATTAGCCGACCCGTGAGAAGTTCTTCTTCCCCGGTGTAACTTTTCGCTATGAAGCTGTCGGAGCACGTCTCCTGGTGCGCTCGAAGTCGGGTTTTCCGGGATCGCCACGATTGCCCTCCTTTATCCCTCCTTATGTGTATTCCGAGATCATCATTTACCTGCAGTTTTTTCTTCTTGAAAAATTTTAAGAACGGCCGATTTCGATAGAGTTCGGTCCTGCTTCGAGTTTGATTCCTTCTATAACATCGAGTCTATTCTACGACTCTCGTTCTAGTTGGATCGCGGATTGATCATCCCTTAGTTTCTAAGACGGTGCAGCCCTTCGCGTTCTCAGCTCCTTGTTTCGCTCCGGCTTGGCCGTACGCCCCTGCTCTTCCCGCCCTCGCTGGCAGGAAGTTTTTTCCCTCTTTGTACGGATATAGTGTGATGTTTTCTTTTCTTGACTCCCGATTCACGCCTTGCCTTCCTACGTGTTGTTTTTGCTAGTCTCTCGCGCGGGACGTACACTAACATTCCCTCCCTATCTTTTGCGCCACCCTTCTCGGCCAGAGCGGGTTTGTTTTTTTGTCCCCCCTTTGCGTAGACGGGTCTCCATATAGGCACTTCCTCTCAGGTTGAGGCTGGGATGTCCTTACTTACCCTCTCTGAACATGGAGCCCACCGCATATTTATATCGCCGTGTTTGCTGGTAAGTTGTGATACATCAACGCTCGAGGCGTCTCACTCACGCCCGATCGCAAAAACTTTAGCGGTCTTCTCCTGTTGAAAGTCCCCTCCTCCCTTCCCTGAGATGCTTTTTAGTCTCGGCCCCAATAAGGTCTGTAGATACTTTGGATCTTTGTAACCCCCTCATCACGAGTGCACACCGCCTTTCCGGACAGTCGCGGTCTTTCACATCCCTTTTAATTTCTCCTCCCTGTCAGCGTATGAGGACCCCGACGAGGTCCCGTTCCCATTCCTTGCTCGGCGCTAACTTTTTCAATGAGATGTGAATGACCCTTATTGGTCTTCTGTTAGGTGATTCCGCACCTGTTTCCCCGTTTGTTCACCTCTCGATGTGGTTTAGTAAGGCCCCTCTTCAGTATCGTGCGTGTAACATGCATTCCTTTTCTACCTTATGCTTCCTGATGCGCGTGATGGCCAATGAGTTCTCTTTGATCACGGTTAACCCACCGCATTTGCCGAACCTGAGGTAGCAGCGCAGTCCTGCCCGCGAATCCAACTGCCGCCACAGAGCGCCTTCCCCTTCGTTGAGGGCCTTGACTCATTCATCTTTCTACATCTTTTCTCGTCGAACTCTCTTAAATCTAGAACTTTTGCTAGTCATAGAGCCGGACGTGCCGTCCGACGCGAACTCTAATGTTTGCTTTCTTTTTCAAGATTTTGGGCCCAGAGGAGAGCCGTTTTTCTCTAATTCCTTCAAAATACCTTTTTCGCCTTCTCCCCCTGTGTGTCAAAGCCGTACTTTTTCTGCCTCTACCCGTTTTTCTGTTCGCGCTTTCATTTAAGGTCCTGCTCCTTCTTGTTGTTAGCGCCTTCGGTGATTAAGAAGAATGAACTGCCTTGGGCTGCCGTGTCGCGCCTGAACCCACCCCTTCGAAGCGTGCGATCTTTCTTTTTATTCCTACTTTCCTGAGAAACGGGGGGACGCAACCTTTTTTCCTAGTCGATACGATAGACTGATCTTGGCTTTGCCTTTTCTGCTGGTTGTCAGCGCTTTATTCTTGGCCTTCCCTTTCAGAAGCGGCTTAAGCCGTCTTGACTTCCGCCAAACGTTAGGCCTTGTTCCCTCGACTTCATTTTCAAGGAACTGCCCCCCCCAGCGGTTGACGCTTCACTTTCTTGTTGAAAATGGTGCGGCTTCTCCCTCAGGAATCGGCGTCCCACTCAGAATTCCCCCCTCCGTGCCGGGCGGCGAGCAGAGGATGATCCCCCCACGCCCCTGCCCACAAGGAAGGTTTTCTTTGTGCAACGTTCGAGCACTTTTTTCTCCTCATTCTCGGGCACGTTTCCCCGAAGCCAAGCACTATGTCAGTTTTTGTCAATTTCCCTCTTTTCGGGAGTCACATCCCTTCATATGCTTCTGGTCTGCGCTTGGCCAATCCCCCCATTCCTTCGCCTGGTCTCCAATGGACCTTCATTTCTTTCCACGATGAGTGATCCTAGTAAAAAAATGCCTCCTGGTCAATTCGACGTCTTTACTCCTTCTTTTCGCCCGGCTTGCCCACGGGAGGCCTTTTAGTGAGCACGCGCTGTCTTTTTTTCCCGTGGACTGGTCGCGCACCAGAACCCCCCCCCCCCCCCCCCCCCCCCCCCCGCCCCCCCCTTTGGCGCGATTCTTTTCCCTCCTCGGAGGCCGGACTGAGTCGTTTTTTTCCTCTCGGCCGAATGAAGCGGAGCATACGCCTCTGTTCAGGATCGACCTCGACATGTCCCGGACGTTACATTCTGAATTCTTCCTTTTTGTGGTTTTAAGTTTGGTGCTGTTTTTACTTGTAAGGCTGGAACGATCTCTTCTTCTCCTCCGTTGTTTTTGATTTGATGTGTTCATTTCCTAAATATCGATGACCACTTTACTGAATCAGCACCATCCGGCACCCCCCAGCCGCAGCGGAGGAATAAGTTTCATCCCTTTACTCTTTCGGCCTTTCTTCTAAGGGCTCTCAGGACTCTCCGTTCCGGAGCGTTCAGGATGGTGAGCGACTTTCCGCGTGCCGCTCAGGAAACGGGCCTCTTCCGCCTCCCTGCAAGAGAAGTAATCGGCCTTTCACAGGTTTCCCTCCGGCTCGGTAAAGAACATCTCTTCCGCCAACATCGGTTTCCACCTGCTTTTTGCTAATCATTTCGAGGACAGGAAGTTGGCAGGTATGATGCGGAGATTGCCATGGCGCATTGTTGCCGTCTTCCCCTGTAGACTCCCCCCTTCCAAGACCAGGGTACACGCTCTCTCTCCAGAGACGCCAGCTGATTGCACCTTGTCCTCTCAACCGACTACTACGATAACCCCTAGTAGCCGGTCAAATTCTGAATTTCAAATTTGAAATAGTTTTTTTCTTCTGTGTGACCCCTGTCCAGCCCCTCTCTTTTTCTTACCAGCCATTGCGGTTCACTAGACCAGTTTAGGTTGATCATCCTGGCCCTTTTTGCGGCCTTTGTTACTGAGGTTGTGCGTAATAGCGGTTTCTTCTTTCTTTCCCCCTGCCATGGCTATTACCGTCTCTGCGCCGATGGCGGCTTGGCATGAGAAAGGAGGCAACCTCCCCCCCGCCTTCCCTATTAGTCGTTTGGGTTGTTCCCAGTATCCTTACCGTCTTTCCTCTCGTTGTCCTTGCGGGTCGTCATGAAGTCCTCCCCCTTTTCGGATTTACCGGCCGCAGCCCCCCTGATCCAAGAGATGTTTTTGTTTGTCAGTAGCGGGGCGGCCGGGCTATTCCAAGATCGTCATGTCTCTTGTACCTAGCGGATGTTGGGTCCCCCTTTTCTTCCCCTGACGTAGTACCCCCCCCTCCCCCCTCTATGATTCACTCTTAGTGTCAGGCGATGCGGCAATAGTCCGCCGGACGAATGCTGGATTCTCTTTCATCATAGAGCATGTTTGTGCCCTTCAAAATTTTCATGGGGGATCCGAAAAGACAAGCGCTCCAAAAAAGTTTTTTTTCATATATAGCACTAGAGTCCTGCTTTCCCCGTTTGAGCGGGCGCTGTCCTTTGACCATCTTTATGAAGCTCTTTTCAGGGTTCGAAGCTGCTTAAATCCCCCTCCATAGCTCTGAGCTGCTCCATCCTCACATTGAGTTTGCGTCCGTCGCCACTTTGAACTTTCCCCTTGAGCCGATGAATCGTAGCCTCCGTTCTCTTTTCCCACCTCGAATTAGTGGCCAACGCGATCCCTGAGACCACCCAAACCGAGTTGCGTCTCACCGCACGCGGTCTTTTTTCGTCTTTTTTTGGGCTCGCCTTGAGCTGGAGACGTTTCTTCTTTGCCATGATTGATGCTCCTCTTCGTTAGCAAACAGCGTATCTGGAAACTACTACATTTTTTTTATTTCGCGCATCCGTAGTTTGTCGCCGTTGGAAAGGAGATTGTTACGACGCACGATGTACTGGCTTTCCTCTCAACCCAACTTATACGACGGGCCTGCCTTTCCACGAAGCGCCAGAATACCTTATACTTTGCCTGTCACATATTAAAACAAGCAGAGTTAGGACCCTTGTCTCATCAAGCCTTAATTGGCCTCTTCTTGTCCTCCCGCTGACATTTCCCGTCTGAATTCCCAGCTTAGGTTCTGCGCTGCCCCTCATGGGTAAATAGGTTAGCAATTTCCGGGAAACGGATAGAAACCTGATATGTTTCTCAGAGCCCCTTCTTGATTTCTCGCCGTGGGCGGCTGATGAGCTTCCCCCTCCTCCTCTTTTTGAGTTTTGTCGGCGCGCTTAGTTTGATGATTCACCTCCAGAAGTCGATAGAGAGGCGTGTGCCTCCAGGAGCTTCTTCGTTTCCCTGCTCATCCCCTTCGTGATGACAGAGGGCCCTTCTCTCCCAGTATGTTCGCCCGTCTATGGCTTTGGTCCCCCCTCCTTCCGTCTTCCCAAATTGCCTGAGGTTCAGTCCCCTGTTTAAGGAATTTCTTGATTGTAGCTGCATAAATCCATATCTCTCTTTCTCACTTCGAGTCCGTTGTGTTTCTTACTCTTCTTTCTCTGCGTCAGAACCCCGCCCCCTTCCCCATCCATTCAGTCCCAGATTACGTGGTAAGAGAGGGCTGACTTTCGCGGTCAATCTCCAATCGACATCTGAGGCGCATCATGATGATCCCTGTCCGGTCATCTCCATAGATTCATAAGGCTTCGAACTTGAGCAGCCGCATTTTTCGTTCTCCTACGATTTTTGCGGGCTGAATTGATCATCACTGAGTAGAGGAGAACGCAACAATCCTCCCGATCGAAGCGTCAGGTCGTCTAATGTGAAAGTCCTCCCGCTCCCGCGAGATCGCCAGATTATTTATTTCTGCGGACACCCATGGTCTCCACCTTGTGCCAGGAATCCCTTCTCCCTATTCCCCCCCCTAAGTAGTTGAAAAGCGCGAGGTTGCCCCACCTCCACCCCCCCGATGCGTTTTAAATTCGATTTTCTTGGACCGCGCTTAGGACAACGACGCTTACCAAGGAAGGGCTTGAATCCCACGTTTTTCCGTAACTCTTTTTGACTGCAAGCTGGTTTTCCAGATTGTTGTCGCGGGGACATGCTTCTTTTCGTTGCTACAGCGTCTTTTGTTTAGTCCAGATTATCCCCTTTGCCGGCCAGTCCGTGGCGTCTGGCCCCTCCTTCCTTTTAACAACGACTTCTTCAGAGATGATCGGATCAGCGCGGATGGCAGCGTTGCTGTTTGCTTACGCTGAACATGTCGGCATCATTGCACGCCGCCCTTTGTCTGCCTCCCCCTAGCCGCGCGCGAGAACTTGCCGCCCCCCCCCTCTCAGTCCGTCCCCTTTGAATGTCAAAGAAGATGTTTAGACCCTTCTCGATTGCATCCCTTCCGCGGACCCATTGCGAACGGTCGACGCTTCGATGACGTGCGTCTCGGACGTCTCCCCCCCCCTCTTACGGTTTTCCTTGATGCGTCTTTCAGATTCTATTCTTTTTTTCTCCTAGGAAGATCGCCAAAATTGCGGTGTCCTAACCGCCTCAAATTAGCCCTGTCCGCGCCGCTCAGCAATTCCGGACTTTATTTTATGTTTTTTGAGCGTTTTGGCGTTCCCTTCGCGGCTGATTTTTCGCCCTTCCTCCCAGATGTGCTTCATGCGCATCGTTTGTTGCCTTCGTACTGAACACTCATAGATTTCTCTTTGCTGTCTTTTCTTCTCCTCGAGAAGCGGGGTGGCCCACATTGTAGTCGTATCGATAGGATTGCGGTCTCCGGCGCCACGCGGTTGGACGACTGCTCCCGACGTTTCGGTAAATCCGTGAGTCTTTCCGTTTCACGTCCTTTGACGGACGCAATCGCGCCCTGCTCCATATGATTCCTTATCATGCCTGCAAGCACGCTGAGCGCGGCACGTGCTGGGAGGCAGGGTGATGCCGCCTTTCGTCATGTCCCCGCGTCTTTCAAGAGACGGTTCCTTACATTTTCCTGGCGGCCCGACTCTTCTGTCCGTTTAACCACACCCTAAGGAGATCCTGTCAACTTAGAGCGCTAAATTCTTTTTGCCTTCGAGGCGCCAAGGTTTGTCACCCCTCAAGGTCCCAGCACTGCAGCTTGTCATGGGCGAATTTTACGGGTTGCGATCCTCTGGGTATCGGCTTTCGTCTTTTTTTACTCCGTAAAAGTCTGCTGTCGCTAAGGATTCTTTGAAGGGTTCCTCTCCGACCTTTGCCGCGTTCCCCCCCCAATTCTCCCGGGCAATCTTGCGCCTATTACGCTTCCCTCGTCGACCGGCGCCCAATGGGATGCTTTTTCTGATTCGAAATCTGACTTTTTTTCTTTTTACAAGTCCTTTTTCCGCCTGGCTTAAAACCTTTAGGCTTTCGGTTCGCTTCGGCTGTTCACGCAAGGTTTTCTTTTTTTTTAATGACGCGCCGATCTGGTCTCACCATCAGATTACAGCCTTTTCGCGCTGTCATGGTGAGCCTCGCAGGAACTGCTTTGAGCTAAGTCTTCCTTTGCTTTACGATTTAGTCGTGCTTTCTTTGGTGCTCGGGCTGGTGCGTCTTTTCCCTGGGTGAAAAATGTGAACCCTCTCGTAATCTTAATAAGTTGTTTTATCGGATCTGTTCCGGCATCTTGACCCTGTAGATCCTGACCGAAGCCCGGTTTGCCACAACGCTCCCCCAAGCGGAAATCCGTTACCCCACTGTTCCTTCTCTCTAACTTCCTGGCTTCCCTGGTCCTCTCAGGACATCTCAGTCGCCGTGGGATCTACTGTTGAGAGTACGTCAGAACTTCGGCGGTCCTTCACCTCCTCCTCGTCCAAGGCAATGAAACATGTCTTGCCAGGTTTAGCGACTTTGCGTACCCTCTTCCGATGCACCCGGTCCTTATTTTCATCGACACTTCCGCTCCCCCTTCCTGACCCCTGTACTGGCGGTCTGAGAGGCTAAGTGACCTGTCTATTTTTTGCGCTGTGCAAGTCGTCTCTAAATTTTTTTCCCAATTATCTTGATGGTGACAGAGACCTTCTCTGATGATTGTCACGCGCACCGCCAATCCCCCTCCCTTCTCTCCCCATTCCCGTCCAAACATAGCAAATTCTCTGACATATTTCGTTCGGTCCCACGACCTTGTTTATTGAAGACCTCGCCTGAGTCTCAAGCAATGTCGTTTTTGCGAATTGAAGATCATCCTTCTTTGTTCTTCTCTTATTTTGGGATAATCGCGCTCGGAAGCCCGGGTCCCCCTTAGATGTGACCGTCTCTTGTCGCCATCCTTGTTTCACATAGTAGACCAGGCTCGAATACATTTCCGCCCAGCACGTGCTTTTCTGAGACGTCAACCGCTTTTTCTTTCGGTCCTTTACCGATGGTCCTGCGTAAGGTATTCCCTCCTTCCCTCTTGGTTGCGGGGATTTACTCCGCCTCTACTGCTTTTCGTTTGGTAGGCTTCATGGGGCCGGTTTCGCAAAGATCGTCTATCGTATCGACTCGTTTCTTCCCCCGGTTCTGACGGAGAGCCCACCTCCCCCCCGGAGCAACACACGCTTTGAGTGTTCAGGCTTATGCACGGTTCAGCAACTAAACGAATGCTGGAAAGCTATGAAGACCTTGCGTCATGTGGACTCCCCCTCTTCCTCAATGTTCACCCCCCCGCGCAATCTCCCTGCATCAGCCCCTAAAGTCCGGCT
>Ga0179593_1321686_pt1 | contig 13610 bp, 23 predicted proteins | sample CZODoug2_1_08_16_FD_185931 | JGI IMG/M metagenome (GOLD analysis project Ga0179593, IMG submission 185931) | Vadose zone soil fungal communities from Angelo Coast Range Reserve, California, USA - CZODoug2_1_08_16fungal (PacBio error correction) | ecosystem: Environmental > Terrestrial > Soil >... | reverse complement strand
TTCCCCCTCCTAACAATTTTGGTTTTGCTTTTTTCGTTGAACATGTGCTCTCCTCTCCCTTTAAACATCTCGTATACGTATTCGCTACCCCATATTCCCCACACTTTCCTAGTTCGCCAAGAAGGAAAACCCTCCGCCGTGCCAGAGCGTGCCTGCCTTATTTCATCAAAAATAGGTGGAAGTCCCTGGCCATAGGTGATTGTCCAGTGATTCCGTCAACATTATTTAGCCTCCCCTTTTCTAGGCACTCGCCATGGTTTGGCGCGTTTTCTATTTCCGTCTTTCTCCCTCTGGTTCTTTTTGTCTATTTTTTCTCCCCCGTTGAAACCAACCGCCGTCCGCTGCGGTTGCTTTTTTTTGGGCCAACTTTGGACCCCTTTCCCTTTTTGTTTTCCGTTCCTTTCCTCTCTTTTTCAAGCGAGCCGAATTCGCGCGACCAAAAGCCTCCCCCTCCTATCTTTTACTTCGGGGTGACTGGTTAAGCACATAAACGCACTTGCGTGTTCTGGCTGAACTCTCTTTCCCAGTTTCATCGGTTTTGCTCCCCTCTCCACACCCTCGTAAATGGGACCCTTTTGGCCCCTTTTCGAAGAGGCAAACCTAAACAATCCTCCCTCCCTTTTCTGGATTAAATTTCTGTAAAAACCCCCTTGTTCCTACTTATGTTCTATTTTTTTTTTCGATTTTTTTGTCCGTGATGGAAGGGGAGGTTTCTTTTTCCGCCATCCGCTTCAAGATGAAAGAAAAGGAGGAACTGAGTTTTCCCCCCAAAGCTTATCCCTTGTTCATCGGGTAGCGTTTCGTTTTCATGCCCCCCTTTTTATGCCAAGACATCGGTGCTTCCATTTCTGTTGGTGGTTTTTTGCCACATCAAGTGATGCTTTGGGGCTTCCTCCATTCCCTGCTGGGTTAAAGAGCACAAGAAGTTGATTCTTCCTTGTATGCCCATTTCTTCCCTTTTTTTGCACGTGCCTTTTTCCTATTTCTCTGACATACAAATGTCCTGTTTGGCTCCTGTGCTTTTCCTTTAAAGCCTTCTTGTGCACTTTGTTGTTGTGCCTTTTCTTAAACCCCCCCTCACATTCGCAGGGGGCCCTAATGCCGTCCAAAGCGCACGCCCCGTCGCGACACCCGTTTGTATTCTTTGGCTTCGCGTTCCTGTCAGTTTTTCGATTCGCGTCCCGTTTGTGTCGGAATACAAGTTACCCCCTGGTTTCCTTTTCCCTTTTTCTTTTTTTCCTTTGTCCTACCGTAGTGGTTTTACCGCGCGGCAGCAGGGCCATCGTGAAAAGGGCCCCCCTTGTTCTCGGTTTTTCTCATTTTTTCAGGGGCGAGGTGGAGTTGGGTCGCGAATGCACTGGGCTGCCCGTTGCGCGGTTGGCTGGGGCTCGCTCTCTTTTGGGTGGCCAGTTCTATTTTCCTTTTTCCTTTTTTTTTGGGTCACCAACCTTTGATGGAATTCTATCATGCCAGCCAGAATACTGGGTTTTAAGTGTACTCCTTCCCTTACGCGACGGTTTTCTACTTTTTGTCGCAGCGCACACCGTCCTCCTGCACGTAAAGGACCAAAGCTTCCTTTGGGAGATCTCGCCATGGCCTCGCAATTCTCCCCTACCTCCGTGTTTCTTCCCAAATACTTCTTTTTCTGGTGTCTCAGGAACGACGAAACCAGTGGCAAACCTATTCTGGCCTTGTTTCTTTTTGCTTTTTCTTTGAGTCGGCGTGGCCGCCAACGGCAAATCTCTCTTTTCCTGTTTTGTGTTAGTCCTTTTTTCTTGCCGGGTGTTTAACGTCCAAGATCGTTCCTTGGCCAGCTTTCCCCTTTTTTTTTAGCCCCCCCTTCTCACCGAGTGCTTGGTGCACAACCTTTTGTTCCCGCTCGTCCACCTTTTTCTTTGCCTTTTCGGCTGGCGTCGAATCACGCCCGTCGGCCTGTGTGGTTTTCCTGCTCCCCAGCTTTTTTTTGCGCCGTTCGTCATGACAGTGCAAGGTGATTCCCTAAAAACCCTATTTTGCTTGCCGATCGTCGTCATCAAATGGTTTGGACCTTCACCAAAGGTCCAAATGCAACTCCTGTTTTATCCTAACCCACACCTAGTCCTTCTCGCCATTCCCCACCACCCTTTCCCCTTGTAAGTTTCGTTGAACCCAACTCCACCGGTTCGACCTTACAACTTACCCCCCCTTTTTCCGGTTTTTCGAGGCACCTTTGCTTTTAATGTACAACCAATCGGTCTTCCCTCATTGCCTTTCTTCCTCTGGTTGTTTTTTTCCCCACCCTTGTCCCATTTTTTCTGACCGCCTTCCCCTTCTTTTCGGTTTTCTCGTGCGGATTTTTCCGGTGGAGTAACTTCCGCCGTGATTTAGTTTGTGCATAGGCACGACCCCCTTGACCTGACTGACCTTCGTGGGAGTGCCTCCACGGATTCGCCCCCCCGTTGGCCGACAAGATTGGCTGCCCTCCTTTTTCTTTGGAACAATTATGCCAGCGTTTCTCCCTTTACTACCTCTTTTTGCTGTCACCCTTTGCGTTTAGACGGCCCAAACAGTCACCGACCCTTGGATTTTTCCCGCCACTTCCAGTTGCCGCCCCGGAAGGTTCGCCACGTCCCTTCCCCCGACGCCGCTGCCCCCGTTCTTTGGGGGTTTTCCATCCTTACTTGGCTTTTTTTCTTCCTGAATCTTTTCTTTCCCATCCTGGCCCCCTCTGCTTCCCAACTCAATTATACAGTAATGAGAGGACCTTTTTTTTGTTTCAGTTATAAATAACCTTTTTCCTTTTTCTTTTTTTCCTTCTCGACCTTTCCTTCTTTGCACCCCCCCTTTTAACTTTGCGGTTTTTTTTTTTTAAGTTTTTTGTTGACCCCTCCTTCGGCGATTGCAGTCCAGCCGTCTCCGGTCTTTCTTCTTCGTTTTTCCTCTTTTTCTTTCTTTTTCTCTCCTTGCCTTCAGACGATGCGGCTCGCTGGATAGAGGATGACAGTCTTGGCCCGGTTTTCCCTCTCCAGTAATGGTTTCCGTTGGCTTTTTTTTTCCCTTCCAAGCGTGCCCCTATAGTGATAGTTTTCTGCGGTTTCTCTCCCCTTTCTTACCCTAGCATTTTCTTTCTTTTCTTTCTTACCCCCCGCGCCCCACCAGGGCGGCGATCTTCCGATTACAAAGATCGCCTGGTCTGCCGCCTTTTTCTTGCTCTTTCCCCAAGCACCGAGTGCTCTGTCCCCGCTGTTGACTTTTTTTTTTTGCTCCCCCTTTTTATTCTTTTCTTAGGCGGCTGGGGTGCGGCCGGAAGCGGAAAGGTTTTGGAGAAAGTGTTTTTTACTTTTTCTTTTTTAGCGAGTTCGCGATTTAAAGATGGCATGGGAGTTTTATGCAACCGACCATTCAAAACCCCCTTCTGGCTTGGCCCCCCTCTATTCTCTTTTCCTCCTCTTTTTTTTTTTTTGAGTCTTTTCCCCAAATGGTCTTTGAATTTTCGTGCCACAGTGCCTTGAGTTCATACAATTAAATAGACCATAGTCTTAGTCTTGTACCCCCTCTCCTTACCCCCCCAATTTTTTCCCCCCAAAGTGCTCTTACGGCCGGAAACCCATCTCCGGATCGCCTTATTTTCCCGCAGGCCTATTACTACCCTCTTTTGTTTCCTCCTCCTTGAACTCGGTGCTTTCTTCCCCCTCAAAAACAGAGTCGAGCATCAGTTAGACTTTTTTCTGCACTCTCTCCCGAAATGTTTTTCCAGGTGCGATTTTTCTCCCTCTTTACGCTTGTCCTTTTTTCCTCAACCCAGTCCCCCACGCTTAGTTGGACCGCTTTGAAGATGGCCAATGGACATGCCCTGGCCTTCTTTTTCTTTTCCTTTGTCCCTGAGCCCCGCATCGCTGTTTCCAATCTTCCATTATTCGGCTTGAAACCTTGTTTCTCCATTCCTTAATTTTTCCGCCTTGTCTTTTTTCAATCGCCGAAATAAACTTCTTTTTCTGTTTTTTCCTTGGTTTGACCCCCTTCGTCACTTTTGAAAAGCACTGGGACTGTTTCCTTTTTTTTTTTGTCCCCTCCAAAACTCCTTTTCCACGAAGGTTCTTATGTTTCCCCAACTTTTCCCCCCCTTGATCTGGAGTTGGCCTTTTCAGCCGACTGCCGGGAGGGTTCTCGCGCCGGCTTGAAGAAAAGCGGCAGTCCCTTTTTTTTTCCTCATTCCCTTCTTTTTCCCCCCCTGGGACGAAGTTCTTTTCTAGGAGTCGTGTAGTTGTTGATTTTCATCTTTGTTCGTTCGGTCAAAGGTCTTTTGTCTTGTGTTGCACCCCCCCTTTTGTTTTTTGTTCGATTTCCGGCCAAATGATGGGGATTGACGCTCCCACAGAAGTTCGTCCTGGTTCTTAGCTCTTTCCCCCTTTAAGGTTCCCTCCTCCCCGGAAGCAAGCTGTCCCGGCCACGGTGGGTCTTTTTGGAGCTGACCACTCACTCATTTGCAACCTTTTTTTTCTTTTCTTTTTTCCCCCCCCCATCAGCCACGGTCCCTTTCCCACTGCGTCCAAAGAGACGAAAAGAGCGGCGACACCTATGGCTTTGCTGATGGTGGACTCTTTCTTTTCTCTTGTACGGGTGGGGTCGCACTCCCCCCAGTAGCAACCCTCATGCTTTTTTCCTACACTTTCCGTTTACAGAAGGAAGGCCATCGGAACCAGTGCCAATTGGCAGAAAGTTGTGTTGGGCCGGGCTCCCTGTTTTTTTTTGGTCCTCGACTGCATGGAGGCGTTCGTTTTTTTCTTTTCGCCTCTTTTGTCCTCTCTCTGGATTTGGCAGTTTCTCCTTTATCTTTTTCTCATCTTTCTCTGGGTTTTAGGGAAGAATTGAAAGGGCAGGACCGAAGACGTTGAGTTAACGCCTGGGTTGTATCCCTGCTCACCTTCGTCACGGAAAAGGAACTGACGTTGCTGCGGGAGGCTACGCCGCATGCTTTCCGGTAGCACTCACACATTTTCTCCTTCACAAATTGACCTCCCTCTTCCTTCTCCCTTATTAACCCTTTTTTTCCTTGTGAGATTGGGACTTCTAGGCGGCGTCGAAGCATGTCACAATTATTCTTCTTTCTCCCCTTTTTTTGGTGAGCTGAATATTGCCGGTTGCTGCACTCGAACGCCCTCCTTTTTTTCTTTCCTTTGCTTTTTTTTATTTCCCCTTTTGTCTTTTTTTTTTTTTACTTTTTGCTTTTGCCTCCTATTTTTCGTTCAGGTTTCTTCTCCTTCGCTGATTCTTAAGTGAGCATGCTTTTTTTCCAAGTGTCTTTCCATGCCCTTTTTCCCGGCTTTTCGTCTTTCCCTGCACCTTCCCCATCTCTTTTTGTCAGATAGAAGTAAGGAAATGGTTGTAAACGCCCAAACTTTTCCTTTACACCACCTTTCTTTTTCGCACTGCCCAATCCAGTCTCCCCAGCCCACTTTCGTCACTCTAACATTTCAGTCGGCGAAAACAACTCCCGGTTTTCACTGCAAAATGACCAACCCCTTCTTTTCCCCTTTCCTAGGCTCCGCTTCCCGGTTCCCACACTCCGGTCTTCACTTCTTTGCGTTGTTGTACTTCTTTTTTTTTTTCGGACCGCTCCTCTCCCTGTTTTTCAAGAGATCACCCCCTCCCATACTCAACTGGTGTGCGCTAGTTGCGGCGCTTTTCAGGAAGGAGTTCCCTTTCAGCCTTCTTTTTTTTGTTCTTTTCACGCGCCCCCACCTGTTGCACCAATTTGACTTTTTCTTTCCTAAAAGGATAGCCATTTTTGCCTGCTAATGGCTGCCGCTCCTTTTTTACGGTACTTTTTCAACTATGCTGCTTTATCCTCGTTTTTTCTGGTTTTTTTTTCCCTCAGTCATTTGCTGCTCTCCCGCAACAAAGTAATAATGATTGTCCAGCACCCGGCATTGACTCCCTCATTTCTTTCCCTCTGCCTCACTCCCCGGCTATCACTCCCCTCTTAGATTTTGGGTTGACTGGCGGTTTCTTCTCTTCCTTCCAGGCCTTGGCGCCCCTCCTCCTTTTCCACCCTCCCTCCTTCAGGGAACCATGGTTGTTTTCGAGTTCATCCATACCTTTCTTAATGATTTTATGTTGATCCTCTATCCCAACCGTCCCATTGCCCTTTTCCCCCCCAATTTAAGTTTTTGTCAAGTGGCGCCCCCCGGCACGTTCCCTCGGCTGATTGAAGGACCTTCCCTCCTTGCTTCTTTTCTTCCTTTTTTTTTCTTATCACCGATGGGGATTCCTTTGGCCTCTGAAGAGGCGTCCTTGTCTATCTGTATCACTCTTTTATCTACATTCCCAGGTCATGTTCGTTTGGCATTTTTCAAGTCGGAAACGACTTGCTGTGATTCTCGGTTTGCACTTGTTTGAACCCGATACGTTTTTCGATCGGCAATTTCCCATCTCCCTCTCCCCCCCCCTTTTTTTCTCTTCTTTTTTCCCCCCTTCGTCCTGTCTGATCTAATATGTTCGGGACTCTGTACAACGCCCCTCTGCCTCTCTTTTTTCCCTCTTTCCTTCTTCCGTGTTTCCACTGCTTCTGCCGCGTTATGGGGTTCCCGGCCTGAAGCTCATTGGTTTTTTTTCTTTTCTTTCAATGAGATGGTGTAGCGCATTTTTTTCCTTGAGTTTTTCCTTTTTTTTGCACTGTGAAACGAAAATTCAACACCCTTTGTTGCTGCAGGTTCTCTTCCTCCCATCGTGTTGTGTGCTAGGAGTCCTGCCGACCCCCCTTTTTTTTTCACCATGCGATCCTCCCTTCTCTACCTGTCCCCCTTTATTTGCTAAAAAATCCGCCTTTACCCAACACGTTTTTCTCCACCACTTTCTTTCTATCCTTCCCCCCACCCCCTCGTTCCTCTGAGCTGCCGCCCCGGACGATCAGACCCTTTTGGACTTTTTTGTGTGAGTTCCTCACCCCTTTCATCCTTCTATTCTTACCCCCCCCCCCTACCTGGTGGCGCGGTGCGGTGTTTTCTTTCCATCTTCTCCATTCGCTTTTTCCTTTTCCTGTTCACCGCCAGTTTTCACATCACCGGCAGGTGGTGTCCTTTTATTGCACCTTTCATTTTACTTCTGGCTATTCCCAGTTTTTCTATTGCTCTTCCTTCACCCCTCCTCCCCCCCAATTATGATAGCGCGCACGGACGGGCAGTGAACGATACGCCCCGCACCGGGTTGTCTTCGCACTCGCCCGAATAAAACAGTGGCTTTTTGGCTTTGCCCCCTTTTTACCCTCCCCCTTTTTTTTGCCCCTCACTGGGACTTTTTTTCATTTCCCCCCTTCTCCTTTTGATTTACCCTTCTGGAACCAAAAACCAGGTTCCTCATTAGGTTAGATGGTTTTCCTTTCTCCCCGGCTGTTTCTGCGCCGCCTGCTTTTTTCCGAACCGACAAGTCCCTCTTCCCGCCAGGCTTAGTTTTCCGGACAAGGTTTTTTCTTTTGCGTTTTTTTTTTGTTCTCCCCCCTTCCGGACATTTTGGATTCCCACTGGATTTTGTGGCTTGGAAAGAAAAAATCAAAGGGATGAATGTTTTTGGGCGGTTTCGATTCGGCCCTTCTGGGACCTCCGCGCACCGTTTGCCGTCCCCCCCTTCCTTTAGGAAAAGCTGGCCATCTTTTGTTTTTTTTCTAATTTTCTTTCTCATTTCTGCGCCGGTGTTGATATTCCCTTTTCTTCCTATACTTTTCCCTTTTTTCCACTTTTGGGAGAGTGCCGAGCACAACCTCCAACGCACGGCTGCGTCTCTTTCCCTTTTCGCACCTTCCGGAGGACAAATTGGCAGGCTTCCTTTTTGCTGGTTAGCTTTCTCCTTCAGGGTGGGTTCTCCAGACCCCCTTTGCCCCCCCTCCTTTTTGGAATGGTCCTTTATATTTTTTAAGACCGGAGTTTTTACTGCACGAGCATTCTTTGACCCCTTGTGCCCCCCAGCAATCCCGAGTGGTGGTCGTTGAAGGGCGTGTGGTTGTATTTTTTTTTTCTCTTCCCTTTTTCGGAGTGCTCGTGGGCTGTTTCTATCCTGCCTCTTTTTTTTTGCGATTTTCTCCCCCCTGATGTGGAATGTTGGTGAAGGACCGTTGTCCGGGGCCAACCCTTTTTCTTTCTTGATCCCCCGCCAGCATTTCATGGGTTTTAGGGGAAGCATTAAGTTTGCAGGATGACCCGCTTCTTCCTGTCCTCCGGGGTGGATTGCTTCAAGCTTCCTTCCCCTTGCTCCCACCTTTTTTTTTCTTTCTCCCTCCTTAAGCGAAAAAGGAGCAACGCAAGTTAATTTTTGGGCGACTCTTTCACCCCCACTTTCTCACGGGTTCTGCAACCCCCCGACCAACGTGGCCCCCAGATTCTGCAAATGGAAGGGGTGCGTTTTTTTTTCTTTCGATTTTTTTTTCTCCCTTCTTTTTTTTTTCTATGCAGGGGAGGAACGAAGACATCGACCGCCCATCTGCCTTTGCCCTGCCTCTTTTTGCCACGGTGTCGTTTCCTCACTCTTTTTTCCCCTGTAATTTGTTCTCCTTGCGCCTTTGCTTTGTTGTTTTACTTAAGGGCGCGATCTACCGTGCACCGTTTTTTTTTTTTTGTGCGGCGTTTCAGCCTTTTTTTTTTTCTTCCCGTCCCCGCTCTTCTCGCCCGTGACAGGCTTCCGAAAACCCCTAGATGCGGTTTTCACCGAGTCCTTAACTGTTTTTGCCCCGTCCCCCTTTTTTCTGCCAAACTGCTTTTGAGCATCTGGTCCCCTTTTTCTCACCTGCCAAACTTTTTTTGCCTCCCCATTCGTCGGGAAACAACACAACCCGTTCGCTTCCTTGCCCCCCCCCCTTTTTCTTCCAATTTTTGCCCCTTTTCCTCTGAACATGATGATCGTGTCACGGTTCCACCCACACTTTCTCTTCACTCTCCTTGATGTCTTTCGCTTTTTTTTTATTGCGCCCAACACGGGACCCCCTCGAACCCCATCGACCCTGAAATCAAACCCTTACTCCTTTTTTTCGCGTTCTTTCTTCCTTCGTTTTTCCGGAAGTGAGTTAAATTCAGCGGCTTGAGTTGTGACATCGTGGCGACCCACCCCACCAGTTGACCCCCTGCTTTATTTTGCTCCTAACATTTTTCTAGCCAACACCCTTTTCCCGACATTTTGGTTTCTTTTTTTTTGGCCCGTGAGGGGTTTAATAGGACAGGTCAAGTGGCAGTGTGCCCAAATATGGCCCATCTTTCCCCCTTCCTTTCATTTCCTTGCTGGTTGCTTGTATCCCCCCCCCCCCCTCCCTGCGGATGACTCAACCGTCATCCCGGATTTTTCGTTCGGTTGACCGCACGACTTGCTTTCCGCCCTTTCTCCCTTTTTCGCCGCAGAAACGCTTGCCGTACTTTGTGCTTTGGGGGCCCCGCTTTTTCGGTCAGATTTTGAGTTACTCCTTTCCGACGGCGTTTCGCATCAAATCCGGCAATTAGGCTCTTCCCACTTTCCCTCTTCCTCGGGCAACCTATTTCTTTCACCCCCACATTTCCCGTTTTGTCTTTTGTTTTCCTTTTGAGAGGAAAGTTGTTTCGGTTTGGGGTCCTCGCCCCTCCCTTATTGTTTTTCTCCTTTCCTGGTCGTTATGTGCTTATAGTCACTGCCCTCAAGTTGCGCGCATCAGTCTTTTTTTTCTTTTTCGTCCTCTTGCTCGCTTTACCTTAGGTCAAGTTTTTTAGAAATTCATGTTCACCTTTTTTTTATTTTTCCCCATTTCCTTTTTTCTGTGACGGCTTTTGCACCTTCCTCCCCTTACCTTCCTCATTTTTCTTTACCCCTTCCCCCCCGCGCAAAAAGGGATGTCGATCTGAACGACGAACCCGACGACTGTCTTTTGTCACTATTTTCGTTTAGGGACTGGGACAATACCGATTTTAGACCCTCTTTCTTAATTTTTCGTCTTTTTGCCCGCTCCCTTCGTTTTCTTTTTTCTTAAGCGACTTTGGTGGAGAAAGTGTTTTTTTTAAAGAGGATGTTTTTTTACGGTCACGCTCTTTTCCTGGACTGGAGGCTCCTCACTTTGCACCGAAAATCAACACAATGTCTTCTTCCTTTTTGCCATCTCTTCTCTTTTTTCTCCTCCTCATTTGTTTTGTTTCTCTCTCTGTCCTTCGTCCCCCCTTTCAATTTTGGTTTGTCCCATTGCGAGCCTACAATCAATATTTAACATGAGGTCACGTCTGCCTTCCGCCTTTACACCACACCCCCTTTATAAACCCCGTTCTAATTACGACAGGAACACACATACTTTCAGTCGCCCGTTTCTCCGGGGCGATCCGCCATCGTTTTGCGCTGAGCTCCTTTGTCCCACTCCTTCCCCAAATCTATAGAGACAGACAGTACCAGATCGTTTCGTCGGTCTCGTCCCCAGCCCTTTTTTGTTTCCGGTTCTATGTGATGGTCCGATCTTGAAGTGGTCCTCTTTCTACCAGTGCCCACCCCTACAGCCCATTTTCCTCATTCTGGTTTCCTTTTTTTACGTTTCCTTGACCCTGTCATGGAATGGTCTGGCTCGCCCTCCTTGGCTCCTCCCGCGTGAGGTTTCTTGAGGCCACCTAACACCTTCTCTTTTGCGCAAAATTCGTGGTCATTCCGTGAACTCTTCCTCACTTTGTGTCTGGCTGCCAAATCGTCCCTCCCCTAGTCGTCCCTCTTTTTTTTTTCCCGCCCGTAAATTTTTGGAAAAAAGAACTGGCGGTTCCTTCCGAGGTCCACCCTCTTTTAACGAAGTATTCTTTACCTCGTCCCCCAAAACAAGGTTCCCTTCCAATCTTTCTTTTGGAAAGTGTTGAGCATCAGAGGGATTTATGCTCGTCTTTTTCCTCTCAGTCTCCTTTTTGATTTTTCCCCAAATCGGTCCTCCCTGCGGGCATCGGCTCTTCTTTTTCTGCAGTTGCGGACAGCTTTTTTCCACCTTCCTGTTGGCGGTTCAAACTCCCACGTTATGAATGTGGGATGTCAGATTTCACTTTTCTCCCCTGACTTCACAAGCATTTTTTGAGGACTTCCTCTTTCTTTTTTACCATCCTTTTTTTTATACTTCTTTTCTCTGAAGCGGCAGCCAAGCTGTTGGCACAAGGTTGTCCTATTGTTTTGTTACTCCCCCGCTTTTAAGCATTTCTTTCAACGGTGTTGCGCGCCGAGAACACCTCCAGCCCTTTCCTTTCTCTGCGACCCCTCTCCTTAGTCTTCCCCCTCATTTCTGATGGGGACGGCTTCAGGTTCGCTTTACTGGTTTGTGTGGGGGCGCAAGCCCACTTTCGCAACCTGCGTCGAATTTCATGATTGACCGATTTTTTTACCCGCACGAGATGTCAGTTTCGTTTTTCCCTTTTTTTTTGTGGTCAGGTTTGAAGGAGAAACGGTGGAGTTGGTGGTTACTGCAGATCCTTTTCTGGTCGTTGCGCTTTCTCTTTTTTCTCTTTCCGAGGTGTTTGTTGTTGTCCGATTTTGCCCTGGATTTTTCATTTCTTTCATTTTTGGGTGTGGGCATGTTTGTCTTCTATCCTTCTCTTCTATTTTTTTATTTCGGGAAGGAATGCAAGGGCAGGCAGAAGATTGCGACGAAGCATTTTTCTTTCCTCTCTACCGCCTGCGGCCGGAAATTTTGAAACCGCCGTTTCTTTTGCTAGCGACCCCACTCCCCCCCCTCCTTCCCCCACCTCCCTTTCTCTCCCATTTTGCCCAATCACCTTTCTTTTTGCTCTGCAGCCCAAATTACTTTGCACGAAATCGGTGAGATGACACTACTCCCTTTTGTCCCCCCCATTAGTTCTTTTTTGTTTGCCAGCGGGGGGTCTAGTCGGTTTTGCAGCCCTTTTCCCCTATCTCGCTTTTTCCGCTCATCCCTCTTTTTCTTTATATCTTTTTTTGTTTCTTCCTCCTAATAGGAAAGACACGATTGCAAGGCAGAATCTTTTTTGCCATTTTTCGTTTTTCACGAGCTGTTGTCCCACTAACTTAGGTGCTGCGGGCTGCACCACTCCTTTGCCTGCTCATTTTGCTGCAGGTTTTCTCTCCTTTGTCACTCACTTCTTTTCTTTTTGCTTAGGCTTTCATCCATGCCTTTTTTTTTTACTGGCTTACATAAAACCCCATGATGTGGCTGCATGTTTCGATTGTTCCGCAACGGTTGGCCCCGTTGCCCCAACGTTGTCCTTCACCCTTCCCCCTCAGGTTCGGCGCACATCGTCCCCACCCCCACCGCTGCTTGCCAAGCACCTTCCCCAACGCCTTTTTCTTTTTTTCCCCCCTTTACTGCCAAATGAACACCACCTTTTCTGCCAAATTGTAACCGTAAGATGCCCCCTTCTTGCTCCTTTTGGTTAAAACACTCGGTTTTCCACCTTCATTGAAGCGGGTTGTCTGAAGTTTTATTTCTCCCCCCTTGACTCGTAAACTATTCCTTCCGTCCACCTCATCCCACCCTGCCCTCGTTTTTATAAGTTCCTTTGTCAGGAGCTTTTTCGGCAGGAGTTCCCGCCTGCAGTGATTGATTTTTTTGTCTCCGCAGCCCCCCAAGTTGTCAAAAATGCTTCGTGTCACTTTCCGGCTTCCTTTGGCCGTCTTTTTTCTTCCTTTTTCATTTCTTCCCTGTTTCCCCCTTTCCCCACTCTTCCAGTTTGCCTACAGCTCCGGACTTCTGCTTTTCCCCCCCCCCTTTTCCCCCCCCCCCTTTTTTCCCAAAATTCCCCCCAGCATTTAGGATTTTTTTTCCTCCCCAAAAGTCCTCATTTCTCTCTTCCCCCCCGTCCTTGACCCCTCCTTTTCAGCAAATGCATAAAAGACGACGAACGATGCCCACGACTGTTTGTTTTTTGGGAAACTCCCTGACCTTTTCGGTAAGACTTCTTGAAGTTTTTTACTCCGGCGAGCCCCACCCCCGTCTCTGCTTCCCCCCATACAAGCTCCGTAACTGCGGGAACTGTTTTTTCCTATTTCTTCTATTTCGTTAATGAGTTTTGTCTCTGGAGAGACACGTACCAGTGCTTTCCCAACCTTTACATTTTTTTTTCCTTTTTCCCCCGGCACGACTTTTATTGCGGCGATTTTTTTTCGGTGCCTTTTTTGCTTATCGTTCACTGGCTTTTCTCCCTTCCAGTATTGGGATTATTTGGCCTCGACTCTGAGTTTTTGATCGATGATAGATTATCCTTCGTTTGGCCCTGCTCCCCCCCTGACAGTCAGGGCATTGTTCATTTGGCCATAGGTCCCCAAGCGTGCCCCGATTTTTTTCTTTGACTGCTTTTTCACTCACACTGATTTGACCCGTTAGTTTCTCTCTTATCCCCCCTTTTGTTCTCCCTCAGACCGACACGATCGACTGTCTGCTTTTTTGACTATGTTTCTTTCTTCTGGTTTCACCTTCCAGGCTCGCGTCCCACGATGTTCGGGAACTCTGTCTGAGGGCGCCTGTCTCTATTTTTTTGTCCTGCTCCCTTGGCAAAGTTTTTTTTTTTTTCCGTCGGCTTTTGTATTTCCTTTCCTCACCTCTTTTAAAAGAGTGAATGGGAGGCTCGCCCCCCCCCCCCCCCCTGTGTCACCCCGGCCACAGGAAACCACACCATTTGTCCCCTTGTTGAAAGGAC
>Ga0179593_1470754_pt1 | contig 13611 bp, 12 predicted proteins | sample CZODoug2_1_08_16_FD_185931 | JGI IMG/M metagenome (GOLD analysis project Ga0179593, IMG submission 185931) | Vadose zone soil fungal communities from Angelo Coast Range Reserve, California, USA - CZODoug2_1_08_16fungal (PacBio error correction) | ecosystem: Environmental > Terrestrial > Soil >... | reverse complement strand
CCTTCGCGTATTTTAGTGTAGTAGTAAAAGACTGATTTTACAAGTTCAATTTCGTGGCTTGCCGATTCTTCTTTTCGATACAGAAAGTGAATGGAATCGGTATTCAGGTCTCATGGCCAGACCTGTAGAAGATCTCTCTTCTACGAGCTTCAGGGCGCCGATCGGGTTACTGCCGGACGTCGTCTTTCTGAGTGCGTTGAGTGGTGAAAGTCTCGAGGTTTCCTTTCTAGCGGAGTTAGATTCTTTGAACTTCAGCTCGCTCGCCGCAATTCTCCCGCACCCCGCCTTGAGCTGTCACCGCATAGAGGAGACTGGTTTTCCCTCTGTTAAACGTCCGTTTCACGGTCAGCGACCGGTTTTTTTGGCCGCCTCTTCACCGAGTCATTCTCATTTTTTCTTCCTCCTCACCCTCCAGTTCGATTCGTAATGTTCCTTTTGAGGGTTCTTCAGCGAGGACAGTTTTCCCTTTTTCAAATTCGAACCCCCCCCCCGGTTTCCTCTCTCTACAGGAAGACGTTCTCCGTCGATTCAGGAATTAGACGATTCCGTCTCTGGAAACCATCGGTCTTCGCGTGATCGCTTTTCTGCCGGCCGTTTATGGATTATTTCTTCTCCGTCATCCCTGCAGGACGCTCGAGATGAGGCAATCTTCTCCAAAGCCACATGGCAGGCGCTTGACCCCCCCCTCGTCGTGACTCCTACTCCGTCCCGGTTACGCTGGCCATGGCCCCCTTTAGTCCCTCTTTTTCGATGTTTGGTCAAGCGTGTTTTTCCCGTAAGTAGCATGGTTCACGCCTTATTAGACGCTCCAGCCCTTTCGCAACCGACAATGCAGCTTTTGTGCTCTCGAAAGTTGGGTAGATTCGGTATGCCGTGCCTTCCTCCAGTGCTCTGTTTGTATTGACCCCCCGTGTAAACAGCGCGGGAGCAGATGCATATTCTTTCCCGCTAACCCCCGTCATCAGAGATCCCCCTTAAAAACACCCCCCTAGAGGCGCCGCGTTCGAACGACCAATAGATCCTGCTCCAGAGGCATTGTGTCCGGGATGACGCCGATGTCCTTCTTTGACTCGAGCTCAGCTTTTTTGGACGATACGACGCCGTCGATGAGCTCTCAGGTTCCTGGTCTTCCATTGCGCGCCCTGACTGTGTGCCGGAGAGGCTTTTCCCCGAATGTACCATGATAATCCGGAACAACCTGCAATTCTTGCTGAAATCTCCGCAGCCCCGTAGTTGGCGGCCTTGATGGACATCGTTCTGTGCCATACCGTCTGTCCAAAGCTCCAAGTTGCCCATCGAGCCCGCTCGCTCCCGCAGAATACGACTAAGTTCATTGCGCTTCGCTTGCGAACAGGCTCTCCCTGCCTGCCCCCACCGCGAAGCCCGCGCCGCGCCGACCACTCCAGGAGTATCGAAATTTTACCGCGTCTCTTTCGATCGTTGGGAGCCCCTCCTCACCGCCGCATAATTCCTCAGCTTCGACCGAAACGCTGCCGGAATCGTATCGTATAGAGTATCTCTCCAGCGAGGTGACCCGAATTGCGCTCTTGCACCAATAAGTGATATTGCCTTCGCGCCCGTAGGGACAGTTAGCCCAGTAACCTCTTCTGCCTGCTTAGGTGACCTCCACCGATTCCTTTCCCTGACTGCACCATCCGGCTAGCGTATCTTTGTTCCGCGAACATCGTGTTGATGGTACTTCTATGAGAGGGTTCCTCGAGCATATGTGCTATCCTAGCGATGACGCCCTCAAGGGCGAGGATGACCCTTCCTCTCGAGGTGAATGCAATCATGATGCACCCGAGTAAAAGGATGACCATTAACTCCTCAGTTCTTGCCCCCAGAAGGCGAATTTTTATACCAAACAGAGGTAGGAGGCAAAAGTCTATAGTAATGCTCCGCGCGTAGATGCAGCATGATTTTCCAAGCCTGACTCTCGATTTTTCCATCGGTATTCCTCCCTCTTGCTAGTAGACCGCGGGGCCCACCCCGTTTTCCCGTTGCCACTCACCTTGACGCGATTTGGCCCTCGAACCTTGTATGCCTCTTTTGGTCGGTTTTTCTCCGGCGTAGCCGCAAAAACTATGTTCCGTAGATTTTCGGCTCTTCCCTCTCCTTTTTTCCAAATATGGCCAACTGATTTGGCTTCCATCCGCCTCTGACCTATTCTCTCATGCGTGTTTCATATCGCTGTCCTAAACACAGAATAGTTTTCTCTCCTCTCTTGGCCTTTCAGCCGATATCGCACGTTTTGCCGCCCCTTTTTCCGTGACTTTGCTCTTTTGTCGAACCTTCTAGTTGTTGGCTTTTCTTTTCTCCCCAGTATTTCTGGACTTTCCCGAGCAGGCCTGTTTTTCTTTATCCTAGAGTGGTGGTCTCTCGTTACCACCCCACGCCAACTTCGTCCATTTTTCTGATTTGCGTTGAATCGAGTTCACTCTTCCCCCTGTCATTATCACTTTTCCTCTCCTGCCTGAACAGGTTCTTTCTCCCCTGGTTGCCTCTCACCTGCTCTGCTCCTCTACGTCTAAGACCCCCTGATCAGCCCCGGCCTGCGCGCCGCGGTTTCATTTACTGTGTAGCGCTGCATGATGCGATTTTTCTTTTCATTTCTCGTGTGCCCGCGTAATCGATCTCTCTTCCCCTTTCTCCCCCCTCCCCTTTTTTTGTGGAGCTCTCATCTGGCTGTGGAAACGCTCCAAAAGCCGTAAAAATCGCTTTCTTTCCCCAGCGATACTCCCTTTTAATCCCCCCTGGTTCCTTTTTTGGCCCTCTGATTCCACCCCATATTGTGCGAAGTCATTTATCTCCCTGATTGTGGGGATGGCTTCGTCTTATCCCCCTCCATTGTTGTGAGCAGTGTCTTCCTGACGGTCGCTACTGTTTTTATACTGACATTGTCTCTGTTGATTGTCTCCCTTTATCCCCCTCATACGTGCTGGACTTCGTGTGCTGGATCGCCGACCCGCTCGGTCCCAGACTGTTCGTATGATCGAGACGCCTGACAGGGCTCAGTCCATATTAATTAACGTTCGTGACCCCCCTCGCTGGCCAAGCTACTCCCCGCAACCCCTCAGGGCGTTTGCGTTCTATCGGTCAAGGCTTCAAGATCGAGATTGACAAAGATAATCTATTTTTGGTACGAGTCTGCCTTCGAATATTCTAGACGATTCTTTCCTTCCTTGAGGATTTGACAGTCCGTGGGGAACGATATTGTTCCCCGGGGTTGCTACGTGTGCGATACTGAACCCTAGGGTTTTTTTTGACTGCAGACATGCTCCTACCTTAAGACTTGGTCCTAGTGGAGATTTGAGGACAGGTTTGTTCCCCCTTTCTTTATCAACGGCGCCTTCCCGCAAGGTTCTCAATTTTTCCCCTCTTCTTTTCCGTCTCGGGGTTCTCTTATTGCCTCCCCCAGCCTTCTAGGTCCCTAAGAACTCCTCTGGGTGTGTTTTTAACTGTTCTTGAGAACCGGTTCTGGAGGGTGGGCATCCTTTTTTCTTTTCATCTTTATTTTTCCTACGATCTTTTTTGGGTCCTCCTTTCCCCTTATGTCGGCGATCTCTATTCTTAGTCAAATCGTCTTCTCTGTTAGTTCCGTGCTCCCCCTATCATTCCCCTTTAAACTCCTTTGTTCTCCACGCTTTCTCTCCTTATGGTGCGCCCTTTTACCCGCCACTACTCTCTTTCGAAACGAGTTTCCGCAATGTTTTCAGTGAGTCTGAGTAGTCGACATTTAGATCCGCCTTTGGACGAGTCATGCGCGGCCCCTCTTCTTTTTTTTAAATTAGTTTCTATAGCGCCCTATTTCCCTTTTAACGAGTTGACTGTCCTCTTTTCAATTATGCGGCGTTTGCTGCGTGTTTTTCCCCCTCATAGCCCTCCAAGCAATGGCGCGCCCCTCTCCCCCTTCGTGTAGTGACCGTCTCGCGGCTCGCCGGGTGGGCATTTCTGCTCTCCTCTTTTTCAAAATGCTTCAGGAACATTCTTAATTGCTTCGTGACCTGTTCGTCTTCTTCCTGACTTTGCACCTTGGACTGGTTTTCAGGATGGTAGATCGGCTGTTCCCTTCCTCCTCCCACTTCGGTCCCGGAGGTGTATATTTTACGCATACTTGGCGTTGTGTTATCCTTTCTTTATGTTTTTAATTATTGGTGTTTTCGCTGGACGCGTATTTTTCGGCTTTTCGTTTCGGGAGAGTTCGACTTTTTCAATTCCGGGATGCTAATCTCCCTTGGATTCGAACGGCGAGTTTTCACAGACCTGAACTTTTCCTGATCATCGCGTCGCCCCAGAACCTGCATTGTTAGCTGGCCGGGTTTTGCCTCTGACTCCGTCTCTTTTGACTGGGGTTTCGTTTTTCTCGTAGTCGGTTCTTTGGCCGATTTCTTTCGGCTTGGTCTCTTTTACCTTGGACTGAATTCTCCAACCCCAAGTTCTCGCTTTAGGACAACCAGTCATCCTTTTTTTTCCCTAGGCGCTTCGCATATTCCTTTCTTTTTTTCCGGTGACCTTCTTTTTTTTTAGTGATCGTCGGACTTTTTTTTTCCCTTTTTGGCCCTTATATTTAGACCTCGGTCCATCTTTGACCCCAAATAGTTTTAGCAGATCTGTTCTCGCTGTGCCTTTTTACCGGCGTTGGAGTAGGATGACCTGTCCCGGTGTTCCGGCTTGCCGTTTTTTTTCTCCAGTGTTGTCTTTTTCTTTCTACTTGTCATTCCGCTTTCTGTAAATTGTCTCCCCGTTCGAAACCCCTCTTCCAAAGACGTGTTCCTTTCAACTGCTCCTCCCTGCCGCGAGATTTATTATTCCTCCTTATTCTTTTCAATAGAGAATCCCTAAGCTATTCTTGATCGTATCTTTTTTCCCTCTTCTCGCGAATCGCACCATTGAGTGTTTTTTGTTAGGAATAGGTCACTCCCTACCTACTTTGACCTTTACCTCTGATCATAGTGTTTTTTTTATCCTCTCCATTTTTCTCCGTCGGTTGGATCTTTTCTCTTTTGACTGCTCTGCCGGTTATGATTCCCTTTTCCACTGAATTTCATCTCCGGGTAGGAACTATTCATGTTGTTTAATTGAGATTTGTCTCGCCTGGTCGTTCTTCGTAGATTCTTGGAACTCATCTCTTCCCCCGCTGCACTGACCGATCTTATGACAAGTTACTCCTGCTTTCAACGCTCTTAGGAACTGAACACACCCGCTTCCGGGCACGCTCGTTCTGATTGCTTCCCTTTCGGCGTGTGGTGTCCCCTCTTACTCGACTGCGATCCTAAGGCTTTTTTATATTCCGTGACTGCCAGACCACGACGGTTTTCATTGCTATAAGGTTCCCCCCCTCCCTCACTTAATGCTGAATCTCTCCCTCCGTGGTGTTTGAGGAGTTCGCATTACGTTTTTTTTGTCTTCCGGATATCCCCTTTTCATCTGTTTCTGTTTTTCCTTTTGTTCTGGCCGATCCGAGTTGCAACTGTTTTGCAGTATCTTCAGTTCGCTCCTTCTTTCTTCCGCACGGAGCCACTCTGCCCCTTATAGAGAGTTCTTCGGCCGGACGATCGGTGTTCTGCCTTTCTGTTTGCTTCCGGGGGCCGGGCGACTCCAGGTTTTCGCTTGGGATTCGATCCAGACTTAGTTACCAGGTTTTTGGGGGTGGCGGTTCCGGGCTGCACTATCCCCTTCTTAGACCTACCCCCAACCCCCCCTCCCCCCCCCATAGCTGTCCTTTCAGGACATTGGAGAGTGCCCCCATTTTAGTCAAGGTCATTTTCTACCGTTTACGACTTTTCTGACCTTCAACGGTTCTCCTATCAAGAATTGCTCTTCCTACCAGCACCCGACAGCGACTTTTTGTCTTTCCTGCCGTGATGTCTTTAATGAAACGTGCGAAAAGAGCCCGCCCGCTGTCGCCTCCGCATGTTCAAGACTGAGCCTCCCCCTGAGATTCGGTCTTCTTCTTCTTCGCTCGCATTCACCCTAGGCGTCGATGTCTTCGGGAGGTGTGTCGTCCAATTATCCGGCTTGTTCCATAATTCATCCCATTTCCTCCCCTGACGCGACCCGATGCTGCCCTCCCTCACCGCCCACTGGCGATGTCTTCAACTTTCGGTCATCCTTTCGCCTTACGTTTTACGTTGTCATTGGTCTTGTTCGAGGGCACTCTTTCCTCTTCCCTTTGGTGGCAAGCCTCCTTTTTTTTGATCGCAGAAGTTCGAAGGTGCGTTTTCTCCCATTTTGCCTTCATATCCACTCTCCCCTCCACGCCAGCGTTTCTCTCTCAGATAGGTTCTAGCGCCTTGTACTGCCGTTGCCGGCCGCGTCACGCTGGTGATTTTCTTTCAGTCCCTTGTCCCCAAAATGCTCCGATACGCGATCCTTCTGCGGCCCCACCTTCCTCCTCTCAGCCCTCCCACAGTTCTAACAGGTCGCTCTCCGATCACGCCCAACCTGTCCCCGTCTCTGTTTGCTTTCGAGACGTCTTCTCCTTCAGGGTCAGATCGTTTCCTTTCGCGGGCGTGCCTCTCTCTTTTGGGGCGCGCGCCGGTGGCTTGTTGGCATCTCCTTCCCGGACGCCGCCTCCCGCTCCTTGCGCGAGGCTTTTGGTGTCGCCCCCCTCCTTACTCTTAATACGTTGTTTTAACACCTCCCCATCTTCGTCTTTCTGACCCGGCCTTTTTTCTTCTTTTTTCCCAAGCCGTTCCTCCCCTTCACAACCTCGCCACATTTTTGCCCTGCCGCCTCGTAGTCCAGTCGACCAAATCCTTATAATTTTTTTTTTGAGCGGCGCATTGTATCGAAGGAGGTTTTTTCATATGCAAACCCTACATCCTCTAGCGCCGCCCGATACCTCCCTGATCTCCATCTCCTCCTTCTTAGATTGATCTTTTTGCCCAAGCTACGCGTGCCCCTCTTCCACGATCGCCAGTCCCCCGCGTGCCGAAATGCCGTGCGTTTCTAGCTTATTTTTCGCGTAAGAGGGTGACTTTCATTTTGCCTCTCACCCCGAAATGCTTTTCTCTTCCCTTTGATGACGAGCTCCCAGGGGTAAGTGTGTCGCCCGGTTGTGAAACGTGCGGCTTTTTTCCACGATGCGGTCCTTTTCTTCCCCTCACGGTTATTCATCTTTCTCCACATATTTTTTTTCAGTGTACTGACGTCCAGCGCAGCCTTCCTTTTGACGCTAGTTTTTTTTGTATTCTCATCCTTTAGTCGGACCCAGACGGCATGACCATAGCAGGTTTTTTACAAAGCGAGCAAGCCCCACCCTCCCCTCCCGTCTTTGATCCTTGATTTGCTGAACACCCCGTTCTTCTTCTTCCTACTGAGGCCAATGCCCCTCCCCCCCCACCCATCGCCTCTTCTTGCCTCCCTTCGCCAAACACCGTCCAGGAATCTCTCTTGACCAGCGGGCTCCGGCCGGCTCCTTGCGGGTTTTTGCATCTTCACTCATTTTTTGTGGTCCTCGCCCATGATGACCTCGTTCTTTTTCTTTCGTGGCGTAGCTTGTCCAAAAACCGTCCCCTTTTGCCGTTAGACCGGATTTTGCCAATATTGGCACCAATTTTTCTCCCTTTACCGCTTTTTAATATCTTCGGAAGGGTTTGATCCGACTCCTCATTAGCACCACCATAGGCTGATCCTAATTGGCTTTGGATCCTTGCTTTTTCTCCTACCCCGCCTCGGAGATTTCTTTTTCCCTGTTGCCTTTGTTGTTAGCACAACCTTCCTTTTCCATTTGTTCGGATGAATCTCCTGTATTAGGGTCCTCGAGCAGCTCCTGGTTTTACTTCTCCTGATCTTTGTTGAAGACGCCCATCCCCTACCCCCCCCCAACTGTCCCTCACGTGTTTGATTGAGATCTCTGAAGCCAGTTCCTTTAACGCTCATGGCATCCTTATAGATCCGCCTTTTTTTCATGCGTCCCTGTTTTTTGTCGTTTTTTCCGCTTCCCTGACTCTGATAGATCCCCTTCTCCCTACCTGTTTTTTGCTCCCTAGCACAATTCCATTGACGCCCGAGGTTTCAAACCGGTTCCGGCCCTCTTTCTGATTGCTTGTTTCTTCTTTTAAATGCTCTTATCTCTAGTTTTTCTCTCCCCCGGTTTTTTTTTCGAGCCTAATCTGATTTGTACGTTCACTCATGACTGAAATCCGCAAATCACTCCATCCTCAGCGTACGACCCGGGTACCTTCCATTTTATCTCCTTTGGGATTCTCCCCCAGCTTTCTCGTAGTTCTATCATGCGCTCGCTTTCGCGAATTAAGTCACCCGAGGTTTGGCTCCTGAAGGTTGCGGGCTGTCCTCAGTTCTCCTTGACCTTCTGGGGAACCTGCTTTTCCTCTCCTCGCATAATAACCTTGTGACAGTTTAGTGGATGTCCTCTGTCGGCCTTAAAGCTATGGCAGGCCCGCCTGGCGCTGCCTCGCTAAGCATCCCCCTCTTTTTAAGTCATCTCCACAACCTTCCCTCCTTTTTTGCTACACCGCTTGCCAAAGCTTTTTCCTACCCCGCGTTTTCCCCCCCCTATAGGCTGCGGGCTGGTTCAAGATCGAGATTCCCCCCTCTCCGATGTTGTTTTATCGGAGTCTTCTCTCTCCTCCCATGATCGGAGGCTCTTCCGCCCCAGGCGCGATTGCGTCAAGATCAGTTGGCCATGCTCATTTTCCCTTCTCTTGCCTATTTTGCGTCTACGGCACCGTCTTTTTCCCCTCAACGCCCCTACCTTCCACCTATGTACTTTGATTCGGCCAAACTCGTCAATGGTGCGTTACATCCCCCTATTAATTTTTCCCTTCGTTTTTACGATGGTCATCTGATCGTTTTCCCCCTCCTTTCGGTGTTGGCATCTCCCTCTACCCGCTCGGTCGGAACTACCAAGTTTCCCTCCGCCCTCTTTTTTACAGATCCTTTATTCCCTTTGGGTGGCGTTTGTCCATTTCCTTTTTCCTTTTCCCTTTCTTTGGTTCCTTCCTATTTGGCCTGTTTGTTCCCCGAGCTGTGCTGAATAGATCTTCTTTTTCCCGCTCGTTATCTTTCCTTTGTCAGAGCCCTTTCCCCATCCTCATCTTTTTAACCCCCTCGTTCATTGATTTATGTTGGCATTGACACCAGACCCTTCCCCTTCTTTTCCTCCCCCTATACCGCAAGACGTTCGCGAATTTCCTTATCTAGCTCTTAGATTCAGCATTTCTTTGTTCCCCTCTTGATCCGCTCGATTGTCCCCCCCTCCGGCGGGTACTCTACATAGTCCCCCTCGTTTTTTTCCCCTCAGTTTCGTGCGCTTTCGAGGTCTTCCCCACCCTTTTTTTCTCGGCTGTTCGTTGGGCTCCCCCTTCATCCCCGCCCCCCCCCCCTCTCTCTTGGCGAGTTTTTCTTTATATCTTCTTGATCCTTTTCGCATACCGCGTGCTTCTCTTGTGAGCATATGCTGCCTGCCTCCTCTCTTATGCGGCGCCGCATATTTCTCTCCCCTCTTTCAGTCCTCTGCGCATGACAATTTTTTCGCGTTTTCTCCTTTTTGTCTCCGGATATGTCCGTTTTCCAGCAAGACCCGCCACACCTTTCCCCTTTTAATTTTTATTCCTCAACTTGGAGGTGTTCTATTATTATTTATTTTTTCGCCCCGAGGGCCCCTCGCATTCCCCTGTGGGCTCTTTGTTAGGACTTTTGAGACCACGTGCAGGACCTCTTCTTTTTTCCGCCCGCCGTGCGCTCCTCTCTCTGCCTCGCCTTCTCTGTCGACCTTCCTACAAACCATGACGATGTTTCGCCGTTTGTGATTCCCAGGCGGTTTTGTTTCCTTGTTTTTCGGCGGTGCTCAATCTTTAGTCTGTTTCGCGTGGCAAGACACTCCTTATTTTCTATTTCCGATGTTGTTGCCCCTGGTCTCACTTAATTTCCTGTGCTCGGACAAAAGTCTGCCCCCCCCGTTGTCTCGACCCTATCTGGCTTCTCCATTTTTACATTTCTTCAGTTGTTCGGCTTTTTTCTTGATATCCCTGCCCTGCCGCCGCCAGTTTGATCATTCTACTTCCCAGAGATACGCCACTCTGCTTTTCCACCATTCCGTTTTCTTTCCTCCTTGCGCACTCGTTCACAGGTCGTGTATTGAGTTCACGGAAAGGTTTTTCCCCACCTTCGCCGTTGATCAGTTTTGGTTCTTTTGAATTACTTTCTTTTCTTTTTTTCCCGTCTGCCTTCTAACATGCGGCAGCCCCTTTTTTCCCCGCCAATCAACGGGGCTTTAGTCCGCACTGATGTTTTAGAAGAGTGAGAGCGGATCTCGAAGCCGAAGTTTATGCTAGTCTTTTAAGTTCCTTTTCCTTTTTAATGTGGGTCCGGATGTTCGCCTCGCTGTACCTCCCCCCTCCCTCCCTCGGACGATTCACTCTCCGAGATTTAGGTGTTTTTTTTCGACATTAATAGTGGAGCGGTTTCGCTTTTGGAAAATTTTTTTTTGCGCCGTTTCGAGTTGAATTTGGTCCCTCCCCCTTTATATGAAATTTTTACTTATGTCCTGTTTTAGCGACGTGCTTTTCTGGATTTTTAATCCGCGCTTCGGATTTCAATCCTCTACCTTCGAAATGCCAGAGCGATCGGCCGGTAACCTGACATTCCCATTTCTCGTTCCACCACCGATCCGTCTCCCATCCCCTCCCTCGACGGGGCGTATGTAGTCGGCAGGAAGTTTTGCCATACCCTCGGGGGCTCGAACCTGAATATTTTTTTTTTCCGGTTAGGATCGTTCCGGCCACCCCTGAAAAACCTAGTGAAAGTGACGTACTACCAGCCGCAACCGTATTCGACATATCCCTATTCCCTATAAGAAGTTTTTTTGTTTTCTCTACAGACTTTTTTTGTAGTAACCGGGACGTTCAATCGTTTTGTCTTTAACCCTGATGAAATTCGGGTACGATCAGACGCCCTTGAGGGAAGTCTTCTTTCCGGGCTCTTTATTTTTTCCCTAAAGCCGTCCTCTTTCAGCTGCCCTTCTCTCTCCTTGTGCTCCTTTCGGTTCTGCCGATCTTGCTTGAGATGGGATTCCCGATTTATCCCTTTTTCACCTGTATCGATTCTTGACCCTCCTTTGAAGCTCTGCCTATGTCCGCCTCCTCATCACGCTGATTTCAGCACGACTAGAGGTCCTTCCCCTTTCCACCCAACCCCCAAAACCTCCCACACCCCACACCCACCACCCCCCCCCACCCACACAACGGGCGTCCTGCAATTCTTCGCCGTCAGCGGCCCTTGCCGAGAGCTTTGGTCAGATTCGAATCCTTTGCAGCTTAATATTGCGATGAATCCCCTCCCCTCCAGCGCCCTCGTGAATGCGTCCGGGTGATGTAGGACCTTCCAGCTAGGCGAAACAGCCGCCTCCCTACTCCAGTTCTCCCTGAACCTTCGCTTCATCAAAGCTTCTTCGGTCTTAGCGTCTCCCTCTCCCTGATACGGCGGCACTAGGCGTCTTTCTTTTTTTTCAGTTATTAGCGTTCCCAACGGCTGAAGGTTTCGCGTCTCTTGTTCAGACCCTCGCGATGATTTTTGAGTCAGTCCCCCCTTTCCTTTCGAAAACGGCGACGTCCCCACCGGCCGGGCACGTCGCCGCGCCTTTGAAAGATTGCCTTATTTATCTCCTTTGCTTCACTCTGGTCACTTTCCCTCTTTTTTCCTTTCTTCGACGTAACTTGCGCAGCGCCGGCAGGACTGACGACCGCCACCTGCCGCACCTGACATGATTTGAGCGAGACCTTGGTCTAGCCTCTTGGTTTTTCTTTTCCGGTCCGCTCGCCCTTGGTGACAGTATTTCCCCCTTCAACAGGCCGCCACCGTTCTCTCTTTGGCCATCCTCACCCGACGACGATATTGAGCCGCCGCCCCCCAGTCCCCACACTTTTTTCGTTTTTGATCCCGCCACTAGCGCGGCGACAGAGGGCATTTTTTCTTCCTATGACTGATCGTAAGGGAACGCATCGTCGTCAGCGCGGTTTTCTCCGATTTTTTCTTGCTTATCCCTCGACGGACTTTTCCCCTCCTTCCGACGTCGCCGCCTCATTTCTGCTAGTCCTCTGCTCCCCATTGCCATCCCCCTCATGAAACGGTGCACACCGACACCGAGTGCTTACAGACGAACAGTAAGTTTCTTTCTTTTTTTGACCCAGTCAGAGCGAAATACCGGGACCCCTCCCCTCTGTTGCCCATGCGCCTAGCCCTCCCTGAAGGCCCTTCAAGGACGTTTAAGGTAGGTCTATTTTTATCTCAGGCGCGTCCAGCCATCTTCCCCCCTTCTACGCCTTGCCGATCCCCGAAGTTGACACCCACTTTGCCCAAAATGTCCTTTTAGATTGGACTCCTGGTTCTGAAAAATGCACGGCCGCATCCTTGTCTCCGCTCTCTCCTCCTCTTGACGAGCCCGTGTGCTATAGCTTTTTCATTTTCCGAGGTGTGACCGCGCATGTTCTTCCTCCTTTGAACCCTACCGCTGACTCTAAATTTGCTGAGTACTTGATTGCGCTTTTCCCGGATCTTCTCCCCCGGGCTCCCCGATTTTTTTCCCATGCTGCACCATCAAGTTATGATTTCCCGGTGTTAGCCCCTCTCGTGTTTTTTCCTCCTTCTTGACAGCATTTTTTTTTTTACCCAACTTTTCCTACCCCTTCAGGGCACGGAGCTCGGAGACCCTCCTTCATTTGCGAGAGGAACCAGACATCGGCATTCCCACGTAAGGATGAAACCACACCCGAGCCACTTTTCAAAACGCCCCCCTCTTTCTTTCCTTTTAGCTAAAACCCGCGAGGACTTAGTACATAATTTCTCTTCCCTCTTTAAGCCGTCGTTAGCGATAGCAACCCAAAACCTCCAGGATTTCTTCGCAGTTTTAACCCGCTTCCCCTTACATTATACGGTATCAATCTTTTCCCTACCCATCTGGGGCCCTCTCCCATTCTGCCCCTGTTTTCGTTTGTTAGCAGTAGTCGGTTCTGCGGAAACGACGGTGAGTTTATACTTATCGGATTTTCTTTTTTCATATTGGCAAAATGGCTAGAGTACCTTTCCCCCCCCCTTTACTTTCTTCCAGCCTCCGTATAAGGGTCATTTAGTCCCTAGAATCTCCGATCCAAAACCCCCATCTAGTGATCGGTCATCTCGATATTGTTCCCCCTCCCCCCCCTTAAGACGATCTTTAACCGCCCCCCCCCCCCCCCCGTCTCCCTGGAGGGACGGATTTGAACTTCTGGGTAGACAAAACTTTTGATTGTAAGTTTTTTCAGTATCTTTTTTCGTGCCCCAGTCTTCGGTCTCCCCCCTTCATAGCGCGGGATGTGAAGGAGGTGCGTGGTCTCGTCAGATGGCACCCAACTAACCTGTCAGAGCAGTTTTTTCTTATTGACTCGAGCCTCACGGGCAGTAACCTTTGCATTATTTCACTTCCCCGCGTCTCCTCACTGTCTGTAACATAGGTGATTGAGCCTCTTGTTTGCCGCTAACCCTCGCTTTTCTGACTACACTTCGCCGCAATCTGTTTTTCCCCTTAAAAGAGGCCTTGCGTGACCCGTTGCAGTACACCTTTTCTTATCGTTTTCTTTTTCCTTTTGCTTATTTGCGCCCGTTTCCCTT
>Ga0179593_1461659_pt1 | contig 13611 bp, 11 predicted proteins | sample CZODoug2_1_08_16_FD_185931 | JGI IMG/M metagenome (GOLD analysis project Ga0179593, IMG submission 185931) | Vadose zone soil fungal communities from Angelo Coast Range Reserve, California, USA - CZODoug2_1_08_16fungal (PacBio error correction) | ecosystem: Environmental > Terrestrial > Soil >... | reverse complement strand
TCCCACGACTGGCCCTCCCGTCGTTTTTCCTTGATGCATAAGAGGAGTTTGCTCGGCGAAATATTTACGCCCGCCCGTTCTTCATGAAACCTCTCCTCCACTAGACTGAAATCGTTCCCCCCCTTGACCTTCTCCCCCCCCCCCCGGGATGACCAGGTCCCCTTTCTCTGTGTGCCTTTCCACTATATCGGACCGGGGTGGGAGTGCTTTCACACCTTCTTCCATTCCCGATTGCGACTTAGAGAACTTTTTAGCCGAGTACAGGACCGTGGAACTCCAGCGGAGGAACCTTTCTCAGTCTTTGTCCCTTTCTCGGTAAGTTGATATTTCTTACACATGAGTTTTCTTCTTCCCTGTGACCGGCTTCATTGCCGTGGGAAGCACGAATCTACTCGAGTCCTGTCTTTGCGCTGTCTCCCGCCTTCCTTTACCAGTCCCCTCTCTACGAGCCATTTAGTCCCCTCCTTTCCTGCGTTCCCCCCCCTCGCGTGGTAGTAAATCGTTCCACTCCGGTAAGCGCGCTTTCTAAGTCAGGACATCTCTTTTTGTCGTTTCTCCCTCCCTCGTTGCGAGGAGAAAGAGGTCTCAGACCTCCTATACTTCTTGATGGGCCCACGCAACTCGCGGAAAGAGACCTTTCCTCCCCCCTGGATTCCGGGCACTCCTTTTTTTCTTTTTGGGTTATTTCCTCCTTGACCTTCCCGTAGCGCGGATCAGTGAGTCCTTGAACTCTCTTATTACTCCCCGTCGCAACGATAGGCTGACTCTACCTGGGCTTCCATGCTTTTCCAAATGCGGTCCGTGAGATTGACCCGGACTTTCTGTGTTTCCCACTTATTGTCGTAGACCCCCCCCCCTTCCTGACTTTCGCTGTCAGATGATCTCAATAAGGTTTCTCTCTAAACATTAGCACTTTGGTGGACTGCAATCCCTAGGTTCTCTTTTTGATGCTCGAGGGCTTCCCCCTCCGACTTCCGGGAGCGAGAACGCTCTGAATTTCCCGGACGATTCAGAGCGTTTTGCTGATGCTTTTCCGGACAGGCCCCGATTCCCTCGCGCGGAGTCTTCCCTCAATTCGCGTCCTTCGTCCCGCCTGTGAGGAGATTCTCGGAGCGTGAGGACATTATTCCCTTCAACCGGCGTTCTAGCTTTTATTAATCTGTCTCGCCAGAAGAAGTAGAGTTGCCTCCCTTCTCCCTAAGAGATTGGCGGTTCTCTTCCTTGAGCGTCCCTCCAGAAAATTAAAGACCGTCCCCGTCGACGTTGGAAGTCTCCCCCACACTCGGTTGGGCCCCTTCTTTTTTTCCCGTACGCGTCAGAGCCCCCTTTTTCGCTACCCTCGACAGAGTGGATGAATCGACTTCGCTTCCTATTTTTTTTCCTGGCCACGATCACGCCCTTCTAAGGTCCATGGGTTGAGTTCTTTTTCCCTGCCTGTGCTTACACGAAGACACGGCGGAGCGATTCTCCCCCCGCTGAGCTATCTTCTTCGCCTGCCCACCTTTCCCCCCGCCCAGACCGTCCTCTGCTGGTGATTTAGAGCAGCCTTGATCCTCTTCCGTTACCGAGTACGATGACCCCTTTCTTTTGGCGCGTATTTTCTTCTCGTTCCGCCGGCCCGCCATTTTATTTGTGTAGGCCTTCCTCCTATCGTTCGAACCGCCCTTGTTCAACTTCTATCTCTATTTTTATCCCCGTTTTTCTCAGAGATCCGGCAGCCGCGTTCGCGTTCCTCGATGCTTTCCCTCCACGGTGCAGCACCTTTTTTTGCCAGTAGCTGTTTTTTTTTTTCCCCCTTGCGGACGGCCAGTAGAGCTAGACCCCTAGCGGGTTCCTGATCCGTTCCCCCAGTATCACTAACCCGCCGGCAAAGCTGCTCGCCGCCCCACCGTTGCCTTCTTAACTGATTTTTTTCTTTCGGTTGTGGCGGTCTATAGAAGTCTCGAGCCTCCTCCCTCTTTCCTCCCTCTCTTCGTTGTACTTCCACCGGTGACAAGCTCCCTTTTTTCTGCTCTGGACCTTCGCTTTGGGAGATCGAGACGCCCCTCTCGTTCTCTAGAGCGTAGCGGTCGCCGTCCAATTTCTCTTTGTCCTTCCCATTCTTCGCCGATATTACGTGACGGGTAGATCCACCTGCCCCACCTGAGGGTCGGAACCTGAGGCTTCAACGTAAAAGCGGAAGAAGAGGGACCTTTACACTATCTCACCTCCACATACCCGCTCCTCTCTCCCTCCCCCACCCTTTCCTTACCTCTTTCACCGCTACCTACTCCTAGCACATCCACCCTTACCTTCCTTCCTCATAACACTTTGCGCTAGTTCCACCAAATCTCCCCCCCTACCTTCCTTTGACCGGACGAAGCCTCTCATTCCCCACCAGTCCCTATCCCTACCCGAACAGTTGGACTTGCCGTGTCAATGACGCTTTAAGAGGACCGTAAGATCGGTCCTTTTTCCAGTATCATCTCCGACATAATCCCCCCCTGATGTATAACTCTCGCAGTACTAGGCAGTTTTTTTTTTCTCGTATACGGCGTCCGCCTTTCTGGTCCCCCTAGGTTCCTAGATGGGCACTTAGATAACCTCAGTTTGAGCTTTTCTAATGAGTTTCCCAGCAGGACTTCCGTGACCTGGCCTTGATTCCTCACCAGGCATGCGGTTTCGTTCCTTTTTAGAAGAGCAGACGACTCAGTTCTTCCGAGGCAGTAAAGTAGGCCCCTTAGACGCGGAAGAGCACCCCCCACTCTCCGGTGACGGCACCCTTTCCGCGGCTTTTTTTGCGTTTCGAGAGCCGGATTTCATGTTTCTCATAAGAAACAGTTTCCTTCCCCATCCGCAATTTCACTAGTGGATCGACTTTTTTATCTCTTTTCTTCCTGCGCGCAGCGTTCGCTGTCAGACTACCAGGAGTTGTCAGTCACACTGTCTTATTCCAGCGCGTCCAGTTTTCTCTAGGTTTGGTGACAGTTGTACGGCTCACACAGGTAGACTGCTCCGGATCGGGTCTGGTGCGCACTTCCAGACGATCATCTGCACGGTTCCCTCAAGAGCTTTCATCGACTCGCTGGATTCTTCGAACCCCCCCTGACTACTTTAGTCGTGCGTGATAGACGCGGTCTAGTGCGTTAGGTTGTTAAAATCCGCCATGTTCTTTTTCTCGAAGACATAGATCTCCCTTATGGTCCGCGTCCTCGAGCTTCAAGAAAAGAAACTTCTACTTGTCCCTTCGGATTCGGCCTCTCCTATGCGGGAAGTGAAGTCAAGTCAACCACGAGGGTGTTCCTGAACCAGCCCCCGGCTGAAAATTTTCTCGCCGCTCTCTCTTTGGTGGTAAAACCCTCATTTTTCTTATCCCTGAGAGAATAATCTTCGAGATACCCTCCTCGTTCCCACCCCTGCCATTCTGAAACGTAAGCTAATTCTTCCGTCTTCCCCTCCCCCTGTTCAGGAGGCTCGGACCACTCCCTTTTCTTTCCCTGTATTCCCTCCGCGGAGGGGAAGAACTTTTTTCTGCGCAGACTCTCACTCCTGGGACGCAATCTTGTTATCTCAACCACAAGGTCCCAGACGCTCATTAGCCTCCCCCCTTCCCCTTCCCCCCGGTTCTTGTCTTCTTTGTGAGTTAATCGTAGCGGCTTTTTCCGACCTAGCCGAGAGTTAGGAAAGGTTGACGCTTTCGGCCCCAACGGGTAGGAAAATAATAGTTTTTCTCCAATTTTTTCCTAACGAATATAGGGTACCTTCGGTCTGACGTCTAAGATAATGATAGACTGCCTCAAAGCTCCCCCTCTAAGTCAACATCCTGCCTTTCTCTTTCTCCGAATGGCCCAAAGTTGTTTCTTTTGGATGAGTCCCCCGATTAAGCATCACTCCTTATGAGCAATCTAGTTCCCGGAGCTAACCCTCCCCCCCCCGTTTTTCGGGCCAGCCCCCTCTTTCTAAGTACATCTTTGGCGTTCTTCGTTTTAAAGGAAGCATTCTCTTTCGACGGGACAGGAGAAGAACGAGGTTTCACCTCTTTTGAAACAACCTCCTTTTTTACAGCGACACGCTAGTGGCTCGCGTCCTCCTCACGAGGAGTACGCCTTCCCTCCGTTAGAGACTCCAAGTGTTTCTACTATTTCTGTTGTTTACTTCGAGGGCTTTTTTTCCTGCTCCTTTCGGCCTACGCCGACATATATATCCTCCCCCTTTTTTTTTTTTTAGAGATGTAGGGTAGGCTAACTCAAGCACACCTTTTCTCAGTCCACTCTCCTCCCCGTCGAACAATGGACGTGAGGGCTTTTCGGTCTTCCTCTTTCGTTGTCCTTGCTTTTGCGCTTCTGTTCTCCTCTCGTGCCCCCTTTCCTTTCAATCTACACGTGTGCTCCTTGATTCTCCTGTCTCCCTTTCCTTCTGCCGAGGTTTAGAACGTCCTGGGGCGCCGACACTTTCCACGTCTCCGATATTCTTTCATGAAGAGTCGCCGTTCCTGCTCTGCGGCCGATTTCCTTCCTGATCGTGTCACTTTGTTTATCTTTTTCCCATCCGATACGTAGGTGCTTATCCCTGTCATGCTCGATGATCGCCCCCTTGGAAGCGGGATGAACCGAGACTTCTTTTTAGTCTTCCCCTCCTGTTTCATTTCTTCCGACCCCTCTCTTTTTCACGCTCAAGCAAAGAGTAGGTTTATACGGCGCTAAACGATCAGTCCTAGCTTGGGAAGGTTTCCCCCCCTTTTGACCTGAACTCTCCCCCGTTGATGAATGCTCCCCCATAACGGGCCACCCTTTTCCGAGGTAGGTTTGATCCCCTCTGATTTATCGGGCCTGGGGGTGGCGAATGCCCCCTTTTTTTTTTCTCTTCTCTATTCGGCGCGAAGGCTCCTTCCCTCCAACGGAGGGAACGTTTTATTCGGGAGGTTGAAAGGCGATCGGGTTCGAACTGTGACCCTCTCTTCTCTTTTTCTTCCTTTCCACGGGCTTTTTTTTTTGCCCCTAAGTAGCTCGAGTCCGCGCCGGTATCCGAAACGTTCTGGGTCCCTTTAGACTCGCCCATCACTCGGTCATGGGACACCTCTTGGTCGGCGTTTAAATTCCCCCTCCATTTCCTGCATACGACCCCCCCACGGCACTTAGATTCTTCCTTTATAGGGTTTTTTTGCGTTCCCTGTCTATAGAAGCGCCCCAATCGTGTTTTTTTCGATAATGCATGCTCCGACACTTTCGTGAGGATGTCAATCTCTCCGTATAACGACTCCACACGATTGGGAGGTTGTTCGCTCCCCTGAGTCCTCGGCTCCCTAGGTCCAACGATTTTTACGTCGCAAGAATCTTGACCGCCCTGGTTTTTCTTTGTGCTCCACCTTCCTTTCAAGGTACTTTTCCCCCCTTTGTACCGTGATGTTTTTTTTTTTCTTCGAACTTGGCTAGCTCCCCCCTCGCTTGTGATGAACGGATACCCATCCTTTCGACTCACAAAGACCTTTTGTTTGTTTCACGCAGCGGGATTTGAGGATGATAGAGAGCTCGATCCGGGCTCCTTTCTCCCGACCCGAGATCTCAGGCGATGGGTTTTTAGGAGAGTGCGGCCGGGGATGTTCTGTCCAAGTCCTTCATACTCTCTTATATGCGAGGATCTTTTGAAGCCCTGTGGGTGGTTTGGACGTCGGCTTTTTCTTGAGCAGGCCCTTTTCCCGCCCCTTCGAAGGCTCCCATATTTTTCACTTTTTCGAAAATTCCTGAGCAGCGAGTGAAGTTGTCTCCCGACGTAGCCCGTTGACGAACTTAGTCCCCCAGTTAAAGGGTTATAATCTTTTTGTCTCTCTTGCGCTTCGCGTCGCGACCTAAATCCGCCTTCTCTGTTGGAATAACACCGTTTGCTTAGACCTCCGCTGTGCTATTAAAAGTAAGTTATATCGTCTTCAGTTGTATTTTTTTCCGCTACGCTAAACCGTTATTCCGATGTCGAAATAGTATATTTCGGGCTCCTCCTCTCCCAATCGCCTTCCCCCGAGGTATTCTATCGGATCCTCCCCTCTCCTTAGATGATAAAAGAGCTCATAGGATTTACTCATGTCGCCCCCCCTCTGAGCGGTTTCGTCTTCGAGAAAATCCACGTTTTTTATCGAAATTTTTGCCCCCCCTTGTTTCTTGAGAGCTTCCCGGAATTCTATCCGTTTATTAGGGGACCCCCGAGTCGATAGACCCCTTGTGGAGAGCTAACCGCCTTTCTTGTACGTCCCTGTCTCCACTTCCCGATACAGTACTTATCGCTCTGGGGTTGCTTAAAGGTTGGCCAGCTAGCTTCCCCTCTAAACGCTGTTTAACCCCTTCCCATCCTCTCTTTCCTATAATAATGTTTTTTGTGTGATTCCGCACCCAGCGTGGGTTGCCCTCATTCATGTTATTCCCCTTTGGATGCTCAACTCCCCCCCCCCCCCCCACCCCCCCCCCCCCCCCCCCATGTGTTTTGTCTTTCGTTTTGGGGGTTGGTTATTTTTTGTTTTTCCGCACGAAGTAGTGGCGAGACTCTTGACAAGATCAGCGCCAGTCCTTTGGTAGATCCCGGTACCTATTCTATATCCGTTACCCCGCGCTTAGCTGATCAGACAGAACCAAAAAGCTCAGAGGGCGGTTGTACTTTTTAGGGTTTCTCTCTCATCTTTCCGAGTTTTTGTCTTTGACACACATACGCTTTCGGATTTCCCTTCGAATTTTCAGCTTATGCAGAATCTACTTCTCGGTCTGGCCATTCGAGGTTCTTTAGACCGAGCCGAATACGACTTGATTGAGTGGATATCCACGACCCGTAGACTAAGCTCTCTGGGATCGAAACCATCCACTGCAACTTTCTTACTTTTACTCTCCCCCCTTAGTCAGAAAAAGAGGGTGAGCTTCGTCTTCTAAGGAGTGAAGGAGTAGGTTTCTAGAACGCGCTATACGTTTTTCCGAGATATGACGGCCCTCCCCCCACCTCGTTAGGATCTTCGGGCGGATGTCAGAAGGTTCGACATGAAGTAGGCCTGGCTCGCGACCTTTCTACCTCCGAGTGCTCCATGAGGACTTTTTAATTTCTAAAGCCTGGGACCGGCTGAGTTTCCGAGCAGAGTCTCTTTCATGATGAATCAGCGGATGCGACCGGTCATGGAGGTTTTTCGGATGAATGGGGGGGTAATCTCCGCTCCCCATTACCCGGACCCGTGGATCAAGATATCAATCGCCCGGCAGCCCCTTTACCCATTTTTTAGCCTTATGAATCTTGCTCTTCCTTTCGCTCTCCCGGAATCGAGAAGTGATTCCTCAATCTACATGATTTTAATTCCGGTTCGCTGAGCCCTCTAGGCCTTTCTCCTTCTTCGGAGGCCCTTCGCTCCACTCAGCAGTATGTTGTTCTCCGTCCCCCCACAAAGGATCCGGTCATTCACGGACCCTTGATCGCGCAGGTGTAGCCTAAGGCTCCCCATGTTCTGAAGTCTCCTCACGAGAGTCTCGGGTTGAAGTCTTTTTTTCTTGTTCCGGAACAGATTGAGTTCTTACTCTTGGCGAGCACGAAACCCCCCCCCCGTTTTGAATCTCGCGACCCGGTCTCGGTTTGCGGGGGAAAATCGCCTTTGAGTGGATTTCCCCCCGTATGTTCTTTTCCCCTATCGTGTTTATCGCGGGCTTTCTGAGCTCGAAAACGCCAGAAAACCCGTCGAACCTCTCTAGGGACCATTAGAGCCCCCTCGGAAGTTCCCACTGGAAGACCCCGCTGTCTCGGACAAAAGGACCGGCGTTTTTCTCCCCTGTAGAGAGATAGAGTGTTTTTTAAATTCCTTTCGGAGACAATTCCTGCGCGAGGCGACTCGAGTTTTTCCTCCCTTTTCAGCCCAGGGAGGCTCCCCCTTCGAGTTCAGTCCCTTCACCCCCCTCCTTGCGTTCATCAGATGGCGTACGACCGCCGCCCGGATCCATTATCCGTTTCAGGGTCTTCGCCGTCCGCTCATACTGGATTCGAACGCTGGTGGTCTCTCCTTCCTCCCAACCAATTCCCAGGATTCCTCTTATTCCCCACCCCATCGGAACCGGTTTTTCAATCCGGGGGGGGGAGATCAAGTGAGTTCTTTTTCTTCTTGAGTCCAATGTTAGGATCCTCGGATTTCCTTAAAGGTATCCACTTTTCCTGACTTTTTCTTAATCTAGATCCTCCTTTGGTTTTCACGTTTAGGCAGATGCCTCGGCACGGCACCGTCTCGCTCTTACGAAAAGCGCCCCCCCTCAGCTTGGCCTCTTCTGTCACCTTTGATGATTTTCCTTACGCCCCCCCCTCTTTTCATACCTTGTCAGAAGACTACGGCCTGTCGTTCCTTGGCGCTCATTTCTTGCCAAGCCCTGCCGTCCTTTCCCGGTTGTTTTTTTTTTTGAAGACATTATTCCTTCTTTCTTGCAGGAGGAGAAAGGCGCCACGGTTCTCTTCAACCATCCGTCACTTTTGACGCTCGGTTTTATCCCTTCCTTTCTCCATGTCCTCACACCGCAAACGATTTTTTTCGCAGCCTTTTTCCTTCCTTTACGCCCCCCCCGCTGTGAATGAGCCGGGTAATACCTCTTAGTTTCCCTCTTTCCGATCAGGATCCAGGTCCCTTCCCCCTTTCTCTATTCCACTCTTTTTTGATGATACTTCAGTTCCCCCGGGAGAGGGAGAACTCTCAACTTTTCTCTCCTTTCCAAGGCCACCGTTTCCCCCTTTTTTCTCGAACGGACTGTTAGAGTTTCCTTTTTTTTTCTTACGCGTGAACGCTTTACGAGCTATAGTCGTAATTGAAACTTTTTCTTGAAAACCTTTTCTCCCGATAGGGTCATGTAAACTAGCTTCAGATCGGCTTTCTCTCCCTGAAACGCCCTTTTCTGCTGGATAGAGTTTTCCTGCCCTAGTTTCCGCCGACGACACGCGACTTTCAGTCTCTCATTGGGGCATCTTTTTGCGTAATCCATAGATATTGCCATTCGTATACCTGCTCTTAGGCTTTTCGAGCTCCCCTGGACTGGTGTTAAGGTGACCCCCCCCCACCCATCTTCTTCGTCGGCCCCTTTCACTGGCAACCTTTCCCCCCTAGATTTTAGTAGTTCAACTGGATCATTTCTTTGAATTTAACCTCTTGACTCGTCACTCTCCTTTTGGATCCCAGCCCTTCGCCCTGAAATCTGAATCTTTCGATCCTCTGAGCTCCCCGGGATGAACAGTTTCGAAACCTTTCCGAGGTAGGGTGCCGTTTTCCCCTCTAGGCATTTGTTTTTTTTTTTTTTTTACCCCACTATGTTAATAAAAGGGTCTATTCTAGTAGAAGTTCCTTTCTGGCCTGCAGCTCGGAGGGTGAATTCCTTCGTTTTTCCCTTCCATTAGGGCGCTCACTGACATAGGTGGATGCTTTTGCTCCGGTTCATTAACTGCTGGAAGAGAAGAGTATTGCGCTTTCTTCCTCTCAATCCTTCACCCCTCTTCTCTGCCCCCTTTGTAGTAAGTGTTCTACCCGAGTGGTTCGGGGTTACCAGCCCTTTGCATAGTCGCCGGCAAGCGTTCTCGTCCTTCCCCTTCAAGTGAGCGGTTCTTTTCGTTCTCGTGAGCGAATCTTCTCTAGAGGTTGTAGCACAGTACTACCTTCCCTACAATAGTGTGGCCACTTTTCCCCTCGCGACCAGACCCCCCCGCGATCTAACTGATTCTGTTCTCCTTTGGGTCTTTAGACTCCACTTAGTTAATAGGCTCCCTGTCCGGCCTAGCTGAGGAGTAATACTCTTAGCTTCTGGGAGATTGACAGTACCATGTCCTCTGTTTTCCCACATCGTGATCAACTTGACCTTTCTCTGTAAGTTTTTTCAGTTTTTTTCTTTCCTGCTGGGAAGCTCAAATTTTTACCCTGATCGATTAATATTCCATGCCCTCCTTACTTCTGCATTTGGTCCCTACCTGGGTGGTGGACTCCGTCCCCCTTCTTTTCCTTGTTCATGCTGATCGCGCTCCCCTTTCTCTGAACGTCAGCGAAGAGCTCCTTTGCCGGATCGGGGAAGGAGATTCCCACCTTTTCAGGAAGGGTTTGTCTTCGTAGATGACGCGGGCGCTGATTCGGCTGCGGACCGCCCCTTTTTCCCCCCTTCCCGGCTTTCTTCGGTGCCGCCCAGAAGAATACCCCTTCAGGTGATATGACCCTGTCTCCGTCCGACCCCCCTTCCCGACTTGACATACTGCACTTCTCGCCTGCCGTATCAGTTTTCCAACATGGCATCTACCTGAGTTTCTTTCTCGTCATTCCTTCTTCGTAGAGCGCTTTTCACCTCCCCCTTCCCCCTTATACCGTCTGCTTCTCCCCCCCCCCACCCGAGTTTTTCTTTCTAGTCTTTTCACCGTCCGGTCATATCGGCGTGACAGTGTACCCCCCCTTCCGGTCCTCCTGCTCTTGAATCCTCTTCGAGATTCCCTTGCTCGAGGGTCCCGCTTTTCAGTTAGAGCGTCTCAGCCCCTCTGATTTCCCCCCCGACGAACACAGCTCGGAGTTATCCCGATGTTCTCTTTTTCTCTTCTCTAGCCCAGAACCCTTTCCCCCCGCGCCTCGTGAAAGATGACGGTGGTAGCGTCTTTTTTCTCGGATATGTCGAACGCGTCATTTGGCGTCGTCCCGCAGTCAGCGTCCCAAGTAAGACGGATCCCGCTCGTCCCCGCGACCTTTTTTGGATTCACCGTGCTACATCAGGTCCCTCTCCCCCCTCCTGTAGCAAAACCGCTCCTCTTCTTCCTCCTTTGTTGTTTTTTTTTGAGGAGCGGACAGGATTTCACGCGTGATTTTTTTCCTTCTGCTGTTTATGCGACTTTCCTCCGACCTGCTGAGGCTATCGTATCCGACTTCTCTGACTCCGCGCGCCCCCCTTGGTCTCTTTATTCCTCTGGTCACGGCTCTCTCCCCCCCGACGGCCAAGATGCTCGCCTGCCACCCTTCCTTCCACCTAGTGAGGGAGGGTTCACCCTGTGGCGGTCCATCAAGGTCGCGTCATTGCGACCTCCCCCTCCCCCGATGAGTGTACCCTTTTGTGATACCTCACTGCCGCCGCTTTCCGAGGTGTGGGATAGCTCTCTTAGGCGCGTCGATCTTCCCGCGTCTCGTAAGCGAGAAGTTGACCACTCCAATTCCCCTCCTCTATATGACTGACCTTTCCTCCCCCTCTTCGGGTTCCAACCCCCCTTCTTTTCAGTTTCTTGCCAACGTTAAGGAGGGGAACTTAAGTATAGGTCTAGTCTCGCGCAACCTTTACGTCCCCACTTGAAGGGGTTCTTCCTTTCTCCCTTTTTATACGCCGGAGAGGACTGTTCTTAGGGATAGATCTTCCCGGCGGAGAGGTCCGACAGGCCTCTACCGCGGCTGTCGGACTGCTTCCTCTGCCTTCCCTTATCCCCCCGAGAGAAGTGAGGTGTCTCTCTCGAAGATCAGGAGAGATTTCTTGGACGGCCCTCCCACCCTGGACCGCGCTCAGGCCTTTTCCCTTCGACTTCGGAATGAATAGCAGTCCTTTTTGTCTATGCGTCCCTGTATTCGAGCCGCGCCTCCTCCCCTGATAACTCGCCCCTTCTGTTCATGTACACAGGTTTATGTGCTCCTTTAGCCTCTCTCCCCTATCGAGGCGAAGGAGGCATCTGGCCTCTCCCCTCTTTCATCATTTCTTCTTTTTTTTCTCCTCCAGCACTTTTCTCCCTCCCAAAAAGGCCATCTTTTCCTGAAAGTAAGGTTTTTCTGCCCGCATTGTTTGCAGAAGGATCCCAGTTCTACGCCCCTACGTAATCTTTTTCTTTGGTCGAGTAGTCTCCTCCTCAGTGAAGGAGACGTCCCTTCTCATAGATGGTCTCTTTATCGACTTTCCCGTTGTTTCTTTCTCCCTGAACGGTTGTTCTTGCTTACCTTTCCCCGCTTTCTTGGAATCCTACTCCTTTCGAATCGGCTCTATCTCTTTCGGCTTCGCCCAACCGTCGAACGCCTCGTTAGTCAGCGATTCCCCCCTCTTCTCTTTTGCTGAGTCCAGTTCACCTCCCGACCCCGGGTGTCGAACAAGAGCTTCTGTTTCGTGACGCCCCTGGAGATTCGCTCGAGAGCTTTCTCCCAGTAGACGTTATTTGACTGCGTCTAGCGTTTACAACTGACATATGAACCGTCGCCGTCCCTGTCCTCCTTCTGGTGCGGCGCTTCCCCGAATTCCCGACGGTCCGGTCCTTTTCCCTCTTTCTTCCCCCTTTAGAGTTCTTCCCCCCCGTTTCCGCGACTAGAATAATGTGATTCGCAATTTGTCTTCCGCGCCACACCCAAATCAGGTTTTCGTCGGGCCCCGTTTTGGTTCCTCCGTTTGGAGGGTCGCTCCTGGCTCCCTCCGTTCAGAGTTTCCTTACGGCGCCCTTCCTTTCTTCAGGGGCGTGGTACGACCGTATGCCCCCCTTCTCACCCTACTCAGTTGATGACCCTTTACTACCCGATCGACTTTTTTTTTTTTTTTTGTTTTTTGTTCCGTTTCCCGTTTTTGACCTCCCTTACTCTCTTTTTCGACTTTCCCCTTCACAGAGTGTTCCTATCATTTTGATTCCGAAAACTCTTGGATCTGACCACGATACTACTTCCCCGCAATGCCAGACAGGCCCTCTCTCTTTTTTTTTTCTTATTCGGAAATAGGTCGTAACTCATCAAAATTTCCGATAACCTCTATCTTTTTAATACGGCCGCCGGGAACCGGACGAGCTCCCCTTTCTCCCTTGATATGCCAGCCACCCAGTTTTTTTTTCCTCTAGACTGCGATACGGCCTTCTCTTTCCTCCCTCCGCTAGTACGCAGGAGAAGCGTCTCCCGCTGTTAGACTGAGAAATAGGCGGAGGACTTATGGTGCCGAGTCCCTATTCCCCTTCCGACATATATATATTCCCTTTTTGTTTTGTTGAGAGAGATGTAGTTGAAGGCCAGGGTACTTCCCCTCATCGTACCCGCGCAGTCCCTTTTCGAATGAGGGATAGAAAGATGTTTGCTTCTAAGGGAGGAAGTCAGTCTTCGAGCTTCTTCTTAACGGTGCTTTTGTTACAGCGCCGTGTGCTCCTTGAGCTTCGTCCTTGACCTGCAAAGAGCCCAACATTCTTTTTTTTCTCCTCCTGAATCCCCCCCCCGTTCCCTTCTTGCGGCTTGTTTTCCCCGAATCCCCGTCTCCCTGCTTCAGTCCCTTCCAAGTGTTCACGATCTTGTGTCATTTCTTGATAGGTCAAGGGTCGATAATGATCAGCATTTTTCTCCCCCTTCCTCCGGTGCTTAATCCCCCTCTGCCTCTCGTCTTTTGATGAAAGAACGCCACTCCTTCGGCGAGGTGTAGATGGTTCAGCATAACCTCCGGAGGCCGATTCCCCTTTTCCCCCATCGTTTGCGCGTTCTTTTCTGACCTAGCCCCCTCTCTTTCCTCTCCCCCCCGGGATGAAAAGATGCTGAAAAAGGGTCTTGTGTCCTTGCATGGGGGTAGTTCTCCCAATATTTTAGAAGAGGCGCTTTTTTCCCCTGTTATCTCTTTCGGACCGGCAGCCAGCTGGACTCTTTCTCTTTTTTTTGATACTTCGATCTTTCCTCTTTCTTTGACCCGCAGG
>Ga0179593_1436079_pt1 | contig 13611 bp, 4 predicted proteins | sample CZODoug2_1_08_16_FD_185931 | JGI IMG/M metagenome (GOLD analysis project Ga0179593, IMG submission 185931) | Vadose zone soil fungal communities from Angelo Coast Range Reserve, California, USA - CZODoug2_1_08_16fungal (PacBio error correction) | ecosystem: Environmental > Terrestrial > Soil >... | reverse complement strand
TCTCTCCTCTAGTGGCGCTCTCCCCCCCCCCTCTGAAGTCGGTCGAGACTGCCCCCTATATGCTGGTTTATTGCTTCCTGATCCAGGACCAGTTTTCTGCCCCCTTTTTCCCTCCCTCCCCTCTTCCACTCTCCTTTACGAGACCGTTAAGTCTCCCATACCTGATCCGCACAGACACTGTTCGTTGTGATTGTCGTCTGTGTTAATCCTCTTACGGTCCGGCCCACCTTTCATTTCCCTCTTGCTTCTTGTGAGGTGTAGGGCTGCCTGTGAAAACCCCCGAGTCTGTTTAAGAGCTGGCTTTCCGCTGCGCTGACCTTTCGTTGCGTTGGTTCTTTGCTTCCCTTACGCGGCAGGGGTCCTGGCGCGTCTACCTCCTTTAACTGACGCGCCCGCCGCCGGCTCGTGCTCCTCGTTTTCTGGAGTCTTGCGCTGCATGTCACTGCCTTCCAGTAGGCCCCCCGTGGTGGCCTGGTACCCCTCTAGTCCCGATACAACCCTTTCCCCCCGCCCAACCATCCTTTCAGTCATCTTTGTGACTTGTTGGCCACCGTTGTTTCTTTAGCCTCCGCGTCTCTTTTTCTTCCTAACGCAAGCTGGCCGCCTTGTTCTATGCCTAGGTGTGGCCCTAGGTACAATTTGTCAGGTCATGCCTTGGCGTAGAGGTGTTGTAATCTTGTTTAACTATTGGTTGCTTCTATAGTTCCTAGGCAAATTTCCTCTTCGTTCCCCCCGTTTAGTCCCCCTGCCTTTCCGTCCCCCATTTTTTTGCTGCGTTGTTCCCCAAATCGTGTATCTGCTTGGTGAGGTTGTGCTCTGATTTCTTGACTTGACTCTTTCCCACGCCGAAGGACCTGTATTATGGACAGAGCCCGGCATCTGTCCGGCTGGTCTCTGGAAGTTTTTTCGTCGGGCGTCCCTTCAGCTCAGATTACCTTTCTTTTTGACTATTTTCCCGTCACGGTGAAGAGAAACACAGAGGCCAGCTGGGCCTTGACAAGCCGGTCACAATTTTCTCTCTTCTCCCTTCAATTTTTACATCCAGAACTGTATCTATTTTTTTTTCAGTAATATTAGGCGTCCTGCGTTGGGTGTTTGTATGAGCGGTGGTATTGTGTCACCATGATTTACTAAGTGATTTTTCCCCGCATCTATAGGCGTTTCCCTCCACAACTTCTCTTGACGTTCAATCTAAAGAAGCGTGTTGTTCGTTATAGGATTGTCGGATGGATGGAGCAGATTAAACGTATTTATCCACTTATCTCGCGTTTCAAGACTGGATAATTCTGTGACACGAACTCAATTCCCGTCAATGAAGTAGTTCCAGTTGCTTGACTCATCTCCTATCTAAATGACGTGCTTGTGATTTAGGAATGCCACTATCATTCTTTTTCACTCCGCGTTTAGCTGACCCAATCTCCCTGCCGAACCAGATGACCTGGCTGCCGATTGAGCATGCAGCTTATTGCTGCTTCTGGACTTTACACACCCCTCTCTTCAAGACGACGTTGGTTTTTTCCCCTTCCCCCCCTCGTAGGTCTCTTTTTTTTGTCAGCTGTGAGTGGCGTCACTACTCGCCGACTCAATCTTTTTCCAGCTCGTACTGCCTTCTCCTCCCCTCCTCCCCTAAGTCTCGGTCCCCTAACTCGTAATCATGAAAACGGCCTGTGCCCCATTTCGGCCTTTTCCTGGAACTTGTCGTCACCAAAAAAAAAGGCCCCCCGTTTGGCCCCAAACCTTGTGACTGCGACCCTTTCTTTAGTGAATCTTGTTCTTTTTCTTTTTTTCCCCTTCAGTAGTGCGTTGGTATTAGTCAAACGAAGGAGGCTATTCGCACGTTATTCTTCATTGCCATGACCTTGGTCCTTCCGATCTTTTTTACTTCTTCCCCCCATGTTCCGCCAAATAATCTTTAAGATCTAAATCAGACCTCCACTGTTAGTTTTCTCCCTCATTCTTGTAGTCGGCTTTCTCATTACTGAAACTATGACGTCAGCAGGAGCGACCCCCGCCATGAATGCTTCCTGATCGTGTCAGTGGATGGATGATCCTTTCTCCGTCTTATCGGCTCTAGCGCCCCCCCCTGGTGGCCTAGATGTTGCCAATTGATGCAACGTCCCCGCAGAGTGCCTTGCTTGCTCTGCATATTCGCTGCTTGACCGCGATTACCTCGCATCGTCCACTGCGGCGGACGCGCTGATGCCTAAAGCACATTCTTAGGCCGTTTTTTTGTTGTTCCGTTCCGTTTCCCCTCTGCCTTTTCCGCCGTCCTTTGTCCCTTGTGTGAAGACATGTCCCTCCACTCGTCGGCATTCTTGTGCCCCGGGGATTCCCTCCGTTTAACCTTTGAATAGCAAGTCAAGCCCTTCCCCATCCCCCGGGGTTCGATGACACATTCACGGACTCTATATCACTTTTCCCACTTGCTGCGGCCGCCCTTTTACCAAACAACTGCCCACTCACCTGCTTTGATGCACAGACCCGCCTTGCCGGCTCCTTCTGGAGGTAGGCTTCGGGCGCTTTCAGCTAAGCTTAAAAGTTAGGGCCCGCATGCGAGCCTGTTTCTAGCTTCATTTTATCTGTTCCCCTCATGCCACCGGCCTATCGGGGGGACTCCGTGACACAAGCAAGGGCAGAATTTAGGGAAGACTTCGAGTCTCTGTTCCTCCCCGAATTGTGTTGGGTGCTCTCGGGCCATCCCTTCGGTCAAGTGGTATATTGTTTATTCCAGTTTTCGGTCCCCCCGTAGCCTGTTCCGCCTCCCCCAAATCAAGCGATGAAGCTCCGCCCGGCTCGCCGCCGGCCTAAAGGGGGTTACAGAGATCTCTCCCGGATCCTCCTCCTCCTTTCACCTAAGTCTGTCCCTCGCCCCCCCCTCCGCATGCCCTGAGATCGAGTGCAGCGGTCGGCGCTTGTTCACGCTTCCTGATAGTTAGTTTTTTTGGCCCTTTGCCTTACTTCCTTCCGTTCGGCGGTCGCAAAATAAGAAGTTGAATACTGTGTACGCGCCCCCCACCCCAGGGGGATCTCTCCCTTGGATTGGGCCCAGATTCTTTCCTCCTTCCGTGCTGTTCAGGCGTCCATAATGGGGCAACAATAACTTCTGCCTATGCTGACGTTGCCCCTTTGCCACAGCGCGCAACAACCAGGACGAGTAATCCTGGACCTCGTGTGCCAACGGTTCACGTCCCCCCCCCACTTTACCGCCTTTTGCTGTTAAGCTTCAGCGATTCCTCCTTCCCAGATTCTCCGAGGAAACCGAGGGCCAGATGTCAGCTTCAAAGCTTTATGCCTATCCCGCACTGAACTATCTGTGTTTTCTTGTTATCTCCCTCGCACCGCTATTTGAAAGCCGAGCGCAGCTCTCGCTTACTGGAGCATCCTCTTCCACTGACCGTCCTTTTTAAGCCCCCTTCCCGGCGTCCGTCTTCCTCACGTTAGTACCGTAAGCTTTCCTTGCCCGCCTTGACCGCCGCTTCTTAGTCCGCACACGGGGGCGCTGTGTATATTAAACGCCTAGTTCTGTGGCTTCCCTTCACTCTCCCTACTCCCCCTCCCTTCCCCTCCCCACTTTCATTTCACTTCCTCAGACCTGCCACTCGAGATGAATCTCCAAAAACCAAGTTCCGTCTGCCAGTTAACAAGAAAAGAAACCTATGTGCGCCATAACAAGATTTCAAGTGCAATGAACCTACAGACTCCCCAAACTGGCGTTTTTCCCCAGCATTTTAATTTTCTTAGGTCCCCTTTTCTTTTAGTCCATGGATTTATGTCTTTTTTTCATCTGTTCTCAGAGTTCCAGAGCTGACATTCTTTCCCCTTCCCGGCTCCGGCCTCCCCGGTCCCCCCCCCCCTCACACACAACAAGCGCTATCGCTGAAGGCTGCATGCGCCTAGTAGTCTGCAATTCCTTTTTTTGTTGTCACCGCCTCCACGCACTAAGTCTGTGCGCCCCCCACCGGCAGCCCGAAGATTCTACGGGCAGCGGCGTCCCTTTTTCAATCTTCAACTAGTACGTTCGAAATGTTACATTTTCTCTGCCTAAACCCCGCCCGGAAGTCTTCAGGTTCGATAGGAGACATCTCCCCCCTTTATCCTCTTTTTAGGTTCACTTGAGCTTGTAAGGTTCGGTGAACTTTTTTCATGGATGATCGAGTGACCCTTTGTACTCTGCTACTTCCGACGAATCCTCCCTGACATCCAGAGTAAACGCTCCCCCCTCTGCGGGGACTATGCATCCTCAATACTTTCGGTGTGAACTCGATTAGTTGGATTAACGTACAACAACTTCCCACCAACCTCCCCAAACGCGCAATTCCCCCCCACCCTTGTCCCAATAAGGTCCCCTCTGAAGACCAGATACTGCCAGCCACACCGAGTCCCCACATTAATAGTTGACAGAATTCATTCCCCCAAGCGACTTTTCCCAGGCCCAAGGTAATCGTAGCCATTCAGTTAAGGATCGGTCGTGGGCGCAGAGTTCCCTTCATTCCCCTCTTCGACCCTACACTGGTAAGAGTTACGCTCCATCGCCCTCCGCCGACAGTCAGAAGACAGAGCGGACACGTGGTCAGCTGTTCAGCTTTTCCAAGTTCTTTCGGACCCTGTTTTCCGTTGCCGATTCCTGATTCTCGCATCATAGTGCGTCTTCTTGCAGTTTCCCTCTTAAGCGCCAGATGTGAAGTTCCGAAACGACTCAATGAGTTCTTTTTGCATCTACGTTTATTCCTTCCCGGCTCAATGGGCCTCTTGCTCCAACCTGATTCCCCCGCCATGAGAAAATAACCCTTTACCACGGATTTGCCGGCTTTCACCTTTCGTCGCCCTGCGGTATCCCCAACCACACTCATATTAGGACCGTTCTCCAGACAGTTGGGAATCCCAGACACCTCGAGTTTCACTGACCCCCCCCCCCCCGGGTCCCATACCTCCCCCCCCCGGCCCATGCGGCTTCAATTATGTTGTTTTGAACGGTGCTGTATAGGGTAGCCTGGGTGGCCTCCACGGGTATCGTTCACTCCAGCGCACCCGCCAGCAACTAGTAGAACGAGGGAACGAGTAGCTATGGTTAAGAGTCTCTTTTATTTTTCCAGCAATGCACCTTCCTGTCGTACGTTCAATCCCCTACTCAGACTCCCCCAACTCAAGTAAGCGGATAGCGATTAGTAGAAGTTCCCCTTGTGTCAAAGGGCTACCTCCCCCTCCCCCTCACTGGCGGCCCACTTTTGTGCCGTGACCTTGTAGTAGTACAGACGACGCCTTCTTTCCAAGGTCCCTCGTGTGGTTGTTTTTGTAACTTTCTTATTTTTCTTCGGTTGGACTGCCCCGGGATCGCTAATGAAGTAGACTGCCCGATAGTCAATGGGGGAAATTTACTGAGCCCGTTTCCTTTTCTTTCCAAGAAAACACCTTCCCCTCCTCCGGGGTTTCCCTAGCTTCCCCCCCTCCCTTACATCTTTGCGAGAGCGCCACCGAGCTGTCCCCCTAGTTTTGGTTGGGGAGGGATCGATTCGTTTGGAGCTAGTCAACCACTCTGTATGTAGGTTTCCGCCTAACTGTCCCCCCTTAGTACCTTTGTTGTTTCTGCTATGACCCTTTCCAGGACCAGTCTAAAAATGGACTATTTCAGGAACCTCTTCATGTAAAAGTTATTCCCCTAGTGATCACGTCCCCCCTACAAGCTTCAATTTTTACTATTCTGTTTTCTTTGACTACTCCCGGCCCCGAATTCCTGAACGGACTGTAATGGGATGGTCCTGGGCCGTTGAAAATCTCCTGCTCCTCTTAATCTCCGTCGGAGCTGGACCCCTTTGTTGAGTTTCTGTCTTCCCCTGTTCTCCCCTGGTGATGCGCGGTTCTCATGCTAAGATGAGCGCCCGCCGGCCCGGATTTTCCTAGTTGCTGGCGTCTGAGATGAAGCTTCACGCTAAAAGTCTGCCGTCTTTATCTTCCCTAGACGCCGAGCAAAACCTTTGAAACGACACCCCCACCCAAGTGTGCATTTTTCCTGTTGTGTTCCCCAGGGGTTCGTTCGCCTCGTTTTGGGACTTATTTTCTTCCACTCCCTTTCCATCTGGTGGTCCCGTTTATCCTTCTCCTAGGTCTTTTTTTGCTACCTTCTATGCGGTCGCACGAAGCCGTGGTGCTCAGTTTCTTGTTACTTTCTTTTCCATTGGTTTGTGGCGGTCTCTTTTTCATTACAAATTTTCGCCTGACTTCCCCCTTTCTGAGCACAAGCCCTTCTGTGGTAGTTCATCGCTGGTTCTATTTCATTGGTGCTCTTCGCTTTTTTCGCGGTCCCTGATTCAACGCCGACGGCCTAACTCTTCGTTTACGCTTCCCGTGAACCGCCGCGGCGGTAGTTCTTCTGATAGCGGCGCGGCTCTCTTTACAGCTAAAAGTTTGGTGGCTGCAGTTTCCCCTTCACTTTGGCTAGCTACACAGCTCTCCTTCTCTTAATGCTCCGGTTTTCCTCTGCGCGGGCGCTTAGCATTAGGAACTAGCACAGTTCGTTTTTGTTTGTACCCGGAAGCTGGGTCGGCGGTGTGACCTGGTGGTGTACTGTGAGAGATTTGTCGCGTTGTGTGCCATTGACGAGCCAGATTAGGTTCGTTCCCCCCATAAATAGTCCTTTTTTTTTAAGCTGGACAAGCGCAGACCTGGCTGTTCTTTGTCTTGTTGTCTTCGGAGTGCCCGCTGCCTCCTTAACGCTTACGCGATCAAAACGACTCGCCGTGAAATCCTGCATTCCGTGACTCTCAATTGACCTTAAGTCAATGGTGCCGAGCAAGAGACCTTTCCTCTTTATTGCCCATTTGATTTCGGCAACACCAAGTTTTTCGATCCTACTCCGTTGAAGCTTAACTCGGCCCGCATTTTCCCTCCTCTTCTTTTCCGGTGTCGGTTCTCTGCAGATTAACGTTGAGGATGGTGCTGGTTAAACGGAGTCCTCCTCAGTCTTTGAGGAGTTTAAATAGTCTTCGCGCTTGGGGTGACGATTTTCTTGTTTCCTTACGCTCGTCCGCAGTTAAATTTTCACCTTGTAATTAGGAATATTAATCAGAATGCTCTGAGCGAAAAGCCATCGTAATCGGCAAAACGTTCAATTGCTTGTGGTATCCCCTGGTTTTTTTCTCTTGTTTTCATGTCAATGGCCCATCGCCCGTTCTTCCCCAGGCCGCTCTTTCTTGGTTAGTGTCGTGTTTACTTTCGCTTGAGTTGGTTTAGGATTCAATATCCCCCTCCAGGCATCTACTTTTTCAAGTTTTCTCATGCCCACTGACCTTGGCTGCCTCTTGTACGTCTCTATGATGCGACCCACCTACTCGCGCATTTTGAAAGACCGACGTCCTTTTTCTAACTATGGCTGTTCCCTTCTGCGTTCGCTGCTGCAACGTTACACGTTTGGAAGTGCGCGGGATTCAGGCCTTCTGATATTATCGTGTCAGGCTTCTTATACTGGCTCTCGCTGCGCGCGCGGCCTGGTGTCCAACCCTCTTTCGTTCTAACTTCATCATCAAAATTCCCCCACCTGCCTGTCTGCATTGCGTGCTGGACTACCTTTTTTGAAGTGCAAGCTTAGCGGTCATGTTTCGCTGAATCTCGGACGAGGATGAAATCTCCCCCTAACTCGTTAGGATTTTTGTTTTTTTCCCCCCTTGACCTTTTCCCTCTGTCCAGGCTTTAAGCCTTCCTGTTTTCAGGATAGTGGTAGGCTTGCGAAATTGCCCTTCGAGCGCGGCAGGATTGTTTTCCGCCAGATTTCTGGACTACTTTCCTCATCGCACGAAGCGATTGCCCTCCCATCGCTTCAGTGCAGGTCGACGTCCACATAATTTCGGGACTCTTGCAATCCCGACGTTTTCCTTCGGCTCCCACCATTGTCAAACAACGGCCCATAACTATGGTTGAGCGGACAGCGCCCGTTGTCACGGCTAGATACCTTTTTCTTCTTTGCTTGTAGTTCTTCCTGTTCTCTTCCCCAGCTCCCAGCTTCCCGTTATGCCGCATGCGAGAGCTTACTTTCGATGGAGGTGGCCCCTGCTGAAACACTTTCCTATCTTGTTTACTGCCCTCCTACCCTTGGCAAACACAGCCCCGTGGTCCAGATTTTTCAGTACTCTATATATCTCCAGTCAGTTGTTGTTGTTGTCGTGAGTCGATCTGCGGTCCCATTAACATGTCTGCCCTTATGATTTGTAGTTCCGATTTTCTGTCAACGTAGGCATGTGTCCTGCCTGGCAAGAATCATTCTTGCCCGCGAACTCTGCCCATGCTTGCCTACGGGTATCCTTTATCTGCGAGCCCGCCTACGAAAGCCAGGATTTTGAGATATGCTCTTTGAGCTCGGTCCCGCTGTTTTTTTTCCAAGTTTTCACATTTAGCCGTGGATGTTGCAGACCCTTCAAAGAGCTTTCCAGTTCAATATCTATTCCACGTTAATAATGGCCTGGGTAATACGCGTGGAGTAGAGAATGTTCCTTTGATCTGTCTTCTCCTTCCGGCTTCCCGGCGTCAGCCCGTTGTCGGCACCATTCAGCCTCTCCTAGTCTTCACATTTCCCCCCCGGTGCCCCACATACTATTTCCAACTGTTCGGATCCCTTTTTCCCCGAATAAAGGCACCCCACCCCACTTTTATCCACGCTTGCTTTTCTTTCAGCGTTGTTCGGAGCTGGACGGAAACATGACGCGGTCGCCTCTTGTCTCTCCCAGACATCTTTCTGGCCGCTTCACGACTCGTCTTTTCTGCATCCATTGCTGATATCAATTTCTCAGCTAGTTGGTAGCGCGCGATCATCTCTGAAAGGGTGATCATCTCCTTCCCCCGATTCCTTTCTTTGTCCGCCTCATCGCTCCGGCCGGGCCATAAACGGGTTAACTCCGTACAGTGCGCCCCATGACTCCGGCCAGAGGTTTTAGACGACCAGCGGCTGGCTTGTCATCTTCAACCGCTCGTGCGGATTACCCCCTAATCGATCCCCTCCCTCTACGGCAGCCACCTTAAGTTGCAATTGCAGGAAGACGTTCCCAAAGCTGTCCCTTCGTCGTGAGATTTTTACCATTCAAAAAAAGAAACCCGGGTAGCGCCGGTAACCCCCTAAAGATAATATTAAATCAAAGGCCCTCATTTGTTTTCCAGCTGCCCGTCAAATCCCTAAGAACCAACTGGATGGAACCAGCGTCCGTTGTCTGGTACAGCTGGATTGTCGAGTTCATTTCGTTATTTCTGTCGTCATCTGATTTACTTCCCCATGTAATTACTGACCTAAATGTCAATGCGGCGATGCGCTGCCACCGTGCAACCAAGTTTTGACGACGCCTCTTACGGACCCGACTCCTTTTTTTCTTCCTACTGGTGTGTCCCCCTCCAACTCCCGCAACATTAAGCTGAAGGACATAAACCCTGAAGAACCGGAATTTCTTTCTGTTCAGCTGCTTTTTTCCGCTGTACTCTTTCCATAGTAGTTAGCACAGTCTTGAAATTTTCCGTTGAATTTCTAAATTACCTTGCAATTTTCATTAGTTCGGCATTGCTCTAGGCTTCTCGCAACCTTTTCGACGCGGTGCGGGAAATTGATTTAATGACCTTTCTCAGTCTTTTCCACGGTCTCTTCCCATCCGGGTTATATAGCCTATATTTAAGAGTATTAGATTGCCAGAGTCAAGCCCCGAAGTTCAGAGACACGCGACCACCAGGGAGGGTTTGGAATGATTCAACGCAATTTAGGGGTGTTCTCAGCTAGAGCGGCCCTCGTCGGACCTAACACCCAAGTTAAAAAAAGTCTGTACCTCCCAACAAGGACCCACTCAGGCCACCTCCCCCCCGATGACGGCGAAAAAAGCGACCCCGTGCCTTGAATGTTCCTGTGCTGAAAGAGCATTTTTCCCGCTTCATAATGGTCACGGTCGTTCCATCCTCGCCTTTGATCGGTGTGGCGTCGCTTTCACCGTCCGTGAATACTTGAGTCCTCTTGACGAGCCCCTCCGCCTACAGTTTTCATGAATTGATCTTTTTTTCCGCCGAGCCTTCTTTCGCTTTTTTCCCCCGCTTCAAGCATCGTAGGTTGCCGTCTGCGTTGCATTCAGAGTCCGATAAGAGAGCAGACCGCAAAAGCCTCCCCCAGCGAGTTGTTCTATCCCAACGATGACGGAGTACTTTTTTTTTCCCTCCAGGGCATCGGCGTTTGCTGAGCCACGCTCCCCGCCCCCCCAAATAGGCAAATCCCAATAGTCCCCAATCCCCTTCCCACCTGCCGTCCTGCAGGGTCGGCCCTCCCTAGAAGGTAGCCAACCACCGAACTTTCGAGGTATGCCCCTTTTCGACCTCTTGCCGTAGTTTGATCCAAGCAATCCCGAGGCCCTCCAAACTGAAAACAACCCGGTGTCCACAAGCAATCCCCCCAAAGTCCCAATGCCGTTTTTCTTCCTGATTTTTCTTTGAAGGTTGTTTGGCGTCTAGGGGAAGTTGCGGCTAAAGGGCTCTTTAAGCTTACATTCCGCCCGCCTCCCGTCTCGTGAGACCCGAGCGGGCCGCGGAAGGGCGCTCCTTCACGACATAGGAAGGACATGCACACTATGTTTTTTTGTTTTTTTTTTTTTTTTTGGTTTTTATGGTGGTTAATTTCATGACCTCCGACCTCACACACTTGGCAGCGCCGCTGACTAGAGCGCGCTTATGTATCGTGGCCCATGGTAGCCCTCCACCCCACACTACTCCAGATTATTTCTGGGCCGGGCCTCGGGGCGTATTCGTCAAGACGACCTAAAATAGGTTCATTTTCTTTTTCCATTGAGCATATTATGGGTTCCTAAATTTGCCCCCCTACTTTTTTTCCTTCTGCGATAGGCCATGTGGGAGAAACTTGCATTCGTTCAGAGCACTCCGAAGTCATCTCCTGTTGTTATTCGATGACCATCCCTTCCCCCCGCGTTTTTCTCGAGCGCCAACGCACTCCTTCTCTCTTCCTCCTTTGTTTCGAGATATCAGATCGTTGGCGATATTCCAAGACTGTAGGTATGTTAGTCCTATCACCTCTCGGATTGTTTTTGCTTCTGAAAGGCTCAGTCCTTTTATCTGCCTGGGCATCTCTTCTTCTCTTCATGGAAATTCAGTACAAGATTATTCTAACTTCCCCAAGAACACCGCTGACCCTTGGTCACTTTATTTCGGTCTCTGCTATTACGTCCCCCCTCGTAGGGCCCCCGCCCTGTTTGAGTTGCGTTTTATGGCTCCCGACACCGATTGAGCAGTGCCCTTCTCCCTCCCTCCGGTCTCTTGACCCTTGTTGCTTTACTTCTGGCTCCTTTCCTGTGCATGGCCGGCCTCCCTATTTTGTTTCTGAATCTTTTGGCTCTCGTCTTCCCGTCTCGTCCCCAGGTGCTGCGGCTTTTCTGCTTCTCTTACTCTTCCCAGTTAGGTTTAGCGCTGCCCTCGACGACGTTTCCCCGTGCACTTTAAAACCCCCATCATTGAGCCCTGCATTGACTTTGTTCTTGTCTTGGACACAAGTGTCGGAGTCCGCGTGAGTCTTCCCCTAAGGAAAGTTGCGCCCCGTAGACCTCGCCTCTTTCTTTTTTTGGCTACCTTTTCTCGGAGCCGCGAGTTGCTGACCTGCAGTGGGAGGGTTGGATTTCTCTGGGATTGTCATCTCTTTTTTTCCCGTTTTTGCCAAGGCCAAAAGGGCGCCTGCATCCCCCGTCTGATGCAACGGATGCAAACTTGTTTAGAGTCAAGCTCTATTGCCATTGGTGCCCTTTCGGCGCTCTCTTGCGCGACTCGAATCGGCCCCCCCCTCCGACGGCCTTACTATTGTGTCCAGCTGACGAGGACCCCACACAGACTGTCCTTTTTCTCCCCTTCCCCCCAAACCCCCCGTCTTCTGACTTATGGTGACTGCGGGCGCTGAGCCCCAAGCTTAACTAGTTGTGACCTAGTAAAAGTCACGGGATTTAGTAAAGAAGAGATTTCTTCCTGATAAGGCTACAGTACTTACCGCGGGATTTCGCTTGCGCGGCATTCTTCCACTAGCAACACAGGTGTGTCGATTGGCAGTCAATTCCCTAGTTGGCTGGTTGGTGTGGCTTAGTTTTTCTTTTTTCAAATGCCGTCCCCCAGCCGTGCATCTATCTTAGTTAAGCCCCTAAATAGGTTTTTTGACGTGACGGCAGTCATTTTTTTCAGAGGTCCTTTTAGGGCTTTTCTTCTTCGTGCTTTTCAGCTTAACCGCTTACCAGTTTCTTTTTTCCTGATCTCCCCATAATCGACGTGGCCCAAGGCATTATCATTCCGTGAGCTTCATGCCCGCCCCCCATGGGTATCGTGCATAGAGCCCTATCTGCCGTGCCCGGAGTTAGGCAAATCACGACCCTAGAGGCTGAAAACTAATTCGTTTGAAGCTGAAATCCTTAAGGTTACTCTCCCCGTCTTATTATGTCTGCCCGGTGTTTGCGTGCAGATTCTAACGATGTGAGTTATGCGTTGTGACACACCGATTAAGTCCTCTGGGAGGCTTTAATAAAGATGCGTCCGCTTGGGTTAACTTTCTGTTAGTTTTGGCCTTTCGCTCTCTCCGCAGTGACTCCCTTTTTAAGCCCTAAGATCCTTACTAAGCACCCCCTCAAGTGCGCAATCAGTCTTCCTCCTTCCAACCGGCTTTTGGCAGCCAGTTTCTCGGGATTGTCCTTGACCTTGCCAAGCGCCACTGTGATTCGGCGCTCCCTTCGATTGTTCCTTGGGGTTTTTTTTGATTCTAAAGTGCCTTGGGTGGTAGTCTTTCAACTCAGTTGAGTATTTTACGTCTTCGGCAGTGCAATGGGACAGTTGTGCTCTGTTTCGCTAGCGGGCGCACCAACATGGTTGTAATTTGCACTCTCCAGTCCCCCGTCTTGTTCGTATCCCTCCTTTTTGTCAGTCTTTTTTCGCTGCCAGCTCTCCCGATCACGGTTTTGCGGCTCGGCTCTCCTGAAGGCGTCTAAGGATTTTTCTGCTACTGTTAGAGCAGTCTACGTTTGGCAACAAATAGCTTTTGGTCTTCACCTTGAGATCCCCATACGGCCCCTACTTGCCAGTGCGTGCTCGGTCATAATATGTTTTGAGCGACAGCCGCAGTTATAGTCCACTCTTCGGTGTTTGAGACGCGACGACCCCGTCACTTTTCTTCCCTGGGGGGGGGCGCGACCCTGCTCAAGCGGTCCATGATTACGCCGTGCGATATGTGTTCGAGGTTTTTCCCTAAAGAGGCTTCACGTGATTGCTCTATGGGTTTCTACTCCTTTCCCCAGGCAGAGCACGCCTCTCTTGCCAATCATGCGTACCCTGTCGCGTTCGCGGATAATCCCCCATTACAAAGGTCCCCAATCTCTTGACACTGCTCGAGGGAGGCTTTCCACTGTAACCCCAACGTCCCCTCACTATTTGTCAATGACAGTAAGCTGCACGGCTCGTCCCCTTTGTCTTCTTTCCCTTCGGGATAGGAAGATTAAAGCTTCTTTTCGGCCGCTCCCTGTCCGCTTCTCGCTTGTTAATCGTGATTGCTTTGGCTGGACTTGCGGGTTGTAAGCCGCGCTCAAAAAGAACCGGGTTTCAGACAGAGTTCATTCCTTCAGCTTT
>Ga0179593_1368430_pt1 | contig 13611 bp, 13 predicted proteins | sample CZODoug2_1_08_16_FD_185931 | JGI IMG/M metagenome (GOLD analysis project Ga0179593, IMG submission 185931) | Vadose zone soil fungal communities from Angelo Coast Range Reserve, California, USA - CZODoug2_1_08_16fungal (PacBio error correction) | ecosystem: Environmental > Terrestrial > Soil >... | reverse complement strand
ACCCAAAACAAGGGTTGTGTGATACCTGTCCCCCCCCCATAACATCCAGCTGATGAGGTTGGAAGTGTTTGTGAATGGTTTTCGGTACTCCTCTGTAAAGACTCTGTTCTTTCCTTTTTCCTATATCTGATAAGAGGGCCTTCTCCTTTTCCGCCAGACATCGGTTTTTCGCAAGAGGGAGCGAAGTCCTTATTTTCCTTTTGTGGAGTTTGATCCTTTTTCAGGGAGCCCCTCTTTCTTTCCCTCAGTTCCTTTTCCTCCCTGATTTAATTGAGTTTCCTTTTTTTTTCTTTCGACCCCCTTTTCCCTTTTCTCAAAGGTAGAGACCCTCTTTTGTCGCCTCGCCTTCCTTTAGATATCCGTTTTTAAACCAAGCTCGAGTTTTCAAGGGGACATAACTAAAGACCAGTGAAAGACTTTCTTACGTTTTATTCCTTTCTATTGCTTACACAAGGCTCCCATCCTTCTTTCTATTTTCCATGAGCCTCAAGTGGTTTCTTTACTTTGGTACTCTGTTTTAAGAAATTTCTGTTGCCCCCTTCTCTTCTTTTTTGTTTCTGCCCCCCCCTTCCTTCCCCCTTTTTAAATTGACCTCTGGTCTTGTTTTTTTTTAACAATCCTTTCAGCGAGTTCGCCCCTCAATCTTTTTCTCCCTTCCCCTCTACACAAGTCGTCAATTCCTTCCCTTCTCCCGGCTTCTCTTTGCAAAAGGCTATTGTTGTAGTTTCCTTTCCCTTGCGTCCGGTAAGACGTTTATTCATTTTGTGCTTGCCTGTTAGCTGTAAGATATTTCGGAGCCTTTCCAATCGACCCCCCTCTTCCTCCCCCCCCCCAAGTTACGGAAATGCTCGCTAAAGTATATCCACCTCTGGTGGACATTACTAGGCGTCAACTCTTCCTCGTTCCCCCAATACTTCTGTACACTTATCCTATTGTCCCCCCAGGACATCGATGAGTTGATTTGAGGATAGAATTACTCGGGACTATCCCCCCCCCAATTTCCGCTCCTTTTGGGTTTTTTTTTAAGGGAGAGGTATCCTGGTTTGATGACCTGCTCTCTTCAGGAAATCCTCCTTTTTTGAGATCCTCCTTTTATTTTAATTTCATAATATTTTTGTGTGTGTCTTCTCTTCAGATTTTTCTCCCCCAAGTCCGCCCCTTTTCCCCCTCATTCTGTTCAGCAAACCCCCTTTCTTTCGCCTCCCTTAAACCTACCCCCCTTCTCTACCCAGTATAGTAGATGAATGATGAGCCTCATAATTCCAGGCTCACCCCTGACATGGTGTGTTTCACCTACTTTTTCCCCTTACTTCGGAGTTTGCGATCTCTCCTTCTGATTGTAGGAACATAGGCACCTGTCCCCCCCCCTCCCCTTGGTACCTCTCGGTTCTTCTTCAATTTGACTTTCCATTTTAGGTCTACCCTCTGTTTTTTGCCAAATATGGTCTTTTACCTTCTCCTTTGACCTTTGAACTCCCCCATTCAGATAACCCCATGTCTCTTAAGGACCATCCTTTCCGGTACCAGAGCACCTCTTCGAACCCCCCCACGGTTTCCGCTCTTATCCTTCGATTTCCTGAGATTGTTCCTCCCTGTTGAAGAGTTTCATTGCTGTTCAACCTTGCGAGCATCTCCAGATGGTTACCCCTTCAGAAAGTCTTTTTAAATGCACTCATGAATAGATTTTGAAGCTCACAACCCCTGCATACTCGAACGTCTCTCCCCCCCTTCCAATAGGTCCGAAAACCCCCTTTCCATGCCAGACTTCGTCTTCAAACTGACCCCGTCTCACATATGAGGATGCAGGTTTTCCCCCTAAATAGCCGACTAACTATTCTGTCATCTTTTTTCGGCAAACTCGTCATTTTTCTTTTTTCCCTTTTCCTACCGTAATATCCGCTTTTTTCAAGCCCTTCCCCACTTCTAATCTGGATAGGGCGAGGCTCGACCTGCGGTTTATTTTGATTTAGACCTTGGCTCCTCTCTTTACGTTTGACCTCCCCAAATCCCCACTTCCCCCTCTGTCCCTTATTTCATGGGGAAGTCTTCTCCTCTTAATGCTTTACCGTGCCCCCTTACAGCAGAATAACACAACAATCACGAAGGCCTTCCTCCCCCCCTCTCGGTATCCCATCTGCTTTTTCTTCCATGAGAATTTTTCTCGCTCTTTTTTCACTCTCCTACTTCACTTTCCTCGTATTTTCCTAGTCTTTACTCCCCCGATTTTTACCCCTAAACGTTTTCTTTCTCCCCTCCCCCCTCAACCTTGTTGCTTGTTTGACCCGTTTTTTTTTTTTTTGAGTCTTTTCAAACACAAGGTGCGCTTTGATTTCTTCTCCCACAACGGATTTTTTCTTCGTTTGTTGTTCTTTCCTTTTTTGGTGGCCAAGAGACTCCGCGTTTTATTGAAGTTAGATCTTGCCTGGATAAGAATTGAATGACGGTCCGCCATAACATCAGGTTGTCCCCTCCGTCCCCCTTTCCCTCCGGTAGTTTTATTGTTTATTTTTGAGCGTTGCTTGGGTGCCCATAGCCTTATTTTTTTCTGAATGGTACCCCCGCAACTAATTTACGAATTCGGAGTTTTGCTGTTCTTTGTGTTGGTCGACAGTTTATCTTGAGGCCTTCCTTTCTCTTAACCTCAGGGTTTGATCCCCTCGAAGGCCTCCTCCGTCTCCTTTGGGTGATAAGTACAACCCTGAGGATAGAGAGCGGCTTCCACGGGGTGTCCCAGACATCCCCACTTCTCCTTTTTGCGACTCTATTTACTTTCCCTTGCTACTGCCCAAAAGGGGAAAAATCATCTCTATTGTTTAAATGAGAGACACACCCGCCCCCCTTGTTCTTTTCCTTTTGGGTCCCTCTTTTCCCTCCCTTTTTTCATGTGTTCTCCTTCTTCTCTTTCCTTTTTGTGAGATCTCGGAACGGTTACATTTGTCTCTTTTCGGAGTGGTCTGCCCTAAGACGATTCTTCCTCCGATGTTGCAGCCCTTTCAAGTTCCCCATGAATACTTCCCAACTTCTCTTCCCCCCTCTAACCTTCTTTCCGCGCAACCCTGCGTCTAGTTTTGTTTCTCAGATTACTTTCAGAGCATTCGCGACGGAATTTACCTTCCTTGATGTGATTCTTTGATGCTTTCAGATTCCGTAGATCCTCCCCTCTTTTTGAGGTTCCCCACCTTTAAGGAACTGTTCGCCTCCTCCACATCGAACAACTCTTTCCCCGCATTTTAATTGGACTTCTTTCCGCACAGACCTTCTTCTATGGTCTTTTCCCACCAGTCCATTTCTCTCTTAGTAGGGAGGATAGACCGTCGGGCTCCCTAGGTTTCCCCCCCCCCTTTTTTTCTCCTCATTTTGGGACTTTTCTTCTTCTGCCACTGTTGTTGACCTTGACGAGGCCCTTTCCTTCCATACCGCAGGAGTTGGGAGATTCCTTAATTTCCCCCCTTTTAACCCTTTTTTTTTTTTGTTTGTATCTAGCTCAGACTTCTTTCCCTCCCCCTGAGTTCCCAAACCCTTCCCCCTCCCCCCCCTTTCCCCACCCCCAGCAACAAAAAATGCTCTTTCCCCCTTCTTCCCTTCTCCGCTAATTGAGCCTGCCATCCCCCCTCCCCCCTTGGCTCTTATCCCTACTTTTCGCAGTAACTTTCTATGATAGTAAAGTCATTCCCTAGTCGGCCCGTAGAAATTGACAACAGCTGTTTATCTACAGGTGTAGGCGGCGTTGTCCCATGTCCGGCACCTTTTCTGTTTCTTTTGGTAGGCTTTCCCTCTCGTCTCATTCGGCCCTAAGATCCCTCTTCAACGTCTTGCAAATTTAGTAAATATCGACCACCCCCCCCTCTCCCCTTTTGCCGCACGAGTCCTTCTCTTCCTTCTTTTGACTTCTTTTTAAAGAGGGAATGTCCCCCCCCTTTTTTCTTTTTGGCCCTTCGTGAACTTTTGTGTTTTTTTTTTTCCCCACCCAGTCCTAGTCCCATGTAAAACGGTCATTAGATTGAAGTTAGACCCCCCCTCATCCTCTAAGTGACCCCCCCCCTTTCCAATCTTTCTCACCCACTTAAAAAACCTCCCCTAAGATTTTCTTGTGCTCACTTCTGGTCGACCCGCTCCAAACCTTGTTCAACTTTTTTTCCCCACCAATTCTCCAGGCATAACACTCTTCTGCTCTGAGTTACAACCCTAATTTTTCTTACTTTTCCCCCCCCAATTGATCGCGCTACGCTTTGCAAAAGGAGCCTTCATCTTAGGGACTAGAAGAAAGTCTGGCCTAACCTTTCTCCAAGCTCCCGTTTCGTCCCCCTTTCATCAAATAATCCCTTTCCCGACATCACTTTTTTATTTAGAGACTACCTTTCCCCCGCACCTTTCAACTCCCTCCAACAATTTCATCAAAGCTTGACGAGAAGAAGATGGTCATTCCCCCTTCTTCTGTCTGGGCTGAATTTCCGGCGCCGTTCTTCCTTCAGATATTAGCTTCCTCCTCTATTCTCCTGTGATTAGTAAAACAGTCCCCTCCCATACACCCCACATTGCTGACTTTCCCTCCACCCCCTTTTTCGGATTGGATTCTTTTCCGACCTCGTGCCTTCTTGTTGTGTTGAGATTCACCCCCCCTTTCTTGATAAGAACCCCATGGATGTTATTGAGTTCCCCGTGTTCGATCCCTCTGAGACTTACCTTTCTTGAAGGGCGATATCATTTTCCCTCACGGAGCTCATGCGGTCCTGCGAATGGTCCGTCCAGCCCTCCTCGGGTTTCCCCCTCCCCCCGGTAGAGAGGTCTTGGGTTGATTCTGTTTTTTTGGGTGGTCCATTTCTCCCTATTGTGAGATTATAAGAGGTTCCCTTCCTCCCCCTTGCCATTCTCCCTTTCTGATTTATTTTTTGTGGAGTTTCCCCTTTATCTCTGCGTCAAGTAGAGTCTTACCAGAAAGGGTTTTTTTCTGCCTCTCCGTCCTCTCGCTTCCCGTTTTGATAGGCTTTCCCCCCCCCACCTTTTGGTTTTCTAATCTTCTGGACCTCAAACCCGAGTTGACCTACCTACCGGTCAAGACTCCTCTCCGTTCAGTGCCCTCCCCTTCCCTTACAAATCCTTCGGCACGTGTCCCTTAAAGGATATAAGCCACCCTAACTTTCGTGGTATTTAAGGGGTGTTTTAACTCTTCTCCCCAAGCTTATTTTGTGGTTTGCTTCTTCTCTTTTCTGCGTGTTCGCTGGTCTATTCATTTTCCCCCCCCTGTTCCCTTGTTTAGACCTAAGAGGGAGCTCCTCCTCTGTTCTACTTTTCTCCTGAAAAAGCCGAGTCAATATAATGCACTGCGGATTCCTCTCTTCCACGTTTTTAGCTTCCCCTTTAGGCGCTTGTACAGTCCTCTGTTTTCCCCCTGGTCATCTGTATGTGATGGGGCTGTTTTCCTATTTTTCTGAGATTTAAAGCATAGTCGCCAAGAGTCCCCTCCCCTTTCCTTCCAAGTCGCACGCCTAACAAGTCTCCCCCAGCTGGTGTTCCCCCATTTGCCTATTCAGAATCTTCCTTCTGTCCCATTAACAGAAATACTTCTGTTATCTTTTTTTCGTTCCCCCCCAGGACCCAGGATTTCGCTTGATGGCCCCCCGACCCACCCCCCTCCTAGCTCAGGTTTTTGCGAACGGTTACCCTTCCCCTGTTTTTTGGGGTGTGCCAAGGTTCCGGGTCTTTTACTTGGTGTTGCCCTTCTGTTCCGACCTTGAATGGCAGCCTTCCCCGTTTTATTTCCTCCTCCTCTTTGTTTTCTGCGACCAGCCTTCGGTTGCCCCCACGCGAGTCCAAGGTCCACAATTCTCCCTTTCCCTTTGCCCCCAACGCCCAAAACTGCTCTTTCCCCCCCCTTTGTTTCGTCTAACTAGCCGCAATTTCTCATATCCCATTTCCTTTTGTTTTGTAACAGATCCCCCCATTACCTTCGTCCTCCTTTTAGTGCTCTTAGTACCCCCTCCCAGCCTCTATCGCCATGCCCCTTGGCACCATTGTTTACCTTCCTTTCCCTGCTTCCCTGGAAGACCTTGCGGCTGCTCACGTTTCGTCAATACTGGATAATCTACGTCTCGGCCCCTCCCTCCCCGTATCCATCAAATAAGGCCCTTTCCTTCCCTCAAGCGTCCAGAGAGCTAACTTCAACAACTCCCTTTATCGGAGGATCTTTGACTTATTTTTTTAGTACTCGTATTCCTGTCCCCTCATTTGAGCTGTCTCCGCCGACTATGAACCGTATGTTCAAGACCAGAATCTCACTGTTTAAAATGTTATGACCATAGAGGGTAATCCGAAAAACCTTCCTCCTCATCTTTTTTCCCCCCCCCCCAATCCCCCCCTGGTTTCGTACCACCCGTAATCCCCTCATTTTTTTGCCTGGAGACCTTCAGGGAAGACCGTCGCCACTACCCTTTCCCTTGGCCCCAGAATAGCGGACTAAATGACTATTCGGGCCCAACTCTGCCTTTGCGGGTACACTCCCCTTTGACAGCCGCTACTAAGGTTTCCCGCTTCTCCCCCGGAGTTCTTGTCCTTGGCCTAGGCGCAGATTTTCCTCTCTCTACCTGTTGCCCCTCCCCCCCCCCTTTCCGCCTCCAAAGTTCCCCTTTCCCCCGACTTGAAGGCAAGTTGACGTTCCTTTTTCTAAGTGAAGTCTCATTTCCAACTGAACTACCGTCTCCCACCACTAATTACCCAACATTTTCTTCTTGCCTCCTTTTGGATACACAAGTTATGGGAGGACCAGCTCCTTCTTAGGCCCCTGGTTGATTCTTTTATCTCCCTGTCCTCCCGCGTTTCTCAGAGTGTCGTCCTTCCCCTTCCAACTTCAAACTCAATCCCACCTCCTTTGTTCGAGCAATCCACCCGTGTGTCTCTCCCCCCGCGGGGCCTCTCTTTTTTTTTTTTTTGAGATAGCCCACCCACGGGGTTTGCCGGCTCGGGGGCTACAGTTGAACCAACTTCGTTGTTGATGGCGTGGTGACCCCACTGTTCACTTTCTGACTTGAATCCTCCGTCTAATCTGGATGAAGGCTATACCTCTCACGTTTTTTTCTATGCGAAGGTTTCGAAACCTTCGTTTCAGAAAGCGCGAGAAGCCTTCCTTCTTGTATGAGCGTGGATCTTCGTGCATGGGGCGGAGATATTCTTTTCCCTTTTTAATGTACCACTCCCCTTTCATGGCTCATTTCCCGTGGTTTATGGTCTTTTTATGTCGCTCTCTTTCGCGACAGTATATCTCCCCCTGACTTCTTGCACTAGAAATCAGATGAATTACTGGTTCCAGGCTTGACAAAGACGATTTTGACTCTGTTTTTTCCCCGTCCACCGACCAACCTTCGAGTTTTACTCATCGTCCAGACCTGTCTTTTATTTTAAACGGGAAGCCCAACTCATTTACTCTTGGATCTTTCTCTCCCCTCCCCTCGTGTGTCTTTAGGTGGTTGTCAGCGTTCCTCCTTCTTTTCTTGTTTCCTTCGCTGCAGGTTGTTCCTCGTCTCACCAGTTACAAGATTTCCTTTGAGAGACCGAGCGATTGATTCTCTTTTTAATCCTTGACGGCCAATAACTTTAGCAAGGCCTGAAGAAGTGGACTGTCACTTTTTTATCCTTCCGATTTTCCGCGCTTCCCTTGTTTTTCGAGAGTCGGACAGGCTTTGTTCTTCCGTTTAAGAATTCTTTTTGATTTGATTTTCAGAATATTTTTGATTCGTATCAGCCCCCTTTCTCCATCTTTACCTCCAATTCGTGTCCTTCAAGTCTAGAAACATTTTCCATTGCTACTCGGCCTAAATAGGTCCTATACTATTCCCTCAATTCTGCTCTGTCTTTCTCCGTTCCCCACCCATGAACGGTTGCTTTCTTCTGGTTGCTCCCCCCCTCCCCGGTGCGCCCCTATCCAAGGTATAATAAAGCGTTGTTGTTGCTTTTGTTTCGGATTTTCTGTATTTCGTGCTTCTGACGTTTGTTACAGTCGACGTCCCTCATGGATTTTAGCCAGAAAGGCGGTGGTCGCCTCCTTCTTTTTATTTTAACCGTTTGTTTCTTAGTCGCTAAAACACTCCGGCTGTCCTTTAAAGTACCTCGTAGTCGGCCGGACACCCTCCATCAGCCCCCTCCCCACAAAAGCCCACACCTGCTTCGACCTTTGGCTGTAACCTTGACCGGCTCCATCATCCTGACCCCTCCACCTTGTTGTTTCCAAGACCATCCCTGTCGACAGAATGTTCTTTCCCTCCGTACCTGATTTTCCCCGACTTCTTCACCGACTGCAATACACAGTCTTCCTACCCTTTTCTGCTTGTCCGTGAACCAACTTTATGGAGACCTCGAGAAATATTTAACTAAAGCCCCCCCTAAGGGAAAGTCCCCCAGGACATCCAACCCATTGCCCCCGTAAACTTCCTTCCCCCCCCTCTCTAAGAGAACTTCCTCCCCCCCCCACACATCTTTGACGGAAATTTTTTTTTTCAGTCGGGAGTGAAAGATTTGTTTACCCTCGTTGAATTTCTGTGCCCTCCTTGGGCTCCTCCTGAAACGTCTTTCCTCCCCCTCCTAAACTCCTCTTTCAAAATTTTAAGACCTTTTTTCGCACAACCCCTTCCGTAATCTATATTACCCCCTTCCCCCCCCCCCCATATTTACAAGCTTGACACCACCAACTCCCCCTCTTTTATTCTTGCTCCTTCCCTCCGGGTCCCCCCTCGACTCCAACCTCCGTTGTCTCCAACACTAGAAAGGTACGATGGACGTCGTAGTTTCTTCAAACTCGGCAGTTGATGCAGGGTTCCCCCCCTTTGGATAATTTTCTAGCTCAGAAGATGCTGGTAAACCGAAGGATAACCACGGCGCCGGTATCGTCCCTGTGACTTCTCAGAAAGTCTTTTATCTTGAGACTCCCTTACAGTTCGCCCCCTAAAATACAAATCCCCCTAGAACGCAACATTCATGGTTTACTTTCTATCTACATGATACCTTGCCCCCATGAAAGCAACTCCCTACGAAGGCGTCTCCTCCTCGGCTACTTTTCTGTTAGGGCGGACAATTCTCCTTCCTTATGCCTTCTTAATTATAGAGCGCCCTCACATCAAGTTCTCCTCCTTTACGTCCATTTCACGTCAAGCCACACCTTTGGCTTCCCCCATCCCTTCAACCCTTGTTTCTCCTTCTAAGAGGTGTTTTTCTGAGACACCACGAGGTTTTCCTGTTCCTTTCCAAAAAGGAGTTGTTGATTGAGTTTTTCCTTCCTTTTGTTTCAATGCTCTTCCTCTGCTCCTCTTAGGCTTCGGCCTTCTATAACGGCAGCATTCCGCAGTTTCCGCCTTCAAGCAGCGGGGAGCCAGACGCGGAAGAAGGCGGAGTTTTCTATTATTTGTTTAGGGAGTGCATTTTTTTTCCGGCTCATGAGAGTTCACACCCGACCACATTTCCTGTTTCCAACTTCATGGAGTGGAGGTGTTCCTTCCCTTTCTCGTATTCTCCCGTATCCCGAAACGATTCTCGCTGCCAGTCTTTTATCTGGTTCCCTTTTTGTCCACCCAACTAGCGTGTTTCTTTCTGCCACCTTACAGAAACTTCCTAGTTGTATAGTACCCGACCTTCGGTATCGTTCTAGGCTTGCCCTTTCCTCCTACGTGCTTTAACTTCTCTGTCTCGCACACCTCCAACGTTTACTTACGGGGGGGGACGATCCCTTTTCTATTGGTTGATATATTAGTTTTCAGGTTTGTCGATTTTCCATCCTTATTCATTACGTTTCCTTGAACTTTGGAGGATTTTTTCAACATTTTCCCAGCATAGCAAGAGTTGCATCCCCATCACTGTTCCCCCGTAAATTCCTCCGGTATTTCCTCGGCACCTTTGTTCCGTCTCATTTTTCCCTTGACAGTCCTCTCTGGCCTCGTTTACGGCATCTTCTCTGGCGGGAAGAATTCTCCATTACCGTCCCCCGATTTCGCCCGTAAACCCCCTTTCCGCCACTGCTCATAACTTAGCGAACAAATCTTGTTCCTTTCCCGTGCCGACATGTGATTTGTTTACTCTTCCCCCCGAAAGTTTCGATCTCCCTTGACCCCCCCACCCGATTGGTTATTTTTTTTTATGGCTTCTCCTCCTTTTCAGGCGGTCGCAGAGAACCCTTAGACCTCAGTTTGGCTTTTTGTGTGGCACCTTTTCTGCTTGTTTAAGAAGCGCGGGACTGCATGAAGTGTGGTAGCTCTCCCTCCTTTGTTGTGCGAGGCGATCCGAAAAAAGACTGCTTTTCTTCCCCTTCCATCGCGTCGCCCTTTCCCCCTCATCCCCCCCTCCTAAAAACCCTTCCCCAAACCCATGTTTCTTTACCTTTGGCTACTTAATCATCTCCCCTCCCTACCTCAGTCTAACCCCCTTTTGGTTTCGTCACGATATCCGTCGCAGAAAGAGATCTCATGTCCTAGGTTTTAATCCCCCATGGCCCCACTCGTTGTCCCTTTTATGTCCTTCCGGACTTTGCCGGGAAACATTGTGTCTCCCTGCGTTGGCTAAATTGCAATTACGACCTCCTTCCCCCCAGTCAACGATCACATCCCCATGCCGTAACGATTTCTTCCTTTTCCGAGTAACCTCCCCCCCCAAAAACTCTCCTTTTTCCCTCTCCCCTGGAAATCCCGATGTCCCACTGAGCTCTGAGGGTTCCTCCTGAATTCTGCACCATCTGCTCGCTGACTGTTGACCCCTACTACCTCCGATTCTTGAACCGGTCATTCGGCGATGTCACGCAAAACCCCTCCATGACTCTGAAAAAAATTCCCTGGCGTACCATACCAACCCCCTCCCCGAACAAGCATTTCTTGTGCGAGACTCTATCTCCTAAACGCGACCTACTTCGGTCTTTTTCCCTTGGACCCATAATAGCATTCCCTCTTTACGCTCGGAGCTGAAACCCTTCGTTTTCTTTATATCAGTCTCGGAGCTAGACATGGGGTCCCCCCACCTCTTAGAAAAAGTCTAAGTTCTGCGTTTCGAGGCGCACAAGGTTTACTATACCTTTCCTCCCCCATCTACCGTTCCCCCAAAACATTAAAACTTCCCCCTCCCTTCTGCAACATTCCCAAGTTTCTATTCTATGCTACCTCCCTCCATAATTACCCCCAACCCTCCTTTTTCCCCCCGTTACGCCGTGCAGGCGCCGCCGCTGCTTTTCGGCGGACTTCGTTTTTCCTTCGGTCTCCTTGAAAGAGTATCCATGCTTCCCCCCTTTACAGATTAGTTCTATACACGTTCCCTCCACCCCCCTCTTTGTTTCTTATCACGCAAACCTCTTTATCATTTCCTTCCGTTTTCCTCATTATTGGTTGTTGTTGTCTCTATTCCCCAACCGGGTGCACCGTGGCGTGAGAACCAAATTGAGTTGTTCTTTTCCTTTTTTTCCCCCGTTTTTTTTCGTTTGGACTTATCCTCGGAGAATCCTCCTTTTGCGGCGCTATCCGTACTCCGTTTTGTCTCCGTCGGCAGGCCGAAAACAAGCGGGTTTCTGCCCCTGCTCGGCGGCGCAACGTAGATTTAGGGTGGGTATTTCTTGCTTCATTTGTCACGTATAATCGTTCATCCTTCCTTCGCAAAGGGCATGGTGAGAAGTTTTCTCCTTTTCCCATGGGGAGGGGGGAGGGTGTCGACCATTTTTCTAGTAACCTCCACGGCTCCCCCAGCATGGTTCTCCCCTCCTGCCGCTTTCCCTCTCTTTGAAACTTAGAGTCTCGTCTGCCGGGGACCTTCATACCCAACCCTTTTTTCCTCGCGTGAGATCCCCATGAATCGGTTCTTTTTGCTAGGGCTTTTTCTACAGGTTTTTTTTCCTTTTTTGACACCTCATGATGCGATTATTCCTGAGTCCTATCGCACCCCCCGAAAGTTCTTTTTTTCTTCGGTTGGTGTGGTCCAATGATTTCCGCCCCTATTTCCCCCTTTGATATTTCTTTTGTTTACCTGGTTGCGTAGGATTCCTTCCCCTGTTAACATTCCCTCTTTTATTGCTAGGTGGTGAACCGACGTTCCTCGCCGCAATTTGCCAATCACCTCGTTACAAGTCCTCCGAGTCACTTTCATCTCCTTTTTTCCTTTCGCGCGCCAACCGGCGTTTGTTTATCTTTCTTTTCTGGTCCTTGACGTTTAATGCTTGATGTTGTATTCTGTTTTTTTTTCCTATCGATTCCCTTTCTATGCCCCCGATTCCGGCTGCCCTGTCCTCCTCCCCAACTTTAGAGAACACAACCTTGTGGGCCTTCATCGTTCCCCGGATTATGTAAGACATTTCCTGTCCGCATGTATGGATAGAACACACTTCTGATCTTCCGATTATGGAGGCTTGGAGGGATCACCAGCCCCCCAATGTAAGAATCCGTTTTGGGGATTGTTCCCCTTTTTTCTTTTCCTCCTGTCGCTCACTCTAGAATCCTTTTTTTTTCCCGGTAGTATTATCTGATGTTTTTTGTATGGAGAGATCGCACCACTCTCGGACCTTCCATGCCCTCTTTTTTTCTCAGTGTCAAACCCCCTCAATGCACCTTGAAACACACCCAATCTTACTTGGAGACAAGATGACTTTACCCCCGATCCGCCTAATCTCCTTGCTTCCCGTCTTGGTTTGTCACGATACCACGTCTCAGAAGGTCTTTGGCTGATAGTACCCCCAGCCTCATTCTTTAGTTCACTTATGAAAAGTGGCCAACCGCTTTTTTTTCTCTAAGGTGTAGGCGTTGCCATGTACTCCATTGTTGAGAGTGGCGCCCTAGGGATTCCATTACGAACTATTCACGTAACGCATCCACAAGTTAACCTCATTTCCCGTACAGTCCGTGACCCGCATTCGCCCCTGTCCGAGTAACTCTTGCCCCACCCTCGCTTTGCCGCGCCCTCCCACCTTCAGGTGAATTCCTCGTCATTCCTGTTTCCTGTTTTTTTTTTTTTTTCCACTCTTTCTGAATAGCTGAACTTCTAACACTACTACAGAAGATCACTGTCACGGTTAATGAACCTGTGAGCCTCATAGTCCTAGATCCACAACCCCCATTCACATATTTCCTTACCATCTTTACACACCCCTCCCAATACCTCACTGGGCTCCCCTAATTTGACGACACGTCGTCAAACTTCTTTTTTTTCTTTTTTTTTTTTTCCCCCTGAGCCCCTCTGAACTGGAATATTAGGACGGTTAGTCAATCCAAAGTGTGCTTTCTAGTCATCCCTTGTCAGAAGAGCTTCATTTTCCCTTGTTTTCCCCTCCTGGGAGGATATATTATTGCTTGCACCTTTATCTTACCGTTCTCCCCCCCTCCTCCCCCAGTACCATCAAGAAATGACCCCCATAATTTTCTTATTCCTCTGAACCGTAATGTTATCCTTCCCATTTTCACTCGCAACCTCCTTTTTTTCTTTTTTTTTCTTTCCCACTCCTAGAGGAGAAGCTCTTGTCTTCCGCTCCGTCTGGGGACCTTGACTTCTGAGTCCTCCTTGGAATTTATATCCTCCTTACTCCTTCTTATCTTTCTCAATCAACTCTCCCCCCTCCCCACTCACCCCCCAACTTTTGTTCGTAGTTCCCCCTTGCAACCCTTGGTT
>Ga0179593_1474341_pt1 | contig 13612 bp, 10 predicted proteins | sample CZODoug2_1_08_16_FD_185931 | JGI IMG/M metagenome (GOLD analysis project Ga0179593, IMG submission 185931) | Vadose zone soil fungal communities from Angelo Coast Range Reserve, California, USA - CZODoug2_1_08_16fungal (PacBio error correction) | ecosystem: Environmental > Terrestrial > Soil >... | reverse complement strand
TCCTCGATATACACATCTTAACTTCGCCGCTAGCAGGGGCGTTTACCATTGACGACTTTGCCTGGTGTTTCTCTTTCCTTTGCCCTGAGATCGCTCGATTTCTTCAGCCTTTCCATTTTCATCTTAGGGCCCGACTTTTCACCGTCCCACTAGCCGTCGCGATGACTCAATACCCATGACCCGACTCGTTTTTTACCCATCCGATCCAGTCAGCATACCTAACTTATACCTATGACTCTCTCACTCCCCCTCCACTTTTCCGAAGATATTCGACCGCTTTCCCATGGAGCTTTAGTTGCTTTCTCCCCCCCAGCGTTTATTCCATGATTTTCCCATTGATTTTCATTTGATGAGTCAACTTTCATGTTTTGAGCAACTTAAGTTTGCTCGCGTCCTCCAAACCCTCTGTCGGAACAGAAGAAATGTCCGGAATAGTTCCTCACTTTTTTTCCCCTCCCCGCGCCCTTCCCTAGATGACTCTCGCTAAGCCATAGATGCAGTCGTTCAAAGACCAGGCCCTAATTCTCCTCTTTAGATGAGGAATTCTCTTGAGAACCCCATAGGAAGCTCTCACCTGGTCGCTCCCTCCTCAGATTGATCCAGTAAAGAAATTCACCCTTGCTTTTCTTTTTCGCGCGAAAATAGGATGTCAGTTGTGTTCCCTTAAGGATTTTCTGTGCGAGGTTTCCATTCCAAAAAGGACATTCGTGCGTCTAGTAAATTGACGCCCTCATCCCATCAGTTGGCCCCCCTCAAATGGAAGCCCGAGCCCCTCTTTTCCTACCTCTTCTTTCATAGGTTTAAGACCGTAATCAGACTTGTTTTTCCAACTGTCTCCCCCCTCCGCTGTTTAAAACCCTTCTGGCGACCTTTTCCCTCTTGCCAGCTGATTGAACTTTTTCATTCCGGGCTGACGTGCATAGTGAAGGCCCCCCGCCGCGGTCACGTGAGCTTTCACTCTCCCACGGCGTCCCTCCCCCCCTTCGACGCCGTGTTGCCTATTTTTCTCTCACGGCCTTTCCCAGGAAGCGCCAAAGCGTCCTCCCCCATCCTACTTTCCGCGCCAGCACGCCGTCCCACGTCATCTTTCAGAGCTTTTCCATTCTTTCCGGAGAGCGGACCACCTCCTTATCCCGAGAATACCCCCCCCCCCTCGCAGTGGGAATGGAAAACCTTATCCCTTGAACCGCCTTTCCCTCCATCTTCGACGGTCGTATGATTTAACCTTCACCGGTCGACTTGGACTCACTTTTTCTCCAATCGAAGCAACAATCTTTCATTTTCTTCTGTTCCCCTCGCGATCCTTAGACGGCCGCCTTCCTTCCCTTGTTTCGAATTGCCTACGGTTGCCATAGCTCATCCTACCGTCCGAAGATGCATTAGATTCCTCCTCCACATCCCCTTTTACCTGCTATGAGTAGGCTTCCTCCTTAATAGTGAGATTGATGCATTCGTTGAGTTCGAGACATGGCCCTATTTCCGATTCGCGTCTCCCAGGTCTTCTAAAACGGCGTTTTCTAAATCCTTTATCCTGGTCTTCCCCTCCCTGGCACTTCTTCGCGATTGGAGCCATCCTTCCTCCTTGTTCCCTCTTCGAATTCCATAGCGTCTTCCCCAACGCGACGCACCTTCCACTCACGAGGAGCTCTCCCCGACTTACTCGGAGTCGTTAAAGTACATGATTTCCGGACCCCTAGAAACTCCCAGTTTTCCTTTCCGTTTTATGTTCAAAGATTAATCCTCCACTACTTCGCTCTCAATTCTGCTTCACCAGTTCCCCCCTCCAATGTCTAGAAGATATATACTCTATTTTTCTGCCTGATGTTTTTTCCTAAGTTTCTGCACTTTACATCCCCTCAGTCGGGCAGCCTAGTCAGGATCGGATTACTATGTGCCAGTCCTGAGTGAAGGGGTCCGTTAAAAATCCTGCGGCCTTCTTTCCAACCCCATAGATATTCGCATAGTCTAATAGCTTTTGAATCCATAGTCTAAGGTCCAGGCTCCAATCTAGCGCAGAATTATCCTGCTGTCCATATAGTCCGAATAACTTTTTTCTATCCAATCCCCTCTTCTTTTTGCTCTCTCTCCCCGCGTTCTTCCCATCCCCCCGCTATGCTTTCTTTCCTTCTAAGAAACCCTATGCGCTCTCTAGAACACTTATTTATGACCCGCTCCCCTTCAAACACAATGCTTTTTCTGAGAGCCCTCAGTAATGGCTGCTTATGTCGCTGGGTCCAATAAGGGCCTTTCGAAAACAGCTGTCCCTTTCAATTTTAGATCTCTTTCTATTTCTTCACTTCGTATGGAATATGTCCGCCTTTTCTCATTGCAGGCCGGTCCTTTTTTCTTTCCCCTCTTTTAGCTGAAATCCTCCGTCTCTTAGAGATGCGTTGGCCATCCGTGCGCGTCATCCACGTTTTTCCTTTTTCCCCACCCCTTCTTCCAATTCTTTTGTCTTCACGCTGTGTCTCTGCCTCTCTTGAGCGAGGACCTGGCCATATAGAGTTGTCGCTTTTTTCTTTGCTGGCGCTGCCCCTTTTCTTGCGGGAGAGAGTTCCCTTTTTCACCGACCTGGTCTTCGCTGTCCCCCAATATAAACTGCGTTCCTCTGATGGAGGACGGAAGTGTCGTATTTTCCCTGTTCCAAGCTTCTTTCTTTCTCCCCGGATAATGCTTTCAATTCGAGATGACTTTCCCCCCCCCAGACTTTCCGCACGCCCCTTTCCCGCTCAGAGAGACAGTTCTTCAACCATTTTATAAGGTCGATCACCCAGATGCCGCTGCCCTGCTTTTTTTTTTTTTCCACGATGCGCAGATGAAGTGCCTTTTCTCCTTCTCTTAAGGAAAGATCGACTCCGCTTGGAGGTCTTTTATTGGCAACCGCTCACCTAAATGTGTCCCCTAGGCATCCACTGCTTTTACCAGATGGTCGAGTCCCGCCACCTTCCTCAGCGAAGTCTTTTATCGCTCCCCCCTCGATCTCCTCTATTTTTTTTCAGTCACATGTGAGAGTTTATTTTTTTCGTTTCCCATCTTAAGAGGATCGTCTGCGAGCCAGGTTTTTATAATTCCAATGTTTTCATTTTTCACTCTTTTATTCTCGTGAGACGCGATGTTTTCGGAAACATCGTGAGTTTTTCCCCCTTTATTCCGCGACCTGCTACGCGTTCGGCGTTGCCTTGTATAGGTTTATCCCTCCCCGCAATCCCTTGTCCTCCGCTTCCTCTCAGCTCGACTTGATCAAGACCCTTCCTCTTGACGCTCCTAGTTCGTAGTGCTAGACGGCTTGCTGTCAGTTTTTCTACCATCCCCCCCCTTTTTTTTATGATGGACACTCAGCGCTCTGCTTGTTCCTGTTTTTGCCTCTTCAACTCTCGCCCTCCCCCCGCCTCCACGTCCTAAGCTCCCTCGAAGCCTGCGAACAACTTATAGAAAAGTCCCACCGGTATTCCCCTTCTTTTGTTGACCCGCAATTCTATCCCTCCTCGCAACAGTCTTTTCCGAACGCTTCTCTCCTTGCTCGGCAATACTGCCATAGTTGACGCCGGAGTACTGCTTTGATTTCGATGGCGGTATCTCCGTTTTTTCTAGCACCCCTGCAACTCCCCCTCGGCTTGCTTCGATCCCCTTACCCTTTTTCTCAGTAATTCCGCCTCTTTTTCCATTCTCGCACATTCTTTCCCCCTTTCCCCACACAACAGTCAACCGGGACTGTTTGTTCTTTGTCTTCCTTTTGTTGCAATTCAATACGGCACTTCTTTCTCAGTGAGAATTTTACTCTTTCTGTGCACAATCCGCAACATAAGTTCCCGCTTCCTAAACCTCTCGCCAGCAGTTCCACCTTACCTTCCCCTTCTCGGAAGGATTGAGTATCGTTTGTCACTCATCCCCCCTTCTTGACCTCTTCTGTCTATCCTCCGATCCTTCCTGCTGTTTCTCCGGCGATCCTCCGATTGGCGTCCGGAAGAAAATTTCTCTTTTTTTCTGTCTTTTCCTGTCCCACCAGAGAGAAACCCGCATCTAGTTCCCCACGCTTTCCTTACACACCAAACTGCCCAAGAGACTGGCGTACCCCCCTTTCTTTGTTCTCACCCCTCGGTGAAGAGGCTAGAGCCTCGGAAAATCCTCGCCCGCCTTAGTTTCCCCATGGGACGGACGGTTCACCACCCCCCTATATCCCCCCATTTTCCTTTACCTTTCACTAATTGCGTTGAGCTCCCTCGTTTGTCTCGCACTCCCCCCCTTTCTACCCGAAGCCCGCAAAGCTCCGGTTTGACGCTCATACACTGTCCTTCTTCCAAGATCGAGCTCCTCATCCCCCTTTAGTACTGTAAATGGCGTCTCCTTAAAGTGAAAGGAAGTCGGCCCTCGCCGGACAGACTTCTCCGTTCATGGCGATTGCTCAACCTCTAAGATTGTTCTCAGGCTATTCCGTGTTGTTGGTTGGTATAGCCGATTGCGCAAACCTTTGGACGAGCGCTACCGTCGTCCTTCTCTTACCCAGTAACTCCCCTTCCCTGATGCATGCCCCACTGTTTTTCAGGACCTATATGCCATTATCTTTCGTGTGAGCAAATTGAGCCCTTTATAATGTTACAGCCGATTGAATTGACCGGTTATTCTGTCCCTTCTTCCTTGACGGATTGAGCATAGGTCCTTTGCAAGCGTCCCCCCGACATCCCCCGGTGACACATACCATGCCAGACCTTTTACCAAATTCATGGGACTTTTACCTTTCTTCGTGCGTGACACTCTGGCGTCCACTTCAATTTACATGTAGTGTATACTATGGGTAATATAGGCTCTAACCTGATGGTTTTCTCGTACCCGTTCTGTGGGGACGCAGTATTTTGTTATCCTGTAAACTGCATGTCGCTTTCGTCTAAGATTACTTCGTGTTTCCTTTGCACCTTCTCCCTTTTCTTCCCTTCTTTATATGTTTCCCAAATTCCCTCTCGGAGAAGCAACGAAACTGCTTCGCTTCCTTTTTAGCCATAGAAAGCACTGGTAAAGCTTTTAACGGCCTTTTTAACCCTTCTACTCCACTTCGCTCAGTGAAGCTACTCTTACAAGTGTTATATGATGCGGATCGCGTTTATCAGAGATGGGGACAGTCTTTTTACTGTTGACGATTCCCTTAACCTGTTCACTTTTAATTCCATCCTTCCTTCTTGCCGTAAGCTCACCTCCTCTAAGTAAAGGAAAAGTCCCGTCCTTTTCCTTTATTTTCCCCATGTGAATATTATTGAATGTATCCTTTGACCCGCCCCATTGTCCTTTTGATCGACCTTCTTCTACCCCTTCTTGCGTCCACCTTTGCGTTTGTCACCCCATGATTTAGTTTATTCATGTTCATCAAGCTTTACCCTTGGTTTGTTGAGACCCCCTCTATTGCCTCCACCCCCATCTTCGCCCTCCCTTTCACACTAGCGATCGCCGACCGCTTGCCTCAGCCCTTCTCCTTCATGGTTCGTACAAAGTCTTTCGTTCCTCCGCTACCGTTCTTTTACTTCCTTACTCGGTGCAGACATGTGTCCTTCCGTAGATCCCCCCCTCCTTTCTTTCAGTTTAGCTTCTCGGTCTCTTAAAATGCCCTAACCCTCCCGCTGATTGCCCCTTTCTTTTTTCCTCCTGACGCACTTCCTCTCTACCGGCTTCCCTTGCTCCAATCGCTTCTGATCGTTTTATCATTCGAGATGATTTGAGCATTCATCGCATTTATTGGTCTTTTCCCAAGAGGAAATCTCCCCCTGTTCATATTAGCCTATTGTTTACTCGATAATAAAACCTTGTCCACCTTACGCGCCATCTCTGCATTCTTTCTTAGTCTCCCTTCTGTCAGAAAAATCTCAGATTTCCATTTCCTCCTTCACCTCCTAACGATTTCTCCTCTGCCCAAAAGGCAGGATATGGTCGGTTTTTGACCACCCCCTAAGCTTCTGATTTTGCGTAGCCCCCCAGACCTCCCCCCTATCCAGCTAGACTTCTTTCATCCTCCGTTTTATAGACCAATCCAGGTCTCGAATTATTTCTTTTGCCCAGGATAAGTGTTTAGTCTTTCTTCCCTCGCCCCATTGAAAACCAGGACTGGACCCTTTCCGTCGACTTACTCGAATACTAAGTGGCTTGAACCTCACATGGAAGTACGCGCCTCATCCACCAGCCTCCCCCTTTTCGTCCTCTTTATCCCTACCATAATCTTATCCTCATCTCTCTTCCCGTTCCAATTGAATTTAGCACCCTTTTTGATTCTAGTTAAATCCTGTCTGCCCGAAAATTTACTGGTGAACTAAAATTTTCATATTGGGCTTGACCTTATTTTTCCCCTTAACCGGCAGGCAGTCCCTTCCCCCTAAGAACCTTTTTGCGATTTCCACTACTTATGGGACCCCACCAAGTGTCACTGAAACATCGCCTTCATTCACACTCTATCCCTCCAGTCTACCGAGAAGACAGAACCCCCCCTCTCGTCCCCTCCTACGGATTTTTACCCCTCTTCCGACTTTAGTTTCTCCCAAACTGCTAAGAACCTGATAGCGGGAGTCACTTCGTTCCTTCTGATCTCGTCTTTTTTGACGGTCCCAACCACTTGTATGCCCCTTCGCGAACGTTCCGCCATCTCGCGAATTTCCCTTTATTTATTTCTTATTCCTCCCCACGTTGTCGGCCCCCATAGCGGTCCTCCAACTTTAGTAGCAATACTCGGAACCCATTCCATCTTCCAGAAAGATACTTATAATCTAACCCGACGTTTTGTTTATTTTGTGACCCCGATCATCCCTCTTTTTCTATTAATACATACCTCGGCAGGTTGTTTTTTCCCCGCCATCATGATCGTCCCTCGTCGAAGAGACTCACCGGCGCATAAGATTTCATTTTGTGTACCTCTTGATCTTCAGAATCCTTTCGCTTTTCATGTCGTCGCGGGGAGAGGACTTGTACGCGCGTCGCGAGCTATGAATATCCACTGCAGCGCTAGTTGTGTTAGGCTCTGCTTTGCATACGTTTTTTTTGCCCCTATCGCAGTCGCTTTTTTTCTGCCATGCTTCGACACCCCGCCCGACTGAGGCACCCTCTACCCCCACCCTTCTCTCCCTGACCTGACACCTTCTGTTCTTTATCTCGACGCCACGACGGTATCTCCGTCTTTGCTTTCCCCCTACTACTCTGATACCCTTCTTCGCTCCTGCCTTCATCGGCTCGGCTCCCCGAACCCGAACTGGCACATCTAAGAAGCGGAGCCCCTGAATGCGCCTACTATAGTTTGCGATCCCTGATTTTGTACGCCCCGACCGCACACATCTTTCCTTTTTTTCTCTTTGACAACTCCCTTACCACTCACTCTGTATTTTAGGTCCTCACTTCTCCTTTAACGGGTTTATCTCTCTACCCCTCATTAGTTCCTCCTTTTTGTCTGTTTTAAAAGAGATGCTATACCGTTAGTCTGTACCGGATAGAAGTTATGCAGCTCAAGTTGTCGTTCCTTTCCCCATTCGTTCCCCTTTTTTTGGTCATCGTGCCTCTGGTACGTGCTCAAAACCCCACTCCTTCTTCCTCCTTCCTCCGATACCCATAAGTGAACCCTGATCTTAGGTCAACTAGCCTCTCGTCTGCTTTGGGTTGCCCTCTCCCTCTTTTCTCTTTTAGCCTTAAACGAGACTTTCAGATGCCGGTAAGCTGCCTCTGTGAATTCGTGTTTTATCCTGTTTTTCCCATTCTGAATTGTATTTTCGATTTCAAACAATCAATTTCTACTCCAGTAGTGTTTGCCCCAAAGTTCGAGCAGATGATGCTCCCCGTTGAGTCTCCCCGTGCATCACGCCCGATGCGGTCGTTGCCGTGCTCAAGCACCAGCCCCTTTTCCCCCAATCTCCGCACTTCGCTTCTAGCAAGGTTCCACGCTTTCATTCCAATTTTTTTATGCGCGAATAGACTTTGTTGTCCCTTCCCTTTTCCTTGATAAACCACCTTTCCCCCGTCGAACCCTCCGGGATTACGTAGCCCCGTGTATTGAGTCTCTTTTTCCGTGATTGTAGGTGTCAGAGTTCTCAATTGCCTGGCGTTTTGCGTTGACGTGAATCATTCCGTCTTATGGTTGTTCCGTTTCGTCATTCATATTTTTGCTGTTACATTCACGGCATCCCCGTTAGTCATCTTTTCGAACAGCGAGGTTACATTTCTCGCCGTGAGAGTGACACATAGCCCTCAGGAACTACTCTCCTCCGTGAGTCGTGTAATCGTATCTATGGATTCTTCCTTTTGCCCTCCCTATTATATCCTCCTGATGCGGGCATGAGTCATCGGTTACTTTGTCCCTTCCTTGTTACCAGGATGTGATACTGTATGAAAATCGCCCCCCCCGTCGCCCTAGTTATTTAGGTCAGGACAGTTGCGTGGCAAAAGCCCTTCTCGATCAGTTTCTTCCGTTCTCACGTTGGAAACCTAACGCCTCTCCATATATTTCTTAAAGGAATCTCTCGTCACCATCAGCTGTCATTCGGCTTTTCCCTCCAATAATAAGCCATCCCTCGCTACACCGCAAGCCCCATTATGTGACCTGAGCTTCCGTTTTAACCCGCCCCTTCCATGCTTCCTCTTCCCATCTTAATCTCGGTCACCGAGAAGCGTCCTTCTCCCCACTCGCCTGTTCTCTTCGGACTGTGCACGCTTTGTCCTTGCCACCCTTTCATGGCGCGGTTTCCGTGGCCCTTTCCGCGGTGGCTTGTTTCCTTTCCACCGAACCCCTCATAATGGGCGGAACGCTTTTGCCTTTTTTTGTCGATCCGAACTCCACTGCACTGCGAAGTGCTTTAACTTCGCCGGTTTTACTGAGCTTGATCGAATTCCTAGGCGTCGCTTCTCACTTTGAGCGTCACCTTAGTCCTCCTGGTTTCTCTCTTTTGCTCTTTGCGTCATGATCTCGAAACTCGAAGACCTCTTCTGTAAACGTGTGGATTGGCACGCGCTCTCTCTTCGCGCCTGTCTTACGGTTTCTAGAACCCCTCCCTCCCTAGAATTCGCCTATGAATCTCCTATAGACCCCTTGTCAACGACGTGAAGCGTCTTCTTCCCCCTTCTCGACTCGGTGAGCTCCCCTTCTCTTATCAAATCACCCGGCCTCTGAGGCACCGCCTGCGATGTCTAGTCATGCGCCGTTTTCTCTTCTCCCATACGACTGAAATCGTACCCTCTCTCCTTCACCCCTCTCACGATGTCATATCGCCCACCTTTTTTCCTTAGAACCTACCCCCCGTCATAGAGGCCTTTTACCCCCTATTCATTTTCTCTTCCCCCGTCGTCTTAGATCTCTGCTTGGTTTTTGAGACAGTTCGCCACCACTTCCTCTCTTATGCCCGCATTTTTAGTATGGTGCGAAATCACGAAACGGTTCCAAAGACTTTGGTTTTCTAAATTGCGCACTCAAGGTGGAAGGAACCCGATGTCGCCCACACATCAGACTACTCATTTCTATTAATACAACCGGCCCTGTACGAGTACTTGGTTTTCGTTGGTAGGTTTCTGTTGAAAAGCATATACGGCATGATTGGACGTTTCCCGATCGAATGTAGCGTCCTATTCCCCCTTCCCCACTACGATGCGCCGTATGGTTAAAAACAGGTCTACAACAGTCCACTTTCTCCCGACTTTTTCTTCTTTTCTTCTCCAGGGAAAGCTACGCCTGACAAGGCTCTGCCCCCCTTTATGAAGGGGATTTGAGTAGCTGTTTTTCCAAAGTTCACTTCCCCCACCAAGCGGTGCCATCGTTTTCTCTTTAGACGCGACCGCGTGCTCTCCCGATTTTTTAATTCTCTTGGTCCTACCCCAATCACATGGAAGATGTTTCTTCCCTTTTTCTCCGCAAGGACCACCCTGCATCATTTTCTTCCCCCCACCAAGCTGAAGCAGTTCCGGGCGTCTTCCCCCACTATCAATTCTTACCACATCGGTTTCATCCCATTGTGGACGTAGGTTCTCGCCGAGGCTTTTCACCCTCGGCTCCGCCATGGAGTCTTTCCCCTTTCCCCTTCGCGGTTCACACCCCCTTCCCCTCATTCTCAATTTTCAATTTTAGACCTCCCGGCGATTCGCGCTCTCCCTCCTCCCCCTGACAGACCGCACTCCTTCTTTGGGGGTGTCGCCACCATCCCCCGACATTACCTGGCACCCTTTTTCTGGACAACTTCGAAATAATTGTTTCCATCGTCCTTGAGTTAAAGGAAGGCCTCTGAGTCGTTTCCTTCTACGTTCCGCGTCCGTTCATCTGCCCAATCCATTTTATCCTGAATACTAATTTTATTTTTTTCCTAGAGATTTCCCTCCGTACCCTTTACGTCGACTAGACTCCATTCTCCTTTTATGCATTATCACATCCTTGACCAAGCCACACACCCTCCATACAATCAATCTTAATGAGCCGTTGCCACTCAGATCCTTCGCCAAGTCGCTATGCTTTTGGTATTAGTGAATGCTGCTGGAATACGTTCTAGCCTTAGTTCGCGCGAATTTGTATCACAGACTCCTCACCATCTATCCCACTAACACCTGGAACACTTTCCCCATGTTTCCAGAATAGCCCCCGAAGCCAGGAACGTGCTTCCCCCGAAACCACTATTTCCTCTCCGATGAGCGTTTACGAGCGTCATTTGTAAACTCCCACCCCATGACACCTGTCCATCTTTCCCATATGGCAAAACCCCTTACGAAATGGTTATTTTTCGACTCATTTAGTTTAATTTCCCCAACCCCTTCGGTCTCCCTAATCCTCCACTGAATTGACTTGTGCGTATTCGCGGCCCCTACTGTTTGAAAGCCCTTATACTTTGGTTTGGCTAGCCTGCGTCGAACCTTTTTTTGATGATGGGTTGTTATCCTTTCTTTTACGTGACAATAGGGTCTCCTTTACACCCTAGTTGGCGCCCCGCGCCTGATGTTCTCATTGTTGTCATGCCTTATCAAGCTCCTCAGCACCGTCGTTTCACTAGTTGAGTAGTCCAGTGTTTCCTTATCTGCATGGAGTTCCGACTTTGAGGTCCCCAACCGTTTTCCCCCGATCCTACACAATTGTTTTACAAGCCCCGTATATCTTCTCCCAAGACACTACTGAGCCACACAGCCAACTTGATACCCTTGCTCTTTTCCCCTTTATATCCTTGACCATTCTTTCCCCAACTTCTTTTCGAGTCTTTCTCCGTCTTGGCCAGCAGTTTTTTTATCCCCTAAATTTGCTGACGACAGCCCCTTACATTTCGAAAATGAACTGCAGAGCTCACTCCACACCTCTCCCCTGCTTCTGTTCTTTTTTTCCACCTGCACCTTCTCCACAGAGCATATCTTTATACTTGCCCAACGAAAGTACCCCTCCATGAAGTGAAGTGTTCCTTGCCGTGGTGTATACCTCCCAAGATACCTTTCTTTTCTCCTGAATTCCTTTCCCCCCCTTGTCTCCCTCGACTTTCTACGACCGTTAGTTGCGTGGAGTTTTCGCTCACGTCGGAACCAGATTCCCTGCTTTATATCTTCCTCTATTTCTGATTATAACTCTCACCTCATTTTTTCTCTCTCTCTAGAGGCCTCCAGAGATACTGGAAGACCGACCTAGAAGACTCGGGATAGCCTCGCTTTTTCCGAGCGATATTGTCTACTTCTCCCTCATTCTCCTCGTATAGCCGTCACTTCTGAAGGTGCTTTTTCCTAGATCGAGGTCAACCTTTCGTTTCTATATCCTTGCCTTCGGACTCTTTTTTTTAATATTCGTCGTTAGCCGATGTGATCTGTTCCTTTGAATGACGAACCAACATCACTTAGAAGCGTAAGAGTGTTTCCCCAGCGGCATAGTCCTAGGACTCCTGTTTTCCCCTACAAGATAGAGCGTTCTCTTCTCATGCCTGCGTTTTTGCCTAGACAGAACGCACAACGCCCATCAAGCCCTAACGCTATCCTGGAATTCACGCCGCTATCGAATTCACCGCTATATCTCTAACACTCCCTCTCTTCAGAGACCTCCCCTTAAGCCTTTTACCTCTATTCCTTCATCGCTCGACTGAAGATAATCCATGCCAATGTCCTCGCCGCAGAGGGCAGATATGCCTCCGATGCCCCAGGGAGTAAAATGCCTCTCCCATTACCAGGTTTCCTAGGAATTTCAGATCAACTCCTCTGTTCGACTCGCTTCCTCCGACCCTATCCCACTAAAATATATGGAAAAAGCCAGAGCTGATATGGTCGCTTTCTTCCTATCCCCCTCCCCTCCCCTCCTCTCGCATAGTTACACGTTTCCAGCCAGTAGGGCGACCTCACCCTCTCGTATGCCCTGCCACTATAAGGACATCTTCTCGACAGAGGCAGTTTTTTGTCATTTCGAGATCTCGCACTCCCTCCTTCACCCTCTCCCCCCATTTCCCCTAGTTTACTGGTACCTGGACGCTTCTTTTCTGTACACAGCCTCCCTTTGGTCGATCCCCCCTCGATTCGATTTGCCTACAGCCATTCTGCTCTATGGGATTTTCTTCTCGCACCCCATCAGTTCCGGTTTGCCTCTTCTTTACCAGGTGAGAAGGGTTTATCCGGTCGAATGCTGCCCGCCCCTCCATTCGAACTTTGACACCAATAAGCTTTATCCCGCTTCCCGTTGTCTCACCCCCTGTCTTTGTAATCGATGCATGTCCGTCTGCGCAGTCTCATCGAGCCCCCTGTTTGCACATATTAATCCTTTTTCTTTTCTTCTTCGGTTTTTTCCACATTTTCCCCCCCCTCCTCGGTTTGACCCATTCTGCTTGAAAAGCTTTTATTTAACTCTCGCCCGCGATTCTTCACTTCTCAAAGTTGACTCGACAAATCTCCATCGGCCGCCCATCCCCTCCCTCCCCCGGTTGAGATTTCAGCGTGCACCTTCCTGCTCCGTCCCTTCCCTTCTCCCAGCGACGATCCGTCGCCCAGACACTCCCCCCCCCCTCGCTCGTTCGCGATTTTTCTGCCCTTCTGTCCTGACTACCTCCCTGCTTTCCGCTCATGCCGGTGGCATAGGGCCCCCAACCTTACTTCCGCGAAAGGATGCCCGCCATCCCGTGAATTTGTTTTTTTTCATCTCCCGGTCGCCCTCCGGTGCGTTGCGCCATTCTTCCCCCATTGCCTCTCTTACCGAGTCTTGTATTCACTTGTTCCCCGGAACTACCGGCTGATTTTATTCTGTGTTTTCCCTGCCTGATTTTTCCTCTTCCGGTCGTGATTCGAGCCAGAAACTAGCCCTTTTTCTTTTTTTGCGGCTTTTTTGTCGCTTGAGCCCTCTCCTAATGCTTGGATTGCTTAATCGTTGCGTGTCCCCTTGCTCCATCCCTCCCGCGTTCCGTGATGCTTCTAGTCTTTTTTCCTCTCTGCCTAGAAGCTTTTCTTTTTATCTTTTTCTACCATCCGGCAGTCTTCGTATCTTTCTGTAAACTCCTTGCGAAGTGTTGCGCCTCCGTTTTCCTCTGCCCCCCCCTACAGATTTTCCATATCTCAGCGAGTTTTCATTAGGTGTATTTCGGCCCCGTGCGTCAACTCGCTTCACTTTTCTTTTTTTTCTCCCGTATTAATACTACCCTACTTCCTTTCCAATTCTAATGTTACCGTTATA
>Ga0179593_1443883_pt1 | contig 13612 bp, 7 predicted proteins | sample CZODoug2_1_08_16_FD_185931 | JGI IMG/M metagenome (GOLD analysis project Ga0179593, IMG submission 185931) | Vadose zone soil fungal communities from Angelo Coast Range Reserve, California, USA - CZODoug2_1_08_16fungal (PacBio error correction) | ecosystem: Environmental > Terrestrial > Soil >... | reverse complement strand
CCCTCATTATACGTGCCGACCCTCAGAAGTACGTTGGTGCTGCCGACGGTGGCGGTTTTTGTTTTTTCGAGGTCTTTCTGCTTTCTCCTATGCGAAGACTGATTCCGATAAGTGTCCCCTTTGGTGGCGCTTGAGCTGTGCGTCAAACTCGAGGCAGCCTCCTTCCATACCTCCCCCCATGCCTTCGTTCTTCTCCGAAATTTTGTCCGTGAACAGTCAAGCTTCCCTCAAACGGTCCTTTTCGCCTTCCCTCTCCCTCTTTTCCGGCGTTTGAGATATGACTCCCACATGTCTAGCTTTTCCTAGCGACTATGCCACTAGATATGAACCTTCTCTTCGTTGTCTTGAGGGTCCCTTTAGACTTTTAGAACCCCCCCAGGAGGTTTGCCTCCTCTGTCAGGCACTTATTTAAAAGGCGCTGCGCCGCCTTTGTTTTCAACCCCCCCTGCCTCCTCATGCCCCCCGAGACGGGGGAATGTCCCATTTCCTTGAGATTCCTTTTTCGGCGGGTGGTTTCCTTCTAGATAAGCTGCGCGCAGAGCGAAGCCCATCGTTTAGCGGTTTCACAGGGCTATTTTTGATCGATAAGAGGCCTCCCCTTTCCCGTCTAGTAAAAATGAAAGACTCCCCCGTTTCAATTCCCGTTTCCAGTTTTCGCGCTCTTGTTCCCGTCGCAAGCCATTCCACTAGGTGAATGTTGCTCTGTTTTGCCTCTGTCTTTTTTTGAGTAGTAGGCTATTGCCTCCTCCTTTCCGGTCCACGCGAGTCGATTCAAATGGCTTCCTTCGCAACAGCTTCGTGGAGAAAGACTGTGGCTGCTCACCTGTCCCATGCCAAGCGCTAGACATGCGCCCTCCCTGCTTTTTTTCTTGCACAAGGGAATCCCTGGATTTCAGGAACGGCTGATTCCAGATTTTCTTTTTCAGCCCCGTGATAATACCCTGACCCTTACTCTCCCTCCCAGCCGCACCTATCAGAAGTCCCGCCGTCGCCCAGCGTTCATAGCTTGTAGGATTTGAGGTCCAAGGGTGTTCTCACCGGGCAATATTCATGAGACGAGTTTCCTGGCGGAACAGTCCATCAGATCGAAAGTGTTGAGTCCCCCCTGCATTAATCTGCAACAGACCGAAGCACGCGGTTTGTTATTTTTACCCCAGTTGCGTTTTTAGAGATGGAAGTGGACCGACTGACATAATCCAGGATGCCCTCGGTTCCTCTTTCTCTATCCTCCATTCGCGATAGTTTTGAAATTCTCTCCTATTGCCCGATTGAAGACTAGTTCGCGCATTCTGTTTTTGCAGAAGCCCCTCCAGCGGTTGAATTACCCCCCCCTTGTTAACGGCTGTTATTTTCTCCGATCGAGAGCTACCCAATACCCTTCATTCGTACGAGATGGTGACCCATTCTCAACCCTCCCTTACAACTGGTTAGGGCGTGTCTTCAATCACCCCGAACCTTTTTTAATTCGGTTCCCTGCCTTTGTTCATGCAGCTCTCTCCCTCACCCCCCCCCCCATTCCTGAAGCAACGGGCGTGGTCTGTCCCGCTTTTTCTTATCCCTTTCTTTTATCGCTTGATGTCATAAGTTTTCGTCTTCCTATTCCGGTTTTATTCCCAGAACTTTTCATTGTGATTATTGCTCCCCTAGCTCGGCTGTATGTCCTATCTCTCAAATACTCTCCTTTTTTTTTTTTTTTGATACGCTACCTTACCGGGTGAGCGCCACAGGCGTGTTCGATAAGTTTGTCCGGGGGTCCCCCCCCCTTCAGTGATTCGTGGAGCCATAACCCTTCGAGATAGGGTGTCCTCGTTCTCGAACCGGCACGGTGTTGTGATCGCTTTTCCTTTGGCGCCTCCTTTTTTTTTGCCGGGACCAACTGAAGTTCCCTCCTTGGACTTCGTTGCTCCCCCTATAACACGTTTTTTGTTTCATATATAATGAGATGGAGTCCTCCCCTCTTCGTCCCTTTCGAGACTTTGGGCCACCATTCAGCTTCCTCTTCCGACTACCCGCTGGTGGGAGTTTTACAAGACGGGTTAATTCAACCTCCCTGACCTGCTTACGGCTCTTTTTAGCTGATCGAGTATAAGGTTTCTTCCCCTGCTCCTCCCCTTTAAGCGTTCCCGTAGAAATAATTGGGCCTTCGATCGTCCCCGCCCGTGTTTTTTTCCTTATTCAGGAAGACGTCCTCCTTCACCCTCTTTTGACTGACCGATTCTTCTCAGGTGTTCTGACTTGAGTAATTCTTCCCCCTTCTTTCCGACGAAGCCTGACTCATGATAGACGGTGTCACGGCTGGTCTCGAACTTTTCGCTCCTAACCTTAGTTGCGCATTAGACGGCCCCCTTTTCGGTCGTATAGAGAGTCTTTTTGCCTTGCTGCTCTTTGAGGTGAGAGAGGAACCCCGATCTACTTGCTTTCCCCCTCTCCTTTTACAGCAGGAGCCGCAGCGCGGCGACTTTTTTCCCTCCCTTCGCTTCCGTTCCTCCCCCCCCCTCCCACGAGTGTTTGGCCGCATTTTTTCAGCTGTAGCTTTTAGGTTTTTCCTTGCCTTCTGTCTCCTCCTGCGGCGGGCTTTTCTACCCCCTTCCCTTTTCCTCGCAGTGCGCATCCCCGAGTGCTGCTGAACTTGTTTTCACCTGCAGCTTCCGCTCGCCTTTTCTGGCATTCACGGTTTCTTGTCGGGCTATTGGGCCCCGGCGAGGTGGAGACGTCTCTTAGACCCCCTGTTGTCCCTGCCTCTTTCCCTTTTTTTTTCATGAATCCTATTCCCGCCCCGTCCTTGCGCTTGCGCCTTTTTCGCAGAAAGATCCCGTGCCTAATTGCGGGTTAGATTGTTCTAACCCATTTGCATGCAACCTTCCCCGGGGTTACTGGGGTTCCTTTTTTCGCCTTCTTCCCTTCCGTGAGCAGCTGGAGCGCCCTTTCCCTTCCTCTCCCCAGTTTTTTTTTGCTTGCATGTATTGCATCTTGCTGCTGGTCGTAGCCCTCTCTTTTTTTTCCGATTTGTCGCATGTGTTCATCGGCTTTTTTCACCTGCCTCGTAGTTTTACCGTATTTTTCGGTTTTCTGTCCCCCCCCTCTAAAGTCAGTTCCTTCTCTCGCCTTCTGGTGCTGCTTTTTTTAACAAAGATGGGTTTTTTTAATCTCACTATTTTGCGAGCCCATGTCTATAGAAAAATTTGTTTTACCCCCCCCTCTGCTCTGGTTAGAGGAGTTCGATGTCTTTCCCCCTTTTTCAGATCAGTCTAGATGCCAAGAGCCCTTCCCACTTCAGCACCTTCGAATGCCCCCATCCTTCTGCTGTTTTCCGTCACTTTTCAATCCCTGATTGCGTGCTATATTCTCTCTAGGTGCTGAGAGCTTCTCCCGTCCAATACATTAGAACACCGTTTTGAGAACAACTCGACTTGAGGTTCCTGGTATGACTAACCGTGGTGAGGTGGCTCTGTTCTTTCTCTTACAGGTATATATTGAGGGTCAGTGACTCGCTCTGACCTCAGATGCGTGAGAGGTTCCCGCTTTTTTTTTCCTTTTCTCTGTGAGCCTCCAAGAGAGGGGAAGCCGTTCCCCCCCTACGACAATACCCGACCCTTTTATATTGTTGAATTAACATCTAGAACCCAGTTACCGAGGAGACAATGTCAGCGCTAACTAATTACCCGACGCGTCCCAGCCCTTTCGTTTTGAAGCGCCTTGACCGGCGTTTTTTTCCTTTGACCAGGGAGGTCGCCCCCCCCGCCATTTCCCCCCAATTTTTTTTTTTAGTCTGCCGACTTCTGGGGGGCTCTAGGCGCAGGCTCGTCCAGACCCCTTGCGTGGGGCACACAAGGGCCCCCCCGCCCGACACCCCTTCAGATGGCCGGCAACGACGGTGCGCCCCATGACTTTTTCTTTACCGACGCTCCCCCGCTTCTTTTTGAAGCTGTAGCTTGCCCGGAGGTGGTGTCCTTACTCTTCCTGGGCCCCACTGCGGCGAGAAGAGACCAATGGGCGCCCACGGACCCTTTAATGAGATATTATCACTCCCTCGCGGTGGTTACCATCCCCCTCCTTTCACTGAACCAGCCCGTTCTTCCACGTTTCCTCTCAGCTGATGACGTGCCAGCCAATAGGTGGTGCGCGCTCGAGCCGCTCTTTTCTTTGGTCGTCCTCATTGCCTCTCCGCTGTACTCCAGTACACTCTGTGCTTTCTTCCCCCCCCTTCTCGCGTTGATCAGCTGTTTTCAGCGGGCGCCACGCCGGGCCTTTTCTTGAGAACTAAAATGCAGGAGGAGGCCTCCTTTGTGAAAGTCTCTGGATTGGCCCCCCAACGCTTTATCAGGAACGGCTCGGTGTCCGTACCTTTCTCCTCGCGCGTGCCGTGTCCCCCACTTGAATATGCGATACCGAACTTTTTTCCCTCGTCCTATGGAGACGTCCTTGGTTAAGGTCCCCAACATTCGCAGTCGAGTGTTCGTCGGCCCTCCCCCCCCCTTCACTTTCCGTCGGCCTTTGTCCCCTTTAGCCTCATCTCGTCCTTCGATAGGTTGGTGCGGTCGGGGCACCCTGGCTCGCTTGTCCGGTGCTCCTCCCTAGCGCACCCCTGCTTTTGCTTCCGCTTCACTGCGTCCCGGGTCCTGACTACCTCTTTATGTCCGAGTTCCTCGAACGATGTTTTTCCAGCCGGTTCGGTACCGCGCTCGTATTTTGTTCTCCACACAAACGTTTCCCTTCGGAACCTTTTCCCCAGATTGATGGAGCCGCCCAGGGGCCCCTCTTTTTTGAAATGCTGGGCGTGGTAGGCCTCCACTTGATAGTCCCCCATCTCCCCCCCCCCTTTGTGATGCGGGGCTCTCTCAAACGACCGCACCCCGCTAGCGTTGGATGAGAATCTCGGTGCCAGCACCGGGCGGTTTTGGTCGCATTCACGCCGAGCTCCTTTTGCCCGATGTGTGGAACTCTTTTTCTTGCCGTCGGCGGGGTTGCCCTTCAAACTTCCGCACTTTTCTCGTGCGTCTTGAGTGTTTGAAGGTAGTTTTATCCTATTTGCCTCTCCTATGTTGTGTTAGTACCCCCGCTTGCCTCCTTTGCAGCGTCGTGGAAGATCGATCACGTTGTCCTATTTTTTAGGACCTTTAGGAATTACGCATGTCGCAACTCAGCGATGCTGATCTCCCGTTGCTTTCCCCCCTCTGTCGAATTTAATTCCCGTTTCTTTTGAGTCGCCCTGTCATCTTAGATTTATCGGATGCCCCAACCTGGGTCCGATCCTTCGTGTATTTCGTTGTGATCTCCTTTTCCGAGGCGGGTCCTTTTATTGAGAAGCCGTCATTCCCGGTCTGTTCCTGCGGCGCTGACTCCTTTCCCCAATTTTGCCCCTTCCCCCCTAAAAGTTACGCTGGAGCGCCCACGCTCCTGTTTTAGGTCACACTTTTTGCTCTTTGCATTTTCCCCGGCCTCTTTTTTTTCCGAGGTCGCGGACCGGGAGTATTGTGACTTCTTGATCCGCCATTCCTTTTTCGACTGTTGGGCGGCTCCCGCTCCTGGCAGCGCTCGCGCGGTCCGCCTCGAATAACCAACCGATCTCGGTATGGTGTATGTAGGCTTAGCGCAGCTTTCCCCCGCTTTTTCCCGAGCGAAGCCGCTTTTTTAGAATTCGAGGTGGACCTTGGTATTAGACCCCCTGGACAGCACTTGCTCCTCGGCGATTAAGATAGATTTCATCGTTGGTCCGGCCCTTTATCGTCATTATCGGAGGAGATAGGATTGGGTATCGCTTGACCTCTCGAGGAATCACCCCCTTCTTTTATGATACGCTTCTGGTGCGTCCAGAGAGCGGATTCAATGGAGTATACTCCCATGCATTCCAGTATCCATCCCGGGCCCTCTCTTTTTGCCCCTCTGAAGCTGTTTACGGGTTATGCTTGTTTTTAGAAGAGTGTCTTGTTTCCCCCCGACGGCTGCTCCCATTAACCCCTTCGTCCTCTGAGCTCCCTCCTCCCGAGTTTCTTGTTCCTTGAAAATCGCAGTTAGCTAGGCCCGGTGCACCTTTGCCTTTCCGGGTCTTTTGGTCAATAATTGGGCCCGGCTTCGTTTTAGTTGCCCCCCCTCTTTCCCTTTAGGTCCCCTTACGACTGGGGCTTCTCCTTCTTTTCTTCGAGAACGAATCTAGCACCCCCTCCGCAGGGCGCCGTCTCAGTCTCCTCGAGCGAGTTGCGATGGAGTGCGTCTCTGTTCATTCCCCTTCCCCGCAGTGACTGCCGTGTTACGGGAGGGTGACGGCTGCGTAGGCCCTGCTGGGTGATCTTCTTCCCTTGCATAGAACAGGCGCCTTAGAAGTGCATATGTTTGGCGTCTTCGGTTTTTTTTTGGCGACATTTTCTCCTCCTTTTCCTATTCTCGCATGGCCGATCAGCCGCCCGTTTCCGAGGGCCGTTGTCTTTGTCTCGCTGTGACCTTCGAGCTTTACCGGGTCCCCCCTCTTCGGTTGCGGATTCTGACCGGATTTGGGTATTTTAAGTTCTTCTTCCCCGCGAGTTTGCTGCGCCCCTGACTTGGGTCCTTCTCTCTTTTCTCTCCGCGCGCCTCTTTCCCTTTCCCCTTCGTCAAGATCCTTCCCGTTCTCCTGGGAACAGAGCCTCGCTTCTCACCCCCCTTTCGGCAGCATGTCGTTCGGGCTGTCGTCCGGGTGGGGACTTTAGTTGCGCTCGCTCTCCTTTCTTTTTTTCTCAATCCCTTTTGCAGAATAAAGACACTCCCCCTTCCCCCCACACAAACTCCCGATCTTCTGTTGCTTTTCCCTTTTGGGTCCCCCTTCTGGAGAGGCTTGTTACGAGAGTTCGCGACTTGATCTGCTGTCTCGCATCGCCGTCGTTTTCTCGCCCTCGTTCTCATGTTTCACCGCCGGGTTTCGTCTTTTTTGAGCCACCCCCTCTTGGCAGTCCGAACTTAAACTCCCCGCCTTGTTTGCCGCCCGAAGATCGCCGTATGCTGCGCCAGGTCCCATCTCCACTCAAGGCTGTGCGGCTTGCGCGCCCCCTATCCTAGTTGGCTTTTCTTCCCGAGCCAAGTCTTAGAGACAGCCTCCCCCCCACTGTCCTGTATGCAGTGCTGGAGGATACCAGATTGACTCACCCATGTCCTTGGGACTAGATTACATACCCGGACCCAGGAACCCCGGCAGGCGCTCGTCGAAGAATTGTTTCTCGACGTCCCGCCACTCCTCCCCGCTCGCTTCGTTTGACGGAGATGTTGGCGGTTTGGTTTTGCATATGACGCTGCGCGAAGTCGCCAGCTCATCGCCCCATCTTCGCGGCTTGATCACAGGTTTTTTTATCAGTCGTCATCCCGCCTTGGCCCTCTGTCCCCCGATACAACCCGAAACGTCTTGCCCTGATCACTTTTCTTCCTGTCCAGAGTGTCCGGGAAGCCTCCCACTCGGGATTTCTTTTCGAGGCTCTGCATTTTTCGTAGGTAGGCGATTTTTTTCCCTTCCCCGTCGTTTAGGAAAATACTCCCTCGGCCAGCGACCCCCCCCCTGTTAAGAGTTCTCCCTCCCATCTGCAGTGTTGACGTTTTAGAAAGCTAGGTTGGCCCTCTCCGACCTCGGTGGAAAGCTTATCCATCCCCTTTCCCTTTTTCGAACAATTGAATCCCTGTATCCTGCAACGGCTCTTGTGCTTCTCTTTACGGCGTCGCCCTCGCCAATACTATCGCTTCCCTACGCGTTTTCGCTAGCCGGTTACGTGTAGACGCTCTTATAGCCGATCCCACTCTCCCCAGAGGAGCTCGAGGCCCCCCTTAAGTATGGTACCCTCTTGCCCCCCAGAGGACCAGTATAGCAGTGTGAGATCAGACGTTTCTCAGGAAGGGGAAAGACCCTCCCCCGTGCGTGAGGTCCTGTTCCTGTGTCTCATCCACCTCTTTCCAACAGGTCGTATGCGCTTGGTCGTTTTTGCACCTCAGGCGTCGTGCGGCACCTTGTCTTCCTACCGAGGATTCGTTTTGTTGATTATGGCGGCGTTTTTGCTATGCTGCGCCGGATGGCCTTTGCTTGCCTTGCTTCCATCCTGCCCGGTGCGCCCGGTCTCTGCTCGATGTCCTCTTTAGGTCCGCGACTTAGTTTTTTCTTCTCTGCCCCTCTGCCGATTGCTGTTTCTTCCCCTGCGGTAGCCCGGTTTTGTGTAGTTTTCCTTAACGGGCTGTTTTTGTTCCCCCCCCTCTTTCGGGACTCGCCGCCTGCCCCTTTCCTGCGAGTTGTAGTATCGTCCCGATGCCAACCGCTCCTCTTCCTTCCGGTAGAAGACCTAGCCCTTCTCCCCCTTCACCGAGACGGCGTGAATTTCCCTTTGTTTTTTGCCTGCTTTTTTTATATTTGCCCCACGCACCCACCCCCGCCCCACAGAGCCTGGCGCCCCCTGCGTTTTCTGTTCGCAGCTTTAACTCCCCCGAGCTCCGGTTCGTTTTCGCCAGCGTTTTTCCTTTGCCTCTTTTGGGCTAATCAGCACGTTCTTATGCCTAAGAGCCTCCCTAGGTCGGGACTGATTGATCCCTTTTCTCTTTTACTACGTCACGATGGTGTTATATTTAAATCCGAGATGAGCCAAGCAAGAACGAGCACCATGCAAAGCAAGAGGAGAACAAGAAAGAGCATGGGTTAGCCTCCTCATAATCACCTTGCCTTCTTTTTTTTTTTCGTCCAACAAATGACTCTCCCCCCCCTCCCGGACACGAGGTCTCCACCTTTAACTCTCGGTACGATCGGCGTTTTTTGGCCCCCCGGACGGGTTGGCGAGCGCCCGGTTATCCCCTTCTTCCTCCGCGCTGATGGGGTTTAACCAACCTTCCTTGCGGATGTTCGTGTATCTCCCTCCCCCCCGTTTTTCTCTCGGCTAGGTGATCCCCTTTTCTATGGCGTACCCAGCTCCCTTTTCGGCGAGCTTCGGAGCGCTTCAACTTGAAAGTCAAGGGTTGACTCCTTTTCTGACCACGCGTCCGCTTGTGATGCTAAAAAACCTTCGCGCACCGCTCTTGGTGTCGTTTTTTGCAGAGGACCTTGTTCTAGCTTTTCTCGGACCTGGAAACGGAACTACCTTTCCTCCCGCCAGGAGCCATACGATGATGAGGAGCTCGCATGCTGTCTGTTCTCGGCATCCCAATTCTTGATTTAGGGTGCGCCCCTACTTTTCTCCTTGCTTCTTCTCAGTTCTAAAAGAGCGGACCAAGTTCAGGCGCTAAGCCAATAGTTATATTGATAGTCTTGGACAGGGGTGTTCCACCTTACAGTGCTACTAAAGGACCCCTCTTCATCTTTTTTTTGGTACTTTACCCCCTGGTAGCGGTGCAGGAGAGGGACTCTGACAAGCTCGGATTCCGTCCCCATTTCTGATCCCCTTAGGTTATTCCCTTGCGGCGCGCGGGCGCCTGTCATCGCGTTCCTACCATGCCCTCTAGTCTCAAGACTTTCTGTTGCGCCCCCTTCTTTTTCGGGATCGCGATGACTCGTGTTCCGCTGGCCGTTCGCGCGTTAATGTTCCCCTCGAGGACTTCCCTCCTCAAACTACCTGCTGCTAAATCCCGGTGGCTGCGTGCCTGGGAAAATCGATTTTCTGCTCGTCTCCGGGCATCGTGGCACGGGGTGAGCTGTCGGTTTTACTGGCCCAGGTCCCGGTTGCTCCTTGCAAGATAAAGTTTAGCATTTTCGTAGTTCCCCTCTTGCGTTAGTCCAAATCCCTCCCCACCCTGCCGCGGCGAGCCGCAAATTTGCTCGACGCTTTCGTGCTCTTTTTCGTTATGTGCTTGTTCGCCGCCAGAGAATCTGGTTCCGGCGGGTTGCCTTTTCTCTGGGCACACAGGTAAGCTTTTTTAGCTGATTCTCTCTGGCTCAGCGACAAGGGAGTTGCCGGTGCGTCGTCCTTTTGCGTGATGTCGCTCGGCTCAGGTGGCTTTCCGCACATGGGTCATCGGGCGTCCCTCCTCCGAAGAATTTTTCACCGTTGTTGCCGGTCTCTTTTTCGTGCGAGACCTGGTGCAGCTTTCCCGGGTATCGAGTTTTCTTCTCGGTTGACAGGTTTCCGTATTTTTCGAGTTCTTTTAAGAGAGTTTGCCAGCGTCATATCTGCCACCGCGCGGGGACCCGCGCTCGGGGCTCTCGGCCCGCTCCCCCCTCTTTTCTGCGATTCTGGACGATAACCCTTCTCCGAACCCCGCGCTCGCCGTCGAAAAGTATTTTTTCACCCTTTTGTACGTAGGGGCTTCGGCACTGTTTGCCTAATGCGTGCGTTCTCTCTTCTTCTCTTTTTCAGTTTTGGAGAGAACGCCACCTCATAAACCACACCGTGCCTCCCCACCCCCTCAGTACGTACTGGTTCTGCCTCAGGCGAGCGTGGTCTGATTCCCTTTTTCAGTATTTTTTCCTTTTAGCGACGAGTCATTTGTCTGCTCGCCAGAGAGTTCCACGGCCGTGTTCTGCTTGACGCTGGCGCGCACACAAGCTGAGCCAACTCCCCCGAAAACACGTCGTTCCCGCCACAGCGACGATCAACGGTACCTCTTTCCCAAGGGTCCAGACCATCAGCGGGACTCGAAGGTCTCGTCATGACGTAAGATGACAGGCTTTTTCGGAGGTGACAACAGACCTGAGCGGCGTACGTCCATCAGCACACTCTGAAAATGACTATGCACTGGAAACTTTGAATGTAGGGTCATTGGCGACGACCTCCCGGGCTCCGCGGCCAATTCCCCAAGCAAGTTCCCCTTCTTCTGCCGCATGGGTTGCCTCAGCCTCCCGCCCCCTTCGCCCTTTCGGTGCACGCGGAGCTCCGGCTCTTTGTCGATAGATGCGCTGCGTCGCCGATTATTTCCCAAGGAGGAGTCTCGGTCACTTTCTATGCATTTTATCCATCCTTTTCGGGGTCCCCCCCTCATTAACAGAAGCCACTTCCACTGGATCATTGATCGTGCATCTTCTGAGTCCTTTCACAAGAACCGGTCTTGCGCTCGAGGAAGCATGTAGTGGCGTAGGGTAGCCCTTCCCTCCCCCTCTTGTCACAGCCGGCCTCAGAAACTGAATAATAGAGGACCCTCGCGCCGTGCTTGCCTCCCCGCTAGGGCGGATTTGACATTTTCAATGCAGGTAGGTACCTGCGCTGTGACCTGCCCTCAGCTGTTTAGCCAGGAATCCCTGGCTGGAGAAGGTCCCTGCTAGGGGGCCTTTCCCCCGAGGTGCCGCGATCTTTTCTCGATGGCGAAAGCCTATCCTCCCGACCGGCCCTCCGTCTCAAGCAGCGCGATGCTATGCTGCGTTCCAGGTCGGACCCCACAGTTGGTCCCACCCCTTTATTTTTTTGATCGTCGGATGCGGCCGTCCTCTCTGTTTGCAAAGTCGGCGTATGATAATCAGCGTTACCCTGCAGCAAGTTTTTGTCCTCTTGTTTGATCGGGTTTCGCGCGTGATCAGCCCTCGATTCCGAAGGGAATTTTACCCTCCCTCGGTCACCCCCTGATAGCGGTCGGAGAGATCCCAAGTGGAGTTTCCCGGAGTCCTTCCTATCGTCGCGCAGAAGAGGTTTCATTGCACTGGATTGTGTAGCGCCCCGCTTTCTTTTGTTTTATCAAGTGAACGGCGGACCACGTTTCTCTTTCTTCCCGCGTAAGGCACCCTCGCAGATATGCTCTGTATGGTATTCCTCCACTCGAAGGATAAATCCTTCCCGACAACTTTTCTGTCGTGTATCTCATCAACGAAACATCATGCCGGGCCTTGAGGTTTTTTCCTCTCTCTCCTATACGAAGCCCCGGGAATTTTTGGGTATGAACGCCGATCCTCTGAGATCTGATGTGTCCTCCCCTCGTCGTCTGTACGCCGGCACGGGGGTGACGAAAATCCCAGCATTTCCCCGGAAACTGACCCTGGGATCTGGCCCTCTCTTTTTCTTTTCCTCCTTTTGTGTTTCTCTCTTCTCATCCGCGTCGAGGGTATCTCGGTGAGTTCGCTACCCTTTTTCTTTGGCCCAGGTGGTTTCACGATGAAGCGGAGCCACATATCCGGCCTATGGCTTTTTTTCCTCTGATCCTACCTCCGGCACTTTGTTTTTTGCTTTGAGCGCCGGTGATGGATTACTCGTGAAACTGCCGCGCGCTGTGTTCGTGTTTTTTTGAGATACTCCACCCTCACCCCACCAGGTTGTCTTCTGGATGTGATTCTCTGCGAACCACCAGACTCGCCTATCCCTTCCTGAGTTGGCCTCTTTTTGTACATTTTTCTCCCTCCTTTTACTCTGATTTTCGAGACCACCTCGCGCTTTTCGCGCAACTGTCTTTACGGAGGTTTCTACGAGTTCTCTTCCTGGAGCGAATCTAAGCTCTTTCCTGGAAAGCCTCCCTGTTTTGTCGCTCGATTGGAATGGCGGCGCCCTTCTCATCGCTTGTCCACGAGATAAACCACGGCTTGGGTGAGATCGCTGAAGAGGTGTTCGCGCCTCCTTGAGAATAGTGATCGTCCGCTCCGGGCCGAGTCTCGAAATGATGGGAAAGGTCTGGGATTCGACCACCCTGTAAAGCAAAGGGCGATACATAAAGTACTCTTCTCCCGGCGGTTTTCTTCTACGCTAGGTCGCGGCCTGCGGCCTCCTTTCCGCAGGGAGAACGCTTGAGGCTTTTTCCAAGAGGCCTAAGTTAGGCTGGTTTCTCCCCCTCTCTCGGGGGCGCATGTTTCCCACGCCTCCCTTTTCCCACTGAAATCCCGTAAAGCCGCCGTTTTGGCGCGTCAACCTCTTCCGCTGTAGGATTGCCCGTTCCTGATTTTCAAGTTTGGTTTCTTTTTTGTGCCGGCGGCGTGTCCGGGAGGACACCTTATGCAATCGCTAACAGCACATAATAGATACTACTATCGCAAAAGCCCCCCCCACACTAATTTTTGTGCTTCTGCTTGTACACTTCTTCTGAAAGCTCAGCCGTTGACGGGCTCGTGTCACTTTGGTGTCTTTGGCATAGGTGAAGCTTGATGCCAGATCTTCATATTTACCTGTTATCCTAGATAAGTTTTTTGGCTTCGTTCCCCCCTCCCCCTCGCGCAGTTTTTTTCCCCATAAGAAACCTAAACCCCCCCCTTTTGTTTGTTGTGGAGGCAGCCTTCCAGAGCTGCGTTCTAGTGAGTTTGGGAGTGGTTTTTCCCCTGATTTTGATCCCCCATGCGGGCCGTCAGCCTCTTTCCCTGGGTTTTGAGTTGACTGGGAGCATTTTGTGGGTGGCTCTTCCTACTGAAGCTCCCCCTCCCAGTCTAAGCGGAAGGTGCAGCGTCTAATATGATGGGTCGTGGCAGCTTTCATTTTCCTTCCAAGAAGGCTTTTTGGCGCTACTCCTGCGAAGCCAGACAGTTTCGAAGTGCCCTCGTTCAGTATCGGGACTGTTCCGGTTGATAGTCGTTGCGCGTTCCCGGAATGGAGTTTCTTTTCTCTTTTTCGTGAGTTTGCTCTCTGTAATGGCCACCTTGCGTACCCCTCTCAGATGCGGTATCGCTTTTTGTCCGCAGCTTCCCATGGTTGTATTCTTTGTACGTAACTGAGGCTAGCCAAGCTTATCATTCTTCAGCACCTCCGTCCTTCCTCTGTTCGGTTTTGGTGTCTCAATG
>Ga0179593_1362018_pt1 | contig 13612 bp, 10 predicted proteins | sample CZODoug2_1_08_16_FD_185931 | JGI IMG/M metagenome (GOLD analysis project Ga0179593, IMG submission 185931) | Vadose zone soil fungal communities from Angelo Coast Range Reserve, California, USA - CZODoug2_1_08_16fungal (PacBio error correction) | ecosystem: Environmental > Terrestrial > Soil >... | reverse complement strand
ATTCACTGCGGGCCCGCATCTTTTGCGCTCGTGTTGCTACGGAGACCAGGGCTCGTTAAGTTCTAAGCCCAGCTTTCTTTACAGCACTACGGTCTTCCACCATCTTCCGGGAGACATCTCGAGTTTTTTCTGCTGGCTCAGAGTCTGAACGCTTATGTCATCTCTTTCACCATGTACGGAATTGTTCCCGCCCCGGCGTTTGATCCGAACCCGGAGGCTCCCTCTGGGTGCGTGCACTGTTATTTTGCACCATGATTCCTCTAATATCTACTAGATGATCTTCCGATTGTCCGGCATGTCCTGACCCGACTCCGCTCGACGAGGATTGCCCGCTTTGCCGCGCTTCCCAAGGCGAAATCGACCATTTTTTTTTTTTTCCGGGCCCATCGTGTTTGTATTTCTTTGCAGGCTCCCTTGAATTTAGCTTTTCCCTTTTGGGCTCGACTCCCTCCTTTCCATTCTTCCAGTAAGTTGTTGCGCATATTTTTTTTTTTTTTTTTTTCTTGTTCTCCTCAGCCCAATCCTGGCTGTGTAAAGCAAGGCACACCTCATTTCTCTAAATAAGTGCTTTTGAATACCGTGATCCTCGGTTTTACTGAGTTTATCAGAGCGACCCAAGGGTGGGATTGACGGATTAAGCCCGTCCCTCCTTTGATCCTAGGTTCCGCCACACCCCATCTGTGAGAACAAGTTCTTAGCTTACCGTTAGTGCCCATTAAGATTTTTTTAGTCGTGACTTTGTCTCTTTATTTTCTCTGCAACCTCATTTTTGTTCTTTGATGAGTCCTCCCCTCCTCCGCAATTTCTGAGTGTTTCGGAAAACGTCCCCTGTTAGACGCTTTGTTTCGACCAGCTCTGCGCACCGCAGGTACTGTCCTGCCTGCATTTTTATTTCACGAAGGTCCCTCCACTTCTCCTATACCTCGCCAGGCCGACGCGATCTCATGATCTTCCGTTTTTAGTCTCCCATCCGGATTGTCCCTTCTAGGGTTTTCTTTCGAGGATTTTTAACAATTGCAGCTAGAGCGCTAGTCAGCGCCAACTAGTCCCTTTCTTTAGCTCTTCGCTAATTGTTTGCCCCCCTCTTTACAAGAAGTCCGTTCAGTCAGTCTGTAGCTGTTGTATCTGCTTCCTCTAGCGAATGATGTCGTGACGCTGGCCGTGCCCTCGAAAGAACCAGAAGTTGCCCTTTTTTTTTCCTTTTTCGTTGCGGCCGCATTGGCTGCACTTTCATCAGTCGTCTTTTGGCGTTTTTCCCGAGACACACTCCTGGCGTGAGAATTTTTCCTATTGCTTTTGCTTTGAGATCCGAGAAGCAGACCAAACATTTCCCGAGGACTTTCCCCAAGTCGTCCGCCTCGGCGGTTCCTGGCAAGGGTGCGTGATTTTCAAGTCAGTCTTAGTCCATCTTGGTTCACATTTTTCTTTTGAACTCCGCATGGCCATATACCTTTCTTTTCCAGTTTCTTTGCTGTGGCGTTACGTTTTCGGTTGGGTCCAACCCAAGGCTTGTCCAATTTTCTCCTTCGACAGACTTCCCCAAAGATGTGCGTCCGGCGCGGAAATTCTTGCGACGACAGAGATCGGCCCTTGACCTAAAAAGGACTCCCTTCATCGCTTCAGGCGCTGGTGGGTTTACGCACCTTCTTATTTTAAGCCCTTCTCTCAGACCCGTGACTGCCGGGCGTTGGCCCTCTGATGCCAAGTTTTTTAAAACTGGGCCGGATGGTCGTCCGCTTGATTCTTTCCGCTTGGTCTTCCCTCTTTTTTTCCCCCCCGTTTGACCGGTACAAGGGCACGCTTTTAATTTTTGAGGGGCGACGATTCCTCCGAGTTCACTTCCGTTCCCACCTTTCCTTTTTCCCTTGTGGGTTTACGGTCATTGCCGCTATGTACATCGAATGTTTGAAGTTTGTTTCGCATTTCTCAAAAGCCGGCTTTTGCGCTTGATAGCGTCCATTTTTTCCCCGGACTGGCCTTTTAATGTCTTCTCTCGGCGGCGTTGTCTTTCCTGCCGTCCTCGCTCTGTCCGGTGTACCTTCCGACACGATTGCGCAATAGTTTTGCTGCTCTTCTCCATTGATAGCCTTCTTGGAAGTCTGTGTTGTTCTTGCAAGTGACATTGGGACACGATCATTTCGGTCTCGATCCTTTTTTAGTCTGTGGCTGTTCTGCGATTTGTGCGTTTTTGATGCCGGCCGATTTTTTTTCTCTCGTTCCCTTAACGCGGACGTTCTAGTCCGTTTTTTTCCTCTTCTTTGAGGGAAATGTATATGAGCTGCTCCCTTTTGGCTTCCGCGGTTAAGCCTGCCCGGGCCTCTTTCCTCTCTTGGTGTTTTTGAGATTCTCTTTGCCCAGGTTCAGTTCCCGTGGAAAAGCTCATCAAACGGTTTTTTCGCACTAGACATTCTTTGAAGAGGCTTTACCAGCGTTTCTTTTTCGCCGAGGATATCTCCCCACACCATCTCTTCTTTTTTAATCCGCTCTCTCTTTTTCTCACACTCCTATTCTATGTTTTTTTTTTACCGGCCTGATTTACGTCCTTTTGTTTCTTTCTCCAGCTGCAGCCTCCCTCCTTTTTTCAACTCTATTCGAAACTACGACGTCTATTGCCCTTTTGCGCCAGCAGGTCCCCGGAAAGTGCTTTCCCCCGGCGGCTTCTTTCTCCTGAACCTCCGTTGCGCATGTGAAATGAAAGGTCAAGCTTTCTCTGCTTGTCTTTCCCTCAAGCGGCCCTGCCTATGCGTTGCCTCACACTTTCAACTTTGATTAGACATTTCTCTTTTTGGATTGAATCAACCTCCGTGCGGATCAGCGGTTTGTTGTTTTCAGCTGAACTCGTCGTGTGAGCTCTTGCACCTCTAGACATTCCTTAAGTGCCATTGACCAGCTTGATTTTTCCTGAACCTCTTAAGATGCGTTTTTCCTAGCGTCTTTTATCGACGCTTTGCTCCGACATTGTTTCCCCAGTTGCCTTTTGAGCCCGGCGCGCTTCAGGGCTCCTGCTATCGGCACCGCCTTTTTTTCCCCCCACAATTTCCTGCCCCCAAGTGCGCTTCTTTCCGTCCTTGGATTCACGATGTCTTGTGGGTTCGCGACGTGCTTCAAGAGCCAACCTTGCGTAGTAGGCTAACGATGACCCCATTTTCCGCGCGTATGTTTTTTTCAGTCAGGTCGTCGCCCTCCTCCGAAGGCAAAATCCAGATTTTTTCTGATTTTTTCTTTTTCCTCCCTTAGTCCTTCCTTTTTCGGGAGGTTTTCCAGCGGTGAAGATCCTCGCCCCTGTCCGGCCTTGTCTTTACGTCCTGCTTGTTCCTTGGGTTTCTTCTTGGCCCCTCTGGTCTGCAACTTGTTTTTTTCTCCATTATGGTGTCAACCCATCTCCTCTCTTCATTGCCATTCTTTGTGTTTCGTTCCTTACTTCTCCAACGCCAATCGCTCGACTTTCTCGTCGCTCGACCGAATCGCCGCTTGCCTCCGAAAACTGTTTCTTGCTTTTTCTCCTTGCCGGCGCACCTTGGTCATTGTGTTTGTACGTTGCTTTATCTCGTCGCTACGCTCTTGGACGAATGCTTTCTTTGATTTTCGAATGCACCACTTACCGTGCCCTTTATATGAGGTTCGCTCTCGCCGCTCTTTCTTGCTGACCACCTCGGGTTTCTCATCGCGCTTCCCAACGAATGGTAATATTCGTTCTTTTGAGGTTTCCTCCTCTTGTCTTTAGGAATTTTATTAGATCTTCCGATTTTTATCGATCGCCTCCACGGGTGGATAGGCTTTAAAGTTTACTTCCTTTGCATTTTTTATGCCTGCGCAAGTTAGGTACCCGCCTTTGGTTCTGCAACTTGTTCGGTTTCATCTCCCCGCCTGGGTGGTGAGGGTTCTTCTTTTTCTAGATGCATTTTGAATTCCTCCTAAGTTTTCTAGAGTATATAAAAGCCCCTCTCCCGACACCCTTGAGAGTTCTGGTCCCTGACCCAGTCAACAGGTCCCCCTTCTAGACCCCCCACCTAATGTCTTCATCCTTCCGCTTCGAGCTGATCATTTTTTTCCTGGGCCGATAGTAACTCAAAACCCCTTATACGGAACATACGTTTCATCGAAGTAGAATTCCTATGCTCCTTGGCGTTCGAGCCCCCCAACCGTTTCTTAAACTCCCCCCTTTCTTTGGCGCCTTAGGCCTCCCCAAAAGAGTCCCCCCGTTGCTCTGATCCCCTTGCTTTCAGCCAGAATGTTTAGTCTTTCGCGCGCTTCCTTGTCACTTTTTTTTTGACTTTACCGCACGGCTCGTTTCTCAGATCCTTGGATCTCATTCCCCACTGCGCCCCCCATTGCTAAATCTCGTCTGAAACCTTCTTTGTTTCACAAACCCAGCACGATGGGTCCGCTTGTTGGAAGAGCTCAAAGATGGATCTCCCCCCCAAGCGGGAACTTTCCGCGGTCTGGCTTGATCCGGTCCATGCGATCCCAATCTGGCGTCTTGCTCGCGACAACCTTTCCGAGATTGTTAGATTTTTTGTACCGAATGGCATTCCCTCCCCCCAAAACATCTGTTCCTTCGTTCTTTAGCCGCCGTGCTTTTTTTTTGCTCTCCCATGTTTAAGGACCAGGCACTGGTTTTGAGATCTACCATTTCCTCTGCGCCCTGATCTTTTTAACTCGATAGTCATCCTATACCTTGCGTGCTTTAGTGTTTTTTTTCTAGATTCCGATTTTTTCACATCTTGTCGCTGTTTCGGTTAGCGACTTTTCAAACCGTCTGCCGTTTGAGTCTTTTTAAAGTCGCGAGTCTATTGGTTTCCCTTTCACCCCAACCCTTCGTTTCGTTTCGGCGCACTGTCTTTTAGCAGAGTCTTAACACGTCGAGGTTCGACGTTTGCGTCGCTTGAAGATACTGTTTTTCTGCCTTAAGTTACCAATGTCGTGCCAACATCCTTCTGCTAGGATTACGATGGCAATTTCTGATTTTGCAATAGGTTTTGAAAGTACCAGTGGTTCTCTTTTTCTCTTTTAGATCATCCTCAGATCCTTAGATGAACTCAATTTTTTTGATTGGCATCTGTTTCCTCCTCAGCAAACCTTTTTTTTTCCGGATCTGGGCGAATGTCTCCCGCTTCGTGCGACCTTTCCTCGGATGCTGGAGCAGTACTTGTTTCCTTCACATGTTTGAGGCCGTTCTTGTTTGTGTTTATCCGCGTGGGGAAGTTCGCCGTCTCCTCGCCCTTTACGTTTTTTGGGAGGTTCCTGTGCGCTCAATCGACTTTGATTTCTTGCAGCTTTTTTTTTTTTTGGAGTTCTTGAAAAGTCTTTTTTCTTGAAAGGAATGATTTCCATTGTACCGGTGTTGTGGCCGCGGCTTGCTTTTTTTTGACGTGTATTGTTGCGCCGCCTGGATGCAGGTTCCTTTTGGTAAGGTTTTCTGCAAGAGTTTCTTCTGGAGCGTCTGTCCTGCTTGTCTTTCTGCTTTTACTACTTTTTGTGAGTTTTTCTATTATGGGAAGCCTACCTCTCCGAAGCTCTCTATCTTTTCCTGTTGTTGTTGTTGTTCTGATTTTTCCTCCCAAGCTTGCGTTAATTAGCTCCCTTTTTTTTCGCGCGCATTTAGTTGAAGGCGCCCGGCTTTTTTGTGTCTTTCTGCTTCGAGTTCCAATCCATCCTCCTTTACGTCGTTTAACCCATGCAACACATCCTGCTGAGCAGAGGATGATTCAAGATCTTTCTATGTTTCACTTTCCTTTCCCCTCTTTTCCCCCTCCGTTCGCCCATCGTTTCAGCTTCCTTATCCTTGTGAAAGGGTGCGGCCATTTTGGTTGTGGGGGCGAGTCGAGAGGGCTGCCCTTGATTTCAACCGCCGGGCATCCTTTCCTTCGAAAAGGCACGTTTTTCTCTGCACTTTTTTAGTTTATAAGCTGGGTTTCGGTTTCTGGCATTCGCCCGTGGTCAACCAGGATTTCTGAAATCTTTTATGGAGTGACTTCTTCCTGCCGTTGTGTCAGTGTGTGCGTGCTGCTTTTTCCTCCTTTTGATTCTTTTCTCGAGCCCCTATAGATCAATTCTTAACCTTGACCGTTGACTTTATGAACTTAATACCCTGAGTTTTTCTTCTTTTTTGTTCGCCGTTTTACGGCAATGGCCTAGTCATTGCTTGCCCCTTTCTCGGAAGCATTCTCTTCCATGGTCGAGCCGGCGAGGAAACGCGTGGGTGTATTGTCCACACACATTTTCCTTTTGATATGACATTTGGCATTCTTTCTCAGTTCCATTTCGAGTTTCTGATGGAGACCATTCTAACGTTCTTTCAGCTTTTGGTGTCGGTTTCCCCAGGGCCTCTGACTTTCGAAAGCAGTGTCGTTTCGAAATCCCGTCCAGGCCCAACTGCTATCTTTATCGAGTTTAGCTTTGATTTTGATTTAATTTCTGGCAGGCTCGCAGAGTTCTCCGTCATCTCGATTGAAAGGCATTTTCTAAACGACTTCTTATTTCATATTTTTATAGGAGTATTGGAAGACTTTTGCCTATGCCCTGTTTTTTTAGTTTTACTGATGGTAGCATTAAACGACCCTATCTTTCCTGTAGCTCTCTTTTCCATTTTTTTCGGTTCCTGAGCCAACTTTGATTCTGAGATCTCCCTCGTCTCATTGGGGCTGTTATGCTGCATTATGCCACCATGTCATCCTTTGTGTTTTAGCCGTTAGACGCGTTCCAAATTTTATTTTTCTACTTTGTTCTTTTTTCTCCTTCCCCAAATGGCGCTCTCGTAGTCATTGACTGGCTTGGATTTCTAGAAACACCTTTTTTGCCTCCCTATCTCCGATGCCGACTTTCTAGATCTCTTTTTCCGTTATGACTTTTGTCCCTCAAAGTTCCTCTTCTTCATTCGTGTGCCTGTCGAACCGCAAGTTCGACGGTTCGTGTCTATGATGTTTGTTTGTGCTCTCTACACCTTTTTGATATGCTCATCGAATCCTTAATGAGCGTCGCCTTCTTTTCGCAACCCTTTCGTAGACTTTTTTTTCACGGTTCTATTGTCGTTAAATAGGACCTCTTGCGGGGGTTTTCTTTGAGTTTTTTCATCTCCGTTTGTTGTGAGTATCTCACCCTAGCCCTACTCCCTAAGCGGGGGAGAGGGACTCCCCTCCGCAAAACCGTTCTTTTCTCGGTCTTTCTTCAACTTTCTTGCGACCTTTTGTCCGGCCGTTTGCGCCTTTTGGAGGATCGGCCTCTCCCTTTATGGCCCCGCTAAAATTTTGCTCGGTTACTCCCGAATTACTAATTCCTGTTTGTTCGCTCGTTTTTCCCCACTTTCCTTGAGCGCCATTTTGTTTTGGCGCATTGTTTTTCTTCAAGGCTTCCTTTGCGGCACTGCGAACGTATTTCTTTTGCGCGCCTTTCCGGTTCATTGGGCGCTTTCGATATACGCAACTACGTGCTCGCCCTTCTTGTTCCTGATCGTTTGAAATGCGTTTCCTCTCTTACCTAACCGTCTGGCTCCTGTCACCCCCTTTCCAGCCTTGAGCATTTTTTGCTAGTGGCAGCTTCTTTGGCGTACCAAAGTGGTTTCCGCTTGAACACCTGAGCTCTTGGGTTCGTTATCTTTTCCCTTGATGACCCACATATGTCGGAGCCGACTATTCGGCGCTGCGTGGAGATTTTAGCTTGCTAAAAACGGGTACCTGGCAACCTCGTAAATCGGAAGTTTTTTTTCCCCATAAGATCTTTCCTCACGGCCGGTTTTTTTAGCTTCTCTCAGTTTTTTGCTCCCGACACTCCCCCTCCTGAGCCGCGCTGCGAACCGTTGAGTTCTTCCAGATGTTTTTTGAAGTAGTTTTTTTTGCTAAATGACCGTGCTGTGTCTTTTTCTTGGACCACCAGGCGTTTCTTTATTGGAGCGACAGACTCTTGTTCGCCTTCTCTTCTCAAGTAAGAGAAGCCCCTTCTTTTTTGCCTACCGCGCACTGCCGCATCGCTTTTTCCCCTCTCCCCCAGCCGGTTTAGATGTTGACGTTTTTTGCGACCGCCCTGGCAATCGCTCGTGTTTTTCTCCCATGACTCATTTGTTTCCAATGGATTTTCCCTTAAGTAGACTTTCGTCTTGCCTCCTGAGAGAGTTCCCTTTTCTGTTTAGGTGGCACTCGGGCTGATTGAGTTTCGCCTTCGTCCTTAGCCCGAGAGATTTTTCCACACCCAGTTGCTTTTATTCTTTTTCGGTGCCGCCCCAGCCCTTTTTTCCTTTTTTCCGTTTTATGTCCTTTCTCTCCATGCGCCCTCTCTGTCACGATTCCGCTTCAGGCGGATTTTCCAGGCTTGATGATTTCTCGACATGCGTTTTCTTCGGCTTTTGCTCCGTGTGTGTGGATGCCGCCATCTCCCTTTTTACCTGTCTGCGACATTTTTCGCAATTTCCTTGACGTCTACATTTTTCTCGGAAATTGACCAATTGAGGTGGCGTTTCCACCTGGGTTTGACATCGATCAACCTTCCGCGTCGTGAGTTTCGATTTTCAGTCATTCTTTTTCCAGTATGTGTCGTTGGCGCCGCCCCCGATGCGGATAGTGTCCCCTGATTTTGTGCTTTTTTTAACTCCCTGCGCGAGACGATTTGATTCCTTTTTGCCGTGAAATTCTTCCTCTAGACCTTTTGGCTTTTTTGGCCTGAATTGTTATCCGTAACCTCCAATCTTTTTTTTTAGACTCTGCCCGGTCGGCCTTCATCTTCAAAGCTCCAATCAATTTTTCGGTTCTCTTTACGGCCCTTGTGGACCTTTTCGCGAGTTTCGTTGCGTCCAAGTCTTCCAACTACAATTTTTTTTTCTTTTTTTTTTTCATACTCAGTGGCAGCGCTTTCCTTGTATCACTCCGTGGAGTACTACTTGGCCTTTGCACCTCAAATAATTCACCTCCCTTTCGCCCTTGCGCGACAGCGTGTCTCCGCTGTGGCGGTCTGCATTTACCCGGTCCTTTTTTCGCGAGCCGCGCGGTTGCCCTTCTCCCCGACGTTAAAACAGACAGCGTCGAAATGTGACAGAGTCATTTCTTTTTGCTTTTTTTTAATGGAGCGATCACTCGGGGCCGGTTTCGGTTTCGCTTTTTTTTCCCCGATCGGAACATTTTTTTGGACTTCTTGATGGCAGAGAAGTTTAATTCTCTGCAGTTTTTGTCGTTTGCATATTTTTGGGATTCCTGGTTTATGCCTTTCCCGAGCCCTCATGAGCGACGTGCAATTTTTCACCTCCTTCCAACCGAATCTTTAAACTCCGGAATGAGCCGACGCCAGCTTAGTTTTTAAGGCCCTGTTTGAGCTCAATTGTTTTTTAGACTTCCGGCAGCGTTTCCAGGTGATTAGATGAAGGAGGCTTCGACACCTCGCGTTGTGCTCCAAGAAGTTCCGATTACGTTCTTTTTGATTTAGCTTTTTTGATGGAGTCTCGGCTTTTCCCCCCCGCCGAGTTTACCCTTTGTCTTGCGTTGGTTGATCCGTGAGTAACTGTGGCTTCGTTTTTTTTACGCTTTTCGCGTTTTTCTGACAGCCCTTTGCTTCAACCCGTCCGGTTGTGGCATGCTCGAGTTCGCCATTGGCGGCTCCGATTTCGTTTAAAGCGTTGCTGACCGTATCTTTCGAGACCCGTGCCTGTCCGTCCAGAAAGCAGGCTTGCTAGCTTGGAGTATTGCCTTTTTTCTTTTTTGGACCCTTTTTTTTCTCCGCTGTCCTCTCCCTGACCTGTTATTCGACTTTCTCTGGTTTCACTCCCCCTTCCTCCTTTATAAACGCTATTCCTTTTTTTTTTTTTCTTTTCTTAGACCGCGGCTTTGAGGCATCGATGTTTTTCTCCCTTTGCAATGCGACATTTTTTTGTTGCATTAGCCAAGAGGTCTTTTCTTGATTTCATTCCATTTCATTCTCCAAAACTTCATTGGCCGAGAAAGCTACAAGAGCCGAGTAGCCCTTCTTTATTTTTCTTTCGCGACCAATTACCGATTTGTCTTAACTTCTCTTCGATTCGCGCTAGATATGCATGCGACTTGTTTTTTAAAGTAACTGGGCGTCCCGCAACTTTTTTTTCCCCCCTCTTGTTTTGGTTTTTCGAAATTTGAGCCTTTAGTTTTCTTTCGGACTTTTTTTGCGCTGGTTAGTTTTCCCTCTCGCACCTGTGAGAGAGTTCATTTGATTCTTCGGCCTCCCCGATTTCGGCTCGCGCTGTTTTAGAAGCTTTCGCGCTCCCACTAGCTGTCGTTTCGTAAGCCGTTTTTTCCCCTCCGTGGGTTTTTTTTTTAGAGGTGTCTGGGCTCTTTAAAGTTCCCTTTGTCTGTTTTTTTCTTTTGTTGAGTTCATCATACCCCCACCTCCCTGCCAAGCGGGGGTTACAGATTCTTGTTTCGAACCTTTTGCGCCGTGCTTTTTTTGCACCGATTTCCTCCCTTTCCCCTTGCTGTAACAGAATAGTTTCCCTGACCCGTTAACGTCGCCGGTCGCCTTCCGCTCTTTCTACGCCTCCTCTCATCCTTTGGCTTTAGTCCCGAAATTCGGCTTTCTGTTTTCCAGAGCATCTGCGGTTTTTTTTCTCTGTTCTCCCTCGCCACTTGACGCTATGCTTTTTGCGTCCTTTTTCCCCTCTTCATATTTCTCTCCGAGAGCGCGAATTGGCGAGACGTTTCGCACGGCTTTTTTCTCGTCGGCGTGGCCCCCCCCCATCGGCCAGGCGTAGACAGAATGAACTCTGTTTGGTGTCTTATGAACCCACTCGGCATTACAACGCAACATCCTGCTTCGTTTTAGCGTGGCTAGAGCCTTCGGCTCAAACTGAGTGTTACCGCTAAACCTTGATAGGATGGTTGTTGGGCCATGCCTTTTTCCCACTCTGGTCTTAGTTTTTTCGTCGAGCATATAGGCCGTGGCTTTTTGTTCCTTCAGTTTTCCCCCACACCCTTTTGAGGGAAACCTCGGGTTTCCGTGCAGGTCCTCAGGACGCTTTTTCTCAGAATTGACCTTTTTCGCGATTTCTCTTCAGGCTTTAGAGACTGCGTCGCCTCTTCGTTCTAACGAATGTCAATCCTATTGCTGGTTGCCGCGGTTCTCTTTGAGCCTCGACAGATTCTGGCTTTACCCCCTTGAGTAAGCTAGCCTTCTAGGCTTCCCAAATCGACGGATGGTTTCTGCGCTCGTCGTTTTTTCCTTTCGCCTCGATCCCCTCTCGCGCTTTACCGAAACCAAGGCAGACTCCCATCTTTGATTTTGTCGAGCGTGGGTGGCTTGCCGAAATTCTCTGCCTGCCCGGCCTCTCCCTTCTCCCTGTACTTTCACTCTCCCCCGCTTTGGTATTAACTGCCCCCTTTTCGTGTCTTTCACTGTTCCTCTTGCTCCCGCTTCTGTCGGTTAATCCCCTGTTTTCTACCCGGTTTGACGCTGTGTGTTTCCCTTTCTTCCGGTTTGTTTTGTGTTGGGCCGAAATACTTTTCATCCCCGTCCAGAGTTCTTTTTACGCCCCCCATTGTTTCCTTCGGGGTTTACTTGTTCCATTGGGTTCAGCTTCGTTTTCCGTGGCCTTGCCTACCTGATCTTTTTCTTGCCCCCCGCACCAGGTCCGCTTCGTACCTTGGATTACGTCATTCCGTCCCCAGTGACCATTTCTATTGTCAATGTTTTCCTTCTGGATGTTTACCGTCGTTTGGGATGCTCTCTCACTTTGGATTTCTGCTCACTTAGCAACTTTATGCGCTGCCGGCTCTAATGTCAAACAGGTGGGGGCGTCCTTCCACTACAGTCGCACCGATCAATTCGCGGTTAAGGTAGGTCTGTTCGATTCTAGGACGACTGCGAGCGCGCCCGCCTTCTTCCGGCTCGTGATGTCCTTTGGTTTCCTTTGTCCCTAAGAGAGAGCCTATCGTATTTCTTGCAAGAATCTGCGCGAAGTTCTATGACGCTTGAGAGGTTTTCTACTTCTCTTTCTGGGTCCTTCCCCTTGTTTTAACTCTCTTCTTCCCTCATCCCCCTTTGTTGTGAGTGTCGGTAGTCCCCCCGCGCCGAGAACTCACACAATTGTCGTTTGTCTTTGAGAGTCGCCGTTCGGCGAGGCTGGCATCCTGACCCCTTCGCTGAGTGCGTAATCGCTAGGTTTTGAACCAATCAATTTTTAGTCCGAGTGGTTTTTTCTCGGCTTTTCCTCCCTTATCCCCTGCCCGCCTGCGGCAGCCGTCTAACGTACCTCGACGATTGGCCTTCGCACACCGTACTTTCCCCCTTCCATCCTCTAGTAGCTCGACCTCTCAGTTATTGAGAACTTTTTTTTTCCAGGACAGGTCCCCGGACCTTTTCTGATGATTTTTTTCTTTTGCCACACGATAACCCCACAAAGAATCCCTGAGAACATTCTTTTTGACCAGGATGTCTCTCAATTACGTCCGATCAGGTTTGGGGTGTTTTAGATTAGTTTTGGTGGCATTAGCCCCCTCTGCCCCCAGTTAACGGCGCCATCTTGGTGGCGTGCCTCCCAAGTCCTCCCCTTTACTTCTTCTTGTTTTTTGTTTGCGAATTTCTTTTTTGTGTTATGTCCCCCCTGACCTGCACACCGCTTTCACTTGACCAGGCTTCCCAACCGATTATCCCCTGTAACCAGTTCTTCGTCACGACCAAGCGTAGTCAAACCCTTCTTTTCCCCCAATTTTGCGTTCAGTTTTATCTTCTTTCCTCAAGAGCATGGTTGCGCCGGTTGAACCTACTCCGTTGGAGGACCCTCTTGGACCAAGACCAAATTTGGCCTTTTTCACCTTCCACTTCCGATCTTATTTGGCGTAGATATGACCTTTCTCCCCTTTTGCGCCTTTTTTTCCTTGACCTTCTTTTTTTCCCTGGTTAGAGGTTATCTTGCACCCAGGTGCTTAACTTAACTATCCCCAACATCAAGGTCTGGGTATGCCATGTCTCCGCTGTAGTTGAGGCACCTTCTTTGGGAGCCGTAAAGCTTATGAGTAGAAGCCCACTTTATTGCTTTGATCCGGTTTCTTTTTGCGCTGAGGATCTGCTCGATGCCATTTTTTATCCTGCTGGTGTTTCCCCGACCGAGCTAAAATTCGGCTCTCCGCTGTGTTTTAAGTGACGTCCTGTCACGTACACTCCTTTTTTTTTTTTACGTTTTGAGTTCTTTTTGCGGCCCCGCTATGTCGCGCATTTTTCGAGGCCCATTGTTTTCGTTTTTTCAAATCTTGTGGCGTGAGTTTTTCGGATCCCTGTTTCTCTTTCACCGTTTCCTTTCATCTCTCGTGTTCTCTTGTGGAATGTCGGTCTTCTAATATGATTCTTGATGTATGGCTTTCCTCCCCAGCGATGCGCTCTCTCTGAGTCTTTTGACTGAGTTCCTTTCGAGGGAGTACGCAGCGCACTCCTTTCTGCCTCCCCCTTTTCCTTTATTCTATCAGGATATTCGTCATTCGGGGGGGTTTGAGTCTTGCGATCTTTCGTATGATATCCGTGTCTGCCCGCTTTCCGGAACACCATCCAGGCGCAGCGCCGTATTCCTTTTCCCCCGCCTTCTTGAGACAAGCTCCCCCTGTGAGGTCATTTTTCTTCTTTGTCCCCAACTCCAAGCTTTTCTTTTTGCGTGAGAGCTGCTTGTGTCGGG
>Ga0179593_1337895_pt1 | contig 13612 bp, 24 predicted proteins | sample CZODoug2_1_08_16_FD_185931 | JGI IMG/M metagenome (GOLD analysis project Ga0179593, IMG submission 185931) | Vadose zone soil fungal communities from Angelo Coast Range Reserve, California, USA - CZODoug2_1_08_16fungal (PacBio error correction) | ecosystem: Environmental > Terrestrial > Soil >... | reverse complement strand
TCGCTCCCCCAGAAATTCTACCGTTTTGCCTGGTGGTAGGTGCCGACGGTATCAAGTTGCTACCACCAAAGTTTGCCTTCTTGTTGCCGTCATCACCGCATCTTTCTCCTAGTACTATGCCTCCCCCCTTCCATCGGCGAAGCATCACTTAGGAAGTGGGACCCTCCTGTATGCCAACGTCCCCTTTTCAAGCCCGATCCTCCTTCTGTGAGACGTGATATTCCTCATCTCATACTTCTAGCATGTCTTCCTACCACTACACTAAATCAGAACTACCACTTCTGAGGTGAATCCTCGCATTTTCGTGGTCACTCCATATTCGCCTTAATACTACGGCGTTTCCATTGGACCCCCTTTACCACCCTTTCTTTTTTTCCTAATTGACAGGACATCTTCATACTTTTTCCGCCGTGACCTTCACCTTGGTGTGATTACCTCTTTCTCTGAACACTCTCCATGTCCCCGTTAGTTAGCATAGCCCCCCCCCGCTTGAAAAGCCCACCGTTACTCCTGTTATTTATTTCATAGACGTGACCCCCCCGAGTCGGCCAGGCACCTTGAAGTCCAACCTTATTTTTTCTGCTCATTTCCCTTCCCCACCACCCCCTCTTTTTTTACTAACGCTTTTCTTGCCCCCCTGTTGGTTACTTGCCCTTTTCAATTCCTTCCACACCCGGTTATCTCATGGGTTGATGTGAAATCTTGTCAGGTTTAATGAAATAGACCGTATTGTCTGTTTTCCCCTCTAAAAGTTTTGTGAGATTCACTTAGGTCTCGCGCCTAGCTTAAGTTTGAAAACTGGTAGGGAACGCTCCAGACGATTTTCGCATCGATCGCCCCAGGGAAGATAAGTGTCGTCACTTTCTGGTCCAATTTTGGCACATTCAACACGAACTCGTTTTAACAAATCACGCCCCTCGTTTTTCACAATAATCTTCCCTGCGTGCGGAGCATGGTTTCTCTGCGCCCTTTGACCCATCAGAAAGTCTTACTGTCCCCCCTGGAGATTCTCGCCCTGTGAATACCGGCAATAGATTTCCCCTCTGATGGATTATAGCGGTACAGTTGAATCTTGCGAGGGTACCGTCAACTAGCTAAGCCAATTCCCCCGTTGATGGTTGGGTTTCTCCCGTTACGTCTTGGGAGGGTCTGAAGCTCTCAATGCAACCCATTCGACCATGCTGCTTCCGATGCGACTCATGTGTATGCTCTTGCTACCGCCCGAACCTGCCCCTCCTCCTCTTGCAGACGAACATCGTCATTTTGTATCTCCCCTCTCCACTGTTTCCCTTTTGACTTATGTAAGGACGGATCAACTACAAGTTACTTCTTTTTCAAGATCGCGTGCAGTTCTTGAATATTATTGTAGATGTTCAAGTTTACAATGCCACGTTTTTTCCTTTCGAATCATCTTTTCCCCCCCCGTGTGTCACTCTCAGGGAGTGTCCCTTAGATAGACATCCCTCCTGACAATTTACAGATGCAACCACGCTGGTTGTGCGTTTTTTTTCCAACCCCCCCATTCGCTCGTCTTTTAGAGTAGGTTTCGGTTTCCCGGTCTAGCATCCTTTACCCCTCTTCAAAGGTGATATATCACGCAGGAGCCAAGGTCGTGAAACTCTTTGGTGTCATCCCCCGCCCCCCCGGGTTCCTTCTCGTTCCCCCTTTATTCAGGTGCGATTTGTTGATTTTCCTTGCTTTATCTCCTATTCTTCCTCATCTACCCCTAAGCAGTGTGAGCAAAACCACTCAAGTACACCAGTACATGTCCCCTCTTTCTGACTGCCTAGAGGCCTGGCGGGCTCCCTAGCATTCGGGCATTGACATTACTCTTCTTTTTTGTATATACAGACCGTCCTCTGCGCCCCGGCGTTTTCCTGAGTCCTATCTCTATACAACTGTGAATCCATCCTTTCGACCCCCCCCCTTTTCGATGGTTTTGCTGTTGCTTAGCCTGCCCTAGTTTTCTTTCAACCTATTGATCATGAGTTCTCAACTGTGAACTCTGCGCACCCGTGCTAATCAAGCTTCATAGGTACACCCCATCGATGCGTCATTCCACCCAATGACAAGCAAGCTGTCCTGTCTGATTAGCCTCCTTCTGGAATATCAATTCCTCCCAACCCCCCACCACCTCCGTGTTTTGTTTACACTATGAATATAGTCTTCCCTCATTTTAGGCGTGTCTTTTGCAGCCCCCTGTTCTCATATTCGTTTCTTTTTTCTTACTTGCACGTTTTCTTATTACACCATCGCATTTCAGACCTGTCCCTATCCCGCTCATATGCTGCCGATTCCAGAGCGATCACTTGTCAGTCCCATTTCATTACCCCCCCCACATTGGAAATTGCCGTACCTGTTACTGATGCATTGCCCCCTTCTCCTGACCCCCTTAAATTTACCTGCGTGTTAGGTTTAGACTTACCTTCGTAGTAATTTGACCCCTCCTTCCTCCCTACATCGCATTATCATGATGCCCTTTACGAGGCCTGCATTATGCGTTTCCTTTCTCACTATCCCCGACTCCCCTTCCTCTACCTTGTATCCTACAGGATACCCTCCTTTTTGATAATAAAAGGCACATCTGGCAGAAAACGTTAGCTTCCTCGTGAGTTTCCCGTCTTGCGGGACTCTGTGGATTTTTTCCGTCCTTAGAAGTCGGCCGTATCACTTCCTAACTTGTCTCATCGTCACAGGCTGGAAGTGCGAAGGTAAATGGCGGAATCCAAAGAAAATCCCCGAGCCAGGATTTTTGTTTCTACATTTTTTACCCCGTGGTGGCGTTTGGTATAGGCAAACCTTAGGAAATCACTTCCAGTCCCCACTTACGCGTTCTATATTTCTTTTTTATATCTCTAACTTTCCTTTTTAGACCCTCCCATTTGTTTGTTTTTTTTTGTTAGCATGGAGTTAGGACTTTTTTAAGACTAACTCTCCTTTCAGTCCCCCCGCACCGATTTTTCTTCCCCCCCACTTTTGTCATACTTGCAGTTTAATAGTTTCACGGGCCCTTTCGCACTTTTTTTTTTTTTTCCTTTTTGCGTTTAAGATCCCCACCCTTGTAATTTTTATTAATCGTCGTACCCCCTTTTTTTCCCCCTTAACACATCCTTCCCTTTCCCCCCCTCTGTATTCCACCCGTTGGGCTGTTGGAACACTATTCATGTGGTCCCCTCCCCCGGATATCCACGATTCTGATCCCCTTCCCCCGCCTTCCCATTTCCTACGAATTTTTTTTGTGGTGATGCTCCGGCTCCGTCGATTGTGTCCTGAGACTAAGTCATCCTTTTTGTTATTTCTTTTTCTTTCTTCTTTGTTTCTTTTATTGCTTGTTTCCTGTTTCATGATGGTCCTTCTCTTTTTTTTCCCTAAACCCCTAATCCCCCGGGTTTTTTTTCCTTTTTTTTTTTTTTTCCTTGTACTGCTACCTGATGTCCCTATCTGCTGTTCACCTTGAAGTCCTCCCGCAGTTTTTTTGTATTTTTATTTGTTCGATAAGTGAGCTTATAGAATTTTCCCTCCTGGACTTTACTATGGTAAGTTCTTTCCCCCCTTCCCTGAATCTGTTTGTGTAATTCTGTGTTTAATTGGTGATCCTGAGTGTGTTTTATTGTGAACACTTTTACGTTTCCGTCATAGAGATACGTATACTTCCTCTGCAGACCCTCCCCCTTTGCACGGCGTCTACTGTGAGGGTTTTTCTGGGTAGATTCCTTTTTTTTTTTTTTTTTTTTTTTTGCCCCCCCTCACCCCTTCCAATCCGGCGTGCCTTCTCTCGATTCCTAGCAATCGGCCCTTCCCCCGAATTTTTTTTGCTGCATTCGGTTCGGATTTCATGTCACCCTGCCGCCGTCTTCATCCTCAGTGGCCTCGAACGTCTTGTATTAGTTTTACCCGGTAGGTAACACTCTGGTTCCCCGTATCTTCCCCTTCACGTACATAGCTTTCTGTCAAATCACAGATTCCCCCCCTCTCCCTTACCCACGGTTTGTTGTGTTTTTTTTTTTTTTTTTTTTTTTTGTGTGTTTTTTTTGGTTGGGGAACCACCATTTTTTATGATCCTTTTTTTTTCCACGACTTTTTTTTCACATGCTTGAACGGTGTGACCTCTTTTTTTTTTCCACCCACCTTTTTTACTTTTTTGTATCCCCCTTTTGGTCCTTTTTTTTCAATTTTAGTTCCCATTTTTTTTTTGGGTTCCCTTGCCCGGTTCTCGACCCCGTCATACTGCCCCCCCAATTCATATCCTTTGAATTAGGCCTCCTGTATTTCTCACGTCCCCCTATAGTTTTCCACTTACAGTGGCCCTGGAGGACATCATTGTTCGAAACGGTGGTACCCCCCCGTTCCTTGGCCATTTTTTTTTTTTTGTTCCGTTTTCCCTGGGGGTTTTTTTTTGGGTTGTGTGCTGGTTTCTTATTTTTTCCCCCCCCCATTCTCTCGTTGTCTGAGTTCCTTTTTTCACGCGTTCCACATAATCTCAAGTTGGGGTGTCTCTTCAACCTGAATTTTACCATTTTTTCCTTGGGTTTCCTGGAAACTGGTTGCCCCTTTTTGTTTTTTTTTTCAAAAAAGAACCTCGCATTGAGTACCGGTTTTTTGTATTCTGTTTTGCTTCCCGTTGAGAGGAACATTTTTGACATCTCCCCCCCCCGATGCCCATTCTTTTGACTTCGACTTGTTCTGCACTGGGAATCCCCCCCCCCACATGTGTGCCCCTCTTTCTCACCCATTCAAGATCAGTACTGTTTTTTTTTTTTTTTTTTGAAGGGTACCAGACCGGGGAACCCCACTCCAACCCCCCCCCCCCCCCCACCCTTTTTCTTAGGATGGGATTTTGTCTGAGGGGGTTGCCCCCCAACACACCCCCCACCCCACCCTATACTGGATGTCCGTCCCTCCAAAAGTAAGGTTTTGTATTAGGTTTGGTGGTTTGCTTTTGCACAACCCCCACCTTCAACTTTTAGATCTTTTTTTTTCCGGCATTTATTTTTTCGCATCCCCGATGTACTTTTTTCTGCGTTCCCTTTTTTTCGACGTCCCTGACCCTTTTGCCCGAAAATGCCTATCAGAGTAATACCGCCTGTAGGTTCTCCTCACATTTGTTCTAATTTATTTTTTTTCAATGTCTGTGTTCTTTTGTCACGGTCTACCTTTAGCCACACGTTTTTTTTTGTCTGTCTCGTTCTTACCTCTTCTTTGTTATTTTTTTTTCTCCCACCCATCGCGTCGGTGATGTGACCCCTACCTCACAGAAAACTTTTGTTTATTCTTCTCGTCGCGGCATGGGGTCCTGCCTGCATCCTTTTCTTTCGTTGACGGTCGTATCAAACTTTTCCGTCTGTGTCGGTTCCCGAAACATCCCTTGGGTTTTTTCCTTTTTCTCTTAGTTCACAAAGGTTGGGATACCCGTTTCCTTTTCATGAATCTTTACGCCCCACCAACCAACAAGAAACCAACCCCAGTCATTGTGCGTTCTAGGGCCCATCCTTGGGCTTGCTTTGGACGTCCCGCCCTTGGACATTTTGAACTCCGATTTGTCGTCTTAGAAGTTTCTCCTTGTTTGTGGTTGCCATATGACTGGCACGATTTTTACGTATGTGTGTTCCATTTCCCTAAGTCAGATCTTCTTTAGTATGAGAGGCATTCAATTTACCCCTATTTCTACCCCTTTACCCCCTGATTAACTTTTTTCCACACTGACTTTTGGGTTGATATCTCCTCTCCGGAGGGCGTGCAGTTTTTTTTTTTTTTTTTTTTTTTACCCCCCCCCGTCCTTCTTTCTTGTCACCCTTTGTCTTTCTTGTGCGCAACCATGCAGTTTCAATATCACCTTTTTCTCCGTTCCTCTGGCGAAACCTCCTCAGGAGGTCATCCATCCATTATTCCTGAGGCCAGTCTTATTTCCTGCCTTTTAGATCCTGCTTCATCTTTTTTTTCCCTTTCCTTTGCGTACACGGCCCTTCTTTTTCTTAGCTGTAACTTGTGTCGCTCCTTTTCCACGTTGTTTGTCCCACCATTTCTTTTTTTCACACTGACGGGTTTAATTATTCTTCCTTCGCCTCGATGTAAATTTCCCCTGGGCCCCGTGCCACCTGTTTTCCTACAGTTTAGCTGTGACGTCACTTTCACTACGGACCGCTCTCTCGTGGAGCACAGCGGCCCCCTGTCGGGTTTTGAACTTCGTGTTCTAGCGACTGAGACATCGTCTCCTTTTTTTGTCAATGCCTATATCCTGGGTTGCCACAGCATGTTACGCTCCCGTCTGCCCCTCCCCCTTCTCACTACCCCCACCACCCCCCACTCCTTCCCCCCCTCTCCCCGCTCTCTCCCCTATCCCCTCTCATTCCCACCTTCCTTTACATTATAATCTTCCTTGCCCGCCCATTATTGTCTCCACTTCTCTTTAACTATTACCCCTCTTTTCCCCTCCCCTATCTTCCCCCAGTTACCCCCCCCTATTCCCGTCCCCTCCCCCCACTATCCCTTCCCCCCTCCACTCTCTCTTCCCCGCTCTCGACCATGCCTCTCTCCCCCCCCCCCCGTCCCCTCATTTCCTGCCACATCTCCTACCCTCTCCTCCGTCTCCCCCTCATTTACCCTCCTCCCTTATCCCCCCCCCTTCCCACTCCCCTATGTTTCTCTCCTTCCCCGTTTCCAACCCGCACCCCCTCTTTGCGTCTGTTGCCCCCTTCTTTCACCTTTCTGCTCCCCCCTCCCTCTTCCTCCTGGACCCCCTACCTTTTCGCGCGCCAATCCGTTCCCCTCCAACCCCCACCGTCGTTTTGCGCTTGTTCCTCCCGCCTGTCCATCCCCCCTCCTCTACCTCATTACCTAATCTCAGCCCCTCCCCCCCCATCCTCCCCTGTATCTCGCCCCCCAACTCTTCCTCCCTTCAACCCTTCTCCCCATTCCTCTCTCCAGCCCCAGCCCCCAAATCCCTTGCTTTTTCTCCATTTCCCCCCTTCACCTTCTTCCCATCCCCTCTCCTTTCCCAATCTTCCTTCCTCTCCTCCCCCCTCCCCTCCTTCCCCCCTCCCGAACCCTCTCCTATCCCCGCCCCCTCTCCCTCCTCTCCCCAACCCCCTCTTTTCCTTTATGCCCCTCGATCCCTTCTTTTACCCACCCCAATCTGCCCCTTCCTCCCTACCCCCCTACCCTTCTCCGCTCGTTCCAGCCCCCCCCTCTCTTCTCCCTCCCCCCCTTATTCCCCCCACTCCCCCCCCCCCCTCTAACCCTTTTTCCCGCCCTTTCTCCCTTCCCCTAACTCCTTCTCCTCATAACCTATCCTATCCACCCGCCACTTCATCCCCTCACTACCCTCAACCACTCTCCATCTCCCCATCCTTTCTCTCTATCTTCAGTTTCCTATTTCCCCTCTCCCCCCCACTCCCCCCCTCTTCTTCATCCTTCCGCCTTCCCCGCCCCTTATACCTGCCACCTCTTTCCCCTTTTTCCCTCCTCCCATGCCTGTACTCCCGCTCCTCTCCTTAACCTGCCCATTCGCCCTTTCTTGCCCCTCCCCCTCCCTTCCTAGCCCATTCCCGTTTTATTCTCACCCACCAGCACTCCCCCTCCTTCTCCCATTTCTTGCTTCGGTTCCGCCTTTACACATCTCCTCCACTCCTCCCACGTCCTCATCTCTTCTCCTCTCTCTTTTTCTGCTTATCAGTCTATCTCCTTCGGTATCCCCCTTATCTCCCCCTCTCCCAATACAGCACTATTCCACCCCTGCCCCCCCCCCCCTCCCTTCCTCTCTTTACTTCCCCAACCTCCCCCCCCTTCCCTCGCGTTCCCCTCTCTCCCCATCCCTCCCTGCCAGTCCCCCGCCCCCCCCTTATCTTTATTCTCAACCTCTTTCCCCTGCCCGTCCCTCTGCTCCCCCCCCTTCTCACTCCCTCCCTACCCTTCCCCTTTCACCCTCCCCCCCTACCTGCAATTAGTCCCTCCCCACCCTCCACCCTCTTTCTTTTCTTCCCTTCTCTGAGGCTTTACTTTTCCACTTGCTCGTACTTCTCCCCCTTTCCCCGCTTTTTTTGCAGGGTCCTTTATTACACTGACTCCCCCCCCCCTTCTTTTTTTTTTTCTTTTTTGTGTGTAGCGCGCTTTGCCTAATTTAGCGAATTGATTGTATGTCGCAGCTTTTACCCCTAGCCTCTGAGTTTTCCCGTGGGACTTCTTCCCCTATGCCCGCAAATTTTATTTCTATTTTTCACGTATACCGTTTCTCCATAGAATCTTGTCTGGCCCCAGATATTGCTTTTTCCCACTTTTTTTCCCCTTCTCGTTGGTCATAGTATCTCCACCGGTCTCTTCTTTCCTCTTAGTGTTGTCCCTCCCCCCCCGTGATCAATTTGCCCCCTGTTCAACTTAATCCGTGTTTTATAACCCCCCTCCGTTCCCGAGACGATGTGTACACTGTCCTTTTCTAGTTGCATCTTCCTCTTTTGCTCGTCCCCTCTGCACTTAGTCTCTGGGCCCGTTCACTAGTTTTTTTCCTTTCGGATTCCCCTGATGCCCCTTTTCCAGTTTTTTCTGTTTTCAGCAGTGTTTATTGAGAGTTCTCTATCCCCGGTAATGTCGTATCTCCCCCTTTTATTCCCCCCCACCCCCCCCACCCCCCTTTTTTTTTGTTTTTTCTTTTTTTTTAAGCGTTTGGGCTTATGTATTTCTTGCCGTCACCATCCCCCATTTTAAGTTGACACAGTCCCTTGACCCCCGAGCGGTGGGGTGGTTTCTTCTGCCGCCTTCACAGGTGGTCTAGAAACCCGGGACTGAACCACCTGTACCCCTTTTACTCGCCCCCGCAGTGATATTTCCCGGGCCTAGTTTTTTTACATCGTATGTCCATATTTTTCTACTTGTAGCGTTTGCCCGCTTCCGCGATTCCCTTGCTTCCCAGTTGATTTTTCCAGTGTCCTTGCATTACTGTTTTTTGTTCTGATGTTGTTTTACAACCGTCTTAATGGAACTACCCAACCCAGTAGATTCTATTTTCGGTCCGCTTTATGGCCTATCGTACTGGCCCCTTTTCCTTCTATGATTCTATTTGATAATTTCAAGATCCCCTGATGCACGACTACGTAACCCGCTTTCTTTCTATCTTAGCAGTTTTGGCGTTTTTTTCCACCCGCCCCCCCCCCCCCCCCTGTACCCTCGTGCGGTACTTTCTTGAACCCCGTGAGTTTCTTTTTTTTTTTTTTTTTTTTTTTTTTGCTCTTTTAACCTTTTTTTTTTCCCACCAAGGGTGTCTCCCCTAATGGCAGCCCCATCTCCTTTTCCTTACTTCTTGTCTCGTACGTTTTTGGTCCCGACTCTTTGCGTTACCTGATTCTTTGCTTTTTTCTTCTATCCTCTCATACACTCCCATCCTTTTCCCCCTTCTATTTTTTTAAGACTATTGTTTTGTGTCTCTGGTGTTTCCCCCTTCCCTCGAGGAACTCCCATGTTCGTCCTTGTCCCCCTCCTTTTCATGCGAGAATTGTTTACCGGGTTGCATTTTTTTGGATTCGCTTTTTCCTTTCCCCCCCCTTAGTTAGTCTCCTGTTATTGCATCGTGGGCCTCCCCTCCCCCTCCCAATGGTCACTGTTTTTATGGGTGCCCCGACACCCCCCCCCCCCCCCTTCGTGTTTTTTTTCCCGTTTTTTTGTGTTCTTCTTACGAGTTCGCCCCTTTTTGTGTCCCACACCTTTGTGGGAGGCCCCCCCCCCCATCTTCCGGGACCCCCCCCCCGTTTCCCTTTTTGTTTAAGACTTTAGTCCGGTATTTCGACCCCCTTCTTCTGATTTCCATTTGTTTCTTGTTTTTGGTCTCCATCGCCCCCCCCCTGTTTATTTTGAATCCTCTCTCTTTTTCTGAATAGTGCGTCTCTTTGTGTTCTTTTTGTGACCCCCCTTTTTTTTTTTTTTACTTTCTTTCTCTCCATTGTCGAACTCGACTTTCACCCCCTTTTCTTTCTTCTTTGCGTTTCTTGCTCCCATTTTTTAGGTATTTTTGTGTTGTTTTTTCCCGAACTTCCCGTTCTTAGATGTGTTCTATTCCCTTGTTTTTTATGCTACGGCAGTTCTTTTCCCTTATGTCCCCTAGTCTTCTTGGGATACGTTTGTTCTTGTCGTAGTACCGCCCCCTAACATTTTTTTTTTTTACCTTTTTTTTTTGAATCTTTTCTGTGACTTTTGTTCCCCCCCCCCCCCCCCCCTTTCCTCCCTTTCCCTGTAATCAGACGTTCCGCCATTTTGGTCTCGACCCGGCTTCACTTTCCATGCCACATTATTTTTCTCTCCCCCCCCCCCCTGCTTTTTTAACTTTAAAGAGTCTGGCATTGGTGAGCTTGTTCATTTCACTGTCTGTGGTCTCCTCCCCCTCAGAGTCTGTCCCCTTTTTTTTTTCCCCCCACACTACCCCCCATTTTGTCTTTTTTTGGGAGCCACAATTGTTTTGTTCTCCCCCCTTCCCCCCCTTTTATTTTTCATTACCATTGAGTCCAGGGTCTCCTCCGGTCTTAAGACTCAACCTTTTCCCCGTTTTTTTTTTTTTGCACCCCCCCTATGCTGATTCCGGCCAGTGTTAGAGTGGAACAGCTTGTTTTTGGTAGAAGAGTTCTAGGGAAGGAGACCCTGTAGCCAGCAAACCCCCGTTCCCTGTGTGCGGGTCTGTGTCCTTTCATTCTATTTCTTATTTATTTTCCTTTTTTTTTACTTACCGGAACTTTTGCTGGTTTTTTTTTTTGTTTCCAGATCACCTGACTTCTTTTTCTCTGAGTTGATTTGTTTGATGTCTGAGCACAAGTTTTTTCTTTTTCCGTCCCTACTTTTTTTTTTTGAGGGACCCCGTTTATCAGCTCCGGTAGCCCCCCCAGGCTGTCCTTAGTGCAGCTGTCGCACCCCGGCCTTTTTGTGTCAATTTGACCCTCATCGATCTTTCCTGTCGTAACTTTTCCTATCTGGTCCACCACTGTGGTGTGTATCCTGGTCTGTACACCAACACTGTCTTCCCCCCCATATGACGAAGGTATGTCTTTTTTTCTTTTCCTCTCTTTCTTTTTTTGCCATGTGGCGCGGTTTTTTTTTTATTTCTGAAAGTATTGTACCTAGGTTTTTGTTCCCTCTTCACCTTTTCCCTTTATTTTTTTTTCCGTTGATATCCCGTTTTTTTCTTGATGTGATGTAAAAAATCCTTTTCCTTGCTAAACTCAGCCCGTGTTTTTTTCTAGCGATGTTTTTCCCCATCCCGCAATACCAACGGTTCTTGAAGGTGTGGGCAGACCTTGCAGTTTTTGCGGGTCCTTTCAACCCCCACCTCCAGTCCAAGCCTGAGGTCACCCTGCCTCCGATTTAGAGTATTTTTAAGTGCCGACGCGGCATCAAACTTTCGTGCCCTAAGTCTCCCCCCCTTTATCCATGTGAACAGCGACAATCGCGGGCCTTTCGTTCCGTTTATCTTTTCATTCTACATTTCTTGGTCCCTCAAGTTTCAAGACCTTCCCCACGTCTCTTACAGCTCATAGTGTATTTCCCCCCCCCTCCTTTCTTAACTTTCCCTCTCTTTGTGTGACCCTGACAGTTCAGACTATAGCCATTGGGCAATGCCTCCCGTTTGTATTTTTATTTCTGTCCCGAACTTGACGTGCAGTAGGTCGAAAACTTTCCATGTTCTCTTTTTGTCATAGCCCCACCTCTGAAACGACCCGCCATGAAGGTCCACCTCGTGGGAATTCCTGAGATATCTCCGAAATATCTATTTGCGCCTACACCTCTACCAAAACGCTTACTTGACCGCGCAGCTTGACCTTCCCCCCCCGGTTGCCGGTTTCAATTGCGTTACAACGCCACCTCGTGTGTGCACCTTGCTTTCGTCCGTATGTTCACATAGTTCCCCCGGCTGTTTATGTGGAAACACTCCTTCCCCACCTTGGAGTGACCTGTCTTCGTCTTAAGCCTCAGTTTGTCAACTGTTCCGTCGTTCTCTCCACATAAGAATCGCCCCTTATCTTTCATTTCATCCTGTTTCGTTTCAGCACTCGCATAGAATACTTTCCCCTTCTACCTGAACAAGCCCTTTTATTCAGTGATTCGAAGCCTTGATTTTTTGAGCGTTTTCCATAAAACCCAGTCATGGACAGTGGCATTCTCTACCATCCTTCACCTCGGATTGTGGTGTCGTTTTGTACTCTTAGTGGCCGTCCCGGGTCACCGGATCGCTTTTATTTTTCTTTTTTTGGTCTTTGGTGTGGGATTCTCCAGAAATCTTTTTACGATCCCTAAGAGGTAAACCTCAAGTTGGTGTTATAAATTCCTCTATAGCTCTCCTTTCTCTTTCCGCGCCTTCCTCCCATAGATCAGTTTTTCCGATTTTTACTTTCCGTTCTGTGCAGGCTGGCTCGCGCCTCGACGGCTCTGCCACAACCCCGTAAAGGGGTTCTTAAGATGTAGGAGGTCCTTTTTCTTTCTTTCCCTACTCCCTTCCGTGTCCTCCCCCTCTTTGACGCGTGTTGTGTGATCTCTGAAACATCGTTTATCCTCACAGGACCGCAGGGTCAACGACCTGTGTCAAACAATTTCGTTTGCACTTTTTATTTTCCCATTCTCTACCCCCCTACTTCTTCGAAGGACCCACTCTCAAACGGTACATGCCTGGAGATTTTTTTACCAGGTTTCAGTCAACTGTTCATTTCCTCCGTGATGTGATTTTCGCTCGCCCGACCAAAGTACGGCTCACGACCACCCGTCTCATATTAGTACGTAAAACCCCTCACTTTCTGCGAGATTTGATATGAGTGATATTTTTCCCCTTTCTTCCCTCTTTTTTCAACTTCATCCCGCTTATCTCCCGGAGCTGGGCCAGTATGATTTGCCCTTTCTCAAAGTATTCTTTGACAGCTGGTGGTTGGTGACCCGGCCGGCTAATGTGCTTGACAAATTATATTAGTAGACCGCGGTTGTGTTTCCTTCTTGTTTCTCCCACCTTGGGAGTACTATCCAGGCTCCCACCCCGCCGCCGACAATGACGCTTCCAAGCTTTCCCCCCGCATTAATTTCCTCTGATATATATTTGCTTCATGCTGCAATGACCTTCTTCCCCCCCCTTCTCACAAAGTAAGGTTGACATCTCCTGTTTTCCGTATTTTTGTAATATGTTCTTCAGAAGGTCGGCGGTTTCTTCCTTAGTGCAGACATTAGGATGCTAAACCTTTTACTTCCTTCTCCATTCCTTTTTACTTCCTTGGACCCCACCCCTTATTCACCTGGGCACAGAAACGTCCACCTCTTAGACTAAGTTGACCGCCCGAATTGCCTATTACTCCGCTTTTCTCTCGATCCTAAGTGCCTTACTGCTATCCTCCCCTTCTAATCTCATGTCTTTCCGTTGTTACGGGCAGGGATATTTTTCCCCCTCCCTCCCTTGTTTATTTGCGGTTCGATTAATCGCGAGGACCCTCTTAGACTTGTAAAATCCGTAATCTCGCGGTCCTCGGTGAATGCGATTTATTTTGAGCCTCCCCCTTTCCCCTGAGCCCCTGACTCTACTGAACCCCTCTTTACCCCTCTATCCGTAACGAGTATTTCAAGAATATTCCAGGGGTAGAAAGTTCTTGGGGACTTTTGTGTTCCT
>Ga0179593_1472513_pt1 | contig 13613 bp, 17 predicted proteins | sample CZODoug2_1_08_16_FD_185931 | JGI IMG/M metagenome (GOLD analysis project Ga0179593, IMG submission 185931) | Vadose zone soil fungal communities from Angelo Coast Range Reserve, California, USA - CZODoug2_1_08_16fungal (PacBio error correction) | ecosystem: Environmental > Terrestrial > Soil >... | reverse complement strand
GAATTTCCTTCATATTCTTTTTTCCCCTTCCCTTTGATTCTTTTTCCCACTTCGGATGGGACGTCGAAGCCTTTGTTTTTTTCCCCCCCCCCCCTAGGATGATGATGGTGCGCTATTTCTTTCCTCTCGCTCTTTTTCATAATCCTGTTTTTTTTTTTCTCGCTATAGCGCGGAACCCCTCCCCCCCGCCCTTTTGTGTGGCTCTCCTCATCATTCGACGAAGGGAAACCAACTCTCTTTCCCCATCTCGCAGTTGGATTGTTTGAATCCCGGTCGGGAAACCTTCCTTTTCCACTCTCTCAGGTCCCTAAGCGACCCACCTTGCCCTATAGGAGCCTGAGGGGGCAGGCGGCTAACAGCGCCCTCCTACTGTCTTTCTTGCCTTGGGCTGGAATAGTAGTCCCAGCTGGACTCCTGTACCACTTTTGTTTTTTAAAGAAATAGAGTCCAACGATTTTCCCGCCTCCTCTTCAAAATTTTTCTAGGAGGCAGAGATGTCCCCCAAATTCCTTTCTTTTTCATCTGTCTCTCTTCTCTCTTCTATTAGCCCTGGTCCCATAGTGCCCCGCTCCCTGATTGTCTTCCATGTTGAAAAGACGGATAGCCCCTTTATTCTACACCTTAAACTGCTAGCGCTGTCTCACTTTGATCTAATTCTGATTCCTATGATAACCGAGCCGTAGCACTTTCTCCCCCCCCAGTAACCACCTAAGTTTTCGGAAGGTGAATGGATACTTTTTTCCCTCATACATTTTTTCTCCTGGAGTAATTCCCCCTAGATACCCCTTTTTTTTTTTTTCCCAAACATTAATCCCTACAAGGAGGCCCGGTACCACGATCGTGAGGTTGTGACCTTCCACTTAAGTCCTCTTCGACCGCTCGAAAGGTCCTTCCGGAATTGTTCCCCCTCCCCTGAAACCCCCCTTTACCTTTCTTTTTGGCCCCCCAAGAATTCCTTCTCTTCTCTAGAAGCACGTTTGATACCCGGACGCGTTTAATTACTCCTCTTTCGACAGAGACAGGCGCCCCCGATCCCTCCTTCCCTATCCCTCTTGACATTTTTTTGTAGTCCCAAATTGATTGGTAGTAAGGTTTTACGATCTTCCTCGATCGACTTCCCCCACCTCGGTTTGTCCTCCCCGACCTCCCCAGAAATTGTCTCCAGCTCCCCTTAGCTGCGTAGCTCAGTTGTTACCTTCTAAGATTCGATCTTCCGCCTCACCATCTCCCGCCTCCCTCACGTTGCATCCGGTACCCCCTCCCAATTTTTGACTACTCGAGCGTCGTCATCCCCTGGTCCCCCCTCCCTACCCATTCGCGGGGATCTTTAGATGGGACCGCTTTTCCCGTCTACCCATTCTCTCTTCTGTTCGCGCAGACTGAGTGAGCCGGACTTCGATTGTTCAAGCTCTTACATACCTGCGTTAACACCCGTTCTATGCTGTGCCTTGTCTAAGTCCTCTCCCGGCTGCGATCCCGGCCAGGCGAAGATAGTGACTCATGATCTTCGCCCCCGTCCCTCCCCTTCGTAAGGGGTAGACTCTTTGCTCGGCACATGTCATAAGAGGCTTTAGTCTATTTAATGCGACACCCTATGGATGCTTCTTCTCAAATTTCTCACAGACCTCCAAGTGTATCGTGGTCCTGAAGAAAAATTCCAATCCTCCAAAAAGCATGGTTCTGACGCCGTGGCCGTTAATGGTTGCGCGCTCCTCGGTAAATAATATTGTGACCCCCCATGGTTGCAAGTTTATTCCCCATTCTGACAGTCTCGCGGTGCTACTTCCCTCTAGTCTTGCCTTTTATTCTTTTAGCTTCTAGATGTTCCTCTGAATTGGCCCTATTTCTCTCTTCCTTTCCTTTTCCTTCGTATCCTTGGATAGCCACGGGCCCCTTGTGGGTTTTATTGTCAAGTCTTATGGGATTATTTCCGCGAATTTCCGTAAGTTTTCGGCTAAGAAGAGGGGTTCCCCTTGCGCTCCCGCCAGAAGAGTTCCCTCGGGATTCCTCCCAAGACTTTTTAGGAATACACGATGCCCTTGTTTTTGCCCCTAGATCGATGGCCTTTCCCCCTTTTCCCAGATCCGGAAACCGCTCACCGTTTTTATAGAGGACTCTCTCGGTCTTTCCGAGAGTTTGGTTGTCTGTTTCAAGGATTCCCTAATTTGTCGGGAATATTTAACCCTGTCGTCGGTTTTTGTCCGTATTTCCTCTTCGGCGCGTGTTTTTCTTTAGCTCGCGAATTCTCCACCTCCGGGACTTTTCGGCTTGGTTATTCCCAGGATGGTTATCCCCTACGTTGTTGTATTCCCCTTGCCTAATGCCGGGATCTCCCAGGCCCCTTTGTCAGCCCGATCCCTATTCAGAGAATCGGTTTTTTTTTTGCCCTTGAGTTTTTTTTTTCTCGCCCTGACAGGAGGAACATCAGTTCAGCTCGGTATTACGAACAATCTCCCCCCCCCTCTCCCCTCCCCCGGTACTATATACCCTCCTCCGAAGATTATAATACGTCCTGGCCTTGGGTCTTCCCAGGTCATAGAGTTTCGATAATGCAGTCGCGCTTCTCCCTCTCCATATGTATGAACCTGAGGTGCCCTATCCTTTTGATAGGTGCCGTTCTTCCTCCAGTAAAGTCTCTCCTTTCCTTGCAGACGTTGGACGCCGCCCGGGCTTCCTCATCGCACATCTTTTCTTAAGATATCCTGTCCTTCTATGTCTAATGATAGTCGGAAAACGCCTGATCGGTTCATCCTCGGGGTTTCCACACTTTTCTGGTTCTTTTCTCTCCCAACTTCCCGGCCATTTTAGAGAAGTAATTTCGACCTCATTTCTCCTTTCGACAGTCATCGTCTCCGTCCCATAACTTTTCGCGGATTTTACCCCCCCTTACGTCACGTTCGTAGTGTGTGGTTTGTTTAGCAGCTTCCCCTCGTGTAGCCCCCCCAGTCTTTTCCAAGCACCGAGGGTGAGTTTTCATTTCCCCTCCCTCCCACCCTGTTGGATGGAAGATTGAGATCAAGCCTCTTTCCCGTCGAACTCCCTGTCTTCCAGATGCATGGCTTGACCTCGGTGAGCACCCGTTCTTGGGCGCGGCCTATAGGAAGGAAGGACGGTTTCTATTTCCCAATTCACGGCTCCTTTTTCTCTCCTCTTTACGCGTGAAGGAATCGGTTCACCAATTCCCCGCGTTTCGCCTCTATACGTTCTAGCTTTCGTCCCTTTTGTCCTGCGTTGCAATTCCCGGATTTGGGCGCCCTCCCCCCCCCATCAGATTTTTTCTTCTCTTCTTCCTCGAAGAATTAAGGGCCTTCGTCCGCATGTTTACGCAATTCCCCCATCCGCGCTCTGTCGCAATGTGAGTCGTTGCTTGACTTACCTGTGGGTCCCTTTTTTTTTCTTAGGCCGAGTTTCCGTTGTTCGAGTTCTTCTCTGGGAGATTATCTCCTTTTAGCTGATCGCGTACGGAAATTTATGAAGCATTCAATTTTTTTTCTTTCCTTGCATTTTCGTTGGTCCTTCCGTCAGATTAGAAGTGGCTCGGCCTTTTCCCCGCCCCCTCCCTCCCCACGTTTTGACCCCCTTTAACTATCGTCGGGGTTCAGTTCTTAAATCAAGGTCTCTTTTTTTTTCCGTCCACAATTTTTAAAAAAACCGCCGCGAAACTAGAACACCCCCCCCAAATCTTTTGTTCTCCCTAACGGATTGCTCGCCCCTCTCCGCCAAATCTTGGTCGCGGGATTTCATTATTGGGGTACGGGCGTCTTCTCAAACCCCCCCTTTTTTTTCCCGTGTTTCACAAATTTTTTTGAAGGACGATTACATGCCAAAGCATTTTCGCAGCTGTACTATTCCACTCTCTTTGTTCTTTCCCTTTCCACTCGCTTGCCACGAGCAAGTTTGAATAGTCCTTTGAGTATAACCGCCGCTTCTTTTCGGGCGTTTTATCCCCCTAGGAAGCTTGAAGCGGACTTATTCATCACACATTGTTCAGCCACGCCATTCTGACTTCCGACGACGATTTTTCTCCCGGTCTCTTCTTTCCCCTGAGCAACCCCTTTTTCAGACTTCTCTGATTTCTGAAAACCTTTCTCGCCACTTTTGCGTGTGCTTGGCGGCCGACGGTGAAGGATTTTTGAGGGCGCGTTCGTACCCGTTTTTTCAATGTTCTTCTTTCAAGCTCAGGTTGCCCTTGCGTCGCCCTTCAGACGTCGCCTTTTTCCGTCTAGGTTCGTGAAATTCCGCGTAATCCAAACCACTTTTGTCTCTTCCCCCCCCAACGCTGATTTGTTGTAACTGGCTTTAAAATGTTATCCACCCTCCTTCGGGCCTTAACGGCCCGGGTTACCAGCATGAAGAACAACGAATTCCCCCCCCGGGTAGGTCTTTTCCGTTCTTCTCCCTTAGATGTGCAGCGTTGTGGTAAGGCATAGGTTATGACCCACCCTTTTTTCCCCCTCCGCAATACCTGCTCCCTTTTTAGGAGGGTCCACGAATCGTGTCCCGAGAAATAAGTCACCCCCGCGCTCCTCTTTTTTAAACAACGGCCTGTTTGGCCTCATTTTCAAAAAGACCTGCATGAAGACCTTTTCCCCGAGGATAGACATCCCCCCCTGACCGGTTGTTTGATCATCGCGAATGAAGACTAGTGTCTGTCGGCCGCTCTTTCCTTGCACTCTCCCCCTTCCCCATAGATTGCCCCTAGCCCGGTTGAAGGTTCCGCCAGCCAACATTTGGGTTACCCTTCGTCCTCCCGGAAGTCGGTTGCGACGACTCCTTCTGCGCTGCTCTTCCCCCTTGCCTCTTGTTTTATCTGTAGTATTGTTTGGTCTTTGTTAATCCTTCATATGGGTCGGTTTTCTGAAAGCCCTCCCTCTTTTGATCATATTTTAACTGACTCTTTTCCAGGTTCGTTTGGGATAAAACCGGTCCTTTCCCCCCTTCGCGCCTTCTGGATTTTGTATTCCCCCCTGATATTTCCCTTTCAACCTCTTTTTTGGTTTTTAATATATCTATTCTTTTCACCCCCCTACTCCCTCCCCTTTTTTTTGTTGCGAGACTTCACCATTTAAACCAAATGAGCATTTTTCCCCCTTTAACTCTCCTGAAGACTCCATTTCCTTTGCGAGATCACATGTTCCGCACGGTTATACAAAGGCGCCCTCGAAACGGTCCCATTTTTTTTGCTCAAGATGATCAAAATCTTTTTATTTCGCGCCTGCCTCGACACTAATGGCGGTACGGAACGTCCACTGAATACATTATCCCCTTTTCTGGTGAGCGCCTCCTCCGCTCCCCCTTTTTAGAGTCTCCTTTTACCCACCACCAACCTGCGTTGTCCATCTTTCCCCTCAACCCGGGCGTTTGGCACAAGCGGAGTCTTTTTTCTCGCTCTTTTTACACCACCCTAGCCCATTTTTCATTTTAACACTCCCTTTCGAGGTTCGGTCGATCGTCACGTCTGTCGTTCTTCGGCTGGCACGGTCCCCCCCCCCCTCCGTTTTTTACCCCCCTGCGGATTCCTGTTATTGCTCCTTACCGATGTTGTAACTTAACCCCCGCTTTGATGGTATGTGGCTATTGGTGTTGCGGCACTGCCCTGTTACCACACTCCCTCTCTTTTTCGAAGCGCCTTACCCCCCCGCCGTACCAGTTGTTGACAGTCGTTGTGCTGCGATTTGCTAAAAGGGACCGTTGTCCCTCGCGCCGCTGGGTTTCGAACTGGGAACGCAAAGTTCTTTTCTTTCGCGATGTGGGTCCCTCGATTCTCCCTCCAGTTTCTTTTTTCTATGGGATCTTTCAACTCCTAGCCGACCTGCTTCCCGTGACTGACTTCCCCCCCCTTCACTCACCTCTTCCATTACAAACCAGAGACCGCAGAATCTTTGAAGTTTTTCCGCTCCCTCTCTCCATTCTTTCCCTCGCTGAGGCGATTTTCCTCTTGTTTCACGCCACTTCTTGACTCCATTCCTCTTGTCTGCCTCTTTCCTCTCCCCTTCTTCCTCCAGGCGTCGCGCCCCCTTGTCGTGAGCTTCCTTGTTTCTTTCATCGGCCTCTTTTCTTCCCTCCCCCACACGCCGTTCGGCTTCTGTCTCCGAGGCACTTCCTTCCTCTATGGACCGCTGCTATGAAATCAATCGGACTATCGGGCTCGAACTCTCTACCAATGCTTTTCAGTCTCCCTTCATCCTCCTTTTGCCACATTGCTCTCAAGGTTGTTACGAACCTCTCCCCTCGACCACAAGGAAGGTCACCCTCTCTCCTCTCCATTTCTGAGAGCGGCGATCCCCCAAACGTACGGCGCAACGCAATCTTCTCTTTGTGGGCGTAGGTCGGTTTGGTGAATTTTTTTTTTACAATTCTTTGCTTGTTTTTCTTCACACCGCTCAGGCTAACCTTGATACGAGACCGCTTCGACCGCCCCATCCCCGTTCAAACTTTGTCTTTTTCACATTTCCCCACCTCCCTCCTTGCACTCTTCTTACTCACGATTGGCCTTCTCCCCCCCCCCCCCTTCCGAAATCCAAACTTTAATGGCTTTCTTACCACCCCCTTCCCCTCTCTCTCTACCTTTACTTAAGGACATCGCTCCCGCCCTTTTTTTTTCCAGAACCCCAGCCCAACTAGGACAGACTATTTTTTCCCCCTTTTTCCTTCGCCCTTCCATGATTTCATTCCCCTTTACTGCGAGCGTTGACAAGTTCATTTCCACTTACGTTAATTTTGAACCATGACGCGTCCCCTCCTGTTTCCCCTCCTTTCCGTCTGGATTGCGGCCCTCAATCGCTTTAGTGCAAATCGCGCTTCGACTGTTGACTATCTTTCCCGCTTGGTTTCGTGTGAACACCCTCGACGTCTCTAGTACGCGCCACTTCTATTCCGTATTTTTTTGAACTATTCCTTTAATAAGTTTCAATTCCTCCCAGGCATGATTTTACCTCTCCCTTGCCGCTTTCCTTCGTTTGATCCGGACCATGGTTCGAGTCTTCCCCCCCCTTATCCCCCTCCACCTTGTTCTCTTTTACTTGAATGATAAGATCGACCTAACGCTCCTTCTTTCTTTTTTTCTTGCCTCTCTCCTTTGCCGTCTCCACCCCAACCCCCCACACTCTCCCCTGCTTAGAGCCCCCTCCCGCCGTTTTTACTTCCCCCCCGTTTCCCCCTTACCGACTCATTCGTGACCTTAATCGACGGCATAGGGCCATTTCTTCCCCTTCTGGGCCGATACTTACCTGCCGCTTGATGTGGAAATTTCCTATTCCCGCTTGTAATCACTTAGCCCCCCGGTGTCCCGGACATGATCTCCCCCTCCCCACTCCCTGTCGGATGACGATCAACCGGATTGCGATCACCCGTTTCAGCTCTCTACTAATGAGGCGGGTTTCGGCACCTTAACCAGGCCCCCCACCCTTTTCCTTCCCCTCCGCATTATGAATCCTCGCGAGCGCATTTCCTGTCCCAGTGATTGCCTCCCAATGCCCTGATTCCCGTTATCATGTTCTTAATCTGAGGTCTTTTCTCTTCCCGCGAGATTCGCCAGAGTTCTCCTTCCTATCCCTTAAACTTTTTTGTGATGCTGCAAAGCGCGCAAGAGAATCAAGTTTGATCTTTCCTGCATCGCAATGATCATTCTCCCTTTCTCCATTTTTGATGCTATAGGTAGGCTCATTTCTTCTCGCTTTCGGTCTAGTACTTACTTCGTACTTTCCAGACAATCCCCTCCCCCCCCAAGTTCCTGGACTGGTTCCCCAAGAAAACCCCTCGCCCGCCCCCGAGAAAGATTTTTTTGACCCCACACTTGACTGTCCTCTATTTCCCCTTCTGCTGATGAAGATATCCTGATCCCCCCGAACCCCCCTTCTCATGCGTAGATCAGGAACAAAGTCCCTAGTTTCCTCATTTGGGTCTTGTGCTTTCTAGGTACAACAGACCCCTGATCAGTTCCCCACCACCTTGATCTTTTTTTCTCTATGGTTTTTGCATCCCTAGTCAAGCGGACCTTGCAGAGAGGAAGCCCACGCGGTCCTTCTGTCCCCCTTTTACGGCTGGCGTGATAATCATCCTTGGTCCCCAACCCCCTCATACGCGTCCCCCTCTCAGCGCCTATATTAGTCCACTGGCTTCTCGATAGGGCTCCAAGTGAGCCGCTCAAGTTAAGTCCTTCCCCCCATCTTTTCCGCAAAGCTGTCCTTTCTCTTGATTTTTCCACTCCAATGAGTCTTTCATCTTTTTCTGAGCACAAAGAACAGGAAAACACGCATCCGTGCCCTTAGCCCAGGAGTTTTGGGAAGTTGGCTGTCTGCACTGTGCTCAACACCCCTCCTGACATTCACGCTAAAAGTCCGCGACATAAAGGAGCTTTTCGTCATCCAGTGATCCCGACCTCCTATTTCCGTCTTTCACTTCTTTACCTTTTTGAAGAGAGGGAGGTAGATCTCTTCAGCAGATCAATCCTCCTTTCCCCGCATTCCCTCCAGGCAGCCATCTTTTCCCCAAACGAGTAATGGTCTTGTTGCGCATTGTTGCGTCCCTGTTTCGTTGCTTTCTGCTTTGTCCATTAAAGCCCTGCGTGCTTTTGGTCGCCGCAAGGTCTGCTAACCCTCAGGCACCGCCATGGTCGCTGCGGCCTCGGGGACCTACTCATGTTCCCTGATTCACTGCCGTTTTCTGGACGGGGGATATCTCCCCCCCGCCCCGTTCCGCGGAATTGAGAGCTGTAGACGGTACTTAGCTTACCCCTCCTTTCCCCTTTCAGAGCGGCAAGTTGGGGCGTGTCTGGATTGGACTCGACGAGGAGACGTCACTTCAGACAAGAGAAAGGGTTTTCAAGTTAAGTACCGTCTTTTCCCTCTGCCTGCATCTTTTCCTCATCCAAGCGGCTCTTTTGCTCTGGAGATCTTGGGCTCCGCGCTCTTGATTTTTGGCTTTGGTGGCCAACCCGCCCAAGTTCAAGGGCGGTTTTTCTTTTCTTCCTCGAAAATTCCTTCTCGCTTCCTTCTATGCACAAGGCCCCCCACGATCTTGTACCATGCGATCCCACTTTCTTTGTGGGAACAAAGGCTTGTTTTTTTGAGCTCGGGGCTCCTCCTCCCCCTTTCAATATCCTAGTCTTAAAGACTCTGATTCTCTCTTTGTAGTAGACCTTCTCTTCGCTGTCCCTATTTACCCCGATGTCACAATTCAACCCATTCCAGCCCTTTTAAAGAGTTCCGTTATTTGGACGGAGCATTCAAACGGAGGTTTTACTACCAAAGATAAGTCTGATGCCGATCTTTCCTTCCCTGCTCTGTACCCCTTCTCAAGCGAGAATTCCTAGGTGGTTTGACCTTTTCTTACAAGTCTCTACTAGCTGGTTTTACGGCATTGCGGATACCTGAGATCTCCCTGCTGACCCTCTGTTTCCCTTTTTTTTCAGAGGAATAGATGTCCCAGACTATTCTCACTTCCGGGACTTCTCCACCTTCCCCCCTTTCGATTGATTCTTTTTTTCTTTTCGCTTTAAACTACGGTTACCGGTAGACTTTCCGGATCTGGGCCCTCTCCCTCTTTTTTTTCTTCTGGCTGAGGAGGGGAGGAGCTTGCCCCCCGCGTCTCCGCGCTCATCTCATTCCCAATACCGTGTTGTGTTGTTCTTGAGTTTGATGAGGGAGTCAGCTAACCAGCCCAGCCTACTACTTTACCACCACGGCTTCTGACCAAGAGAAGAAGGGAACTTTATAAAGGTTTTTTTTTTTCCCCTTACCTCCCTTTTATGGACTCCCCTCAGTCCTCAACCTATCCAGAGAACATTTGAAGGTCACCTAAATCTTTCATTACACTGTATGCGAAGAGGAGTGAGCATGCAGAGCCCAGAAGCTTCAAGCATCATAGAGCAGTCCTTATAATTGAATCAGGACTTTCCCCCATCATTCTCTGATGTACTTCCCGGCAATTTTTATGCTCAGAGGTTCCTCCTCCTCGGCAGCCCCCCCTCTCTGTTCTCAACAGATTGACGGAAGGATACGGCCCCATTCTTCATTCCCATGCGGTATCTCTATTTCCCTTGATCAGACTACGCGACGTCGCGTACCTTTTTTTTTTCTCCGCGCCCTTACCGTTCGACGCCCCGCCAGTTTAGGCAAGGCCTTGATTTCCCCCTCCTCCTGTGGCGCCGTTTTTGATGATCGCCGTTTCTCTTCCCCCGTTCCAGTAAGACAGAAAAGTCGGCCCCCGCCCCTATCTTTTTTGTTAAGCATTGCGAGGATTGAAGTAGCCAGTTTCGCTTCCACCATCCTCCCCCCCCTCACTACTTTCTTTCCCCTTCCCCGCACGCCCTCTAGTTTCCTTTCACGATATAACCCCCCTGGGAGACCTTCCTCTTCTTTTTCCTCCCCCCGTGTAAGAGACCTTTTCCGCGAGATCTTACCACTTCTCTTTTTCGTTACTTTACCTTCCCCTCGATCGGACGTCCCTTGGGCCCGACCGCCCCCCCCCCTCCTAGAAGAGAGAAGAGGAAGGTAGCTTTTTTTCTTTGAAGGCCCCTCCCCTCTCCCTCCTCCTCCTGTCGGAGGCGGAGCCCCCCCCAACTATTCCGAATTTTCCAGGCATCCTTCCCCCGACCCTCCATATTAGTATTATACAAGTCTGGTCCAGTCGACCCGAGCTTTTTCCCCCTCTTTTAGATACGAATTTCGTAGAAACTGCACGCTTTGCAGCGACTCTTATCCTTCCTTCTTTTTGATTATTCTATTGAAGAACGCTTCTCACTGAAATTTAATAGTTGCAGAAGAAGGAATTTCTTGACCCTGAACTCCTATCCTTAGATCCCTCCCCCCTCCCCGAGTCCCCAATAGCTCGGAACCGGCAGCCTCTTTGATTCTTTCTGATTGGATTGTCTTTCTCCCCCTCGCAAGCCCCTCTGCTGTCCTTTGGCCCACCCGCCAAAGTGATCCTCCCACCGTCAACGGCCGACGCTAGTTCGGGTTTTTTCCTTTTTCTTTGCGCGCGAATCGTACCTTCCTCTTTTCACTTTGTCCATTTATCAGGGCGGAGAGGCGGTATCTCCGAGAGCCTTTATTTCTGCCTTCTGCGGCCTTTAGTGGCCCTGTATTGTTCGTTTGCCGATAGCGTTCTCAACGCTTTATTGCGCTTTTTATGGACCAGTTGAGATTTATTCCTCCCTCCGCCGTATTTTACTCCCGGCGGGGGGTCACGTCGCGCCCTTTCTTTTTCACCTCGGTTATGCACTCACCGACCCTTAACCTCCATGAGCCCGTTTTTGCCTTCATCTTGATATTTTTAAAACTTTCCAATAAAAGCAGCCGACCCGCTTCTGGGTTACGAGCTGCCCATAGTCTAGGGTTCCCTTGCCGGATTGTGCTCTTTCTCCCGTATTTCTTCCCTTTTAACCGTTTTGGATTTTTTTACAACGATTCGGTCGTTCCTCCTCTGTACCTTTCAGGAGCGTCCTTTTGCTTCCCCCGGGGCTCGTCGTGGTCCCATGCGTTTTCCTCTTCGCCATCTGCGACTCTTTCCTGTTTCTTTCCTTTTAGCAGCCCCAGGTCTTGAGTCTTACTTACCACATGAGTCGATTCCTAGTTTACTCACTGTTCCTCTTGAGTTTCAGTCACCTAGGCGTCTTGTACTAGATACCCGTAACTCAGACTCTAATCGCTCCTTTCCCTTGTGCTTTCCCCTTCCTCGAGGAAAAGATCCATGCGCCGGTTTTTTTTGTAAAACGTTCTTCCAATAATGCGCGCGGATGTCCCCCTTTGGAACGTCCATGTCGGTCCGACCTCCTCTTAAGATAGTTTCAAGTTTGGATCGAAGCCCGGTGAGCATTCATTTCATACTTTTTTTTCCCGATCTGTCGTTCTTTTTTTCTGATCCTTTTCGGTCCCAACTTTATAGCCTCGCGGGCCCGTTCCACACCGATCTATCTTCCCAACTTGCCTTCCCATCCCATAGTTCGATCTGATACAAGGCTTCCCCATTTCTCGACTAAAGTCTTCCCCCGCGCCCTTTGCTTCTTCCCGTAAAGACGTTTTTTTTTGTGTGTTGTAGCAGAGCCTGAATATCTTCCGCCGCCAAGCGTGGCGTGCGTTCTACTCGTCTCTTCACTTTCTCCAATTTTCCCCAGCGATTCCCCCTGCGACCTCCTTGGTATTGAGATTGGGTATTCCCCCTTGAGAACTGAGTGCCCTGCGATTGAAGTTTTCCGGGCACCTGTTGGTCGTCTTTCAACCCAGGTTCCTAGATCTCTCAATTTCTTTGACGCTTGGCGTCTTGTTAAACCAATTTCCCTCGTTCTCCGCTTATTCGGTGGCATATAGCTTGAATTTTTGACCCTATCTACCCTCTTTATCCTCCGCCCCCCTTCCTCTAGGCAGCTTTCAAGCAAAGTTCTTTCTTCTTCGTCCTTCCTTTCTCCCCTGCCTTCACGCGCATCTAGTTCAAGGTCGATTACGCCTTTCCAGATGGCCCGATATTTTGGCCCCGATTGTTTCTAGGAGCGCCCTCCTATCCCTATCTCTCGGTCTTGACTCGACCCCTTTTCTTTCCCTCCCACACCCTTTTGGAGTCCCCCCTCGGCTGGTTTTGTCTAGACCTCTGGCTTCGGCCATTTTCACCCCTTTCCTCTGAATTTCACGATCTGGTCGGCCCGGGCCTTCTTTTCTCTCCTCTCCAATTTGAATTGTTGTCAAACACTCTCATTCCTTCCAAACCGACCTTGACCTAACCCCCCCCCCCAATGGACTACTCGCGTACCCCCGGCGTTTTGTGCTCGTCTCCCACAGCATTTCTTTTGTATCGGCTCTCTTGACATGCGTTTTTTCTTTTCCTCGATTAACCCTGTCTTCACCATGTGGCCAAATCAGTATCTGTGTCTCGCTACTGCCAAAGCCTGATGTTTCGCCTGATACCGATAGTCCGATTGTCGTTTTCATCCGCGTGACCCTGCATTTCTTTCTTCGGATCTGTTGAGGCATCTCAGAGGCCCCCTTCTCTTCCCTTCGATTCCCCTCTGACTCTGTTCCATAAAACAGTTGAATCCCCCTGCCGGCGCGATTGTGACGACCGGAGGCCTTTTTTGCGAACAATTCCTGAGCGGTCTCATTTGATGTCTCTCCACCTTCGGTTTTCCTTAACCCCCTTTTCGTTTCTTTTTGCCAATCTAGTGCCTTCCCCTGCGATGGACTGCGTAAGCTTATTCCTTTTTGATTCTTGACCCCTTCTTTTTGCCTGCCCCCCGGACGCGCACCGGCGATTACGTCGTCTTCGTGTCGAATCCGCGCCTATTAAACCATTTTAGGATATCGTTCCCCAACGAGCCTTGAGGGGAATGTGGCCGTTCCTCGTCCACCTCGAGTCCACTTTTCCGTGTGCAAATCGCACCCCCTTTAAAAACCGCGTCTTTCCTCCCTCCTTCGACCCCCCGTTCTTGGCTGGACCAATTCTGTTTTGCCCGCCCCCCACACGCAGAAGCAAATCCACCGCCCGCCGGGACTTCGAGTCAACCCATCGGTCCGTACCCATTCACTCAGTTGAGCGTTTCCCCAAAGTGTCCCCTTTTTTCCCGGTTGAAAACCCCCACCCAGGTTACGATGGACTCTACCAGAGGGTTCGTGTTGATCCTG
>Ga0179593_1542776_pt1 | contig 13614 bp, 4 predicted proteins | sample CZODoug2_1_08_16_FD_185931 | JGI IMG/M metagenome (GOLD analysis project Ga0179593, IMG submission 185931) | Vadose zone soil fungal communities from Angelo Coast Range Reserve, California, USA - CZODoug2_1_08_16fungal (PacBio error correction) | ecosystem: Environmental > Terrestrial > Soil >... | reverse complement strand
CTCAGAACAGCCTCGGATTATCCTGTCCCCAAGATGGGCTCTCCCTGTTTTTCACACGACGCGTCCGCACCTCTTAGATCAATACGCCGCCCCCGGTGTGAAAACCCGGTCGGTTTGGAGCGCCCCCCTCTATCAAGAGTTCTCTCCTCATTCTCGCAGCCAGTCCATCCTCCTCGACCTCCTTTCTCCCGGTTCAGATACAATCCTGTCGATTCATCAAGAAGATCCTTTCCCCCCCGCGAGGAGGAGTCATCATCACTTACACAACTGCGGGTATTCTTTTTCAGAATGTGGATAGCGTTTACATCTTTTCTCTCTGATCTAAGCGCAGCCGAGTGTTAGGGCGGCCCTCCCCCCTCCGTTCTTTTTCGCTGAATTTAGATTTTTCCATTTCCGATTGGACGACTGGGGCCTGCTTCTTTTTGCACTAAGATGGCTCCGAAGGAACGTTCCGTTCGAGTGGATCGGCAGTGCCCCATGCGGACGTTTTACTCGTCTCCTTCCCCCGCTCGTCCGCCTTTGTCTTCCGCACAAGCACAAAACCCGATCAACTGATTCTGACACCGTCGCCCTCACCCTTCTGATCAAGTGTTGCCGACTTTCCTTCAGACTTTCCCTCACTGAATCCCAGTAGATGGTTTCCTGATGAACCCGATGGCTCGAATCTTTGAACCGCGAAACTCGCCGGCGGACTTCCGACCCCTCCTGGGAAAGACGGAAACTTGAATTCCGCAGGCGGGAACCGACTGTGCATTGGACGACTCCGGGCTCACAATGATTCTGATAGATCTAGACGTGCCCGGACGGCCGCGGGCGCAGCTTTCCCTCAATTCTCAAGAAATCGAGACCCGAATGCCTCTCGGCTTAGATCACCTCATGTGGCATATATCTGGGCCTAACGGATAATAATATTTTTGCCCCTCGGTAGCCCTCTCGGAAACCTGGCTTTTTGCCACGATGGGGTGATTGTGGCCTCTTCCCCTCTGAACTTCGTCCATTGGGCCCCCAACATGTTGCCCGGTCGAAGAGGTCCGACTTTTAGCGATTAGCTTTTGGAAGACTCTTCGACCCTAATTTCTTTTTCGCGGCGCGATCCTGCATTGAGGGCCTGTGTCTCATGCTTTGCTCGGGCTCGAATTCCCCTGTTAGATTTTCACCGTCAGTTTCGCCCCCTCAGTGCGGGCTATTTTCAATTTTGATGTCGATTCCCGCCGATCTCAAGGACCACATCGACCCCAGTGGACCCCTACACGTTCCGCCTACTTCCCCCCCACCCCTGAGACGTACCGTCATTAACGGTCCGTTTCTACATTGAGTTAATACAGTAGTTTATGAATGAGGACGGTTCTCCGGATGACCCCAGTCCGGTCTAACGGGTCTGCGCGAAAGAGCGCGTGGAACCCCCACACCCCGAGACGCGCGCCTCCGTGATTTTTGGGCACGGAGATCGACTGCTCATAAAGTCGTTGGGCGCCAGAATACGCGTGAAGGTGGCAATCAGAAGCCTACCACAGAAGGAATTTTCCATGAAAAGAGAGAACCTTCTTTTTGGTTGTGTGTGTTCTTGTGTGGTTTTCGTGGGGTGTTTTCCCCTTGGTTTTGGGGTTGTTTGTTGTCTGTCTGTGGTTGATGGGGGGGCCCCCCCGTCCTTCTTCTTCTTCTTGTTCCTTTTTTTTTTGGTTTTTTTCTGTGGTTTTTTTCTTGGTCTTGGGGGCTTTTCTCCTTGTGTTGTTTTGGTGTGGGGAATTTTGTTTTTTTGGGTTTTGTTTCTTTTTTCCCCCTTGTCATTTCTGTTCCCTTTTCTCTTTTTCTTTCTTCTTTCTGTTTTTCTTTTCTGTTGGTTTTTGTCTCTTCTTGGGTCTTGTTTTTCTTTTCTTGTCTTTTTGTCTGTCTGGTGGGGTTGTGGTTTTCTTGTTTCTTTTTTTTGGGGGGTTGTTCTTTCTTTTTCTTGTGGGTTTGTTTGTTTGTGGGTGTGTCTGTTGTGGTGGGTGGGTTGGTTTTTGTTGGGGTTCTTCTTCTGGTTTTGCTTTCTGGGTTTTTTTCTGGTGGGTTCTTCTTGGGGTGTTCTGGGGGTCGTGTTTGGGTTTCGTTTTTTTTTTTTTTTTCATTTTGTGGTGTGTTTTTGTGGTGTGGGTTGTTTGGGGGGTGTTTTTTTTTTTTTTTTTTTTTCTTTTTTTTTTTGTTTGTTTGTTTGTGTTTTTTTTGGTCTCGTTTTCTTTTGGTTTTTCTGTTTTTTTGTGGTTTTGGGTGTTTTTTGGTCTTTTTTTGGTTGGGTCTTTTTTTTTTTTGTTTGTTTTTTTTCTTTTTTTTTTTTGTTCGTTCGTTCTTTTTTTCTCTTTTTTGGTTTTTTTTGGGGTGTTTGGGTTTTTGTGTGTTTTGTTGGGGGGGGTCCTGTTTTTTTTTTGGGTTCTTGGCTTTTCTCGGTTTCTCTTTTTTTCCTTTTTTTTGTTTTTTTTTCTTCTTCTCGGTGGTTTGGTGGTTTTTTGGTGGGTTGGGTTTGGTTGTGTTTGGTTTTTTTTTTTTTTTTTTTTTTTTTTTTTTTTGGTTTTTTTTTTTTTTTTCTTTTCTGTTGTTTTTTTTTTTTTTCTTTGTGTTTTGGGTTTTTTTTTTGTGGGGTGTTTTTTTCTGTGGGTTTGTGGTTGTTGTTTTTTTGGGTTCTTTGGTTTGGTTTTTCCTTTTGTGTTTTTTTTTTTTTTTTTTTTTCTTCTCTTTTTTCTTTTTTCTGCACTTTTTGTTGTTCGTTGTTTGGGGGGGTTTGGTGGGGGTTGTTTTTTTTTTGGGGGGGTTTTGTTTTTTTTCTTGTTCTCTCCCTCTCCCTTGTTCTTTTTTTTGGTTTTTTTTGGTTGTTTTTTTTTTTTTTGTTTTTTGGTTTGGGGGAGGGGGTGGTTTGGCGTTTTTTTGGGTGGGTGTTTTTTTTTTTTGTGTGGGTGTGTTTGTTTGGTCTGGGGGTTTTTTGTTGGGGTGGGGTTTGTGGTTTTTTTTTTTGTGTTTTGGTTTTTTTTTTGGTTTTTTTTTTGGTTTTTTTGTTGGTTTGTTGTGGGGGTTTGGGTGGGTTGGGTGGTGGTGGGGGTTTTTGTTTTGTTTGTTTTTTGTTTGTGGGTTTTTTGTGTTTTTGTTTTTTTGTGGTGGGTGTTGTGGTTTTTTGTGTTTTTTTTGTTTTTTTTGGGTTGTGTTTTTGTTTTTGTTTGGGGGTTTGTTTTTTGGTGGTGGGTGGGGGGGGGTTGTTTTGTTTTGTGAGTTTTTTTGTTTTTTGGTGTTTTGTTTGTTTCTTTTTTCTTTTTTTTTTGTGGTTTGTTTTGGTTTTTGGGTTTTTCTTGTTTTTTTTTTTTTTTTTTTTGTTTTGTTTTTTCTTTTTTTCTTTGTTTTTTTTTTTCGTTTTTTTTTTTGTGCTGTTTGTTTCTCTGTTTTTTTTTTTTCTTTTTTTTTTTCTTGTCTTGTGGTTTTTTGTTTGGTGTTTTTTTTTTTTTTTTTGGTTTTTTTTTTTTGGTTTTTTTTTTTTTTTGTTTTCTCTCTTTGTTGTTGTTCTCTCTCTTTTTTTTTTTTTTTTTTTTTTTTTTTTTTTTTCTTTTTTTTTCTTTTTTTTTTTTTTTTTTTTCTTTTTTTTTTTTTCTTTTTTCTTTTTTCTTTTTTTTTTTTTTTTTTTTTTTTTTTTTTTTTTTTGGTTTTTTTTTCTTTTTTTTTTTTTTTTTTTTTTTTTTTTTTTTTTTTTTTTTTTTTTTTTTTTTTTTTTTTTTTTTTTTTTTTTTTTTTTTTTTCTTTTAGTCTCTTAGGCGCAGACGTGGCCAACGACACGGAGTACATCGTACTGAATTTCTTGTTTCCAAAGTACAGCCCCTTTCCCAGCCAACGTTTTGTTGTTGATCTTTTCTAGTTCCGTCCCTTTTTTGTGTCAAACGAGGCTGCCCTTCGTTCTTCATGCCAGACTTATCCGCTCTCCAAGACCCAAGAGGCAGGTGCTGCCGTTCCGAGTTACCATGGATGTGACGTGGATGTAGTCTTTGTCCCACCCCCCTGAAGATCTTTCTGGCGATGCTCCACCGTATGCTCAAAGCGCGAGCGTCACTGGCCCTTAGGCGCGAGTTCCGGTTGTTGTTCGACCTAGCGCTATAGACCGGGACTGACAGGAGAATAATTCCCAATCCCCTCTACGTCCTCGTCATCCCACTTTTCCCTGTCCCGTAGACGTACCGTGTTCCCGTCTGCGATGTGTGGGTGTTGATCTTCTGGGTCCAGGTGCCGGCTGTATTGATTTAGACTGGGTCATTGAGATCGTAGTTTAGACTACCATCTTTCCTGGCTCACATCTACGGCCCCACTTTTTTTTTTCAGTGAAGAGAACTCTCTGTGAGACTATATCTGCTGGGGCACTTCGCCCGGCAGCATGCAGCAGCCTCCCCATAATTTTCCCTGGATCGGTGCCGCTTTAGGCCGGGTCGAAGCTTTCTCCGCGGATCGCTCTACCTCTTTGACCGGGCCAGTCTGGGCGCTCCATCTTTCAGGCCCCCCCCCCTCGTCCAGGTGCCCATTGTCCTTTAACCAGATGTCCTTCAACTTGTTATTCTCATACGAGATCTTCACCTTCCTAGTGACTTGACAAGTCTGGGCGGCAGTGAAGAGTTTTTACGATAGTAGCTTTCTGATTTCCTGCGGCGACCTGCTCTTGTCGAGATAGTCGCCGTCTCAGTATCCCTAATGATTTCGTCCACGGTTGTTATTGTTCCCTTTGATGTCTGTTTCGTATTTGTTTTCGGAAGCTCCTTAAGTCTTTTTTATGTCACTAGGCCCTTAATTCTCGCAGGTTCGGGCCTCTCGGTGAGAATTTCGTGAGAGCTCAGCGTCGACCTCTGCCATTATCCGACCTTTGAGATCCCTTTTTTAAGCAGTTCTGAACGTAGGGTGTTTATTTGGTACCGATTAGCTCTCCCGTCAGTCCCCCCGTTTAACACGTCTGCACGGTTGATCACCGCACCTTTTTTTTCCCCCAAAAAGGAAAGTTCGATTGAGGCTTCCGAATTGTTTTCCCCAATGTTCCCCTTTAGTCAAAATTTTTACCTATCGTCCCCAGATCCCTCGTTTTTCTCGATGAAGACATCTTACGGCTAGGTCACTGATCCCCGCTTAATTTTCTTCCTTACGATAGACCTATCTTTCTGTCTCCCGCACTTGGATCTTTTTTTCCGACGATGCCCCTGTCGCTGTCTTTGAAAAATGTCTATGGAGGCCTTCGGAGGGATCGACCCGTTTTTTTCTCGTTCTATTGATGAACTTCCAGGATGACGACTTTGCGCACCGTGACTTGAGTTTGAGGACTTACAAGCGGAACGCTTGTTGTGCGCGTCTGTGCTTGAGTCTGATGGATCGGCGATTCACTTAGTCTTTTTCTCCGCGTGGTTAAGTGTCCCATCGTTTAATCTTTTTCGGTTTCTACCCCGTTTTATATATATTCTTTTTCCTCTCTTTTTTTGATACTACCCCGTAGAGCAACCTGCCTCTTTTTTTCATTCCCCCTCGTTTTGCTAGAGATGCCGCGCGGCCCGCACCAGACTGTCGAGCCTTCAGCCGGCATCCCGACTCCCCAGTTCGGTCCTCCACGCTGTAGGGCGGGGTCCGAAGTCTCTCCTTAGATCACGCGGGCGTTTCCCTCCGCTACTTTTTCTAATACGGCGAGCCGTTCGCCGTTCTAATCTCCCCCATTCAGAGGACCCCAGAGATCATTTTTCACCTCAGTTTCTTCGTACATCACCTTAACAACTTCTGGACGACTCCGCATCGTTGTTACCGATAGGACCATCTTGCACGGGGCGGTCGCTCGAGAGTAACGCCTGGGTTTGCGGCCTTTAGCCTCCGGACTTTTTATCTGGGGACGAGTCTGGCCCTTCTAAGGCATAAGCGATTTCAAGCCCCCTTCCGACCGTTACTTTTTTTTTTTTCGGGGTTTTCCGGCAGTGCCAATGCTGTTAAACCTTCCTCTGCCAGCGCGTCCTCTTTTTATCCTCCAACTAACACAACCAATGTCAGAACACTGATTCTCCCCACCTCCTCCCTGATAGGCAAGCTGTTCGTAGTTCCGTTTTTATCAGACCTGTTTACCCCATGGAGATTCGAGAACCACCTCTCCATGTGCCGACTTTTGTTTTCCAGAGGTCTTGAAGCTCCTTCCCCCGTCAGGTCCCTAAGTTTTAAAACCGACCGCTCTCCACTAACGGCACCTGGGACTTCAGCTTCCCACCACTTAGCTTCCCTTTTTTCCTTCCTTATGGGATATGAGCGCAGACCCCTCTCTTTCCCCGCCCATCGAGACGCTTCTCGGACCTCCTTCTTTCCTTAACATCTGGCAGCTCTTGCAGACCCGGTCCAGATTATACCTGTCATTTTGCCATCAGCGGTCCCCCCCTTGCTTTTTTCTCGTTCCTTTTGGGTCGTTCTTCTTTCCACTCGCACATTTCCTTTTCCTCTCAAGGGAGAGCGCCGCTGAGCTCGTGCTCGCTTCTCTTTAGTCGAGGCGCACGACTAGTCCTTTTTTTTGAGTGTCTGATTGCAGACTGGCCTCATCGGGCTCCGAAGGAACTCCAAACGGAGATAGTCCCAGCTCCACATGCGGCTGCTGTCATCACCCTCCCCGGGGTCGGAGATTGCGCGCCCCCCTTCCCTGCGTTCTACCGGAGATCTCATTCCCCCCCTCCCTAATCCGGTGCCCGGCTTTCATGTGGAAGGCTCCAACCACACACAGTCGCCAGTCGTCTTGACTTAGGACGTCATGAAGTGGAGGACTTCCTTTTTCTTTTATTTGGAGGAACTTTTAAATCCCCCTCTCGGATCTCTTTCACGGTTCTGCTGCTCGACAATGCTTGCACAACACCGACGAGCCTGCCCTCGTAAGTGCTGACCCCTTCATGAATAACAACAAACCCAGTTTCCGCCCCCCGTCGCTGTGCCTCAAGTTGGTTCCCCGAGAACGATACCTTTTGAATTAACTTCCAGACCCTTATTTCCTTTTACAAGTTTGGCATCGAGCTACGATGGATGCTGCGCGACTTGCCCCCCCAGGAATGAACTAAGACGGTCAGCCCGGTCCCCATCCCCCTATCTCTTTTCTCCGTGGGTTTGTGGTGAGAGAGTGTGTACTTGTGGTCCACCCGCGGCTTCGACCGTCGATCGTGCATGCCGATGTTTTGGCAATTTCTCCTGAAGCAACCCGCGCCTGTTTCTCTTCCGTTATCTGAGTTTTTTTTTTCAGCAGTCTTCTGGACAGTTTATTTGGCCCCCGTTAAGATCGTTTCGCTGTCTCCACCGATGATGAGTCCCGGAGTTCCAGGTACTTCACGTAGGCGTTCGATTTCCCCGGTGGTTTTTCCTAAGTAGTGGTCGAGCCTTCCCCGTTCCGGACTGTCTCCGCTCCTTGATTCAAGTCCTCTTCACACCTTAACGACGACGTAGTTGCATTAGGATGATCCGCTACGTTTTTTTTAAGCGCTGCCTTCTCATGTTCGGTTGAACTTGTTTTTCTGCAATTTTCATATCCTTGATAAACCGAAGCTTTTTTTCCCCCACCGTCAAAAGGTCCCTCCCCCCAATCAACCAAAGTGATCGTTTTGACCCCTTTTGGAGTGTCTTACGAGCACGCTCGCTTCCTAAGCTGCCCCAGACAGAGCAATCTGCAGTTTTCAGGAGATCGCGAAGTCGGGTCGAAGCTCTGCAGTCCTCTATTCCTCCTCCGAATTCTCCCCGACCAACAGTCAAAGGAGAGAGTTTACTCGAAAGATTTCACACAAACCCCCCTCCCATTGTTGCTGAGTGGCTCCCCCCCCGTTTCCTTCATGAGGACATCTTCTTTTCTTGAGTTTTCCGGAAACGGGTCGGCGAAAGTTGTGTCTGTTTTTATACGATTGTGAGCTATTTTGTTCTCCCCATTCCGCGCCGGTGTTATCCCCCCCTTCGTCTCGTTCCTAGTAGAGCCCTTTTTTTGAATGCTGAGTTAAAAGGTTTTCTTTTCCGTTCTTACGGTTTCCCCCCTTCTTTTTCTCGTGCGGTAGTTCCCTACGGTGGATTTTAACGGTCGGGAAATCTATCTAGGTTCTTCGACCATCTTTGTTGAGCAGGTATGGGGCTCCAGCGTCCCCGGCACGATTGATTAGTGTGTGGTGCTTGTAGAATCGTTTCTTTTCCAGAGTTTTGTCTCTGATAACCCATGCGGTCTTTTCCTTCCGCTAAGCGGTCTCCCAAAACGTTTACTTGCCTTTTATTATCACGAACCTCCCCACCCCCCGGAAGTTCGCGTGTTTACTCATCGCTGATGCCATTCTCATTCCCTTTCCTCAGTAACACTCGGAAATCGGTCCCCAGATACCCTTTTCACTTTTCTGCCAGACTCTCGGGCGTGCCTATATTTCCCTCTCACGCCGCCTGTGCCTCTTTTTCAATCCGCGATCCACGAGGAGCGTCTGTTTCTGTTGTGCCTTTGATTGCGCGATGCCCGCGCGTGACCCTCTAGTGGATGTCGGCTTGACTTCGTTTTTTTAGATTCGACCTTCGTCGGAGCTTCCCAATTCGGATAGATTGACGGAGCAGACACCGCTATATTGACTCTCCCCCCTAAAAGAGTGCGCTTCTTCTTTCGAGGGCGTCCCAGATTGATGCGCGCGCTCCTCCAATTAGGAGTTCCGACAGGCCATCTCTCGAGCCCATTCGTTTCCGTCCGCTTTCTTCCCTAAGTGTATCTTCTCTTTTCTCCGTTTGTTTTCTCGATATCCAGTCCAGCAGAACTGCTCCCCTCTATTCGAAACTGATTGGTTCGGTTTGACGCTGCCTAGCGGAGTCCTTAGATTTGCTCTCCGAGTCTCCCATCTTCTTTCCTCGCCCAGGCCGCAGGCCCCACAGTGGGCTTGGAGCGCGCGCTTTCTTTTATAAAGTCCCTGATGGCTCTTCATCTCGGCCGACTGTCATAATCCTCGCGTCGGTTTTTCCCCAGTCACTCCATCGCCGTCCTGATCCCATCCTGATATTTTCCCCCCGTCCTCTCATCGGCGTCTCATCACCGACCAACCGTGCGGGAGACTCTTTCGAGTTTTTTCTTGATTTCCCTTCTTCGTGAACTTTCTCCCCCTCCCAGGCACGTGTCTGGCGGCAGACGACTATTCTTTTCCTCTTCGATGGGGACCGAGTTTCCTTTTTCCCGCGAGGGCCGAAAGCTAGATTGCCGCTTTTTCACTGGAAGTTTTTTTGCGACGGTGATCGGCAGACCTGGCCGGTTCCAGACTTAGATGCTTAACTTTTTGTCTCCAGGGAAAACCCCCCCCCCCCCCAACACCGTTCCTCAACTGATCACCGCGCTCCCTCCCGCAGCAAGTGTTGCCATGTCTTATCGCCGACCTGCTCAACCACTTGAGTCTTCCCCTCTTGCGACGAGTCGACTTTTTGACATAGACGGATTCCTTGCTCCCCACCCGCAGGAACAGCGAAACCAGAATTCAGCAGTTCGACCCCCCCCTCCCGCCACCTGGGACGTAATGGACGACCTTCTTCGGTCGGACTTTCCGCCTCCCCTTCGAACGTACCGCGGGCTCCTCGGGCCCCCTCTCTTCACGCCAATACCCCCCCCCACCTCTGATTCCGACGGCCATCCCTTTAAGTTCACATCATTGCTTTATGCAATACCGGCGATTCTTCCCTCATTGACAATCTGGAGCCCTTTTCAGTCAACATGAAGCTCTGCCTTTTTGGGTGGCTCCGTTCGTGACTCGCAGAAATTTAACTTTGCACTGTTCTCCCGGGTAGAAGTCCCCGATTCCGCCGTGCAGATTTCGACCGAAGGCGTCGGGCGCACTCTCATGGGTGTATTTTTTTTAATTGCTCGGCCCTTAGGTCGCAGGCACTTCCCTTTAGCGTCCCTCCAACCGATCACTGTTTTTCTCTGCCTTTCCCAAGAGGTGTGTCGTTCGCGCAAGTTTTTTTTTTGTGCGACGACGACTACGTAAACCCACAGAAATCATTTTCCCACAGAACGGGCAGCCCCGTATTCCCCCCCCCCCAGTAGTAGTAAGTCATCCCTTTCGACTTCGTTTGAGGACGTGATACGTCTGCAATGTCCCGGTATCAAAGTGCTGAGGATAGTTCCCCCTGGGCTTTCATCGGCCGAGCGCACGACAACCCGCCGCTCCCCTCAGCGCCTCGTGAAGGACCAATTCCTACGCTATTTTTTTTTTGATCTCCCCCGGGGACTCCCCCCGCCGACGACCCAGAAGTCCAAGGTGGCAACACCCTTCACCCCACACTTCAGCCACCCTTATATTCACGGCTTCGAGCACCATGCGTCGAGGGTGTTCTTCTTCCGTTACAACTCCCTCTGCCTTGCACGAATCGACTCCTAAGCTTGTGTTTTTAACCAAAACCCCTGAACCCTCTACCTCCTCCATCCTTTTTTGATGATTCGATAGGTGACCAATGTACTCACCCTTTCCGTCGCTCTTACGTCCTTTTTGTAAAGTTGCCCAGAACCTTCGCCTTGGGTCGACGATGCCGTGATCTAAATTTTTCCTTTGGATGCTCTGGCCATTAACTCTCCATTTCTTTTAGTGCCAGACTGAAGAGCCCGCTTTTCTGACCATTGTCCTTCACGCGTAGAGTCTCGTCGTGTTGTCTCCCGAGATCTTTTCCGCAGCAGCCGTGATCCTCCCCTGATCATTCCCTCTTTTCTTTCCAAGTCTCATTCAGTCAGCACGAGTATTAGTACTCCCCATGACTTTCCCCCGGGGGCTATTTACTGCGGACTGTGTTGGTTTTCCTTTTTTTAGAGGCTGACCCCTTTGTCTTTCCCTGTGCGGATGCGACTGTGTCTTGAGACGCGCTAGACATCCCTGCTTTCGACCAACCTCTTCCCCAGTGATTTTATGAAGCCCTCCCGCCCAGGTGCGGTGCCACTTTTTTCCGTTTTTTTTTCGGCCGAGCATCGATTCCGACAGATGCGAAGCTTCCCTGCAGGATTTCCAAGCCCCCGAGTAGTTGCCCGTCTTTTTTCGTCACGGCTCTGCCTTCCTATGCGCGGCTCCCTCTTCGACGGCCCGTGGTCCAACGCGAGTTCCTTCTTTCTTCATTGGCCCCACAACTCACCTCGTCGTCCATTTTTATTGGCTCCCCTCGTCCTTAGATTTCCCTCTTTCTGAATGAAGCTCACATGATGTTTTGACTGACATCCCGAGATGGCCGTCTTCGTTCCCTCCCGTGGCGGGCCATTCCTTGCTCCCTTTGGAGCGTCTTTACTATTCGCCTACCGAACCCATTTCATTTTGTACCCGGACGGTCCTTGTTCGACTGAATGTCTTCCCCGTCCGTTTACCCTGAGTGGTATTATTTTTTCCTTCAATGAGGTAATATTCTTTCTTTCAGAGCCCGGGTTTCCCCCCCCTCCAACTCCCTTGGTTTTTTCCTGTATAGCTGTCCGAGTAACAATACTCCCACTGCCCCTTTCGACTGTTGGATCTCTCCCTATGTTTCTGAACGATTTTCGGTGGCGTTCGCTGGCTCCCATTTCCAAGTACTTAGTCTCAAACGTACGACCCTGGCTCAAAGACGAAAACCACTTTGACCTTTTCTCTTTCTTTTTGAATGCATCCCGTTAGTGCCTTATCTTTTCCGCGTAACCCAGTCAGGTCCGCGGAACGCTTATTCTTTTCTTTGCGCTCTTGACTTTTTCTCCTTCTCCCGGAAATTGTCTCGATCCACGGATGCGTCAGAGAAATTTGTGATCGGTTGTATGATTTCCTTTTTCTTTTGACTTGAGGGGTGCACCATTTATAGGTATGTCGCAGACGGCGTTTCACTGGCGAACTTCTAGTCTCGGGATCCTTCGGTTTTAGATATGATGAGGACTGCGTTGAACGCTCGGTTGCCTCTTCCCTATGATTTAGTGAGGCCCCTGCGACGGCGTCAGATTGAGTGAGTCATGGTCTCGGCAGTTTTTGAGACGAGAGGAAGCGTATCTCCCTCCTAGTCATCGAGCAGTGAGTTCCTTCATCCTATCCGTTTTTTGTGTTGATCTAGATCCTTAGATTCCCCCTCGTCGGCGATTCTCGATTTTTCTCCCTCTCTGAAGCCGGCGCAACCGACATTTCCAGTCCGTTTCCGCTAAATCGGCCGCTCGCACCCTTCTCGCGCAAAAGTCGTCGGGCGGGGAGCTCCCAGTTTATGCCCCGAGGGAGCTTTTCACGTAATATCGCACGAATCTCTCCTTTCGTTGCCGGATTCGACCTCCCCCCTCCTTTTCCTCCATCAATCCAGATTTCATTTCAACCCTCCTCCTCGGGCATGGAGTCAATCACCGCTAAAAACGCCTGGAGACAGTCCGCATCGTGGATGAGTACCCTTTGATGCGGCATGCAGTGCGGTTCAGAGAGCACGCCCGGGAGTTTGGCTCCCTTCCTGCGGAACTTTCCTTTTTTCCAGGAACCCATGGTTTCTCCTTGCATCAGCTTCGCCGCAAGCGTTTCTCTCGTTTTGATTGCGTGAGGTCTCGGCAGTTAACTTTCACTTTTTTTGTTTAAACGCTAGCTGACGCTCTTTTTTTCTCCTTCAGACACTCCACCCCCCACGCGTTCAATTTGAAACTCTGACACTTTTTCACAGGCGACAAGCTGTTGCCCCTTTCGACTGCTTTTATACCCTTCAGAACTTTCCCACCACTGGAGTCTTGGTCTCTTTCCCCAGCTCATGTGCGTACGATGACCTTCAAGTGTTCCCCCTCCCCCCAAGGCAGGACCCCAGGCCCCCTCCATTAAGCGAGACAAGTTGCCCCTGGAATTCATCCCCCTTGATTATTAGGATCCTCTATCTCGCCGGGCTAACTCCTCTGGAGACGAGGAACTCCGCCAATGCTCCCCCCCTTAAGAAGTCCTTCGCGTCGATCCTCCTTTGTAGCATGTCAGTTTCCTTTTCGTCATTTGTTTCTCGGGGGAGACATAACTGTGACGACGATGTTTTTTTTTTCCTTTCGATGAACAATCCCCCCCCGGCCGGTCCCTCCCCTATTTGGCGCGCGTTGAGCTCGTCATTTAGCTTTTTTTTCCCTTTACTTTGGTTGTAGCTGCCCCGACTTCTCTTCTGTTTACTGCTGTTCCCTTTTCTGACAGTAGTTTCTCTTCAGGCAGCCCCCCCTTGAGATTTCTAACGATCCTTTGCTTCTTCATCATCAGGTGCTTGGGCCCTGTGGATGTTCTCGCTGAGATTATCACGTTCAACCCCCCCTCCATAATCCGGCATGCCTCAGAAGCTTACCCACACCTTCAGTACCCCCTCACCGACTTTCGCTCCTTTCCTTAATAAGGCGTCGTATGAATGAGGAAGGTCTAATGCAATATTTCTCCAGTTTATTTTCCTCTGAGTCCATTCGCTCGGTCGGACAAAGTTTTTGTCGGAGGAGTTCACTCGTGTCCCTTCAAAATGTCCTTCGTTTTTCTAAGCATCGGTGTCAGATTCACAGAGGGCGCTATTTTTCAAAGCTTCATCATCACCTCCAGAATCCTTCCCCGGTCTAACCTTTCTTTTGGCGCGTTTTTTCAGAACTAGGCCCCGAATTTCATCTCCGTCTCCTTTTTTGCGTGTCCCCACCAAACCTTCAACCGA
>Ga0179593_1471777_pt1 | contig 13614 bp, 15 predicted proteins | sample CZODoug2_1_08_16_FD_185931 | JGI IMG/M metagenome (GOLD analysis project Ga0179593, IMG submission 185931) | Vadose zone soil fungal communities from Angelo Coast Range Reserve, California, USA - CZODoug2_1_08_16fungal (PacBio error correction) | ecosystem: Environmental > Terrestrial > Soil >... | reverse complement strand
TTTGACAATTTCACCTCCGTATGTTAGAGACCCCCCGCTTTTTCCCTCTTCACAGTTTTTTCCCCTGGCCCGCCCCAGCGTGGTTTATTCCTGGTCAACCCCCTTTGGTATCCCACTACCCACTGAATGAACTCCTTCACCCCCAACCACCATTCCTCCCCGCTAGAGTTCGCGTCACGCTCCTTTCTTGAAGAAAATACCAAACCGCTTGGAGGAATTGTTCCTCGTTTTATTAATCGGCTCTAATGTCCGTTTACCAACCTTTTCCTCCTTCCGCCGCGATAGCCAACAGACCGCTCCCATTCTTCTTCCCCAGAGAAATGCTAATTTCTCCTCGAAAGTGGTTTGTCACACCTCTCTCTTCTTTACCCCTTTGTGCTTTACTGTCATGGGTTACACCCTTTGCCTCTTTTTCATTAGCTTTCCTTAATGAGCCCTGCCCTGTTTTGTTCAAGGCGTTCACGTCAGATAGTTTTACTTCAGTTATAGGTTTTTTTTGACCCGAAAGCCCCTCAGCATCATTTGGTAGTGCGGCACATTACGCGTTGCACGAAAACTCGATTTTTTACCTTTTTTTTTTAGCTTCCTTCCCTTTTGCGGTCCGTGCCCCAGTTTTACCCTCCCACCACTGCTGTTCCCCTTGTTCTGTGACACACGTCGTCGCCATGGCCCGCGGCGCTAACTCTGCGTACTTTTTTGAAATTCCCCCCCCTGAGTCGACGGAGTGGCTAGTCGAGACGCGCTTTGATGGCTTAATCAAACCAGTCCTGTTCTTCTTTCATAGTTATAAGGAACTTTTTTTGTCAACCCTTCTTTGCATTTTTCACTTCAAAATGGAGCTTTCCCACCCCCCTGTGAATTTGGTCTTCTGATTCTTTTGCTTGTTCGCTCCAACATACGCAATTGGATGTTTACACTTTTATGTTGAAAATGGTAACAGCGTTTGTTTGTCCCTTTTCACTCTCCTGGCTTTCTTTCTCCTGTAGAACCTCCTCTTCTCTGACCTCATTTCACGTTTGAGAAATTCTGCGTTCCTATCTAAAAACACCACATGTAGCTTTGTCCCCAACCCTTTCGTCCCCCCCTTCACTTTCGACTCCTTTTTCCCCCACAGCGCAATTTGACCTAGATTCGTAGTTCGCTCTCCATTTTATCTGCACCCCCCTCCGGAGCAACTCCTTGCGCAAACAAGCGTTCACGATCCTTCGGTTCCTGGCTTGCGGTCTTCGTTTCTCGGTTGTCACATTCACCGGATCATATTACTGTCGCACTCCTTTATTTCTAGACGACCCCACTTTCCCGCCATTCCCCCGCTACACTTTCTGTGGAGAGTCCGCTGCTTGCTGCTGTTGTCCCTGGCTGTTAATTCAGTGGTTATAATTTTTTTCTCCCCCCCCCCCCAAAAATTACCCGCGGTTTCGATTTTCATACTCATTCTTAATATCCTCGTTGGCATGTCCAAAGCAGTTTCGTTATGTGTTCTGCTCTTCCAGCTGGTGTAGCCCCCCCCCCCGGAAAGGCTGTTGAGCGCCATGTACTAGTTTTTTTTGTCCACTAGTGCCAACTCCAATAAAAGGTCCTCTGCTTTCTTGTATATTGCAGTTGCTATTTTGTGGCAATATTGAGTGAGGTAGTCTCTTGCTCCTCGAGTCCGTAGTTTACATAGTTCATAGTTTTAGTTACATCGAAGCGTACTGCGAGCTCATTCCCTCGTTAGAATAAGACACACCCCCCCTTTCGGTTTTATACGCTCCGAAGCAGGGGTTGTATCCTGAGGTTGACCCGGTGCCTCTCTAAAGAATTTCTTTTTTAAGAGAGCGCCCCCGTTTTTCAATGATTGAGAGTCCATCCCTAATCTTCATTCAAATTACCTAACCGTATTCTCCCCTATGCCATCACAGCCCCACATGCCTACTTCACATGTTTTCTTCCTTCGAGAACAAAGTAGTTTAAGTGGGACAGGGATCAGGCGAGCGTTTAGTCCTTATGCGAATTAGTACCCCTTTGGCAGCAAGCCAGGGTTTGAGCAGAAGGACGAGATGCTGAGTTGATCGGCTGGACGAAAACGAGGTTCTCCTCTCTCTTCGTAAAATCCAGCACACACTATCCGGGTGTTCCCCTTTCCCGCCCCCGACTTTGTGCATCGGACTGCTTCTGTCTTCAAGGCCAAGCTTTCAGGGAGTGCCCCCAAATCGCTTCTCTATCCAAATGCTATCGCCCCTCTGGAAACTTCTACGGTGATCGCTCTGTTTTTCCCCCATATGTGTAATAGAATGAGCCTCGGACCAATGGGCGAACTCTCCGTCCTCTTTTCTAGACTCCTGCTCGAAGCCCCAAGATGAAGCTAGTGCCAAATTGATTCTTGCAGCCGCCCCTGGAGCCCCCCCCCCCCCCCCCCCAAACAACCCTCCTTTTCCTTTTTCAGTCTGCATCATGCCGTACGCCTCCCGACTGCCCTATGAATATGCTCGACCTCCGCCTAATTCGCGAGCTTTTCTTTTAAGAATCTTTCCCGTCACCCGAGCGGTTCAAACGTCAGTTCGATTATTTCTCCTTTCCCGAGAGATCCTCTAGCCGCGTCTGTTTGTTTAAAGACTTCAATACCATGCCTGTATTTTTTCCGGCACCTTTTCGCCCACCTTCCAGTCCGGTCACTCTCGCTTCTCAGATCCATATTTGCAAGTCTTCACCACCACCGCGATTTAGCTTCGATAAAACCTGCGATTGTTCTTCGTTACATTAAAGTGCGGAAGTCATGAGTCCAAACCCTTCAACCCCCCGTTCCGGAAGGGTTGCTTTTTCGTTTGTTCTCGGCCCCGTGAGCCTTACTCAATCTGACCCCTCGTCAAAAACCCCTCCCTTTCCCTATCTCCATTGTATCTATGATTCCATCTCGCATTCTGGGATATCGCCTCGCTCTGAGTACAGGGGCCCTCTTCGTTCCGAATAGGAGACCCTTTTTCCCGGTTTCACGATTTTGTTTTTGGTTTGCGTAGCGCCCTCCAAGGAGGCATCGAGCCATTTCTTCTCTTTTCTTTTATACCTCCCATCCCCTTTTTTTGTTGCATCTAGTCTCTTTTTTATCCTGCCGGCTGCCGATCCCCAGAACCACCAACCCCCCCGTGCCCTGCGGTCTCAGAGCTCCCTCGTGTGGACTCTAAGGGACTATCTCTTTGTAAGCTATGCTCCCTTCTAATCGTCCTTCCGTGACTGACCATGTCCGATAGAAGGAGATTCTTTTCGGGGGGATTTCAGAGTCATCCTTCTCCATGGATAATCCCCCCCAGTGATCTACACTGCCTCCGCCCAGGCCGTATTTCAATTGTGCCGACGGCGGCCGTCGCTTCCAATGAGACGACGTTACCTCGCCTGCTTCTTTCCTGATCCCGCCCCTCGGTTGTTTTTTAAACCATGCTTGAAATCTCAAGTTCTTGTCCCTCCGATGTGACACCCTCATTCAAAGATTTTGGTACCAGTTGCAGGACATGAAGACGGCTGTTCTTTCTGTTCTCCCAACACAGTTCCCCCTTTCGCTCTCGCGCAGAGGACGGAGTCGGACCGGATATGACTGATGTCCCCTCTGACCTGTCGTTAATTTGGTTACGAGGCTTCATTCCTCTTCGCAGATCTCCCCTTAAAATCGATAGGGAATTTTAGATCTCTCGCGTCTTTCAAATTTTCCCACGCAGCCATGAGAGTCAGCCTGGATGCCTTTATCCCTTTTTTGCCGCCCTCGTTTGGAGCTTTGCGTCGGACGTTTCCCCCTCTGAGCCCCTCCTCCGTCGGTCCTCACACGTGAATGTTTTCTGACGACTTATATTTACGAGAGCGCACCACATTGCTAGTCCTTCCTCAGTGGCTGAGGGATTAGATTGGAAGGCGATGTTCGCATTGGTCGCCCTAGTTTAGGGCTTATTCCCTCCTCTGCTTAAAAGCGTAGCCTGACCCCGCGCCTCCGAAAAATGGTAGATCGGTTCACCTAACCGTATTTGTCGCACTTGAGGGTCGCCCCATCGTTGGTACGCCCCCTCATTGACCCGCTTTCGTTCGCGTTCAACCCCAAGGCGTGCGGAAAAGTATCGTTGCCCCAGAAGGTGCTACGGATGAGAGTTCCGGTCTTTATAAAGGAAGCCCAGAACGCCCTTTTTAGAGAGATGGCAAGACCGGGGAGGTTTTGGGGTGAGCTTCTGGGGACTTAGGAATAGTCATAAGTTCTATCAGGATGGTTCCCTCCCCCTAGTCTAATTTACGATAAGCACAGTGTTTCGTAAGCCTCTTTGGCCCTATCTCAACAGGCTCCCGCACCCTCTCCCCCCCTCGGAGTCAGTGGTTTTGAGTTTTTGGTTGAGGAATCCAAGATTTGCCATTTGCTCGTGAGCCTGACGCTGCCGCGCGTAGACGTAAAGAGGCCCGAGAGGTCGCTCAGTACGCCTCTCCTGCGCCAGCATGATTCTCCCGCCCCGCCACAAGAGGCCATTTTTCCTCGAACACTTCACCTAAAGAGGGCCCGGTTGACGTGTAGGAGTTGGTTGCGGCCGTGAACCACCGGAGCCCCCATTTCCCCGAAGGTAGGGGCGACAACCTTCGTTCCCCCCACTCGAAAGACACCCCCCTCCCCCCCGGTGGAACCTGCACCGGCGTCCTTAACGCTTATTCCCGCTCCGACCTTTCTAGTTTTGTTTCCGAAACCGGAACCTGACATCACTCCCCCCAGCCCCCTGACTCCTCCTAGCGGATCCCCACAGGTCCCACACCCCTTTCCAGTCCACGACTGCGGTTACACCCCCCTCGAGACTTCATTTCCCATTTTCAGACTTTGATCCGCCTGTAATTTGGCAAGTCCGAACTAGAAAAAACGAAACGCCGAGAAGACCTCTCCCAACTTAGTTCTTCCCTCTTTGTTGTTGCGCAAGTCTTGTCCCTTCACGCGTGCGCCCCAATTTTTGCCCCCCCTGTTCCGCTGACGACGCATCGCATTATCATACATGCTCGTTTTCTACCGGCGTAACCCCGCAAGTGAGGCGAGATTTTTTTTTGGCCAGATAACATGTTTTGTTAGCGCTTCGCGATTTTTAAAACGTTTCTTCCGGCGCCGAACAAATCGATTTTCTCCAGGCTCACGCCGTCATCTCCTCGTTGACAGTCCCCACAACCCCCCCTTTTCCGCTTCCCCCATTTTTCCCCCCATACCCTCTCCCCCCCTTGTGATGGTTTTTTCTGCTCCTCCCCCCCTTTTCACACCACCCCAGTTCCCCATTTCTTTGTGCAGCTCCACGTTTTTCCACTGCCCCCCTTTTGAGCCCAACAACCCCAACATTTAGGATCACGATTTTGACACCCGCCCTCCTCCCCCCCCAAATGCCGCCCAAATTTTTTTGAATGAAAAGCTTGCGGCTAAGACTTTTTTCCCCACATCCTGTCGCATCCTTGATAAGTTAAAAGCGTACTATTCCTTTTTCTTCCGCCGAGGCACTGGTGACCTACGAGTTTTGAAATGTCCGAAAACTCAAAGATTTTTTTGATTTTCGTCCATTAATTCCCTCATGACAAGTCCCCTAGCTTGAACCAACCACCCTCTAGCCACAGCACCGAGAGAGTCTTTTGCGCTAGAATGATGGGCCCTGCCACCCCCCAAAAGGAGGTCTTGGAGGACTGGTTGATTCTTTCCCTTTCATAAATCCTTAGGTTTCCAGGTAACAAATCAATAGAAGCAATCTGATATGTGGTGCACAGGAGCCACTGCCCTACAATCCGGAACCTTCCCTGCGATCCGGGTTCCCCCCCCATTCTTATATATCCTCCTCCGAAGTGGTTGTTGTGCCGCTCTTTTGTTACCCCACTTGCGCGATATTATGCAATTTCCATCTATGTAGATGTACTCCTTCCGTGTTTTTTTGATTTTTCGTTTATTCCAGTAACCTCCTTTCTGACAAGATCCTCATCCCATTTTCCTCCTCCCTTCTTTTTCTTGCGTGAAAATTAGATTCTCGTAATTCCCCTCTATGTTCGCCTTTTTTTAGCGGGCTTTTTCCGGGCGTTTTCTACTTTGACAAGGAATCCCCGTGGACTTTGCGGAACGTGACCACCCCTTCGGTGCCAGGGACCGCCCGGACTTATAACCGAGAGTACGTGCCCCTTTTATCAATTCGGTGAAGGATTTTTTATCGGCTAAGCGAATTGATTCTCCGCTCCCCACATGCGTCGGCTGTAGTTTCATCTTTCAAGAACTGTGTTTTTTTGGAGCCACCTTGTTTGCACTGGGCCTCGTGTCTCTGGACAAAACCCCCCCCAAAATTTCCGGTTTTTTGGCCAGTTTTTGCCTGCGCCTAACCATCCCGGCAAGTATTAACCGATTCTTCAATGAACTCCTTAACCCCTTTGGCGTTTCCACCGGTTTCGCATGTGGCATGTTAGTACATTCGACAGTTGCCTTTTTTCCCCTCCAGGTTTTGTGATACCTTAGTTTTCAGTTCTCTCCACCACCCACAGTTTTTTACTGGAGTAAAGATAATACTATGCGAATTCCAATTAGAGAAGAGAAAAACTCGACCTTATTCGGTTCCTGGCGTGCTGTTAGTAGATCATCACACTTGCTGTCTGAACGCTGCGGTTAGAAACGTTGTGCTGCCAACAGTTTGACTACTTCTTGTCTCCTGAATTTTAGTAGGGGTTTTCTCTTCTCCCCCATTAAGGTCGATAAGATTGAACATGCACGTAGGGTTAACTATTGTTAATCGCATCTTTACATTTATGTGACTTTTTTTAGAGCACGCTCAGGCTCGAATTTGATTATTTCACCACCTGACGACCCCCAACGTCCCTGTATAGGGACATTGGAGAAACACCCCCCCCCCACATACCCCCAAGGAGAGGATTTTTCGCCCCAGAGAATTATCTGACTCTAAGGTTGGAATTTTCCCCTGACGGGAGTTATGTGCTTTTCCTTGCAATTAGCCCCTAACTGATGGCCTCTGCCTTCTCTTTTTGGTGAAATGGGTCTCCCGAGTCAACAATTTGACCTCGTATCTTGCAGTTGATATTTTACCCTTTGTTATGAGGATGGGACTATGGAGGCGAGGCATGCTCTACAGTCAGGAAAGATTCTATCTAGCGAGAAAGAATCCTCGTATTTAGACTGCACCAATTCTTTCTTGATAATACGCCACCACGGCCCTTCCAAGACATCCTAGGGGGTGAATCGGTGATCCGTTGGAGCTCGGCCTCCGGGGAGCTATACTCCCGCTTTTGCCTCATGTATCCCAGCACGTCGCGCACAATTACTCACTTGCGTCCCCCCCATGCCCCCACATTTTCTTTGCCTCACCCTGTTTGGCATCGCTCCTTCCACGTTCTTCAGGGTATCCATCCTTCAGCTGTCTCTGTACTATCTTTGCCTCATCGGTACGCTCCTGGCGAAGGTCTGTTTTTGGTGATCGTTTGAAAAACCTATTATCCCTATAGAGCTTTCAACCCCACTGTCTCCGTTAGAAGAATAAGTTTTTTCTTGTGTAGTCGCCCTTTCCGCCTTCCGTGGAGAATGCGATGAACCTTCCGGCCAGGGTGTGACAAGCGAAAAGGCGTAAAATCTCTCGCCTGTTCGAGAAATCGACAAGAGTTCACAAGATGCCTGGGCTTTGCTGCTTACCACCTCTACGTAGAAACCACCCCCCCAACAACCCCCCCCAAAACCCACACCCCCCCCACTCAGAGAAGTAATGGGTGCGCCTCTGAAGCTTGTTCCGCAAGGTTTTGTTTTTTTTTCCTTTTTGGTTTTATTCTTTTTCTTGGCCGCCAGAAACGTTCCAGACGTATGGAGCACTTTTTCATCAGGCCGACGTTCCGTATCGCGGGCTGTTCCCCTGTTCAATTGTCTGCTCAAGTTCTGATTCCTGCCCCCCGAAAGATATATTCCACATTCTTCGATATGAGGTCCTCGCGGAAAAAGGAGGACCTAATCCTTTCGCCTTCCTGTGCTACCATAGACTCATTCAGGTGTCCCCTGTGTTGTATCATTTTGAATCAATAACAAGGTCTTTCATCAATTTTTTTTTTAAATCTTGTTCGGTCCACGATTTCCCTTCTCACGATGTTTCCGCTTTTGCAACGAATGTCCACCACAGCTCTGGTTCGAGCGTTTTTCGCCGCCCAAACCTTTGGACAGTCGCATTTTGAACTTCTTGTTGTCCCTCCAGGCGGTTCCCCAACTTGAACCCCCCCTAGCCTTGTGTCTCTGGTGGCGTTGTTAAGTTGATCGGTGCCGACTCTGACCCCCAGCGACCAAGTCGGTAGATCGCATTGTCATTCCGTCCGTCGTAGCTCGCATCTCCTGGCCCCGCCTCTCCTCTTAAATGATACTCACGTTTTCTTCTTTTCTTTTCGAGACCCTTCAAGGGCATTGATTATTTGTTAGGTTGGCGTCTATTGCAATTAGTTTGACCTTTCTCAAGAGCACAATCTCCTTTTTCCCCTCGTGTTTGGTCTATCTCTTTTTTTCTGAGATCCTTGACGGCCCCGCTATACTCACACACCCAATCTTTTCCCGTTTAAGCGTATACCTCGTTTTGCCACTCCCCTCGTCCGGGCCATATACTTTTCATCGTCGGCGTCCGCCTGTCCTCATTCTGATCGAATCGTCTTCGTGATGTGACCAATGACGACTCCGATTTTTTATTTCGCTGTCAGATTCTCGTTGGCACCGGACCCCAAGTAGATCAACCTAACCATCTCCAACCCCCTCCTCTACTCCCTAAATTTGCCTCTTCGCGGAAGTCCTGAGTTACTCCCGAACTACCCTTCTCCAGTGTAATTTTGTCGCTACGTCCCTCTCCTTGGTTTGACCTTTCCATGTGAAAATAGAGAATCGTTTTCTCCGGAGCAAAGTTCCATTTACCCAACGATGACCACCAGGATTTAAGAAGCACCCAGAATGGTCTTCTTCGTTGCCCCCCAAACCCGAAACCTGGAAGAGCCTGATGAGGTCCCCCCGAAGAATCTTTCGGCAGTGTTTCCATTTTTTAAGCGCATCGTTTCCTAGAGAGTAATACTAGATGCATATATCCCAGGTTAGCTCTAGGCATTCTTATATGGGTCACTTTCTCCCTATGTCCATCCAATGACGGATCCGGACTGATGTTTATGACAGACTGGCAGACCAGTTTTTCTTTGACTGTTAATCAACAAGAGGAGACCCATCCCTAAGGAATTGCCTTACACATGTGCCACTTTCTATGAGACACCACTTTTCCTCAGCGAGCACCTTCCTAGTTGACTCACTGGCTATTAGGCTCTCCCCCGAGATGGCTTATTTTAGCTTTTAAGATGTAATGGCACTCCCTGCTCTGCGCCAAGTGCGGCGGCCCCTCTGCCGTACCCCCCCCCGGATTCCATTCTGGACCCATTAACTGATGGGAGTCTCATCGAACGGGCGCAAACCTATTTGTTCCGCCACTGATCACTTGCCTTCCCACGTTCTCTGTCTTGTCCCACCCAGGTTGAGGAACACCACATTTGTCAGAAGGTATTAGAATGGGGACATGTATCATTCCTTCGCAGAGTGGAGACGATTCTTCAATGACACCTTCTTTTTCTGCCCCAGATGCAATGTGTGGAATGTACCGAATAGTAATAAAGGTCTCGTCAGGAAGGCATCTAAGGTGTTACGATGTCGGGTTGAAAGTCCCAAGCGTGTTAGAGAGTAATTCGGCCGAACACCGGAGACAGCACACCCACCCTTAGTTGCGTAGACGCTGATCCGCTGTGTGTTGCCCGGCGCGAAAAGTTGTACCTGATCGGATCCTCCCCTCCCGCTGCCGACGATCCCCAAGAGCGTTTTTTTTTTCGCCCTTTCTCTCATGGGAGCCCTGCATGATTCTCCTCCGCAATTCCAGCCGCCACCCCGACTCTCACCTTCCCGCGCTTACTCGGCCCTTCTGACTTGCGCCCTCGTTAACACACACGATAATTCCTCGTTCCCATCGGTCGGCTACACCCTCTTTCACAAGACAACATAACTCCCTCGTGGAGAACTGGAAACCAGGGCCTTAAGGCCATTGCGGCTCAGTCCCCTGGAGAACCCCTAGCTGTGGTAATTTTTTTTGTTCGAAGACACTTGGTCACCTAGTACACCAACTCTGCAAAAGCCATGTCCGCCCTTCTCGGCTCACCCATTGCAACAAATTTTATTTATTATTTCCCGATGTCCAAAACATATTTTTTTTCGGAACATTTTTCCTTTCTTTACAGACCTTTACTTTCCTGAATTCCAGTCCTCCCAGAAGACTCAAACTTCAACCGCCTTCTACTCCATACCAGGCTCATTCCCTTCTGTCTCAGATGTTGGAGCAAGTCCCTTGGCTCTCTTCCAGTCGTCGTCATCCCCCCTTGAGAGCGAGTAAATAATCCTCCATTCTGGTTTTTTCCCCCCCCTGCGTTGCTGCAGAACTTCGAGCGCGGAGGAGATGCCCAAGCAAACGTTTTTTTGAGATGTGCTTCCTTTTCCCCCCAAAAAAGTTCTACTTGTGAAGACCCCCCGAAAATCACGGTTATCCTTTATCACTCGAGCCATCGACGTGCCTTCCAAAACCAAGGGAACGATCCATAAACTATTAATTCCTTCTTGCTGTTTCGGCCTCAACCCACTTTTTAAACACCATCTTTTGTCTTGTGCTTTGCCCACGCCTCTCCAAACTGCAAAACCTTTTCCACACCACCCCCCCAAACCCAATTTAGGACCCGATGCCAAAAATCACAGGTCCCCCCCCCAAAGGTTGTCATCGCCAAGATCTCGGATACCCTCCGATTCCAACACTTCTTCCGCCAAGACTTGATAATTTTCACCCAGTTACTCGTTTTTAGACCCCAATGTCATGTCGCCCCATGTTTCCCGCAGCCCCACGGCCCATCCTTTGATTTCTGGTCACCGGCTCACAGTGATGACCTCCGCTACAAAACCCACCGCGTCTGAGTTCTTAGTTTTCCACGCGCATGGCACCAAAAATGCGTTCTTGAGGAAGGGGCTCTTTAGAGGCCTACCTTTTTCTGAATGTATCCTTCCCCCCCCCCATAGAACTGGAACGAAGAGATAGTTCAAGATTCGGCCCTATATTAAGTGAAATAGCGCTCGCCCCCATTTGTTCCCCCACCTCTCTCCATTCCCTAATAATCCTTTGTTTGTGTTTGATTGCGTCGTGTTGTTACCCCCCTGTGATTCCTGTATTTACTGGATTTTTCCGATTTTTTCTATTCTTTTTTTCGTCAGAAGTGGTAACGGCCTAACGGAGTGATTTAATCAATCCCAAAATCCAGAATTTTTTCTTGAGGAACCTCTCTGCTTTCTCTTTTTTTTTTGCCGATTCTGGGAGAAGTTTTTTGTTTCTGCTTACTCAGGTGACAAAATATGTTACGGGGCTTCATTCAAACCCCTGTTTTCTCATGGACTCTTAGAAAGTTAATGTTCCATTCGCCATGGAGGCCTAATCTGTGCGGTTACCCGCTGCGTTGTAGTTGCCGTCGTTTGCTTTATTTTTCAGCGTTACCCCGAAAGGTTTTGGCCCAAGTTTTTGCATTTTGCTGCGTGGAGATCGACCCAAGAATGTGCTGGTTTTTTCTTTTGACACTGGGGGGGAATCCCCGAACACCCGGCCATTTCTTGCCAGAGGTAAACGGACCTCCCTGGAAAACTTTTTGGAAGTCAACCGATGGCTCGCATTAGTGGCATTTTTTTTTTCATCGATTTTGGTCCCCAATCACGGCTGTGAGCCCTTCGACGTCAGACTATACAACACAAAAAGTTTATAGTCCCCGACCTACCCCAAGCAGAGGATCATCCCGAAAACCTCTAATTACTGCTATGCCCTATTCTTGTAGCTCTGAAACCCCACTTTTGGTCCGCACCGCGGTCTGCAGTGCCAACGCTTGCGCAACAGCTAGAACTTAGTCCGTCTTTAGCATGCCTGCTGCGGTTTATCGGACTTTCCATTCATTACCTCTTCTCCCCACGAAACGGGATTGTCTCCGACCAATATGTTTTTTCTCCGCCCATCGCTTAACATTGATTTGCTCCCTTTTGGCCGTCTTTGAGGTAATTAGCCATTCTTTGGTCTGGTTACTGTTTCGCCCCACAACACAATCACCCAAGATCGCGAGGTACTACGCCTGCCTCAGATTGGTCATGTTACCGACTCTTTCCGTTATGTTTGAGTCAAGCGGTGTAAGCCTACGGAGTGCGCGCAATGTCCCTTTTTTTTTTTTCCAATAGAGGCTCCCAATCCCGTGCTCGGCCCCCCCTTGCTCTCTTGGCTTTTTTGCGGTTGCTCTCTATTTCGGGCGGAGCTCCTCTTCTTCTTGAAGGGAGCGACATCCTCCCCCCCCCGGTCGAGCGTCGACTAGCCGCAGCGTCGGCATCCCGATAATTGCACAGTTCATAACTAACACCGGATTCACCGTCTACGACTTTCCGGTTTTTCCTATGCGTTCCGCCCCTTTGCTTTTAGGAAAGAAGTTCAGCGAAAGGTCCACATGGCATCACCTTCCTTACACGTCAAGTGGAACCATTCCTCCGAACCTTATGACCCTCACATTGCCCCCCCCTTTACCTGCCTCAAATGAAGTGTCCCATCGCTCCAACGATTTTATTCGTTTATCCTCATTGATCCGGCTTGTTTGCCCTCGAATTTGAGCTGTTTTGACCCCTCCGGCTCTTTGCATGAGTGTTTTCCGTGCCCCAAAGATGTTTCTCCTCTAGATGTTCTACCAACATGGGGTTCATGTCCCTCAACCTCTGGGTCCCCGCATGGCCCCTATACGCGGAGAAGCGCTGCCCCGGCCAAGCGGAAAAGTCCCCCGAATAGCGTCGCGCAGTAATACCTTCGCCACGCGGTTCCCCCCGTGATGACCCCCCCGAGTGCGAAGCTGAACACCTTTGCATGCTTCCCCCCCAATTTGCGTCACCGCCCGGACAACTCTTGTACAATTCTTCCCGGACCCAATCGCCAGCAGTCGCAAGCTGCCTTAGTAATCACTTTTCTAGAGTCTTGCCGATGACTTAGTGACTGCGTCCGAATTGAAGCGCTGAAAAAAGAATATATGTCTACTACATGAGATATATGAACTGACCGTCCGTGAAAACTTGCGGCCAAGGCCGATAGGTATCCTCATTCGAGGATCGATCTCCCGAACGTTGTTACGTGTTGCTAGTCCCTCACCGCAAGGTGCCTTGTCGGCACTACTTGAGTCCCCCCATTTGACCGTACCTTTTTCCCAAGAGCAGGGATATATCGTATGTGGCCCCCCAGATGTAGTCCCCACCCCTATTCTCCTCCGTACCACCTTCTTTTGAAGTTTCTAATTTTTCCGGACTCCGTTGCGTGAACACATTTTTAACCACGGCGTGTGCGCGGGTGCATTGTATTTGTCCCCGACGTTGAGGTCCCCCGAAGGATCGCCCCATTAAGCCGCGCTCCTTCCTGCATATTCCCGGTCAGTACGATCGCCGCCTGGGATCGCTCCCGCGATATTCCTGCTCGTCACGGTACCTTTAGGAGTGTCTTCTCAGGAAATCCAAGGGCCCTTATTTGTTTTGCTCTTTTGGAGGCGAGTCCCCTCAGGTCCCAAAGG
>Ga0179593_1462469_pt1 | contig 13614 bp, 22 predicted proteins | sample CZODoug2_1_08_16_FD_185931 | JGI IMG/M metagenome (GOLD analysis project Ga0179593, IMG submission 185931) | Vadose zone soil fungal communities from Angelo Coast Range Reserve, California, USA - CZODoug2_1_08_16fungal (PacBio error correction) | ecosystem: Environmental > Terrestrial > Soil >... | reverse complement strand
CCCAGCCGTCGCTTCTCACACCCTCGGGTGGGTTTTGGTGGTTTTTTCCCCCAACCCCTTTCCCCCTGCGTCTTTTTGCTTTTTCTCGTTTGCTACCACTCCCTTTGCCGTGTTCGTCTCTTATAAGTCTTTCAATGCTAACCCCTCGGTTCTCCTATTTTGTTGTCACCTTTGCAATCCCCCCGTGGCCCCCTTGGACCGCACCGTTTGGCGCAACAGGGCCGCTTCCTCCCGTTGAACAAAGCTTTTTCCCCTCGTTTCGCTGCTCCGTCCCCACCCCCCCCCCGTTTTTTTTTCCCTTTTTCGTTAGGCAACCCCCGCCACTCAACTGGGTGTGTGCCCACGGTTCTCAGTTTCCTTCCAATTTTTTCCTTCTCCCCCGCGCTGTTCGTAGCCTTCTTTTATCTTCCCCCCCTCGACAGTGCCCCTTCCTATTTTTTTTTCCTGAGTCGATTTTGTGACTCCCTCCCTCATAATGGTCCTTGTTTTTTCGTGCACCTGCGCTTGGTAGTACCCCCAAGTGTGTCCCCCCCCCCTCGTGGAGCCATCTTTTCCCACACTTCCCTTTCGCCGGGCCCCTGTCTTGATTTTTGTACCTTTTTTGGGTTTCCAGGGTACCCCAAACTTTTCTTTGACCTTAATTTCCCAACGGAGGTGTGTGAAAATGCTTCTATGATGACCTCTCTCCTCAACTTTTCTGTTTTGAGTCCCGGGGAGTAATCCCATTGTTTTTAGATTTGTTAGGTATCTTTTTTTTTTGTTCGAGTCTCTTTTTGGGCCCCGCCGTTTTTCCGGTTTTTCTGGTTTCTGCGTCTACCGGAAACCATGCCTTAGGCTTACTACGACTGGGGTTCGTACCCCTTTTTTCGTGTTTCCCCCCCCCAATATCCCGGCCGGCTACATGATTACACCCTTCCCCCCCACGTTCTCAACAAATCTCTTTTTTTGTCTTCCGTCTCGTTTTCGGTAATACGCACACCAATGAAGATTTTTTTTTTTTTCGTCACCCCGCAACTGTCGGTCCCTTCCCCCCTGTCGGCTTCTTTTTCCGTTTTGGAGCGGTTTACCAGTACACCCACCCCCCCTTCGTGCCGACTTATTTTTTGTGGCTTCTCATCCACGTATATTGAAACCAGTCGTTCCTCCCCGCACCCCCAAGGTCCCTACGCCGTTTACTGGTAAACGGGGTTTTTTTTTGTCAACTATGTTTTTTAAAACTGTTAGTAAGTTTTTGTCTGTTAGTGCGTCCGGTTTCCCTCTTTCCCATTTATCCACTGGTACTTATTTTTTGTCCCGCCTTTTACCGATTGACTATGGGATTACCAATCTCCCCTTTACAGATCTGCGTATCTCCCCGTTTCATGGACCACTTCAGGTCCAAGTTCTTCCCAGTCTAGGTGTTAATCTTTCTGAACCTTTGGCCCCCCTCGTTTTTGTAACGACACCATCCCAACATTGTCTTTATTCCGCCGTGTTGTGCGGCTCCCGCTTTCCCCGCCCCCACTTATGAAGTTCTCATCGAACAAACCAGCCCCTCCCTTTCCCATAACCTTTTTGTGTGCGGGTTTTGTTTTTGTCCTTCACCCCCCCGGTCTCCCTTTCCATGGTGCTCCTCCCTTTTGGTTTTTCCTGCCTATTTTTTTTTTTTTTTTGCTATAACTGTCTTTCAGCAGCTTACCAGCCGCCCCCCATGACGCCCTTTTTTTTTTTTTTTTTTTCCCTTTTCTCTCTGTTTTCGTACTCTTCCATCATCAACAAGCGGATTGGATCTTTTCTTCCCTGATTTTTCTTCCATAACCCCGAGTCATTCCTTATTGACAACCCTCTCCCAATCAATTTCCCCAACTTTTTTGCGTTCAATTTGTGTAAACCTTCCCCATTTGGACTTTTTTAACTCTTCTTTACCCTATTGTACTCTTCTTTTCCTCCGTTACATTTTTTTCTGTTTTTTTCGGCTCCCTTGTGATCTGTATACCACCCCCCCCTGTTTTTTTTGAAGCCGTTTCTTGTTTTTTTCGTTTCGATCCCCCTCCTTTTCATACTTCCCTATTTCATCTTCCACGTCCTTATACTTAGTCATTACCCTTTTATAATGGCCCCCCCTTGTCTACTTTTCTTTAAGTTTAATTCCATTTTCTATAACCACCCCCCCCCCTGTCCCCCCAAATTCCCATTCCGGGCAGCCACAACATTAATTTTGTTTACACCCTCTCCTTGCCCCATGGCCCCCCCATCCCCTGTATTTCCTGTGGGTCAGCTTTCCTCTCAATTTTTACTGCCCCACGTTTTCCTTGTGCTTCTGTTTATTAAGTTTATATTTTTCCAAAAATGTCCTCTTTTAGTTTTTCTTCCTAGACACTTAGGTTGTCTCCATTATACCCTTACTGTGTCTGTTGGTTTCCCGAGTTCTGGCCCCCCTTTTTTTTTTCTATTTTCATCACCCCGAGCTTTCTTGTGTGAAAATCTCACTTCTCTCCCAGTAATCCCCTGCCCCCCTTTCTTGCCCCATATGCTTTCCTATCCCCCGTTCCCTGTTGACACCGTGCACCACCTCTTTTTGTCCCGTCGTCCACCTCAATTCATTTTTTTTTCAAGAATTACCGACTTTCGTTTTTCCCTGGCTTTTGGGTTGTGTTCCGTAGAACTACTGGTCATGATGTAGACACATTCCCTTCGTGAGGTGTAGTCGACCGGTTGTTTGACCTGAACACCCATTTTTTTGTACAGTACTTTTCGCCCTTGGTCCTATATTTTTACGCTTCATTCTCCACAGTATCACGTTGTTTTTCAACTCCTCTCACACACTCCCTTCTTGCAAGTCCCCCTTTTTTTTTTCTAAGCACCCCCCACCTGGTTTAATGCTCCCCCCCCCAAATTAATCCTTCCCCCCGGGAGCTCCTTTATCCAGAGTTTAATGATTGGACTCCCAGCCAAATTCCCCGTTCACCTCACTATGAAAAGTTCCTACATTCTTCTCACCTCCTCCTACCACATTCCACGCCCCCCCTTGGAAACCCTCAATACCCTTATAATTCATTTTCATATATAAATTCATGTTTTTCCCTTTTGTTTCACCTTCTCCCTCCCCCTTTTGCTATTTTTGAGGTAATCCCGTTTGTACCTCAGGTGAAAGCCCCACTGGGCCACACCTTTCTTCTTTTGCTTGTTTTAACCTTTCTTTATTGATTTTCAAAAAAACTTATACTTTTCAAGTTGATATTTCAGTGTTTTTGAACACCATTTGGGTCGTATCCCCTTCTTTCATTTTTGTTTATTGTTCTTTTTTTTTTTAACAACTACCACGCGTGCGCCCCCCCCGTAGTCATCTTTCCTTCAATTTTGTTTTTTTTTTTTTTTTTACTGTATCTTGAGTCCCATCCCATCAGTGGGCTGAGTATTGGGCGCTGCGACAACCTGTTTTTACCCCCCACTTCCACCCTTTCGGTTGTTTCATGTGTCGTTCCCCCCTCTTGCTTTTCCCCTCTCCTTCGTTCCTTGCCGTGTGCGTGGTACCCTGGTCACGTTCTTTTTTCTTCTACCAGATTACATGTTCCACTTCGTTAATTTTTTTGGCCTCCCTATCCGTCCCCCCCAGCCTTTCAGTCTTGGCGCAACAAAATAATCCCCCCCAAGGCCCCTTTGTTTGTCCCCCCCCCCCCATTTCCCCGCCCCCCCCCTATCTGTGACCCTTTCTTTTCAGTTTTTCCTTCCCCATGTGGTTGCTTTCACAGCCCCTTGTGTCCCTACCTTCTGTAAGTACTTCCCGTTCGGATGTTTAATCTTTTTCCTTATGCTCTTCATTTGAGTGCCTCCCCCATTTTGTCTCCCTCATTGCCCCCATTTATTCATTGCTTTTTTTTTAGTCTTTTTTTTTTTTTTCTCCGCCACGGCACGAAACGTGTTCCTCCCCCCGCGGGTTGACGTCTCCTTAACCTCCCTTTTGCGGTTCGCCTCAGAATTAGGAGTTGATTCCCTTTTTTTCCGTTATATTTTTCCCCCCTGTTTGTTCCCTCCCAACCAGTTTCCGTATGTTTTTCTTTTTTCCCTCATGTTTGCACCCTTCGTCCCCGGTTCCCAGGTATGATAAACCCAAAGTTCCGTTGAGAGTCCAGTCGTCCTTTTCAAACTCTCTTCTTTTTTCTTTTTTTTCTTTTTTTTCCGCCGTTGACCTTCACACAGTCCCCCCTGACCGGCCCCGCACACTTGGGTCCCAACTTTCCGATAGGCAACGCTTTACAGTACCCCCTTATGACTTTTTTTTCCTCCAAATTGTTTCCGTATTTTTACTCCGAGCGCCTCTCTTCTTTCCACTCTGGTGTGCACTCCATGCTAATTATTTGTGGGTTAACCCCAACTTTTCCCGTGTGAAGTTTTTGGAATCCCGTTGGACATCCCCCGCCCCGGGGTATTTTCCCTATGTTTTTCTTCCTTTTTCTTTGTCGATCGTCCTGGATTTATTTCCCCCCCCCGTGATGCCAGGGGCTTGCTCCCCTTCCCTTTCCGGCCCCATTTACTTTTTGTGCGCTTTCTCCATAAGGCCAACTGTAGGAGGGCCTGTATATTGGCCCCGGCCTTTTCCCCTGCAAAGTTCATTGATTGCTACAAGACTTCTTTTCACTTCTTCTGCGGTGGCCTGCGGTCAACCCGTTTTCCGGAAGTCCCCCCCCGTTCTGTTTTTGGTTTCCACTCCCCCTGCCTCCTGTCCGCAAATGTGTTTTTTCTTTTTTGTTGATCATGGCGACCCCGAGTTGACCAGCTGGTTCGGTGTTTTTCGAGATTCGGGCCTTTGGCTGCACCCCAAGTCCTTTCCATTGTTGGCCTGTTTTTTATTCTTTTCCCACGCGCTTTTTCATAGTGCTGTCCCTTTCCCCGTCTAACTCTAGCCTTCACAACCTTTCCTCCGTTTGTAGGCGGGTACCCGGAGGGCTAACAACACTCCGTTTTTCCAAGGTGTGGTGTTTTTTTTTATACTTCCTTGGAGTCGCCAAATCCTTCTTTCTGTTTTTCAGGTTCGATTCTCTATCTATTCATCTTTTACACCCTCCCGTTGTGGTTTTTTTAGAGTTTTTCTTCTCTCACACCCCCCTACAATTCTTTTTTTGTTGGACTCCCCCCACCCCTTTTGTAACCGCTGGCCCCACCTTTTCCCCTTGACTAAACTCCTTTTTCCGGGCGCTACATTGATTTCTCGTCATGTTGTACCCTCCCCCCCCTGGCCTATATTGCGTGGTTGAAACCCTGGCTTGCTCACCCCTTGGCCCCCCCACCGGTCCCTCCCCTGTGTTTCTTTTTTTGGCACAGGCCGAACATTACCCCCATTGTGGTTTTCCGTCTTTTCTTAATCCACAGCCCCAAAATCCGTTGTGGTCCACACGTCCTTTCCTTTTTGACCCCCCCCCCCAGCACTTCCAACGTTTTGTTTCCTTTTTTGCAACGTGTTTTTTCCCTTTTTCTTTCAGTTTCCTCCCATTGGGGTTTCCCGCTATTTTTTTTTTTGGATCCCCTTCTTGAAATCAGGCATTTCTCGACGCGCTTTGGGTCCTTCCTATCCCCACACCCACCCGTTTCCCCTCTCCCACTCCTCTTTGTCCTCCTCCTCCTCCACTTCCTTTTCCTCCTGCCTTTCTCCATCTTCCACCCTCCCATACCCTCCCTTCCTCATGCTCCCTCCCCAGTGTGCCCCCCCCCCCCCGCCTACCATCCTTCCCCACCTCCGTCATTCCCCCCCCCTACCATCCCCCCCTCCCTTCCCACCCCCCCCGTCCTCGTCTCCTCACCTCCTTTTTTTTCACCCCCCCCCTATACCTCCTGCCACCTCCCTCCTCCCCTGCCCCTAATCCACTCACTCCCCCTCCCCTCGTCGTCCCTCCCCTCTCCCCCCCCCCCATATCCCTCTTTCCCCCCTATACCCTTCTCCCTCCCCCCCCTACAACCCCCGCATACCCAACCCCTATGTTCTTTCCCCTTCCCCCTCATCGTCGCCCGTCTCACCTCCTCTCGTAACCGACATTCCCACTACCTTTCGTTCTGCTCTCCTCTCCCTCTTGTCCCTATCCTCACTAGCTCCCTCTTCTCTCCCTCTCTGTAACCCGCCCCTCCATAACTCATCCCCCCTTTTCCCCCCCCCCCCTATCTCTTTCCCCTTCGTTGCCTCGCTCTCCTGCCTCTCCTTCCCCTCCCGCTCCCCTCTTCATCCTACTTCCCCTCTTCTGTTTCCCCTTCTTCCTCATTAGTTGCTCCCCTCTCCCAACTAAGCCCTCATTCCCCTCTTCTCTCCCTTCCCCCTCCCCCCCTTACTTTCCCCCTTCACCCCCCCGTTCCCCCCCCTCCCTCTCCTCTCTCCCTCCTCCCCTTCCCACCCCCCCTCCGCCCCCCTTCTCCCCTCCCCCCCATCCCTCTACAGGCTCCCCCCGCCTCTCCACTTCACCCCCCCTCCCCCTCCACCCTTCTCCTCCCCCCCCATCTACTGCCCTTCGCTTTCTTTTACAACCCCCTCCCCTCCACTCTTGCCTCACCCCATCCTCCTTTTTTTTGAAGGTCGCAGCGCTGTGCAACTTTCTAAGGGCCTGCGCCGGTTTGCGGCTTTCCCGCCCCGTTTTTACTCCTTTCCCCGTTTTTGACTTGAAAAGGTGTCTCTTGGTTGCACTTTTGTTCGGTGCTCCGGCGGGTCGCCAGTTTTGGTTTTTCCCCACCCTCTTGCGCTTTCTTGCTTTTCCCAACGGGAAATGAAAGCCCGTTTTCTCCAGAGTTACGCCCGGGGCAAGTACCGGTTTTATAATTTTTTTTCTGTTGGGATTCGCCCGAGCCATTTTTCGGACCTTCCTTGGAAGTTAGTTCCCGGCTTCCGTTAACCCGGAGGATCTTATTGGTCTTTTCGACTGGATCGTCCCCCCCCATTCTTTATCCAATCGCTTACGCTCCGTTCTATATCTATTTCGAAAACGTTCCGCACCCACCACAATCCTGTTTTCGGTCTTTCCTCATCTTCCACCCCCCCCTTTAATTCATACCGCTCCTTTTTTTAAAGGGTAGTCGTTTGCAACTGGTCTGGAGTTACCACCCCCCTGATGATCCCGTGGCGGAGTTCGGTCCCAACTCCACCCCCCCCCCCCCCAAATTTCGTAATTTTTTGTTTTTGCCGGGGAATCAAGCTCATATGAAATACGTCATTCCTTCCGCCTGTCCCAGGCTTCTACTGTCGTGTAGTTTCCAACCACTGTGTTGGTGGACGCAAACTTTCTCCCCCGGTGGCCCTGTTTTCCCTTTCATTTTTTTTTTATTGCAGGATCTTTTTGCCGTTTTTTTTTTCACAACCCTCCCCGTGTACATTATTGTTTGGCAGTCCTTCGGGTTGCGACTTATTTGAGTCAAAAACTTATGCCCCTTTTGGTCCGTCTTTTTTTCATTCGGCGGTTTATACGTCCTTGTTTTGGTTTTCCACCGTTTTTTCACAGGGGTGGTTTAAATCCTCGCCCTGCCCCGTTTCGCAAGCCACCTTAACATTGCTCCGGTGCTTGCCTTTTTTGTGTGTGTTATCTCTTGACCCCCTCACTATTTTTTAGTCTTTCCCCTCCGTCCCAACCCTCCCCCGTCACACGCTTTTTTTTCCTCCCCCTCTTTGACTTACGTGTCTTTTTTTTGGGTCTTGTATTTTTTTTGACCCCCCGCGAATGACCCTTTGTACTATCCTCTTGGGTCACTTCCTCTCACTTTTTGCTTTTCCCTTTGTTCTTTTCAGTTTCCTTTATTCGTGCTTTCCTGCTTTTTACTTTCGAAATTTCTAATTTACGCTCTATATTTTTCAAGGGCTATTTATCACCTTAAAATCGGCGTAGTCTCTTTTTTTCTTCCACCGCCACCAGTCTTCCTTCTTTGACGAGGATTTCCCCTACCATTTTTCCAATTTGTGTCCTTCCCCCCTTTTTTTTTTTTGGTTTCGTTTCCCCATTAGTGAATAGTGTTACTATATTGCAAAACATCTTGATGTCTCTTTTCTTTCTCAGTGTATAGGATCTTGTTCTGAAGGGACGTTTGGTTAAAGCTTCGTTTCACCTGTCTTTGTTTTTAGGTCACCCTTCTTGTGGGTCCGATTTCCCCTGAACTTATTCTTTCAAGCTGAATTGTCGTATGGCCACGGGTCAAATACTTTTTATTGATCCCTCCACGTGTTTCCTGCCCTTCAAAGCCCTTACAGTTTCCAGGACAATTTCTTCGATCACCACCCCCACATCAAACCCCACCTCCCGTTCTTTCCCAGTATGTTTTTTGCCACACGCATGGACATTCAAAACATCTTACTATGCTGCGTCCGGTCTCTGGTGGCCCCGCCATTTGCATCATTTTGTTGCAAGTGATTCCTTTATAATTATGATGTTTTCCCAAGCGACGTTGTATAGGGTTTCCCTCTACCACTTTGTATCTTCTTTTCCTTCCCGTTGTTTTTGTTTTGTCGCGCGCACTTTGGTCTTCGGTCCCTTTCCACTTTTTGAACAATACGAATTCCATTCATCCCCCCCCCCCCTTGTACCCACACCTGTTTTTTATTTTTTCGCTTCCCAAAGCGGACCCCACCTTGCATATTGTCTGCATGTTTTCCCCCTTTTAATTGTTTTTTCAAATTTTTACTCACTTTTATTTTAATTGTGTTGTTTATTAGATCCCGTGGACTCCCCCTTCACTTTTTTCACCCAATTAGGTTGAGGCGGTCTTGATTGCCTTTTTCCCTAGAATAACCGGTTTCTTTTCCCCTCACGGAGGGTCCTCCAGGGTTCCGTCCCCTCCTTATGCTGTTGACCTTCTTTAAACCTTCCCTTTTTCATCAAATCTCACAATCTTTGATTCCCCAAGGGAAATTTTTTCACTCAAGTTCTCAACCACCCGGTTCCAATTCCCGACCACACCCAATCCCCTAAAAGCGAAGACGTTTTAGGGCAACGTAACCTCCCTCTTGTATTCCAAATCGCCAGAGCCCCACCTCCCGGTGCAAGAAACTAGACAACTTTCCAAAACAAGTTTTCGAACCCCTTTTTGTGTTGAAATCCTTTTGATTTCTCCTAAGGTTTGCTTCCTTCAAGTTGAATTCAGCCATTGTTTTTTGGCCGTGTCGAAAGAGTCCTTAATCCGCTTCTGTAAGTGCTTTTAGATTTGCAACCGAGTTTCTCCCTGCTTCAAACCCTTCGTAAAGACAACCCTTTGAAACTTTTGCTGTGTCGGGTTTAATTTTTTTTTTTTTGTCAGGACCATGATCCTGCTCTTACCCCAATCACTCTAACTTTCCACAAGTATTATTTTGAAGATTGTTGGCTCTTCTGACAACCCCTAGAGCTTTTTCTCCCCCTGTTCCTTTTCTCGGTTCGAAACAAGTCCCCATACGCCTGCGGCCCATACGGAGGTTCCTCTTTTCAGTTCTGCACCTTTTGCTGGGGTTGCTTCTTGCTTTTGAAGGTTGGACTCGGAGTCAGTGTTTGTTTTTTTTTCCTTTCGTATCTTTGAGTCACCACTTGATACTTTTATCTGTCCTTTGTCTTCGCAACTCGGGCTTTTTTATGCGCTTTCGCCCCATTGCGGCTGGTCTCCAAAGTGCCCGTTATCCTCCCAGACTTTTTATACTTTCCCACTTTGTCAGTTTGTCCCCCCCTCCCCAGTTTTTCGCCGACCCCGCTAGGGCTCTGTGGAGTCCACAAATAATAACCCTGGTGTTTTCATAATTTTTGTGTGGTGGGATTTGTGGGCCCCATACGTCCCCACCCTTGATCGTGGTCTTGGACTTTTTCCCGTCCATTTTTTTTTTTAGAACGGTGGGACCCGCGGTTCCCAAAGACCGGCGTAAGTAAGTCCCTTTCTCCCCCTTGTCTTAGTTGATGGGTTTCCGCTCTTTTTTAATTTCACCTATGATTTGTATCGCCCCAACCCTTTTAAGCAAGAATTCTTTAAGTTATTTTGGGGTTATTGGTGGGTTTTTGTGGGGTTTCTTTTTTTGAAGAATAGGCACGCATGCCATTGAAGTCCCTCGTTTTGACCCCATTGTTGAGTTTTTTGCGTTGGAACATAGGTTTCTTCTTTCCTAGTTGTTTTTTTGTCTTCCTTTACTGTTTCAGAATTCTTTTCCTCCCCCCAAGCGATTTTTGTCTTTTGGGGCTTTGGTCCATTTTCCCTCCCTCTGTTAGACCGGGTGCGTTCTTTTTTGTTCCCGATACACACAACGCAGGGGACTGAATTCCAGGTAGGAGTCCGCTCCATAACCGGGTTATGGTTACGGGACGCCTTTCTACCCCAGGTTGTCCCGGAATACCCCCGTCTTTGGCGGGGATTTTCAACCTTGTCTTTTCCAGATCACCAGCCCCGCTCACACCCCCCTGCTTCAAGGTTACCCCTTGCGCCTTCTTTACTGTGAGATCGAAGCTTGTTGTATCTGACGTTAGGGCGGCACCCTATTTTTTTGCCGGCTCACGGCCCTTGCCTATCCCTCCCCTCCCTTTTGTTTTCTTTGGGACACCTGGAGTTTCCGGGCTGTTTCACGCATCCCTATCTTGGGCCACTGACTTTTATTTTTTTTCTTTTAGAGCTTACGTACCCTTTGTTGTTTTTTCCACGACTTTCTACTTGCGGCTCTTGGCCATGGTGTTGATTATCATTTCCCTCGGGCCCAACCGTATAGTTTACTTTTTCTGCTTCGTGCTGGTTTTTTAGGTCTTTTTCACCAGACTGTGGATATACCTGCCTTTTTGCGCCCTGCTTGGTCCTAAAACTTGTTCACCCTTCCATTGAAAAAAGTAGTCTTTTTCGACTTTTGGTTTGCAACTTATATTTCTCCTTTTAAGACCTGTAGTCCCCCCCCCGTTTTTTTGTGCGGTACTGGTGGTTTGTTTGCATTCGTCGAATTTTCCCCCCTCTGGTGTTCCGTGGTGTTTCTATGTTCTGTACTTTGTATTCCCCCCAGTTTATGTTCCAATGGGGGCTGTGGATTTCTTCCCACGCCGTTCCTCTGAAGGATTTTTAGCCCATGGGCGATCCCCATCAGTAAGTTCATACTCTGGAAACAACTGAGTGATCACTTGGTCGGCCTGGCCAGTAGGGTCCCACCCCCCATCGGACCCCCTTTTTGTTAAAGGGTTTTTGGTTTTACTCTTTTGCCCCGCACCCCGTTCCTTGGGTGTGTTTTTTTTTTCGGCTTTTTATCTAGATTTCTTTCCTCCTCCCGTTTTCTTTTTGCGCGAGAAGACCCCGATGTCTCCCCCCTTCACCGGCTGGTTGCGGGGCTTTTCCCCCCCCCTTTCCCTCGACATTTTGGAAATTTGCTTTTGACTCCACTCCCTTTGGGTTTCTTTTTTTACCTTTAGTAGTTGGGGCCCCTTTCACTCGGCCGTAGCGGGAGAAAATCCCCAGGTTTTCCCAGTTGTTGGGGGGGGTGAACCTTACTGTGTGAAACAGTGCCCTTTTGTTCTTTTCCCCTTACAACAAAGTTTGCGTCCCTCGTTTTTTGCGAATCCCGTACCACCCCAAAACTTGGCGGGACTTTTGGCTTCACAACCAACCCGCCACGTTTTTGAACGGTTCTTCCTCGTCACCGGTAATTCGGGCCCCTCATTTTTGTGCCCAGCGTTTTTTTTAGTATGTCCTCTTTGACCTCTGCCAGCTTTTTTATCCCCTTCAGTTATCCTTTTTTTAGCCGAGTTTCGTTCACCCTCTCCAGGCCCCATTGAGCAGAGCTCTTGTCCAGCACCAAGTTGTACCCATTATGAGTGCGCAGCCTCACCCTTTGTGTCCTGGCCCCGTTCGGGTTTTTTCCAGGACGGTACGGGTTTTTCCCACAGGGCTTTTAGGGTTTTTCTTGACTTTTCCCCCCCCCGTGTGAGGAACAGCTGCGAATCCTCGCTTCCCGTCAAGATCGTGCCCAAGTTTTCCCCTTTGTTTTTTCCGTGGGCTTTCTTTTCTCAAGACCCCTTTCCTTCTTTTCACCGCCTTTTCCCAAGGCTTTTATGTTGTGCGAACTTCCCACTGCTGTGAGTCCTTTTCGAACTGCTTCTTGCGTTTTTTTCCCCCCCCCAGAGATTACATTCTCGTTCTTGGATTTTTTTCTCCCCCCGTCCCCCTTCTCCCAAATCTTTTTGTTCTGACTCCTCGCAAAGTACACGGACCCCCCCATACTTCTTTGCCGTTCCCGCAACTTTTCGAGAACTTCCCGTTTGGCTCGTGCCCACGAGTGGCCTTAAACTCCCCACCACCTTTCCGTCGATACAGGGTGGGGATTTTTCCTGCTAATTCATATGTCTGCCCCACTGCTTCGGCTCCTCCCCCCCAGTTCAATTACTTCGGTTATGGTACACCCCCTGGTTTTTTTTTAGACACTAAATGGTTTTGGGAAACTGTTTAAGTCACTTAGTTCATTTCACGTTTCTTTCCTTTGGTCACCCCCCTCCCGTTGTAATTATGTTCTCCAGTTCCTCGTTGTTCAGTCGCCCTCCTATTTTGTCAGTTCAACCTCACGACATTTAGGCCCCGTATCATTTTCGTTATACGGGGCTTGGACCAAGTTTCCCCCACACATTTTTTTGGGGGGGTACCACGGTAGGTGGGGTTACCGGGTGTTGGGTGTTGTGGTCACATCTCACTGAGCTGTTTGATGAAATCCCACCTCAACAGATCCGTTCAATTGAGCTCCCGTGTTTGCCTTTAGCCCTTTTCCGACCCCCTTACTTAATTTCTCCCTTTCCGTCCACACCCCCCCCCCCCTTCCCCCCCCCCCCAGTTTCAGTTCCCTTGACTTTCGTTGTTTCTGTTTTCTTGCACGAGTTATGTACCTGTTTTTTCTTCTTTCTTTTCTTTTTGTTTCCACTGCATCCCTTAGTGTATCCGTTTTCCTTTTTCCTTCCCGCTAGCTGGTTTACCGGCCAAAGAGAAAGTTTTTCTATTGATCGGGAGCCCCTTGTTTGCCGTCTCTTTTTTTTCTTCCACTATCAAACACCTTCGTCTTATCTCTTCGCCCCTTTTGCAAGAAAACAGTCATTTGCCTTAAAAAACTTAATGTACCCTCTGCCCCTTTTTAACTCACCCCCTCCCTTCACCATATTTTAGTAAATTGCTACTTTTTTTTTCCACCAGGTAGTATATTTATTTTTTTTTTTTTTTTAACTCGGGTGTCCTAGAGGTAAACTATGATCATCTGTCTTGTCGATGTCTGACTTTAAGGATTCTTTTTTTTGTCCTGTTTAACTTTTTTGTTCGCGTTAGTCCACAACGGTTTTGAAGACTGGCTGTTTGTGTCCGCTGACTTCACTTTCATGTTTAATAATGGTGGCCCCCTTATATTGAGATGGTCCCACTGTCCCCCCCTTCACATACTTATCCTCCCCCTTTTTTCCCAATGTCCAAAAGTCTAAGCATCCTTATAAGGTAATTCCCCCCATTTTCTCTCCACAACAAAACATTAAATAACTACCGTGAGTTACCCCTCTTGCCCCTTAATGGGTACATGGCCAACAATCAATGCTTCCTCCCTTTTTGTTTTCCCCGTGCATTGTATTAAGGAGCCCCAATTCTTGTGCCCACGGACTGGGCCCGGGATTTTAATTTCTCGTTCTCTTTCCAGTTTCGTTCGATTGGCCCCTTAGAGGT
>Ga0179593_1731026_pt1 | contig 13615 bp, 9 predicted proteins | sample CZODoug2_1_08_16_FD_185931 | JGI IMG/M metagenome (GOLD analysis project Ga0179593, IMG submission 185931) | Vadose zone soil fungal communities from Angelo Coast Range Reserve, California, USA - CZODoug2_1_08_16fungal (PacBio error correction) | ecosystem: Environmental > Terrestrial > Soil >... | reverse complement strand
CGTTGGCTCCTCCTCCCTCGACCGCTGCTGATGAATTTCCTGACTCTCTTCTAAAACTTGCACTCAAATCTTTTCAAATCTTGTCCACTCGCCATTAGGGTAGAGAGACTTAAAGGCAGCTTGGAGCTTCCTGTAAAAATGAAGGGGAGGACCCGGTTTGAGCTCCTGGAAATAACCCATGCCTTAATTAACTGGCATTTCCTCTTTCCCCAGCCTTAATCTTTTCTTCTCAACCCCCCCACGATTTCTCTTTTTTTCCCCCCCCCCTTCCTCAGACGCAGTCTGCCCCTTGAGTGTCATCCCTTTTTTTTTCCAAGCGAATTCCCCTCCAAGGTCGTAGACGACCTGCTTTCGATTCCTCTCTTCCTCTCTCCCCTTGGCCCTTCCTTTTTCCGCCGCTTTTCTCTCCTTTTTTTCCCCCCAAGCGTACGGCCACGATTCTTTCGGCGCAGTCAGAACATGCCTTTTCGATATGAACTTTTAGCGGATGCCTCCTCCTCTTTTCACGCGGCGCCCTATACCCCAAACATTCTGGAGTTCGCATTCTTCGTTCATTGAATTTTTTTTCCCTTCCACCAAGAAAACAGTTCACTATCGGGATCTTGTTTTCGACTATTTTGGATTTGGTATTGCGCTAGGCGAGCTCGCTTTTAGTCCCTTATTCCTCTTGGCGGACAGCCTCTCGGATTCGACCGGACCTGAAAGCTGTCGTTCCCTTCTCCGTGGAACACCTTTTAGCGAGGTCTTCTACGTTGGGCTGGGCCCGTCAAGCTCCGCGCCCAGCGCCCACTCCTCCCTTCTGGTTTCTTTTTTTCATTCTCAAGGGTCGTTCTCCCCTGCTGCTTTTCCACCCTCCGAGGGGCCCCCCTTCCCTTCCTTTCCAACTTTTGCGTGAATCTCCACTCTCCGCCGCTATGTTTACGCCTCGGTGCGGACGTTTCCCCCTCAACCGGGCCTTGTCTGACTTGGATACTGAACTGGTCGCCCTGTCCTCCCTATCCTGCGTCGGGGACTCGACCTCCCCCTCCTTCAACTGACCCACGTGCGGTTTGCACTGGAATGGGCCGACCTTTTTTCGCTCCGCCTCAACTCTCTCAGCCCACTAGGCCTTTCCCCTTTTATTCTCATTTTTCACCCCTCTTCTGGCGCCGTCAAGCGGCGTTTTGATTAGACACTCTTATTTTACTTTCTCTTTCGTCGCACATGAACTACCCATTTCTTCTCTTTTTCCGGCCGGGGGCGTTCCTCTACTCGCTCAGTTCCAGCCGATCGCGAACATGCGTTTGCTACGATGCACCTGTGTGCTTGGTGCGCCACTGTTTTTTTGTCGGTTACCCCCCCATACAAAAGGGAGTTTTTATCCCTCTAGAAACTCCTTGGACCTCCCGAGCTTTTTTTCTTCACTGACCTGAGGTAAGACCTGACTTTTTTTCTTTCTTTTCTTTTGAACGATCAATCCCCCCGTTTTTTCTTCCGATGCTGGCCTTCTACCACCTGTGCTCGGCGCTCATTAACCTATTCTTTTGAGCAGAAAAATTTGCTTGCCTTTAAGTATTCCCAGTAATCCCCCGACGCTGCGATTTTCGCAGTTTAGCGCCAATCATTGTCATGCCTTCCGCCCCTCAGAACACCCCTTCTCTATTCCCACCTGAAGAGCTATACATGGGCGCTTTCTATCCGTCCTTTCTTACTCCACTACAGACTGATTTAACGGTTCGACTTGTACTGCCACCCCCTGTTAGTACTTTTCCTCCTTTGGGCGGAGGCCTTGCTCTTGAGTGAAGTCATTCTTAATACTCCATCATCCCCTGGAGTCTTTCCCCTTCGCTTTGGTGGACGTAGTTTTTTTCCCAGCCCCCATATTCCACATCAGGCCCTGACCCCCCACTTCTTTTTGTTTTCACGCTGCTTTCAGCGTCTTGGTGACATCCCCAACCCCCCGTCTGAACTAAAGAACCTCCTTTTTCTTCCTCGTACCTCCGTCGTAGAGACGGTCAAATATCTCACAGTCCTGATAGCTTACCCATCTTTATTTTTAACGCCCCCCCCTCTCTTTATGGGCGCATCGTCGGCGACCCACTGACGTCTGAGGTTGGAACGTACTAATTAACCTAGTTTTCCTCCTCCCAACGGCCTCGAATGATCTCTTGCTCGGTGTTCCTGCCGCTTTCTTACTTTTGATTTGATGGCGATTTTTCTTAGCTTTATCGACTTGCTCGAAAACCCGTTTTTCCCTTTTCGTAACTTTCTGTATTCGTCCCTTTTTCTTTCTGTTTCAAGTCTAATTCATTCTGAGTCGTGTCTTTCCCAGGAAAACGAGGCAAATGCCTTTCTTTTGCGATTGATCTGGCGTTCTCTCAAACACCCATTGAGCTTGGGTCTTTTTTTTTTTTCTTTAGCTTGCAGTTAGGCCCGATGAGATCTGTAGTGTTGTTCCCCCCCCTTAGTTCTGAACTGATTGCTTACCCTCTTTTAAGTACTGAGATGTACAATTCGCACTCCCCTCCCCGTTTTGGTCTTACGCCTTTTGTAGTTTATACCTTTCAACTCCCAGCCTCGGTAAGGTACGGTTTTCCTCCCCGCCCGCACGCATTTTTTCTCGCTTTCCCCCGCGAACTTGGCTTTTCCGCGCAGACACTCGTCCCCTTTTCTTCGTTTCCGCAGCTCCTGCTAACATCGTCGCACTTTTTCCTTCCGGCCGAATGGTCACCCTTTTTTTCTGATCACACACTGCGTAGCGCTTTTTTCCCAGGCTCCTTTCAAACATTGACACTTTAGGGTTAGGCGATCCTCGTGCCTCGGAGTGTGCCATTTTCCACCTGTTTCTGGGGGTCACACCTATTCCCCGATCTTAGGCGATCGCCCTCCTTTCTTTGTTCCCATCGCGTAGCCGCGGGCCCCTTAAGTGAAGTGTTGCGTAACAACCCCGCTCCGATTGACTTCCAATGGCGACTGACGAACCCACCAGCCCTGTTCAGGGCATCTCCAATCCATCCGCAGCCTTTATGGTATTGGGTGCCGAGATGTAAGCCTGCTTCCGTCTTTCTTAGAGAGTAGTTTTCCAGGGATGTTCAGAGGGCCCCTATCTCTACCTGCCCTCGAGTTGAATCTTTATATTTCCAGCCTAAACTAATAAGAAGGCCCGATAGGAAGTTCACGAAGTTCTTCCCTTCCCACCCCCATATCGTCGGACTTACCCTGAACCTGGGTCCCGTTTAAATAGTATTATTCCCCCTCCTTTCATCCCCTCAGTAACTCTAGTTCACTTTGATTTTCAATTTTTAATCCTTTTGCTTGAGCGTTCCCCATGCCACCCGCCCCCGACCGGCGTGTCTACTCCTTCTTTTGTTGTTCAGAGAAACACCGACTTTCTTCGTCGCCTTCGCAATGGAAGTCTTCTTCAGTTATACTTCTTCCTGAGCTCTGTCCGCCGATTTTACTTATTCTTTTCGGTTAAGTACGAGTCAAAGGGAACACCCGGTCACAGCCTTCCGGGGAATCGGTCAGTTGGATCGTCTCCCCCTCTTTCGTCCAAGGATTTGTTCGGCTGGAAATACCCGCCTTCCTCTCTTCCTGCCGATCCTTCTGCACTGGCCATCCCAACTCACTCGCTTCTAACGCGCCTTGGCGCCCCCTTTCCTTCATGAGCTATGTTTGGTATATGCCCTGGTACACCATCCCTCTTCTTAGTACCCTGCACTCCCACAATGCCATCCTCGCTTTTTTGCTTCCGCACTCCTTAAGAAAAGGCCGCTTTCCCCTCCCTTTTTGGATTACCTAGCCTCTTCTCCGTCAAGAGCTCTGGTTACTCTCCCTTTTTTCCCCCCCCCCGACGTACCAAGTGGGAATTCCCAGGCCCTATTCCTCGCCTTCCAGGGGTGTGCAATTTCATCCGCTGGAGCCCGCCTGATTTTCCCCCCTTCGACTCGACCCGAGATAAATACGGGACCGTCATTCGAGCAGCCTTTCCTTTTCCCCCCTGTCGCGTTCTTTTTTTCCGCCGAATTGCTGCCCAGCCCCTAGTATACTCTTGTTCTGCGATAAGATCCTATATCTCTTTTTCTGGCCAGCGTTTCTACCCCCAGATTCGTTCTGGGAGAGTGGTCTGCCCCTTCTTCCCTGACTCGATGGTTTGCTTTTCTTTCAAGACCCCGCTCATTTTTTTACAAACAAACTGTAGGGCGTCGTCGTTCATTGCCAACTCCACCCGCTTTTTGTTTTATTGCGCTCTGGTCCTGTAGGATGCTTTGCCGGTCGCCTCCTTTTTTAAATTCCCCACGTTTTACAGGCCTACCCCAAGGCCCCTCCCCCAACTTCTTCATCTCGGTGGCTGACCGTCGCCGCACAACTAGGGTTTTTCTTTCGACTATTGCCCGTCCGTCTATTTGCCCGGCCACTTTCCACTCCAGCTCGGCATGAGTCGGTCGACACAAGGATAGCTACCAAAGTACCGATTTTCCCTTCTAAAGGCCGTTCCCATCTCCCATCCACGCATTGTCAGCCCGCCACTTTCGTAACCATATCAGGCTTTGAAGTTAGAAGTTATTTTTTTCTTGGTTCAGTCGGCAACTTCCACTGCCAGGTGGGTTTCTCCGCTTCGCGCTTTTCAGGTTCTTCGATCTGCAGTAATAGCGTCGCCCGGTTTTTTCGGGAACTTTTCGGCTTATGCTCCTGTTCCGCTTATCAATTTGCTGTGTTTCTTGAGTTGCCATCTCTGGTGTGCTTTCCCCGACTGAAAGCAGCCTTGGGGCCTCTTCAATTCTAAGGCTGTTTTTTTGCTTGCGGTGTGCGCCCCCAACCCTGCTACCCATCCGAAAGTGTGCTATCCCTAGAATGATTCTCCAATCCGGATGAGTATTAGAATGTTCTCTCCCAGTCATTCCCTCTTATTCTATGCAAGGTTAGACATTTTTAGCCCCCAACATTAACCTTCGTCCCGGCTTACTCGGCATTTACAAATGACTTTTGGATATCACCTTTTCCCATGTGAATTACATTCCCCCCGTTTTTTGAAACCCTCCCCCTGTGTCCAGGGTCATAAAGCAATGCAATTGAGTTTTTTTCCCTCGAAGATGATCTACTTCGTTTTTATGTCATCCCCCGAAAATTCCTTTGCTGCTCCATCAACCTACCAAATCCATAGTTTTCATTGACTCCGTATCTACACACAGACCGAGTTCCATGCATTGGATTCGCATTACCCGTTTAATCCAAAAGTCCTTCTTTTTCCCTCTCTCTGTGCCCATCTGTCTACCGCGTTTCCTGTTGGTCCTCCCCAGCATTTTGGTGTTAAACGCCGCCGGAAAAATTTTCCACTCATACTCGCCCGCCCGTAGCTTTTTTATTCGCCGATGGTCTTCTTGCAACTGATTCAGACCCCCGGCCCCTCCTTTCCAATATGGCTATGCCCATTTTATTCGACAGCGGATCAGTTCAATTAGCTTTTTGAATAATAATCTCTCCGCTTTTTTTTCCAGTGAGGGTAAGAGGAATAAGATTGGTGTCATTTCCATTTTTTGTCCGGCGCGCGTTTATATTGGCGAGTCGGGACCACTTTCCTCTTAGACCCCTCACTTTGTCAAAGGAGCGTGGCTTCCGCAAACGGTTGACAAACTCATGAATGCTTACGACCTTCTGACCGTTCCCCATCCCTTTAACAATAAGCCCCGTTTCTTCTTACGCTTTCCGCCTGGACTTCCTAGCGCGCAACTTCGTTTTTCTATGCATTGAAAGTAATCAGTGCACCTGCATCTTGTGTTGTCCATGCAGCAGGTGAGATCCCCTGCTCCCTATGTGGCCCATCCCAGCCTATTGAGTGGAAGGCTGCGACTAGGCGGGGCCCAGCCATTCTAATCAGCCTCATGGGACACGTCCGTGCTATTTTCAATCAGCGGTAGAATTCCGACCATGACCTTCCATCTTTTTCGCCATCTTCTCGGTGGAAGCGCCCCACGCGAGCCCTCTTCCCCTTTTCCATTTGCCACATCTCGACACCCAGCTCGTGACGATTTTATCTTGCCCGATGTTATTGTATTTCCCGCGTCGCGACCTTAACTCCCACTCTTTGGCTTATAGCGACTGATCCTTGTGAAATCCTTTTCTGTCGAAAAAATTTACTGAACGTTCTGGTTCAGGTTCTTAAAAGGCAGCACGACGCCTTTTCCCTCCGCTGGTGCCGACCATCGTGTTCCGCCCCCCTTCACCTGTTTAAAGGAGACCAGTCCCTCGTCTCCTCGCCGTGACTCCTTGTAATCGAACTCACATCGTCGACCTTGGTTTTTTTTTCTTACGGTCTTCGCTGCCTTTGTAACGAGGTTCCGCCTGCCCTGGCATAGAGCCAATGCAATATCTAGCTTCCGGGTTCTGACCTCGGACCTCCATCGTTGTAGAAATGACCAGGTTGCCTGGATTGCGTGCCCTATCGACGCCCTACCTTGCACGGCCACGTGGTTCGTGCAGTCCTGCCGGGTGATCGCGCCTTGACGACTTGCGTAGAGCCCTTCTTCCTGAGCTGCAGTTTACGATTTCTCAATTGTTTTTCTTAATTCCTCGTCCCCCTTTCTTCGTTCTCCTGAAAAGATCTCCTCTCTTTCCTCTGTGAGCTCTTCCTTTTTCGAGAATACGACCCCCATTTTTCCCCCGCTGCTTGGTTACCTTGAAAAAAATTGTCCTCTTAATCATTTTAGCCTTCAATGGCATATTCCGCCTCGTCGAGCTGATCCGGCAGGAGCTTCCCCTCCCCGTTGGCGTTCCTAAATTCGATTTCATTTCCATCAACCAGGCTTAGGGCATCTCAAAACTATGAGATCGGCGTGGTAGCACCCCATCAAGAAGCAGGTCCCCTTCAATTGCGCACCCTTGGCGAGTTTGCGGAAGCTCTACCCCCCCCCCCTTCCATCCGAAGGACCCGAAGAAAACCCGGATTCGACTCCGTGTTTCGATTCCCCAACCTCTCGTAACCATCCATGTCTTAGCTGGGCGCCTGTCTTCTATTCTTTTTCCTCCGGTGACTCACAATCGCTTTGTCCCATAATCTTCCGGCGGCAGATTTCCTGTTTTGCCTTTCCAGCAACTTACGGGCAGATCGACCCCCTAATTTTTCTTGGCCTCCCCCTGAAAGAGATGATTTCACAGCGCGACTTTTTTCGCGCGCACGTGCTCCGTGTCCATACACTGAACCCCTCTCCTTCCTCCCCGACTTCAGGGATTCGTCAAGAGCTGGGGGTGCGACTATGTGCTGGACTGTTTTTTCGAGGAGAGCTCTTGTTGGGCACCGCGCAGCTTATCGTTTTTACGTCCCACCTGTGGTCGGAGAGTTTCGTCCCTTGAAATCTGTGGCGAACCGAATTTACAGTCGCCCTCCTTCCGACGTGGATGGGCCCGCCTTCGCCTCAGCTGTGCAAGCCTGTGGTGCCCTTCCTAGCCGATTTCCAAGGGGCGTCCACCTTTTCCCACCCACTACAGAGACACCATTTGGCCATTACTTTAAGACTATCCCATCTGACCGTATTTTTCTACCTGATAGGTCCCCCCCGCAAGGGCTCTTTTCTCCGACAGGCTACGCTGATCTGGTTCCTCTCCATGTCGAGCCTTCTTAGTGCGGTAATCAGCATCCAATTCTGGTCTGACTCCCCTTCTCTTAACCCCTTTTTCGGGTGTACTCTCCAGTGCCTTTGATGGTCGGCGCATATAAAATCCTCCTCGCTCAGCACATCTCTCCATCTCTTTCTTTTCATCCTCCCCGCTTGGCCTTACGACCTTCAGCTCTGCTTTTTTCCCACAACTCTTTTGTGTCCGTTTCGTCGCACCATTGAACTCCACCTGGTCTGCAATTTTTGTACTTCTTGTGCTTTCTACTCGAGCCCCCTTCCGACCCCCCCCCCCCCCCTTTTCGATCAGATATATGCGTGTCTCCTTTATGAGTATGAGTGGCGCAAACTTTTCGTTTGGCGTTACCTTCCCCCCAAAAGGGCCCTGAGCCCCGCACAGCCTCCAGATCCTTCTTCAGAGCTTGCGCGGGCATCATAGAAGACGGTCAAAGAAGGAATTTGATTATGCGCCGATGAAGGTGTGGTACCTTCCCTTTTTTCGCCCGTGGATTTTGTCTGGTCCTCCCCCTTTTCTCTTCGATCCTAAAAAAGCCCTTTTCCTGTTTCTTTCTTTGGAGACACTTTCGGTTTCGTTATCCAGCAGTACAACCCCCTCCTAGATCTCTCGAGCTCCTTTCCGTTCCTTCCTTGCCCCCTTCGGTAGGAAGCCCCCCATAGCTTGGTTCTTGAGTTCCCAACAGCCGCTTCCCCCCCCTTCCGCTTTCTATACAGATTATAATGTCTAAGTAACACAAGGCTTACTGCGGACGAAGGTTCTCTTGGGAAGCCTTTCGACTTTTTGCCCTGCAGATCTGGGCGTCCTAGCGATTCTTCCTACTTAGACGAATAAATCCCCCACGATTTTCGTCCATGCTCGACAGAAAACTTCGGTGGTCTTTTTGCGTCCATCAAACAGCGTCCCCCTTTTCTTTGACGACGAAATTTTCGCCCCCTGAGATTTTTCCAGAGTTTATGGTGCTCCCCCCCCCCCCCTCGGACCTGATGAACCACAGTTGCTCTTCCTCCGTAGCGACCTTTCGCCAACCCCGTAGCGGAAAGTCCTATGCCCCCCTCGGTCCCCCTTCTATTGTCGCCAGCGTCGCGACCCCACCCTTTGAATAGTAGGAGGTTTGCCCTTACCCTTTCCATAGCAGCTAACATTCTCACGTAAATCGACCTTTTCTTCTCTTTGGTGACGGTGACATGCCCCTTCATCTTTGGATGGCGATGATTCCTTCTCTCCCCCTGTCCAGTTTTCAGGGCTTGCCAAACCCTCTCCTCCCGTTTTTGCGCATTTCTTGCTCGCTCGCTTACCTTTTGAACCAATCCTATCGGAGTCGGTCTATCCCTCCCGCTTCCCCCCCCCCCCTCTTTGTGCGGCGAAAGGATAGTTTCGTTCCGATTCCACAGCCATTGCTTGCTTGCTTTTTTTCTTTGCATGTAGTTCCCTCCCCCACATGATGCAGATCGTAGGTGATTGAAATTACCTTCCCCCCCCCCTTCCCATGAGTCCGATGAAGTATCGCAATTTTTTTCATTGGAAACGACCCGCCCACCCCCCCTGTTGGAAGTTCTCTTTTTTCGTCTCAAGTTCCACACCCCCTCTTTTTAAGGGAAGGTTTGCCGATACACGATCTTTTCTCGCTTTCAACCTCGAATTATGTTCTTTCCTGCTCGTAATGCCCTTTTTTTTTTTTTACCCGCCCCCTAAGTAGGATTTTTCCGGATGGGAACAACTCGAGAAGTCCTTTCCCCCCTGCCTCGTAGTCCGGGACATTTTCTTTCCCACTTCGCTTCGCCCGCCTCGCTGGAATTCCATCCTCACTTCCTTCCCCTTCCCTTTCTGGGCCTGCGAGGAATGAGTCTTTAGTATTTTAGTTCCACCCCTTGTACGTCGGGGTTTGGTGGTAACCCTTGTCTCCAATTTGTGCTGCCCTCGCGGATTGGTGGTTCCCATCTCCCTGCCTGCCCGGTGATGTCAGTAGGTGCGGACCCTTTGCGGATCATGCATTGTGGCCGTTTCACTGGGTCGCTGACCCAAGAAGCTTCCGGTGTTCCCCCCCGGGAATATCCTAAAATCTTTTATATGTGGCCTGCTGAGCGTTAGGGATTTTTTGGTGTCTCCTTGCGTTCAGATGGGCCCCCCCCCCCCCCCCCCCTGGACCTTGACGATTAGCTCAGCCCGAGGCGTGCCTTCCCTTTCCCTTTTTTTTCGAAATGAAGGCGAGATAGACGATCTTCCTTGATCCTCGTAACAACCGAGCAGGTCTTACCCTTTCCCTTTGTGAATTCTCACCCCCCACAACCTTATTCGAAACGCATAAATCCTCCTTTCGATTTTTCCGTCCGGGGAGCGGGTCTTCCCCCCCTGCGCTGTACTGCCACCCGGCCTCCTCCCGCCTATCCCCCTCCCGTGGGTGAGCTCCTGATAACAACCGCTTAGTGTCGCCGCAGTTGATTGGTTTTTCCAAAAACACAAAAAAACTCGTAAGGAGAAGGCCTTGCCCTCCCTTTTCCTCCCCCGCTTCAGCTGATAGAATATGGAGTTGGGAAGCCTTACGAGTTCAACTTGACGGGTTCTCAGCCCTGTTTTATTGTTCGAGCGCCTCCCTATCGCCTTCTTCGAACCAGGTGTTCTTCTTTAGCCACGTGCTGGCCCCTGGGCGCCGCTCCTGTCGCGCACCTGGCCTTTCCGTTTTGGCCACTCCCTTTCACGGCGCCCAGGCTGCCGCTTACGGAGTTTGATTTTTTTTCTCCTTCCCCTTGGTACACCCGACAGACTTGTTTTTCCTTCCTTCCCATCGCCCAGTGGCACGGACACAGTCCTCCGCTTCTAGCGGTTTTCCGCACATACCATCCCCCCTTTCTTCCAGGCGATGGTTCCTGGAGTACCCTTCCTCCGGCTCTACTTCCGTCCCCGAGTTGTTGCTTTTTCTCGGGTACCCCAGACCCCGACGTTACCGTTTGTTTTCCTGCGACAATCTCGTCCTATCCGCCTGACCCTGATTTTTTTTTTTCAAGGTTTTTCCGATTTTTTTTCTTCATCTTTCCCCCCTTTTTTTCCGCAGGGGCGAAAGCGAGCTAAAGCATTTCGACTTTTCGCAGGCCGGGGCCTTTCCTCACCTTCTCTTGTGTTCCGCCGTCCCTGCGGCACAAGTCCTCCTTTCCGAGGTTCTGCGCTACTTTTTATTTCAGACGGTGTTTTTTGGAAAGTCTAAGATGTTTTGGGCGGAGTGGTCGTTTTTTTCCAAACCCCACTCCTTTTTTTGTCCCCCGTGATACGTTCCCCCCCCCTTTTGGGTCCAACCCCGAGGCGGCGTTCAGTTTACAAACTACTTGACCCCTGTTAGATACTGCGATTTTTTTTTTCTTTTTTAGCGAAGTTTTGCAATGAACACAGACCCGTGTTTTTTCTTTTCTCCTCTATCCCCCCCCCCCCCCCAAACCCCCCTCAAGCCCAGCTCTATGCGCATCGCGAACCCTCCCCCCCCTCTTCCCGTCTTTTTCACCCGAGTTCCTTTGTTTCTTTTTTCTTCTTTCCTCCCGAGATTTTGCGGCGATGACTCTCAGCGATTGTAGACATGGTTTTTTCCGACCAGCCCTTTTCTGCGATTTTGAAGCCCTTTTAAAAACTTGAATTTCCTCGCCCTTTTCGTTTCGAAATCATCGAAATCCAAAGTCCCCGATTTTCCCCTTTTTTTTTAAAGACCGCAAATGTTTCTCACGATCTCGAGATCATGGAATTTCCGTCGACTCAGTCTCCGCGTTTTTGTCAAGCTCCATAAATTCCCCAGAGTGGGTACGAGATTTCGTTTTTCCCCCCCCCTCTCCCTTTTTTTTTCGCGCGAACCCTATTCGGCGCCACCGCCTTTGCTTCCACATGTTTAGGCAATCTATGTTCTTTAGCTTCGGAAGTGATCAAGATATTTTGTCTGTCTTTTCTTCCTATTTGTTCTTTCCATTACCCCATTTATGTGGCTCAGAATTTATTAATTTTTCTGATGGGATATGTCTTTTGCTGTCCACCCCCTCAAACAAAGGCTACGCCGCACTTTGTGATAAGGATTCGCCACGGAAGTGAGGTTTTTCGTTCTCCTAGTGACTTCCGCATAGCCGTCATCCCCCGCCTCTTGGCATCTATCTGATTTTAGCTTCCCAAGCTCTTTTCTGCCCTTACTACGGCATACTTCCTTTCTTATCTTCTTTGGATAGCTGGCACGTTTGCATAAGCTTTCCGGTTTTTTCCTCAAGCCAAAGATATTTTGCGGCCCTTGCCCTCACGACTGCAAGATGCCTTCCACCCACGAATCTTTCGCCGGATCTGAATCTATCTCTCCCTCCGCCCCCTTCCCTTTTGTGCTCCCTCCCCCCTTCCTTCCCGCCCCACCTCATGTCTACTTGAGCACATGTGCTCCCCCTTCAAATCCTGGTGCGAAACCCTATTTTGCTTCCTCCTCCCTTGCCGTCCCCCTCCAACTCTTCCTACCCGAAGTCTTCTATGAGGGACTCTAAATCTTTTTTTTTTTTTTTTTTTTTCCTTTTTTTTTTTGTTTTTTTTTTTTTTTTTGTTTCTTTTTTTTTTTACTTTTTTTTGTTTTTTTTTTATTTTTTTTTTTTTTTTTTTTTTTTTTTTTTTTTCTTTCAATTACCAGCGTTTAGTCTGCTCCCTCTTTTGATGTGGTAACCGCCTGGAACCCCTGTCCATCCCCCACTACCCCCAGGTGCACGTAGAAAACGTCCCTTCTATTTTCCCTCTCTTCTTCTTTCCCTGATCTCGTGCTTAGTTCCCAACGCCCCGCCCCCCTATCCTCCATTTTTTTAGTCTGCCAGCGTGATTTCAGTCCAATAATCTGGAATCCCTCTCCTATGTGGAGCCCAGGCCGCGTTCATTCTCTAAATTCCTCTTTCTTGATTACTTTTTTACGTGGGAGTTGGCCTCTTTTTTTCTTCCCCCTGCGTGACGTGAAAAATTCCCCCACTGTCTAAACTCTTTTCCAACGAGTGACTTTTTTTTCCCCCTCAGGAGTTTGATGAGTTTCCGAACCGCGCCTCTTCGCAGTTCGCTTCCAGTGAATTCGAAAGATTACTTTATTCCTTCTTCGCCTTTTTTCCTGAATTCCTGCGTAGAATAGCTTATCTTTTTCCCGCTTTCGATGCCCTATCCCTTCCGGAAGGGCAACTTCATGGTGCTTTTTCAAGACTCTGAGGAGCCCCCTTGATTCGCTCTTAGGCCTCCCTCCTTCCCTGTCTTCTCTTTCTTTGCTTCTTTAAGACCAACGTCGATACGCCCTCCCTATTTCTGCCCCGTCGAGACCACATCTTTCTCCTTTCGAAACTTCGCCCCATCCCGCATCCCTCTCTTTAAGCTGCGCGGTTTCCCCTCTCACCCTGATCTCGCACGATACACTCAGCACATAGTCCCACACGTGCTCTATCTATTTGAAATTCCCTTGTCTTCCCCAAGCTTTTTTAGTGCAGAGCGTCCACCCCCCCCCTGGTTTCTTCATCGCGCCGATGTGGACCATCATTCTCTTCAATAGCTCCAAAATTCCTGGTTTGATAGCCTTCGGTTTCCCCGGCCCCCCCTCCCCCAATGAGCCCCTTGTGAATCTTACATCTATTGGTGCCCCCCAAAGGCAGAGGTGTATCAGCCCCCTCTGCAACGGCGAACATCGACTCCATTTCTTCCCTCCTTTTTCTGAAGATACAAGCCAACTTTTTAGTCCCTTTTGTTTTTTGGGTCCTTTTCGCTGAACCTGGGGTCCCGTCTGGATTCCTCCTCCCGGCAGCATGCGCAAAGACACTCCCCTCCTCGGTTTGCCTTTCTTGACCCTTTTTTAGTACTTTGAGAACTGCCCGTTATATTTTCCAATTTGGTTTTTGATGTGCCAGATCGACAGACGACCGGCCAAACGTGTTTCGCGCTAATTTTTTTATAAGCTCTCTTGTGTCCTGAAGATATGCACGTTTGTCGGCTGCGTTTTTGATTTGTTTCCGTAAGGCAGCGAGGTCGCGGTTTTTAGTTT